>Ga0209053_1001420_pt1 | contig 11309 bp, 10 predicted proteins | sample EBPBio152010_DNA_FD_185864 | JGI IMG/M metagenome (GOLD analysis project Ga0209053, IMG submission 185864) | Wastewater treatment Type I Accumulibacter community from EBPR Bioreactor in Madison, WI, USA - Reactor 1_7/15/2010_ DNA (SPAdes)... | ecosystem: Engineered > Bioreactor > EBPR >... | reverse complement strand
GGCATTGAGAAATTCCAGCGCCTTGTTCGAGCCGGCGGACTGCACCCAGCGGATGGCGATGCCGTCCTTCTCGAATTCCTTCTCCAGCAGCTTCTGGTCGCGCAGGATGAGGCTGAGGGGATTGTAGGTCGCCCAGTCGATGCGGATTTCCTTCAGCGCCTGCGCGCGCAGAACGGAAGGGGCGGCCAGCGCGCCACCGAGAACGACACCAAGGGCCTGACGGCGGGAAAGCGAGAAGGTCATCGAGGGCTCCAGCGGAACTGCATTGAAGAACGAAACGTTCCTTTTGTCGAACAATTCGATATACCGAACGCTGCTTTCTCGCAAGCAGAATGTCCTTCTCTTGTTCGTGTCTGGGTAGTGCAGATTTGTCGAGAGCACTGGAGCACCGTAGAAAAATCTTGCCTCAAGCCTCAAAATGTCCCTGCGACCGAAGTCGCGCTTGCCTAGTTTAGAATCATTCGAAACAATACTGGCCTGTTCCGAAGCATGAATGAGGGTCCGCGATGGGCTTCCTGTCGGTCTTTTCCACGCGCAAGCGCGTTGCCGATCTCACCGAGCGTGAGGTGCTGGCTCTGGCCATCGCCAATGAGGAAGAGGACAGCCGCATCTACCAGAGCTTCGCGGAGGCCTGTGCCTCTGAATTCCCCGCTTCCGCCCAGCTTTTCGAGGGCATGGCGGAGGAGGAGCGCGGGCATCGCGCGATGCTGTTCGACCTCTATCGTCAGCGTTTCGGCGAGCATCTCCCGCCCATCCGCCGCGAGGATGTGAGCGACTTCCTCACGCGCCGCCCGATGTGGTGGACCAAGAGCCTGAAGCCCGAGCAGATGCGCACGGAAGCCGCGCTGATGGAGATTCAGGCTGCGAATTTCTACGATCGCGCCGCCGCGCAAGCACTGGATACCCGCCTGCGCGAAATGTTCCTGCAACTCGCCGAAATCGAGCGCGGCCACGAGAAGAAGGCCGAAAGGCTCGAAGGCGAATTGCTCACTGATGAGGCTGTAGCGGGTGAAAAGGCCGCGAGCCACCGCCGTTTCGTGCTCACTTATGTACAGCCCGGCCTCGCAGGGTTGATTGACGGCTCCGTCTCCACGCTGGCCCCGCTCTTTGCCGCCGCGTTCGCTACAAAGAACAACTGGGAGACGTTCCTCGTGGGCCTCGCCGCTTCCATCGGTGCGGGCATCTCCATGGGCATCACCGAGGCGATGAGTGATGACGGCAAGATTTCGGGTCGTGGCTCGCCCTGGCTGCGCGGCATCGCCTGCGGGGTGATGACCACCGTCGGCGGCCTTGGCCATACCTTGCCCTATCTCGTGCCAAATTCCGTGCCCAACGCCTTCTGGATCGCGACCTGGCTCGCTGCGGCGATTGTCGCGGTGGAACTCGTGGCCATTGCCTTGATCCGTACGAAATACATGGAAACGCCGTTCATGCGCTCGATCATGCAGGTGATTGTTGGGGGCGCGCTGGTGCTGGCCGTGGGGATCCTGATCGGCTCGACCTGATGGCATGTTGATCCGGGTTGCCAATTTGTTCCCAGTCGCTACGGTAATTGCGGGTTGGGGATCGGGAACATGGTGTCACGCGTCGCGACCGTCGCCTTCGAGGGGATCGAAGCGCGGCCGGTCGATGTGCAGGTGCAGGTGGCGAGCGGTGCCGTGGCCTTCGTGCTCGTCGGCCTCGCGGACAAGGCCGTGGCGGAATCGCGCGAGCGGGTGCGCGCGGCACTCACGGCTTCCGGCCTCGCGCTGCCGGCGAAGCGCATCGTGGTGAACCTCGCCCCGGCTGATCTGCCGAAAGAGGGCAGCCATTATGATCTCCCCATCGCGCTCGGCGTGATGGCGGCGATCGGTGCGATCCCCTCGGATGCGCTGGAGGGTTATTGCGTTCTGGGCGAACTCGCGCTTGATGGCTCGCTCTCGCCGGTCGCGGGTGTGCTGCCGGCGGCAATCTCGGCGCAGGCGCGCAGCCTCGGGCTCATCTGCCCCAAGGCCTCGGGGCCGGAGGCGGCTTGGGCAGGCGAGGCCATTGATATTCTCGCTCCGCAGAACCTCATCCAGCTTGCGAACCACTTCAAGGGCACGCAGGTCTTGCGGCAACCCGAAGCGGCGATCCGCGCGGCTGACGGCATGCTGCCCGATCTCGGTGACATCAAGGGGCAGGAAAGCGCCAAGCGTGCGCTGGAAATCGCGGCAGCTGGCGGGCATCACCTGCTGATGGCCGGGCCGCCGGGCGCGGGCAAATCCATGCTCGCCGCGCGCCTCCCCTCCATCCTGCCGCCGCTGGAGCCGCGCGAATTGCTGGAAGTCTCCATGGTGCATTCCATCGCGGGCCTTCTGGGCGATGGCGCGCTGACAGATCGCCGCCCCTTCCGCGCGCCGCACCATTCCGCGAGCATGGCCGCCCTCACCGGCGGCGGTTTGCAGGCGAAGCCGGGCGAGGTGAGCCTCGCCCATCGCGGTGTGCTGTTTCTGGATGAGTTGCCGGAATTCTCAGCTCAGGCGCTCGATTCCCTGCGCCAGCCCATCGAAACCGGCGAGGTGGTGGTGAGCCGCGCCAACCACCGCGCGACCTATCCCGCGCGCTTTCAGCTTGTGGCAGCGATGAACCCCTGCCGCTGCGGTCGCGCGCTGGAAGCGGGCTATGCCTGCAAGCGCGCGCCGAACGACAAATGCATGGCGCAATATGTCGGGCGCCTCTCCGGACCGCTGATCGACCGGTTCGACCTGCTGATCGAGGTTTCGGCAGTCGATCTAAACGATCTGTTGCTCCCGCCACCCAAGGAGCGCTCGGCCGATGTGGCAAAACGCGTCGCGCGGGCGAGGCAGATCCAGCAGGCGCGTTTCGAGGCGCTGGGCGTGCCGGAGATCCGCACCAATGCGACCGCGCCCGCAGCCCTCATCGAGGAGATCGCCCGGCCTGATGCCGAGGGCGCAGCCTTGTTGCGGCAGGCCGCGGAGAAGCTGAAACTCTCCGCGCGCGCTTTCCATCGCGTGCTGAAAGTCGCACGCACGCTCGCTGATCTTGAGGGCGACGATACTGTTTCGCGCCGCCATCTGGCTGAAGCCGTGGCGATGCGCGCCCGCGCGTTGGAAGCGGTGTAGGGACAGAGTCAACGGAAGCTTCCCTTAAGCAGAAGCTGTGATTCCCGAATCCGCCCAAGGCGTTGTTCACCACCGCGCGTCATGCTGGCGCTCACGAAAACAGACGAAACAGTCTGGTGGGCGTCATGTTCGGGTTGCAATCAGCGGGGCTCGCCTGGGCCTTCGCTTCAACATTGGGTGCTGTTGCGCTTGTCGCGCTGGGGCTTTGCCTGTGGCTGATCCTGGATCAGCGGCGGCAGCGCGCCCAGTTCCTGGCGCTGGAAGGCGAACGCGCGAAGCTAGCGGATCGCCTCGAGCGCATCGGCCGGGCACAGGCCGAGCTGGAAGCCGCGAGCGAATCTAAATCCCGCTTTCTTGCCACGGTCAGCCATGAAATTCGGACCCCGCTGAATGGCGTGCTCGGCATGGCCGACCTCATGCTCGATACCCGCCTGGACCCCGAACAGGCGAATTATGCCCGCGCGATCAAGACCTCGGGCGAAGCGCTGCTGACGCTCATCGAAGAAATTCTCGATTTCTCCCGCATCGAGGCAGGCAAGCTCGATATCACCGAGGAAGAGGTGGAGATCGCGCCACTTCTCGAAGGCGTCATCGAGTTGCTGGCGCCGCGCGCGCAAGGCAAGGGGCTGGAGATCGCAGCGCATCTCGCCAGCGATGTTCCGGCCATGATCCGCGCCGATGGCAGCCGCCTGCGCCAGATCGTGACCAATCTCGCCGGAAATGCCGTGAAATTCACCGAAAAGGGCGGCGTTGGCCTTACCTTGGCCCGCCACGGCAAGCACGGCCTTGCGATCCGCATCGAGGATACTGGCCCCGGCATTCCCGCCAATCGCCAGGAGGCGATTTTCGCCGAATTCGAACAGGCCGATCGCGAAACGGCCGCGCGCCATGGCGGCACGGGCCTGGGCCTCGCCATTTCGCGCCGCCTCGCGCGGCTGATGGGCGGGGATATCACGCTGGAAAGCGCGGAGGGGCAGGGCTCGGCTTTCACCCTGCTGCTTCCGTTGGAAGGCGTGGGCGGTGCCGACCGTGCAGAGCCGGAACTGGCGCGCGAACTCGCTGGGCGCAAGGTGCTGGTGGTCAGCGCCGGCGCGTTCGAGGGGCGTTTCATCGCCCGCCATCTCGCCGAGGTCGAAGCCGAGACGCGGCTCGCCTCATCCCGCGAGGAAGCGCTGGCCCTGCTCAACCATTTCCGGCCGGATCTGATGATGGTCGATGCCGCCATCGGCCCGGATGATGCCCGCGCGCTAGTCGCCGCGGGCATGGAGGCCGGGTGCCGGCGCCATCTCGTGCTGCTCTCGCCCTTCGAGCGCCGCGCCTTCGGAGCACCGCAGGCCGCGGGGTTCGATCGCTATCTCGTGAAGCCCGTGCGGCGTCGCTCGCTCATGGCCCAACTCACGGATTGGGATTCGGCGCAGGCTGGCCGCGCCATCTCCGCCGAAAGCGAGACGCTGCTCGCCGAACCGCTCGCGGGTCGCCGCGTGCTGATCGCGGAGGATAACGACATCAACGCCCTGCTTGCGGGGCGGCTGGTGGAACGCCTCGGCGGCAAGCCCATGCGAGCCTCCACGGGCCGCGAAGCGCTGGATTTGCTCAAGGCGAGCATCGCGCCGGGTGGAACGGCCTTCGATTGCGTGCTCTTCGATGTGCGCATGCCCGAACTCGACGGCCTCTCGGCCATCGCGCAATGGCGTGCGGAGGAAAAGCGCCTGAAGCGCGTGCCGGTGCCCGCACTGGCACTCACTGCCAATGCCTTCAAGGAGGATCGCGAGGCCTGCCTTGCCGCCGGCTTTGATGCCTTCCTCGCCAAGCCGCTCGATCGCGAACCGTTTCTTGCGGCACTGGATCGGCTGTTGAAGGTGCGCCGCGCAGTGGCCTGAAACCTCGGATTGGTCATGACTTTGTCACGAATTGCGGGCATTGGCTGTGCGCAACCGGCCCGTGTTTCCCGTCGGAAACAGGCCGGCAGGAGAGCCTGCCATGCTTCGCCCGCGCTCCGGCGCGTCTGCCGAATCCGACTCTTCAACCCGCGGCTGGTTTACGCTGGCCCCCGGACCGCTTCTTTCCCTGACCCGCCTGAACCCCACCGATCGCGTGGTGCGTGACACTGGCGGCCTGCCGGATGTGCTGGGCCGCATCGGCGAACTCGAAGTGCGCCTCGCGCGCACCACGAAGGATATCCGCCGCTGCCAGCGCCTGCGCTTCAAGGTGTTCTACGACGAGATGGGTGCCAAAGCCGATGCCCGCGGCTTCCTCTCGCGGCGGGATATCGACCCCTATGACCGGCTTTGCGACCACATCATGGTCATCGACCGCAAGGGTAAGGTCAACCGCTTCGGGCAGGTGAAGCCCCGGGTGATCGGAACCTATCGCCTGCTGCGATCCGATGTGGCCGCTGCCGCCGGCGTCGATTTCTATACGGCGGGCGAATATGATCTCACGCGCTTTCTCGAAGGCAATCGCAGCCTTCGGCTGCTGGAGCTTGGCCGTTCCTGCGTGCTCGAACCCTATCGCAACAAGCGCACGGTGGAGCTGCTCTGGCATGGCGTGTGGAGCTACGTGCTGCACCATCGCATCGATGTGATGTTCGGCTGCGCGAGCTTCGAGGGCGTCGAGCCGGAAAGGCTCGCCCTGCCGCTCTCGTTTCTGGAGCATCACGCGGCGGGAAATCGCAACGCGCGCGTCAAGGCGCTGCCGGGCCTGCATGTGCGGATGGATCGCGTCGCGCGCGAGACGGTGGATCTCAAGGCCGCGATGAAAGCCTTGCCGCCGCTCATCAAGGGTTACCTCCGCCTCGGCGCGACCTTCGGCGATGGCGCGGTGATCGACCACCAGTTCGGCACCACGGATGTGTTCGTGACCCTGCGCGTGGCCGATATCGACCCGCGCTATATCGAGCATTACGGCGCGGATGCGAGCCGTTACGCGGCCTGAAGGTTCAAATCACAGGCAGGCCTGCAGCCCTTCTCGATAGGTGGGGCAGCGGAAGCGATATCGAAGTGCCGAGCGGATCAGCCCGTTCGCGACGCGCTTGTTCTCGCCATAGAAGCTGCGGCCCATTTCCGAGAGCTGCGCGTCCTCGAACGGAATATCCGGTGGCACGGGCATGCCCAGAAGGGTGGCGGCAAATTCCACCACATCCTGCGGCGGCGCGGGTTCGAGATCGGTGAGGTTGAAGATGCCGAGCCCTCCTTCATGGCGGCTCGCGGCCACCAGCGCGCCGGCAATATCCGCGACATGGATGCGGTTGAACACCTGCCCCGGCTTGATGATGCGCCGCGCGGTTCCTGCCCGCAGGTTATCGATAGCCGATCGCCCCGGCCCATAGATGCCGGAGAGGCGGAAAATCCCGAGATCGCAGCGCTTTTCCCGCGCGAAAGCCTGCCATCCCTGCTCGGCCTCCACGCGCTGTCGCGAGCGGAGGGAGACGGGCTTTAGGGGGCTTTCCTCATCGACCCACTGCCCCTCATGGTCGCCATAGACGCCGACGGTGGAGAGATAAATCAGACGCTTCAGCGCCGGAGATGCCGCGAAGGAAGCGCGCAACACGCGCAAGGCGGGATCGCCCCGATCGCCGGGCGGAGCGGAAACGAGAATATGCGTGGCGCGGGCTATCGCAGCTTCCAGATCCGGGGTCGCGTTTTCGCCATCGAAGGGCAGGGCGTCCCAGCCCTCGGCACGCAAACGCACGACCTTCTCGGGCGAGCGCGCCGTGACGGTGATGGAGGAGAACAATTCGTGCGCTTCCAGCGCAAATGCCGAGGCGGAATAGCCGAAACCGAGGATGAGGAGGTTCATGCAGGTTTCCTGTCTTGCGGGGCATTTTCGGCAAGCACCAATTCCGAGAGAGCGAGTTGCCATTCCTCGCGCACGGAATCATCGGTTTCGGGGGGCTGATGGCGATGCGCCAGTGCGGTGAAATCCGCCGCCGGCAGCAATCGCGAGAGCGCCCACACCGCCGCACCGCGCACAAGCGGATTGGCATCAGCAAGGTGCGGTTCGGCGGTAGCGGCGAGCGCAGGATTGCCGCTGTTCCCGATGCCGATCAACACATTGCGCAAGAAGCGGTCTCGACCCGTTCGCTTGATCGGCGTGCCCGAGAAAAGCGCGCGGAAGGCGGCGTCATCTAGCCTGGCATATTCCGCCAGCGGACGGTGCAGCAGGTCATCGCGCGTTGCGAGCTTCACGTCCTGCGCACCCTTCGCGAACTTGTTCCACGGGCAAACGGCGATGCAATCATCGCAGCCGAAGATGCGATTGCCGATTTTCTCACGAAATTCCCGCGCGATCGGCCCTTTGTGCTCGATGGTGAGATAGGCGATGCAGCGCCGCGCATCGAGCTGGTAGGGCGCGGGGAAAGCATCCGTCGGGCAGATCGTGAGGCAGCGATTGCAGGTGCCGCAATGGTCGCTTTCCGGTGCATCCGGTTCAAGCGGCAGCGTCGTGTAGATCGCGCCGAGGAAAAGCCAGTTGCCGAACGCGCGGCTCACCAGCACCGTATGCTTGCCCTGCCAGCCGAGCCCGGCTTCCGCCGCGAGCGGCTTTTCGAGAACGGGGGCGGTATCCACGAAGACCTTCACTTCCGCGCCGGTTTTCGCCACGAAATCCACCGCGAAGGCTTTCAGGCGTCCCTTGATGACATCGTGATAATCCCGCCGCACGGCATAGGCCGAGAGGGCACCGGCCTCCCGGTTTTCCAGCAATGCGAGCGGGTTGAATTCCGGCGCGTGGTTCACGCCGAGCATGATCACGCTCTGCGCCTCGGGCCAGAGGCCGGCGGGGCTCGCCCGCTTTTCGGGCTCGCGCGCCATCCAGTCCATCTCGCCCTGCGCCCCGAGCGAGAGCCAGTGCCGCAGACGCGCCTCACGCTCGGGCGGAGCTTGGGCGGGCGAGATGCCGAACGTTGAGAACCCGTGCTTTTCAACCAGCTTTGGCAGCCAGGCCTTCGCCTCGGCAGGGCTCAGAAATCGAGATCCGTGTAATGCGGGGCGGCCAGAATGTTCTTCAGCCGGTCGGCCAGAAGCGCGCGGAAGGTCGGCCGCGATTTGATGCGGGCGTACCAGCTCTTCGCGGCTTCGCTTGTCTCCCAAGGCACGTCCCCGAAATAATCCACCACCGAGAAATGCGCAGCCGCGGCGAGATCGGCATAGGTCAGCTTGTCGCCCGCGAGCCAGTTCCGCCGCGCCACGAGATGCGCCACGTAATTCAGGTGATAGCGGATATTCGCGGAAGCCGCACGAATGGCGTTGGTGTTGGGTGCATCACCCGGAAACGCCTCGGGGAAAAGGCGCTTATAGGCCTTTTCGTTCAGCACCAGTTCGCTCACCTCGTGGAAGAACTTCACGTTGAACCAGTGCAGGAGCCGCCGCACTTCTACCCGCTCGCCCGGATTTTCCGGCAGCAGGCGGCGATCGCCCAGCACGAGCCCACGCGTCTCATCGAGATATTCCGCGAGTATATCCGGCCCGGCCGCCACCTGCCCGTCATGCTCCACGAGCACGGGCAGCATGCCGGCCGGGTTCATGGCGAGAAAATCGCGCTCGCGGGAGAAGGGACTCGTTTCCGCCATCTCGGCTTCCATCTGCAATTCGCCCATGACAAGGCGGATGAAGCGCGAATGCGGGCACAGGGCGAAGTGATGAAAGACGGGCATGGGTCCCGGAAGGTTGTGGCGGCAAGGCGCATGGAACAGAAGCGCCGCAGCATGGCTCGGATTTTCGCCCTTAACGTGGCGAGAACCGGAGCGTGGCTATAAAGGAGGCGAGTTCCCTACTCAACCCCGGCCGATTCGTGGGCGTATCCGGCCTCTCGCATGGTTTCCCGAACATGAATACTGCGCTGGCGCTGAAGGCCGCCCTTCTGGGCTTCATCGAGGGGCTCACCGAATTCCTGCCCGTTTCCTCCACCGGGCACCTCATCCTGTTCGGGCATTACCTGAATTTCGAATCGCCCGGCCACAGCTTCGAGGTTCTGATCCAGCTCGGCGCGATTCTCGCGATCCTCTCGGTCTATTTCGGCCGGCTCTGGGGCCTTGCGAAGGGGGTCTTCAAGGATCCGCAGGCGCGCCTGTTCGTGCTCGGCGTGCTGATCGCCTTCCTGCCAGCGGCGCTGATTGGCGCAGTGATGCACTCGACTATCAAGAGCGTGCTGTTCAACCCGTTCGTCGTATGCATCAGCCTCATTGCTGGCGGCCTTGTGCTCCTCGTGGTGGATGAAACCCGTTTCGAGGTGAAGCACGAGGATATCTCGACCTTCACGCCCGCGATGTGCCTCAAGATCGGCCTTTTCCAGTGCCTTGCGATGATCCCCGGCGTGTCGCGCTCGGGCGCGACGATCGTCGGTGCGATGCTGTTTGGAGCGTCGAAGCGCGCTGCGGCGGAATTCTCGTTCTTCCTCGCCATGCCCACCATGGCGGGCGCCTTCACCTATGATCTTTACAAGAACCACAAGCTCCTGAGCTTTCAGGATGTAACGGCCATCGGCATCGGCTTCGTCGTGGCCTTCATCACGGGACTGATCGTGGTGCGCGGCTTGCTGAATTTCGTCACGCGGCACGGCTTTACGCCCTTCGCCTGGTGGCGGATTGTCGTGGGCTGCTTCGGTCTCGCCGCGTATTTCGTTTACGGCTGAGCCTTCGCTTTCACCTTCGGCGGGGTGGATTTCGGTTCGAATTGGCAGAGATCGGTCAGCGGGCAGCGCCAGCATTCCGGGCGCTGCGCCTTGCAGGTGTAGCGCCCGTGCAGGATGAGCCAGTGATGCGCATGCATCCGGTAGGGTTCCGGCACGAGTTTTTCGAGACCAGCTTCCACCTGATCCGGGTTCTTGCCCGGCGCGAGCGGCAGGCGGTTCGATACGCGAAACACATGCGTATCGACCGCGAAGGTCGCTTCCCCGAATGCCATGTTCATCACGACATTCGCGGTCTTCCGGCCCACGCCCGGCAGGGTGACGAGATCATCGCGATTGGCAGGAACCGCGCCACCAAAGCGCTCGATCAGCGCCTGTGAGAGCAGGATGACATTCTTCGCCTTGTTGCGGAAAAGGCCAATGGTCTTGATGTAGTCCCGCACGGTGTCTTCGCCGAGCGCAAGCATCTTCTCGGGCGTATCGGCGATGGCGAAGAGGGGGCGCGTCGCCTTGTTCACGCCCGCATCGGTGGCCTGTGCCGATAGCACGACGGCGACGAGCAAGGTGTAGGCGTTCACATGCTCCAGCTCGCCCTTCGGCTCCGGCTCGATGGCGTGCAACCTGCGGAAGATTTCCGCGACTTCCGCGCTCGCGCGCATTTTCGGCTTGCGACCTTTCGCGCCTGCTTTCGCCATGCCCAACCCCTTCCGCTTGCCCCGGCCCGCGCTATTGTTGACCATGAGCCTGCTCTCTTGAAATCGCGCGAGATGATCGAAGACAACCCGAAAACGAGGGATGAGCACCGGGAATCCCCGGTCTTCGATGCGGTCATTACGCCGCATCGCTCACTGTCGCCGCGCGGGCTGTTCTGGCTGATGGCTTTCCTGCTCCTCATCACCACGGCGATGTCCGTGCCCTTCTACCTGCTCGGCGCGTGGCCGGTGGTGGGCTTTCTTGGGCTCGATATCCTGCTGATTTACATCGCGTTTCGCTATCATAATGCCACTGCGCGCGCCTATGAGCGGGTGGTGGTGTCTCGCATCGAATTGCTGCTGCGCTCCGTCAGCTGGCGCGGCGTGGTGCGCGAGAAGCGCTTCAATCCCGCCTGGACGCGCATCGAGCGCGACGAGCACCCGGAATTTGGCACGGAGAAAATCGAGATTGTGCAGGGGCGGGATCGCGTGGAAGTGGCTGCTGCGCTCGGACGCGAGGAACGCGGCGCATTCGCCGATGCCTTCCAGAAGGCCTTGGCCACCGCAAAGCGCAGCTGAACTTCCACGAAATCGGGTGGTTTCCCCGGCGATGCGGGCCTAATCTTGGTGCAACATCCGGGAGTGCCCATGCTTGATCGTCTCGCCTCAACCCCTCTCGCCGCTCACGGCGCGGATTACGCGCTGGTGCGCAAGGCGATTCGCTTCATCTCCGAGGAAAGCCGTGTGCAGCCGGGCATCGAGGACATCGCCGATGCCGTGAGCCTTACGCCCGCAGAACTCACGGCACTCTTCCGGCGCTGGGCGGGGCTCACGCCCAAGGCCTTCCTGCAGGCGGTGACGCTCGACCATGCGCGGCGTCTGCTGG
>Ga0209053_1001415_pt1 | contig 11357 bp, 7 predicted proteins | sample EBPBio152010_DNA_FD_185864 | JGI IMG/M metagenome (GOLD analysis project Ga0209053, IMG submission 185864) | Wastewater treatment Type I Accumulibacter community from EBPR Bioreactor in Madison, WI, USA - Reactor 1_7/15/2010_ DNA (SPAdes)... | ecosystem: Engineered > Bioreactor > EBPR >... | reverse complement strand
CGCGCGTGCGTTGCATGCGCAAGTGGAAATCGATGAGGAAATCCCCGAGGAACATTACAAGGCAGTTGCAGAAGTGATCGGTTACGTGATGCGCTTGAGACGCAACCGTTTCTGAGCCAGAACGCTGCGAGGGGAACGCCCGCGAATCTGCGGGCAGGGGAGGTTTTCTAGGCATGCTGAAGGATATCCCCGCCGGCCCGCCGATCGATCGTAGCCAGCGGCATGGCAGCCCGGTGTTGCTGCTGCTCGTCACGCTCGTGGTGGTGGGGTCGGTGCTGTCGCTCGCGATGCTCGATGAGCAGCACCATGCGACGGTTCTCACGCTGTTTCTGGCCAGCTTTGCCGCCCTCGGCGTGCTCGCGGCCTTCCTTTATGCGGTCGGCATTCTCCAGTTCGCCGGCCGCGCTTCCCGCAACGACATCACCAAGGCGGTGGTCGATGGTGCAGAGGATGGCCAGCTTGTGCTCGACCGCGAGGGCAAGGTTCTCTACGCGAACGCGGCCTATCAGGCCTTCTGCGGTGGCGTTCCCGGCCGCGCGGCGAGCATTCGCCCTGTGGAGCGGCTGTTCTCCGGCGGCTCGGATGTGAGCGAGGCGGTCTATCGTCTCGCGCAGGCCGCGCGCGAGGGGCGTGGTGCCACGGAAATCATCCGCCTCGTGCCGGCGCTGACCGGGGGCGGCACCTATGGCTGGTATCGCGTGCGTGTGCGCCCGCTTTCCCGCGCCCAAGGTGACACCGCCGTGCACTGGCGCGTGACGGATGTAACGCGCGACCGCGAGAAGCATGAAAACGAGTTCCAGGAACTCCAGCAGGCGATTTCCTATCTCGATAGCGCGCCGGCCGGCTTCTTCTCGGCACGGCCCGAGGGGCGCATCCTCTATCTCAACGCCACACTGGCGGATTGGCTCGATTACGACCTCGCGGAGATCGCCGATCGTGATCTCGAAATCCGCGACATTATCGCTTCGGGCGGCGAGGCCTTGCTCTCGCATGTGCATGGCCAGCCCGGCGCCGTGCGCACGGAAACGATTGATCTCGACCTCAAGCGCAAGGGCGGCCAGCGCCTGCCGGTGCGGCTCCTTCATCGCGTCGCCTTCGCGGCGGATGGCACGGCGGGTGTCTCCCGCACGCTGGTGCTCAACCGTTCGGCGGAAGCTGGTGGCGCGGAAGGCCTTCGCGATGCCGAGGTGCGGTTTGCGCGGCTTTTCAATACCTCGCCCTTCGCCATCGCGACGCTCAGCCGGGCGGGCAGCATCGAGAGCACCAATGCGCGTTTTGCGGGGTTCCTTCCTGGCCAGCAGGCCGGCGGGCCTCGCGACCTTCTGAGTCTGATTGCTCCGGCGGATCGGCAAAAGATCGAGGATGCCTTCGCCGTGGCGCGTGAGGGCACCCGCGAGAGCGAGCCCGTGGATGTGTCGCTCGCCGGCGAGGCAGGGCGCTCCGCCCGGTTCTTCTTCGTGCCTTCTGGCATCAGCGAGAGAAGCGATGAGGCAGTCATCGCCTATGCCCTTGAAACAACCGATGAAAAGAAGCTTCAGGAGCAGCTTTTTCAATCGATGAAGATGAATGCCGTGGGGCAACTCGCGGGCGGCGTCGCGCATGATTTCAACAATCATCTGCAGGCGATTGTCGGCTTCGCGGATCTTCTCGCCGGCAATTTCCGCGCGACCGATCCGCGACATCAGGATGTGATGCAGATCAAGAATTCTGCCAATCGCGCCAAGAGTCTCGTGCGCCAGCTTCTGGCGTTCTCGCGCCAGCAGACCCTGCTGCCTGAAACGATCGACCTCGGCGAGCGCCTCGGCGAACTCAATGCGATGCTCAAGCGCTCGATCGGCGCCAATGTCGAGCTCGATATCCGGCATGGCCGTGATCTCTGGCCAACCTTCGCGGACCCCGCTTCATTCGACAACATGATCATCAACCTTGCGGTGAACGCGCGCGATGCCATGCCCGAGGGCGGTAATCTCACCATCCGCACGGCAAATGTGCCCGCGGTCGAGAGCGAGAGCTACAATGTCGAAGGGCTGAAACGCGGCGACTACGTTCTGGTAGACGTTACTGATACCGGCACCGGCATGTCTCCGGAGGTGCGTCGCAAGATCTTCGAGCCGTTTTTCACCACCAAGGAAGTGGGGCGCGGCACGGGTCTTGGCCTGTCTTCGGTCTATGGCTTCGTCACCCAATCCAACGGCTCTATCGATTGCCTAAGCGAGCTGGGGAAGGGAACAACCTTCCGCATCTTCCTGCCGCGCCACATGCCGCGCGCCGGCGACCTGCTGCCTGCCAGCGCCGATACGCCGGCGCTTCCCGAAGAGTCCGCTGCGGAAGCACCGGTCGAGGTGGCCGCAGCCCCGGCTGTCGCGCCCGAGAAGGCGCCGATTGCTGACCTAACAGGTACCGGCAACATCCTGCTTGTTGAAGATGAGGATGCCGTCCGCAATTTCGGCGCCCGTGCCCTGCGCTCGCGCGGCTATACGGTGATCGAAGCGCAATCTGGTGTTGATGCTCTCACGCAGCTTGAGACGCATTCCATCGAGGGTATCGATCTCGTCGTTTCGGATGTCGTCATGCCGGAAATGGACGGTCCATCGCTCCTGCGTGAGTTGCGCGCGCGGAAGCCGGAAATCCGGGTGATCTTCGTCTCGGGTTATGCCGAGGAAGCGTTTCGCAAGAACCTGCCCGAGGGGCAGCAATTCGATTTTCTGCCGAAGCCCTTCAGCCTGAAACAGCTGATTGAAGCTGTGAAGCGTGTGATGAGCTAGGCGGATAGCCCAGCGGGAAAACCCGGTGCGTCTCCAAAAGAAGCGTGCCGGAAAATCAGAAGATCATCCCGCCATCATAGGCTGCGGCGATCCGCCCGATGGCGGCACGTGCGGCGTCATCCAGCGGAAGCGGATCTTCCGGAACAGCCTGGATTCCCTTGCGCGGGAAATCCGCCTTTCCGCGCAAGAGGTTGCGCAATTCCGACCCACGCTCCAGACCGCCTGCGCCCGCTGACTTTTCAAGCAGGCTCCGCAAAAAGGCCGGAGAGAGATCCGGCAGGCTCGCGAGCAGACCGGCGATCAAGCGACGGGTCAGTTCATGGTCGGGATGAATCTCGCTCTCGCCAGCTTTCCCGAACTCGTACAGATGCTTCACCACATCCCAGGGCGCGGGCGCCGCCGGAAAACGCGTCGCGAGCTGAGCCTCTTCTTCGGCCACATAAAACCGGTTGAGATCGTCCTGAAAGGCAAGCCGGTACCCTTGCGCAAGAAGGCCTGGTTCCCATGAGCCGGAGGCATCCGCCATGCTGCCGGGCTGCACGGCTTCAATGCACATCACACGGGGGCGATGCCGCGCGAGATCAAGCCCGGCAAGCACGATATCCTCAGCACCTTCGACATCGATCTTCAGGAAATCGACAACGCCGATTTTATGCTCATCAAGGACGCCGGAAAGGCGTCGGATCGGCTGCTTCTCGCTGCGATATTCCACGCCAAATTCGCGAGCGCCGCGCGCGTTTTCCTCCACGATGGTCGAAAATCCATGAAGCCGGTCCACGCGATGAAACATGACCTCGCCATCGCGATCACCAACGGGGTGGTCGATCACCAGATCCCGCGGTCGAATGCTGGCATAAAGTTTTGCGAGCACCCGTTGCGGCTCGACGACCAACCCACGCCACCCGCGGAGATAAAAATGAAAACTCACATTATCTGCAACAGGATGGCCGCCTCCGACATCCACATAAAAACCGCGGCCTTGGTCTGCGAAAACGCATTCCAGATGGTAATCCTCTAACCGCTGAGCGTAGGAAATCTTCATGCCGCGCCTGTCCCGAACTTTCTATCGCTTATGGTAGGCCATTCGGAATAGCAAGAGCCGGAAAAGAACAAAAAAAGAACTTTACAACAAGAACAAAAACAGAATAAACACGCTGTTGTAGGTGCTGTGCCATTCCCCTAAAGGAGGGTCTCGTGTCCCAATCAATGCTCCGACTCGTGGAAGGTTCGTCCATGGACAAGACCAAGGCTCTGGATGCCGCGCTCTCTCAGATCGAGCGCGCCTTCGGCAAGGGATCCATCATGCGACTCGGGCAGCAGAAGGCGCTCGAGATTGAGACGATCCCGACGGGTTCGCTCAGTCTCGATATCGCGCTTGGAGTTGGCGGATTACCGCGCGGTCGCGTTATTGAGATTTATGGGCCGGAATCCTCGGGCAAGACGACGCTGGCACTGCATACCGTCGCGGAAGCGCAGAAGATCGGAGGGGTGTCGGCCTTCATTGATGCCGAGCATGCTCTTGATCCTGTTTATGCGCGGAAGTTGGGGGTCAATCTCGATAATCTATTGATTTCTCAGCCGGATAATGGCGAGCAGGCGCTGGAGATTGCCGACACGCTGGTTCGTTCCGGGGCTGTTGATGTGCTGGTGGTTGATTCGGTTGCAGCGCTTACGCCGAAATCCGAGATCGAAGGCGAGATGGGTGAGGTTCAGCCGGGTCTTCAGGCTCGCCTGATGAGTCAGGCCCTGCGCAAGCTCACTGCTTCTATCTCGCGCTCGAACACGATGGTGATCTTCATCAATCAGATCCGCATGAAGATCGGCGTGATGTATGGCAGCCCGGAGACGACCACGGGCGGAAATGCCCTAAAGTTCTATGCCTCTGTGCGTCTCGACATCCGGCGCATCGGCTCGATCAAAGAGCGCGAGGATGTTGTGGGCAATACGACCCGTGTGAAGGTCGTGAAGAACAAAGTTGCTCCGCCCTTCAAGCAGGTCGAATTCGATATCATGTATGGTGAAGGCGTCTCTAAGATGGGCGAGCTCGTCGATCTAGGCGTGAAGGCCGGCATAGTCGAAAAGTCTGGCGCTTGGTTTTCCTATGACAGCCAGCGTCTGGGGCAGGGGCGTGAGAACGCAAAGCAGTTTCTGAAACAGAATCCGGCCGTTGCGGACAAGATTGAGCAATCCCTGCGTCAGAATGCCGGTCTCATTGCCTCGACGATTTTTGATGGAGCTCCCGAGGAGGGCGATGACGTCTGAGTGCAAAGTCGTTCCGTTCTTGCGCTCAGACGTGGACAGGGTTCTGCCCTCTGTCTAGAAGCGATCCATGCTTCTGGCTTCCTTGGAGTAAGGTAGCGCAGGATTTCAAACGCAGCATGGGGCGCAGGGTTTCGTCATGACGAGTGTGAGTGATGTTCGGTCGGCGTTTCTCAATTTCTTTGGGGGGAACGGGCACTCTGTGGTTCCGTCCTCGCCGTTGGTACCTCGGAATGATCCGACATTAATGTTTACCACGGCCGGGATGGTTCAGTTTAAGAACCTGTTTACTGGTCTTGAGACGCGTAGTTACACACGCGCTGCAACTGCTCAGAAATGTGTTCGTGCCGGCGGCAAGCATAACGATCTCGACAATGTGGGATATACCGCACGGCACCATACGTTTTTTGAAATGTTGGGAAATTTCTCCTTCGGCGATTACTTCAAGGAAGATGCGATCCGTTTTGCCTGGACGCTTGTTACTCGAGATTATGGGCTTAAGAAGGAAAAGTTGAGCGTTACGGTTTATCATACCGATGACGAGGCTTTCGGGCTTTGGAAGAAGATTGCCGGATTGCCGGACGAGCGGATCATTCGCATCTCGACTTCGGATAACTTTTGGGCGATGGGCGATACCGGTCCGTGCGGTCCTTGCTCGGAAATCTTTTATGATCACGGCCCTCATGTGGCTGGTGGTCCGCCGGGATCTCCAGACGCCGATGGTGATCGTTTCATCGAGATATGGAATCTCGTGTTCATGCAGTATGAATCGCTCCCCGATGGGAGTCGAATTGAGCTGCCCAAGCCTTCGATCGACACGGGCATGGGGCTTGAGCGTATCTCTGCTGTCTTGCAGGGGACACATGACAATTACCGAATCGATTTGATGCGCAATCTCATCCTTGGGGTGGCACAAGCCACGGGAGTCGATCCGGAGGGGCCGCAATCTGCCTCCCATCGTGTTATCGCTGACCACCTGCGCGCTTCGGCTTTCCTTGTCGCTGATGGTGTTCTTCCCTCGAATGAGGGGCGTGGTTACGTGCTGCGGCGGATCATGCGTCGCGGCATGCGTCATGCCCATATGCTCGGCGCTCGCGAGCCGCTTATGCATCGGATTGTGCCCATCCTGATCCGGGAGATGGGGCAGGCCTATCCGGAGCTAGTTCGAGCCGAAACGCTCATCACGGAAACGCTGCGTTTGGAGGAGACACGTTTTCGGAACACGCTCGAGCGTGGTCTCGCGCTGCTGGAAGGTGAAGTAATCAAGCTTGGCGATGGCCAGGTGTTTTCGGGGGAAACGGCCTTTCGTCTTTACGATACGTATGGGTTCCCTCTTGATTTGACGCAGGATGCGCTGCGTGCGCGTCGAATTGCGGTCGACGTTGAGTCTTTCCAGGCAGCCATGGAGCGCCAGAAGGCGGAGGCTCGCGCGCATTGGGCCGGCTCCGGGGAGGCGGCAAACGAGACGATTTGGTTCCATGTGCGCGACAAGGTTGGCGCAACCGAGTTTCTCGGCTATGGCACCGAGGAGGCCGAGGGGGTGGTCACGGCTGTCGTCGCGGATGGCAAGATGGCTTCGACCGCTCGTGGAGAGATTGCGATCACGCTGAACCAGACGCCCTTCTATGCGGAAAGTGGTGGTCAGGTTGGTGATCACGGCATCATTCATGGTGATGGTTTTCGTTTCCGCGTCACGGATACAGTCAAGCGCGCGGGAGATGTGTTTGTGCATCTCGGTGTCGTGGAAGAGGGCGAGGTGGTTGTCGGTCGCTCGGCCTTCTTGCGGGTGGACAAGGCGCGACGGGCTGCCATTCGTGCCAACCATTCGGCGACACATTTGCTTCATGAGGCTTTGCGTCAGGTTCTTGGGGATCACGTTGCCCAGAAGGGCTCACTTGTGGAGCCCGAGCGCCTCCGCTTCGATATTTCCCATCCCAAGCCGATTATCGGCGAGGAGCTGGAGCGTGTTGAAGATATCGCCAACGGGATCGTGCTGCGCAACGAGCCGGTGGTCACACGCCTGATGGCTGTGGACGATGCGATCGCTTCGGGCGCTCGCGCGTTGTTTGGTGAGAAATATGGCGATGAGGTGCGCGTCGTTTCGATGGGCACGATTGATCGCCCCGATGGCAGCAACGCTGCCTATTCGGTGGAATTGTGTGGCGGTACCCACGCGGCCCGGACGGGTGATATCGGCTTGATTGCGATCGTTGGGGAAGGGGCGGTTTCGGCGGGCGTGCGGCGTATCGAGGCGATGACCGGCAATACTGCCCGGCGCTACCTCAATGAACAAAGCCGTAGATTGAAGGGAGTTGCGCAGGTTCTGCGGGCCAATATCGACGACGTTGCGGAGCGCGCGTCGCTTCTGGCCGAAGAGCGGCGCAAGCTTGACCGCGAGCTTGCCGAGGCTCGTCGCAAGCTGGCAATGGGAGGCGGTGCAGCCGCGCCGGAGGCGATTGACAAGGCGGGGTCTACCGCGTTTGTCGGGCGTAATCTCCCGGGTGTGGAGGTCAAGGATCTCAAGGGCCTCGCCGATCAGGAGAAGGCTCGTCTCGGGTCCGGTGTTGTGGCTTTGGGCGTTGTCGGTGATGACGGTCGGGCTGGCCTTGTGGTCGCCGTGACGGCAGACCTGACAAGCCGGCTGAACGCGGTCGATCTCGTTAGGATTGGCTCCGAGATGCTCGGCGGCAAGGGGGGCGGTGGCCGCCCGGATATGGCGCAGGCGGGTGGGCCCGATGGTGCGAAGATGGCCGACGCCATCGCTGCTATTCGCGCTCGCGTGGCCGAGCTGGGTTAAGGTATGGCTCGCAGCAGCGGCCGGTTGTTCCGAAAGCGCTGCCATGAGGTCTTGGAAGCTGGCCCACCGCATAATGCGGCGAGCCGGCTCGTGCATCGGGGTCTCGTTGCGCTTATTCTCTTGAGCGTGGTCGCTGTCATTCTCGAATCGGTGCCAAGTCTTGCCGCGCGCTACAGCCTGTTATTCTTCGGCATCGAATGCGTCGCTGTTGTGATTTTCACTTTAGAGTATGCCGCGCGCCTTTGGGCAGCGGTTGAGCACCCGATGGTGCGCGGCGAGCCGGCCTGGCGCGCGCGTCTGCTTTATGCCGTTCAACCCGCTGCGATGGTCGATTTTCTGGCCATTCTGCCGCTGTATGTTGGGCTTGCGGGCCCCGGCGATTTTCAGGTTCTGCTGATTTTTCGGCTGATCCGCTTCTTCAAGCTTGCGCGGTACTCGCCGGGCATGCGCTCGCTGATGGAGGCGGTGCAGGCCGAGCGCCGCGCGCTTCTCGCCTGCCTTGTCATTCTCGGTGGGCTGATGATTGTCACTGCCGCGCTGATGCATGTGGTGGAAGGGCCAACGCAGCCCGATAAATTCGGCTCCATCCCGCAGGCAATGTACTGGTCGATCATCACGCTCACGACCGTGGGTTATGGCGATGTGTACCCCGCGACGGTGGGCGGCAAGGTCGTGGCGGGGGTTACTGCCGTGCTCGGCCTCGTCATGCTCTCCCTGCCTGTCGGTATCATCGCGACATCCTTTGCCGAGGTCATACACCGGCGTGATTTTGTGGTGACCTGGAACATGGTCGCGCGCGTGCCGCTCTTTGCGACGCTGAATGCTGGGGAGATTGCGACTATCATGCGCTTCCTGCGCTCGCGTCTCGTGGAAGGGGGCGAGGTGGTGGTGCGGCGGGATGAACCGTCCAATGCGATGTTCTTCATTGCGAGCGGTGCGGTGGAAATCGAGATGCCGGGACGTCGCCTGCGCATGGAAACCGGCCAGTTCTTCGGTGAGGCGGCCTTGTTCCACGAAGCGCATCGGACCGGCACGGTGCGGGCACTGGAGGCCACCCATCTTCTCGGGCTTGATCGCGAGGATTTCATAATCCTCATGGAGCAGAACGCGGAGATCGCGCGCTCCATCAATGAGGCCATCCATAGCCAGCGAAGCCTTGATCCGGTGGAGCCGGGCGGGGACATTGCCCAGGCCGAACTCCACGAGAAAAAGCCGCCGCCCTGATCAGCCGGGGAGTTCCGGTTCCGCCGCGAGGATGATCGCCCGCGTTTCGGCCGTCACCGGCACTGTTTTGCGCGTCGTCTGATCGGTATAGGCCCAGATGACCTCGCCAATGGCTGAAGCCGCGTCTTCGCTCTCGCGGAAGACGGCCAGTGCGAAGGTGATGCTGGAGCGCCCGATGCGCGCGACCTTCACGCCCACCTCGAACGGGTCATCGAAATGCAGGGCTGCACGAAATTCCACGCTGGCTTTCACCACATGGAAGTCGCAGCCCGTGCGCTTCGCATCGGAATAGCGCTCGTGGTTCAGTGCGCGGAAATATTCGTGAATCGAGACATCGAAAAACGTGAGGTAATGCGCGTTGTAGACCACGCCTTGCCCGTCGATCTCGGAATAGCGCACGCGATAGGGGTGGAAGAAGCGGAAAGCGCTGCGATTCATGGTGTGTCCTGGCGGGTATGTGATTGTGCCGTGCGAGATGGCGCGGGACAAACCGAAACGCGTCTTTTCCAACGAAAAAGGGGCCCGCAGGCCCCTGATCGTATCCCCGTGAGATGGCCTCAGGCGGCCATCGCCTTCTGGAGGTTCTCGTCGATCTTGTCGAGGAAGCCGGTGGTCGAGAGCCACTTCTGGTCGGCGCCCACGAGGAGGGCCAGGTCTTTCGTCATGTAGCCCGCTTCCACGGTATCCACGCAGACCTTCTCGAGCGTGGTCGAGAACTTCGCGAGCTGCTGGTTGTCATCAAGCTTCGCGCGATGCGCGAGGCCACGCGTCCAGGCGAAGATCGAGGCGATGGAGTTCGTGGAGGTCTGCTTGCCCTTCTGGTGCTCGCGGTAATGGCGCGTCACGGTGCCGTGGGCGGCTTCCGCCTCGACGATCTTGCCATCCGGCGTCATCAGCACGGAGGTCATCAGACCCAGCGAGCCGAAGCCCTGCGCGACCGTATCCGATTGCACGTCGCCGTCGTAGTTCTTGCAGGCCCAGACATAGCCGCCGGACCACTTCAGCGCCGAAGCCACCATGTCATCGATAAGGCGATGCTCGTAGGTGATGCCGAGTTCCTTGTAGGTCTCGGCAAACTCGCTCTCGTAGACCTCCTGGAAGATATCCTTGAAGCGGCCGTCATAGACCTTGAGAATGGTGTTCTTGGTCGAGAGATAGACCGGATACTTGCGGTTAATGCCGTAATTCAGCGAGGCGCGCGCGAAATCGCGGATCGAATCGTCGAGGTTGTACATGGCCTGCGCCACGCCGGCGCCGGGCGACTTGAACACCTCGCGCTCGATCACCGTGCCGTCCTCGCCCACGAATTTCATCGTCAGCGTGCCCTTGCCGGGGAACTTGAAATCGGTCGCGCGGTACTGGTCGCCAAAGGCATGGCGCCCGATGACGATCGGCTGCGTCCAGCCCGGCACGAGGCGCGGAACGTTCTTGCAGATGATCGGCTCGCGGAAGATCACGCCGCCGAGAATGTTGCGGATGGTGCCGTTGGGGCTCTTCCACATTTCCTTCAGGTTGAATTCCTTCACGCGCGCTTCGTCGGGCGTGATGGTCGCGCATTTCACGGCCACGCCGTGCTTGCGGGTGGCCTCGGCGGCCTCAATCGTCACCTTGTCGTTGGTCTGGTCGCGATACTCGATGCCAAGGTCGTAATAATGGAGGTCAATATCGAGATAGGGGTGGATCAGCTTGTCCTTGATGGCCTGCCAGATGATCCGGGTCATCTCGTCGCCGTCCATCTCCACAACCGGATTCTTGACCTTGATCTTGTTCATCGTGTCCCCGCGATCCAACGCTTGAAGCTCGTTTCCCCCGCCAGCGCCCTGCATGCGCGAACGGACCGGCGCGGGCTATAGCATCGCGTGCGCGCGAGCGAAAGCCGATCCGGCATGAGGCTTTCGGGGGACGGGATTGCGTGAAGCGGGTTGACCGCAGGCCCCGCGCGCCTCATCTGGCGCACAGGCGAGGGCAGGGGCGGCAGGCATGAGCGAGGCGACACAGCAGAATATCCGGCGACCGGCGCCGGTGGTGATCCTCGTCCGCCCGCAACTTGCCGAGAATATCGGCATGTGCGCGCGCGCCATGGCGAATTTCGGCCTCTCCGAGATGCGGCTCGTTGCCCCGCGTGATGGCTGGCCGCAGAAGGCGCAGCTGAAGAAGGGCGTGTTTTCCGCCGCCGCCGGCGCGACGCATATCCTCACGGCTGCGAAGCATTACGACACGCTTGATGCGGCCCTGTTCGATCTCCACCATGTCTATGCCACCACCGCGCGCTTTCGTGAGCAGGCGAAGCCGGTGCAGGCTCCAGCCATCGC
>Ga0209053_1001411_pt1 | contig 11382 bp, 10 predicted proteins | sample EBPBio152010_DNA_FD_185864 | JGI IMG/M metagenome (GOLD analysis project Ga0209053, IMG submission 185864) | Wastewater treatment Type I Accumulibacter community from EBPR Bioreactor in Madison, WI, USA - Reactor 1_7/15/2010_ DNA (SPAdes)... | ecosystem: Engineered > Bioreactor > EBPR >... | reverse complement strand
TTACAACAAAAAGGAAAGCATGCTTACGACATCAACTTAGAAGTTTACATAAAACCAGAAAATGTTGAAGAAACATTAGTTTCCAAATCTAATTTCAAATATATGTATTGGTCCATGAGTCAGCAATTGGCACATCACACTTCTAATGGATGTAGAGTAAATTCTGGCGATATGATGGGTTCTGGAACTATATCTGGACCAACAGAAGATAGTTATGGTTCCATGTTAGAATTGACTTGGAGTGGAAAAAATCCAATCAAAATGAAAGATGGTAGCGAGCGTAAATTTATCAACGATAATGATACTGTCATTATGAAAGGACATTGTCAAAATAGTTCAGTACGTATTGGTTTTGGTGAAGTCTCTAGCAAATTATTACCACCATTCGTTAGAAAATAATAAACTTTTATTTTTGGCTTACTTTTTGGATTGTTCAAATTAGTAACTCTAAAATTATATACCATGAAGAACTTTACATTACTATTTACTTTTTTTGTTCTTATTACATCATGTGGTGTTAGACAAACTAGAGAATCATTAACTTCTGGCGATTATGATAGTGCTATTCAAACTGCTGTAGAAGGATTAAGAAACCGAAAAGAAGCTAAAGGCAAACAAGATTACATTTATTTGCTTGAAGAAGCTTTTGCTAAAGCTAAAGAACGTGATTTGCAAAACATCAATCTTTGGTTTAAAGACGCAAGTCCAAGCAATACAGAGAAGATTTACACTACCTATCTTCAATTGAATAACCGTCAAGAGTTGATAAAACCACTTTTACCGTTGCGATTGATGAAAGAAGGTCGCAATGCTATTTTTCCATTTGAAGATTATTCTGACCAGATTATAAATAGTAAAAACGCGCTTGCCAAACATCTTTACGATAATTCTAAAGCGCTTTTAGCTACAAAAGATAAAATGAGTTATCGTCGTGCTTATGATGATTTGATTTACTTAAATACGCTTTCACCAAATTTTAAAGATGTAAATGCGCTAATAAACGAAGCTCAAATTAAAGGAACAGATTACGTTAGCGTTTTTACCAAAAACGAAACCAATATGGTTATTCCTATTCGTTTACAAAATGATTTGTTAGACTTCAGTACTTTTGGTCTAAACGACAAATGGACGGTGTATCATAGCAATAAAGTAAAAGGAATCACTTATGATTATGGTTTAATTGTAAACTTTCGTCAAATAAACATCTCGCCTGAACAAGTAAAAGAAAAAGAATTTTACAAAGAAAAACAAGTAAAAGATGGAACAAAACCACTTTTAGATGCCAACGGAAATCCAGTAAAAGACGAAAAAGGAAATCCGATACGTGTGGATAATTTCAAAACGATTAAAGCTACAATTTACGAATTCAGACAATTCAAATCTACGCAAGTCGTTGCTAAAGTTGATTATATAGATTTTAGAAATAATCAGTTGATTGAAACTTTTCCATTGGCTAGCGAGTTTGTTTTCGAACATGTTTATGCAAGATACAATGGCGATAGAAACGCTTGCGACGAAAGTTACATCAGCTACTTCGACCAAAGAGCAGTGCCTTTTCCGAGCAATGAGCAAATGGTTTATGATTCTGGAGAAGACTTAAAAGCCAAACTGAAAGATATTATCGTTAGAAATAAATTTAGAAGATAGATAGATTTTCAGGTTGCAGATTTCAGGTTGCAGGTTGCAGATTTAAATAAAAACGCATTTGATTTAATTTCAAATGCGTTTTTCTATTTATACTGTGAATCGTTCCAAAAATTTAGCATCGATATCATCATGAGAAGTTGAAAAAATAGCCTTCCCATTTTTAATCAACAAGATTTGTGGCGATTGGTGAAACACATCAAATCGATTGGCAATTTCATTAGAAACATCACGATGATTTAATAAATCTAAGAAATAAGGTGTGATTTTTTCTTCCAAATCAAATTCGTTTTCAAATTGCTTTAAAGCAAAACGACTAATACTACAACGTGTACTGTGTTTGAAAATCAAAACGGCTTTTTCGTTGGACAAATCAACAATTTCATTTAACTGACCTAAATCGGTTAGTTGTCTCCACTCTATTTTTGAAGATTGATTTCCTTCTTCTGAAGAGCCAAATATATTTTTAAATAAACTCATAATATCTAACTAATTATAACACTATTAATTTTTCATTTCTCATAATTTCTATTGCCTTTTTAGTTGCACTATCACCATTACTTAATGAACCTGGAAGCAATATGAATCGCTTTTTAATTTTTCCTTTCTCATCTTCAAAAAATACTTCAAATCTTGAACGTGTTACTCCTTTAGTTCCGTAAATAAATTTGACTTCTTTTATTTTGCTTCGTTCTATTATTGGCGCAGCAGAATTATTTATACTTCTAAAAATTCCTGAAATTAAAAATACTGCTAATCCTAAATAAAATACAGCTGAAACAAATTCATCCTTTTGAAATTTTGAATAAGAGGAATAAAATAAATAAATTGAAATCAAAGAATATAAAATTAGAATTCTAGAAATTCCATTTCCATTAACAGCTTTTGATAAATTTCCAATCACACCTTCTCTTGTCAAAACAATTTTATCAGGCAATACATGGCAATAGCCTGATTTTGTTTTAAATGTATTTTCACTCATTATTTACTTCTCTTTATGCTTTATATATACAAAAATCAACTAATCTAAAGCATCAAATTGCTTTTGCAAAAGTAAGGCATCTTTCTCCAAATGATTAGAATTTAAAAAAGAAATCAATTCAGTAAAACGTTTTTTATCATCATATTTCAAATTCCAAGACAACTTTTTCAAACATTCCGAACATAAAGCATTTGGTTTTGTATCAGATTCTGGCAAATGATTTACACCATTCATTAAACAAACGGCATGCTTACAATGATTTATTGTAAACATATGCCCAATTTCATGAACCGCAGTTTTAGTAATTCTATTCAAACAAAGTGTATAATCATTATCCGTTAAAAACCTGTTGAATGAAGAAACTCCTGTTCGCTTTTGATAACTTGCTAAACCAAAAACATAATTCCAATCTTCACTTGGATACAAATCTTTTGCAGTAATTGCCATAACTACAATACCATCATCAGGCATTTTCTTTGGTAAAACCTTATGCGTTATATAGCTTGCATCAAATTGCTCACCACCACTATTCATTCTCTTTTTATCACTTGGAATAGCATCCTCAGGAATCAAAGGCAACATTGTTGTTTTCAGTTGAAAAAACTTACCCACATATTCAACTGTTTTGTCAACTATAATCTTTTCTTCTGAAGTAAAATTTCCAATTGGTTGAATATAAATTACTTTTCGTTTTTCTGAAATTGTTACAGGATCAATTTGAATATATTTTTCAAAACTTTGCCCAGATTCATCATGCTCTGCAAGCCATTCACCAGGATTTGGAACACTTAATTTGACATCTAAATCAGCTAAATTATCCAATGGACTCTTTGGAGTTTCCTTTTTACAAGAAATGAAAAATACTAAAATTAATACTAAAGAAATTCGTTTCATGGCTACGTTTTTCTTTATAACTAAAAAAGTAAATAATTAGTATTAAAAAAATAAGAATACTTGTCATTTACTAAGACAAATTGTCGTAACTTTAATAGTGTTTGACGCTCAAAATCAGTCATTTTGTCCTAAAATTAGGATTGGAACACATATTGACGAAATCCTAACAAATAGAAATACAACAACAAACTAAATACTATAAACAATAAAAATATATGAACATCAATAAATTCACAATCAAATCGCAAGAAGCTTTGCAACAAGCACAGCAAATTGCACAAAGTTTTGGGCAACAACAGCTCGAAAACGAACACTTATTTAAAGGAATTCTCGAAGTCGATGAAAATGTAACGCCTTTCATTTTGAAAAAACTCAACGTTAATGTGGAGCTTTTCAAAAAAGTATTAGACAGCACCATTCAAAGTTTTCCGAAAGTTTCTGGCGGCGACATCATGTTTTCTCGTGATGCTGCAACTTCGGTAAACGAAGCAGAAATCATTGCCAAAAAAATGAACGACGAATTCGTTTCTATCGAACATTTAATCCTAGCTATTTTCAAATCTAAAAGTAAAGTTGCACAGATTTTAAAAGATCAAGGTGTTACTGAAAAAGGATTGCAAGCTGCCATTGACGAAATGCGAAAAGGAGAACGAGTAACTTCTGCATCTGCAGAAGAAACTTACAATTCCTTAAATAAATATGCTAAAAACCTCAACGAACTAGCTAAAAGCGGTAAACTCGATCCTGTGATTGGTCGTGACGAAGAAATTCGAAGAGTTTTACAAATTCTAACGCGTCGTACTAAAAACAATCCGATGTTGGTTGGTGAACCTGGTGTTGGTAAAACAGCCATTGCCGAAGGTTTAGCACACCGAATTGTAGATGGTGACGTTCCTGAAAATCTAAAAGATAAAATCGTTTATTCGTTAGATATGGGCGCACTGATTGCTGGTGCGAAATACAAAGGAGAATTTGAAGAACGATTAAAAGCGGTTGTAAAAGAAGTAACTTCTGCCGAAGGTGATATCGTACTTTTCATTGACGAAATTCATACGTTGGTTGGAGCTGGCGGTGGTGAAGGCGCTATGGATGCTGCAAATATTTTAAAACCTGCTTTAGCACGTGGCGAATTACGTGCCATTGGCGCAACAACTTTAGACGAATACCAAAAGTATTTTGAAAAAGACAAAGCACTCGAAAGACGTTTCCAAAAAGTAATGGTCGATGAACCTGATACAGAAAGTGCGATTTCGATTTTGCGCGGTATTAAAGAAAAATATGAAACACACCACAAAGTGCGAATCAAAGACGATGCAATTATTGCAGCGGTTGAATTATCGCAACGTTATATTACCAATCGTTTTCTTCCAGATAAAGCTATTGACTTGATGGACGAAGCGGCTTCTAAATTGCGTATGGAAATCAATTCAAAACCTGAAGAATTGGATGTTTTGGATAGAAAAATCATGCAATTAGAAATCGAAATGGAAGCCATCAAACGTGAAAACGATGAAACCAAATTGAAAGGTTTAGGCTTAGATTTAGCCAATTTAAAAGAAGAACGCAACGAAATTTTCACCAAATGGAAATCAGAAAAAGATGTTGTCGATAATATCCAAGCAGTAAAACTTGAGATTGAAGATTATAAAATCCAAGCTGAACAAGCCGAACGTAATGGTGATTACGGAAAAGTAGCTGAAATTCGTTATGGAAAAATTAAAGAGACACAAGAGCGTTTGGATGCTTTGCAAATTCAATTAGCCGAAAACCAAGCCGGAACATCTTTAATCAAAGAAGAAGTAACCCGCGAAGATATTGCAGAAGTTGTTGCAAAATGGACTGGAATTCCAGTAATGAAAATGCTTCAAGGTGAAAGAGAAAAACTCTTGAAATTAGAAGACGAATTACATCACAGAGTGGTTGGTCAAGAAGAAGCAATTGAAGCTGTGAGCGATGCTGTTCGTAGAAGTCGTGCCGGATTACAAGACATGAAAAAACCAATTGGTTCGTTCTTATTCTTAGGAACAACAGGTGTTGGAAAAACTGAATTAGCCAAAGCGTTAGCCGAATATTTATTTGACGATGAAAACGCAATGACTAGAATCGATATGAGCGAATATCAAGAGCGTCATTCAGTAAGTAGATTAGTTGGAGCGCCTCCAGGATATGTGGGTTATGACGAAGGCGGACAATTGACCGAAGCGGTTCGAAGAAAACCTTATTCTGTGATTCTTCTGGACGAAATTGAAAAAGCACATCCTGACACATTCAATATCTTATTACAAGTTTTGGACGAAGGAAGATTGACCGATAACAAAGGTCGTGTTGCTGATTTCAAAAACACAATTATTATTATGACTTCCAATATGGGAAGTGCCATTATACAAGACAAATTTGATAATCTAAAAGGAAATATCGAAGCTGTAACCGAAGCTGCCAAGGTAGAAGTTTTAGGATTATTAAAACAAACGGTAAGACCAGAATTCATCAATAGAATTGACGAAATTGTAATGTTTACGCCATTAACAAGTGCAAACATCAAACAAATTGTTGGATTGCAATTGAAAAGCGTTACCAAAATGTTAGCACATCAAAACATCACGATGGATGCCACTCCAGAAGCGATAGATTATTTAGCACAAAAAGGTTACGATCCACAATATGGAGCGCGACCTGTGAAAAGAGTTATTCAAAGAGAAGTGTTAAATCAATTGTCTAAAGAAATTTTAGCAGGAAAAGTAACTACGGATAGTATCATCTTGCTAGATGCTTTCGACGGACAATTGGTATTTAGAAATCAAAGCGAGGAGTTAATTACGAATTAAAAATTACGAATTACGAAATTCATAATTCGTAATTCGTAATTGCATTTGGTTGGATTAGACCTAATGGGATTTAAAACCTGTTAGGTCTTTTCTGTTATACTCCATTAAAACACAAAAGGCACAAAAGAAAAAAACATTGTGTGACTCTGTGTAAAACTTCGTGAAACTTTGTGCACCAAAAACCCAAAAAAATCCGTCCCATCCGCGTTTGCATAGCATCCGTTTCATCCGCGTTCTATTTTTTTTATTATCTTTGGGAAACCAACCTTCTCAACATGACTATACAACCAGCCAACGCAACCGACCACGAACACTTAACCCAAATCACTAAAAAGTCGAAAGCCTTTTGGGGTTACTCCGAAGATTTGCTTTTGGTTTGGGATGATGCGCTTACTATTACGCAAGAGTACATCAATACGCATCCTGTTTATACGTTTGCTGTAGAAGATAAAATTGTGGGCTATTACTCTTATATTTTGGAAGATGAACACAACATCAAACTCGATAATTTGTTTCTTTTACCACAATACATTGGCAAAGGTATGGGCAGTTACCTCATCACCGATTTCTTAAACCGCATCCAAAACAAAAACTTTAAAAGAGTTTACCTAGACTCTGAACCCTACGCAGAAGGTTTTTACCAAAAACATGGCTTTAAAACCATTGGCAAACTAGAAACCGCCGTAAAAGATAGGTTTATGCCTGTGATGGAGTTGGGATTGTGATATTACAGAGATAAATAATAAAATTTGGAAACCTATAAAATGATTTTATAATTAGTTTTTTACCTTGTACAAGGTAAAGTTTAATGATATTTAAAGATATAATTTTCACTATTCACAAATAAATAATTTTAAAAATGAGTGTACTACAAATAAACAGATTAAAGCACTTAATTGATAGTCAAGTAATTGAACATGTTAGTTTAGAAGAAATAAAAAAAGAAAAAAGAAATATTAGCGAAGAAGAGCTTGAGAATGTAAGCTTATCTCGTGCATTTTTACTTTACACACTAAAATGCTTTACTGGTGAATCATTCATAGACCTAAAAGATTTTATAACTGATGGTTTTAATGACAATGGAATAGATGCTATTTATTATTCTACTTCTTTAAATGAACTTTTAATATTTCAATCTAAATGGATAAAAAATGGCAAAGGAGGTGTTGATAAAGGTGATGTATTAAAATTCATTAAAGGAATTGAAGATTTATTACATTTAAAATTTAATGAGTTTAACACCAAATTAAATAAACATTCAAAATTAATAGAGGATGCAATTTTAGCGCCTAATATAAAAATTAGAATTATTCTTGCCTTTTCTGGAGATTCTTTATCGAAAGAAAATAAAAAAATTATTGATGATAAATTATTAGAATTTAATGATACCGATGAAGATATATTTTTTAGTGAATATAATTTAAAAAAAGCATATAATTATCTTAAAGATTCTATTGAAGGAGAACCAATAAATGCTGATATAGATTTATATGATTGGGGACATGTTGATGAACCTTTTAAATCATACTATGGTAATATATATTGTAGTCAAATCGTTGAGCTTTTTGAATCGAATCACAATAGAATATACTCAAAAAACATAAGATCATTTATAGGATTATCAGAAATAAACAATGATATAATAAATACTTTGGTTAGAGAACCAAGCAATTTTTTTTATTTAAATAATGGAATAACATTAATATGCAAAGAATTAAAAAAGTCTCCTTATAATAGTGGAACAAGGGAATTAGGAAAGTTTCACTTAAAAGATTTAACTGTTATAAATGGTGCACAAACTGTTGGCTCAATAACTTATGCTTTCAAAAAACAGCCAGAGAAAGTAAATATAGCAAAAGTGTTTATAAAAATTATTTCACTTGAAAATACACCATTAGAATTTGATAAGAACATTACAATTGCAAGTAATACTCAAAACAAAATAGAGAAAAGAGATTTTATAAGTTTAGACGAAAAGCAAAAAAAATTAAAAAGTGATTTTTATTTATCTGGATATGTTTATCATGTAAAAAGAGATGATCAAACAATTAAAAGAGACTCAAAAAACTTCTATTTTGAAGAGGCTACAATATCATTAGCGTGCTTTCAAGAGGATGTGGATTATTCGACTTATGCGAAAAGAGAAATTGGGAAATTGTGGGAAGAAAAACCATACAAACAACTATTTAAAGATAGTCTAAGTATAAATGGATTGATCAATATAATTAAAATTTATAGAGCAATTGATGAATTTATAAAAAAAACTATAACAATAGATAGACTTGTTTGCTCGCATGGAATATATTTTATCGCCAACATTGTTTTTCAAAATATTGACAAAGAAAAAATCTTTAATCCAAATTTTGATTGTGAAGAATATTTAAAAAATGAATTTAAAATTGATATTACAAAATATTGTACAAGAACAGTTCAAGCCTATAATCATGTTAGTCCAAATAATAAATACCCTTTATCTATTTTTAAAAATTTTAAATATTGTAGAATAATGAGAGATTATATATTTGGAGTTGAGGGCAAACCAAAAATTGGATTTACATTAAATTTATTTGATGAAATCGAAAAAGAATAAAAAACTCAGTATCTCAGTTCACATATAATATAATAAATGTATTCACAAAAACTACAACCTAAAAACTTGTAGTTTTTTTTTATATTTTTATCTCTCAATTAAATACCATGATTTATCTCTCCTACAAACCTGAGCTATTTGGCGTAAAACTAGTTGTTTTTATAGTGATACTCCTTTTTTATTTTATCCTCAAATACTTAAACAATAAAGAACAAAATAAAATTAACACCATTGTTCGTCAAGAAATTAACCAATTCAAATCGGAAAGTGTAAAGTCAACTATTAACTTTTCTGAAATTGAGTTCTTTTCTAATTCTTGGAAGAAAAGCATTGTGGTAGGAAGTGGTTTAAATACTAGAGAAGAATTGATAGACGTTCACGAAAATACCTTATTGATTAGAAAAGTCATCAACGATATTGTCTATGACATGAAAGTAGAAATCGAAATGGAACCAACTACACTAAAGATGAAAATAGCCATGAAAAACGATATTGATTTCTATTACAATCCAAACGATCCAAGCGAATATCATATTGATTTTAATTTTCTTGGTCAGCCATCGTAAAACTTCAATTTTAAAACTTGAAGTTTTTCCCTACTTTTACTTCAAATATTTACAATGAAAAAATATAATTTACTCTTGTTGCTGTTGTTTTTCGCAATTGAAATTGCAGCTCAATCGGATGTTGTAACCATAAACAAAGATTCCCTTTTTTACAGAAATGAAAATGGATTTATAATTAAATGCCACAGGTCTAAAGCTGAAGCATTTGCTATTGCTGAAGCAATGAATCCAAATCTTTATGTTCATAAGATTTATTATTTACATGCAGAAAATTTGATGGCTGCCTATGAAGTATATGATAAAAAAAGTGCTAATAAGAATGTAAGCGCAACGTTACCAATCAAAAACGGAAAATATGAAGAATGGTACCTTAGTGGTGAGAAAAAAGTTACGTGCTTTTATACTGAAAATAAGCTCAATGGTGAATTCAAAGTTTTCTACAGAAATGGCAATTTGAAAAGAGTTGAACTATGGAACAATGGAGAATGGCAAAATGGAGAATGTTTTGATGAACAAGGAAATAAAACTCAATATTGCTCCTATCAAGAAATGGCAGAATATATAGGAGGCGTAACCGAATTATACAAATTTATAGGTCAAACCTTAGTGTATCCAAAAGATGCCATGAGAAATGAAATTGAAGGTGTTGTTTATGTGAGTTTCATAATTGACACCGATGGTTCTGTAACCAATGCAAAAATCATTAAAAGTGTCCAAAAGCAATTGGATGATGAAGCCCTAAGAATTGTTAACGAAATGCCGAAATGGAAACCTGGTAAGTTTGAAGGTAAACTTGTTAAAACAGAATTTGCACTGCCAGTAAATTTTAAATTAGAATGATATAAAAATTGGTAAACTATACTCAGCTTGTCATTATAAGGCAATAAGAGTGGAAAGTCACAAAACCTAAAAAAGAATTTTAATAAAAAAAAAGCCCTGATTTCTCAGAGCTTTTCAAAACTATATTCTGTAATTATTCAATTTTAATACAACCATCTTTGATGGAAATTTTTGCACCATCTTTTACTTTAACCCAACCACAAGATGTTTTAATTTCTACTTCAGAAGCACTAGTTTGAATAGAAGTTGAACCTGATGTTGAACTAGTAAATTCTACCTTTTGTGTAGAACCATTAGAACGAACTTCCATGGTGTGGTTTTTAGAATCTTTGTTGTAATATTTGATGGTAAAGGCACTTGCCAAATTAACAACTAGCAAAAATGCTACCGATAATAATAATTTTTTAAGTTTCATAAGTTTTATTTTGGATTAATAAGAAATCAAAGCTATCAAATTAAAATTGATTTCTAAGATTAATCTAAACATTTTTTAAAACTTGCTGTTTGAATTGCTTGGATACTACCCTACTTTTTAACTCCATTTATTGCATATTTTTTATACTTTTACTTTTTGTAAAAAATTCATGAAATTAAACTTCTTATTCTACTTATTGCTTTTTTCTGTGTTTAGTTTTGGGCAATTTCAATCGCCTGAAGCTAAAATCATTTTACCCGAAGTTAAATTACCAGAACACAACTTGGATTATCTAAAACCGCTGAATAAAAAACTTAAAAAATCCATCATTGATAGAAAGACCAAAGAATATGATGAAAATGGAAATATCATCAAAGAAACGGAACTTGAAGACAATACAACAAAAATTACCACTTATGAGTATAAAAACAATGTGCTTATAAAAAAAGAAACTACCACAACTTCTGATGAAGAAAAGATAAAACGTGCCAACGAAAGAGCCATTCAAGAAAGTAAGAGAGACAACGATATTACTGCAATTGCGATTCAAAATGCAAATAATTCTAAAAACATTTATTTGGCTAATCTTGACAAGAAAAATCGAGTAATCGCATTTAGTAATTCCT
>Ga0209053_1001409_pt1 | contig 11394 bp, 10 predicted proteins | sample EBPBio152010_DNA_FD_185864 | JGI IMG/M metagenome (GOLD analysis project Ga0209053, IMG submission 185864) | Wastewater treatment Type I Accumulibacter community from EBPR Bioreactor in Madison, WI, USA - Reactor 1_7/15/2010_ DNA (SPAdes)... | ecosystem: Engineered > Bioreactor > EBPR >... | reverse complement strand
AGCATCTCGGCGATGCTTTTGCCTGTAAAATCGACCCCGAAACGCTCCTGCAATTCGTCGCCATAGTAGAGGCAAACGAAGTCCTCGAGCGCATCGGCCGGCTTCAGCACCAGCACGCGGCGACTGAGCACGGTGAGGCGGAACTCGTCCCAGTAACGGACGACCTCCACGAAATCCGGACGGGAAACATTCTTGCAAAGTTCGGTCAGCCAACGGGAATGCATGGCCTCGTCTTCAGTCAGGTCAAATCGAAACAGCATGCTGCTACCCGTCTCTTTAAGCGGTCAGAACATTCAATTCATGTGACGACAGAAACGCTGGACTACGCGCACCAACAAAAGGTGGGGCTACAAAAAACGCCCTTCGAGATCACTCTCATGAAACACATAATAGCCGACTGCACAATTGACACCATCATGATCAACCACAGGATAAATAACGCGAGAATATTCAATGACCCACTTGTCTGAAAAATCGAAACGACGATGCGAAATCATCTTTTTGTCAGATTCGATCGCTACTTTGAATTGAGCGAGGCAATCCTGGAACTTCGGGCTGATTTCTATGACATAGTCAAAAGTCTTGCCCATCAGATCTCGACCGAGATGGGCGTTGATCTGATCGCCGACATAGGCGAACCGGTAGGCTTCGAGGGTTTCACCCGGCATCACGACGACCAGGTTGGCGAGCAATTCTTCGGAGGCACCCGCCTCTTTCAGGCGCTGCCGCAAGTTGCCAGTGGGGTGAAACTGATGGATGACCCGCTCCATGAGGATGGCAGAAGAAGCGGTCGAGGACGAAGGGGTATGCACGCTTGCTTGGGGCATGGCAGGGCATTTCTAAATAGGGGCGTGTAATAAGGGGCGACGAGTCCTCGCGTTCTGACTCACATTCCATGACGCGAATGTAGGCACTTTGATTTGATTTCACGCAACGCGCTAAAAGCATGAGCCTGGTTGGCTAAACTGATCCAATGCTTGCGTCTTTGCAAGCGATGTCTCGTGCCGACGCATGATCGTGGTGTTGGCACGGCAAGCCGCGTGGCTCAATTGCTCAGTAGTCGTACGTGTATCAGCAATTCGTATGAACCAAATAGTCCATTTTGCCAGAAAAGCAGCCTTCGGGGCCCCGTCGGCTTGATGCGCGCGACGCGGTTCGGGACAATCGCGGGGGCACCGCCTCGGCGAACCGGGGCGCTGAGCAAGGAGTGGGTTCCGGTTATCCCGGAGCCCGAACGCGGACACCCCCGCGATTCCGGTTCTCTTGTCGCCTGCCCTCGCCCGATTATCGCCGTCCAGATGGCGGACCGCTGGTGCGGTTCGGAAGAAGGTGCGCAGGCCTCTCCCGGGCGGGCATCGTGAGCGGATGCCGCGCACCGGCGCGGGGTTTCCCTCCGCGAGCCTGGAACCGACCCCGCCGCCTGCCCGCTCCGCTCATGAGACGGCCGGCCCGACCCGGCGGGATGACGCGGATTATGGGGGTGGCGGAGAGGGCGGGGATAATTGGCGGCTGTTCTGATCGCGCTTTTCCACGCATTGCGCGCAAAACCCGTTTCCCGCTCGCGCCTTTCCCGGCTATAGCGACCTCAACGAATTGATCGTTTGAGCATCACCTTCTCGCGAAACCGGTTTCCATTGTCGCGGGTGATGCTCCCGAGGTGGCGCGATGCATTTGAAGAACGAACCTGAGATCACCCCCGAACTCGTGAAGGCCCATGGCCTGAAGCCCGACGAATATGATCGCTTCGTCGCGCTGATCGGGCGGGTGCCGACCATCACGGAGCTGGGCATCGTCTCGGCGATGTGGAACGAGCATTGCTCCTACAAATCCTCGAAGGTTCACCTGAAAACGCTGCCCACCAAGGGTCCACGCGTGGTCTATGGCCCGGGCGAGAATGCGGGCGTCGTGGATATCGGGGACGGCGATGTCGTGGCCTTCAAGATGGAGAGCCACAACCATCCGAGCTATATCGAGCCCTATCAGGGTGCGACGACCGGCGTGGGCGGCATTTTGCGCGACGTGTTCACCATGGGCGCGCGCCCCGTGGCCTGCCTCAACTTCCTGCGCTTCGGCGCGCCGGATCACCCCAAGACGAAGCATCTCGTGGCGGGCGTGGTCGCTGGGATCGGCGGCTATGGCAACAGCTTTGGCGTGCCGACCGTGGCCGGCTCGGTGGGTTTCCACCCGCGTTACAACGGCAATTGCCTCGTGAATGCGATGGCCGTGGGCATCGCCAAGCGCGAGATGATCTTCACCTCCGAGGCAAGCGGCGTGGGCATGCCGATCGTCTATCTCGGCTCGAAAACGGGCCGCGACGGCATTCATGGCGCGACGATGGCCTCGGCCGAATTCGATGACGCGTCCGAGGAGAAGCGCCCCACCGTGCAGGTCGGGGACCCGTTCGCGGAAAAGCTGCTGCTCGAAGCCTGCCTCGAGATCATGGAAAAGGGCTGCGTCATCGCCATTCAGGATATGGGGGCCGCTGGCCTCACCTGCTCGGCGGTGGAAATGGGTGCGAAGGGGGATCTCGGCATCGAGCTCAACCTTGATTCCGTTCCCTGCCGTGAGCCGGGCATGACCGCCTATGAAATGATGCTCTCCGAGAGCCAGGAGCGCATGCTCATGGTGCTCCACCCCCACAAGGAGGCGGAAGCGCGCGCGATCTTCACGAAATGGGGCCTCGATTTCGCGGTGATCGGCAAGACGACCGATACGCTGCGCTTCGTCATCAAGCATCGCGGCGAGGTAATGGCCGATCTCCCCATCAAGGAGCTCGGCGACAAGGCGCCGGAATACAATCGCCCTTGGGTGGAAACGCCGAAGCGGCTCGCGTTGCGCCGGTCCGAGGTGGAGCCGCCGGTCTCCAACCGCGAGGCTTTGCTGACGCTGCTCGGCTCGCCGGATCTGTGCTCGAAGCGCTGGGTGTGGGAGCAATATGATCACATCATCCAGGGCAACACCGTGCAGCGCCCTGGCGGCGATGCGGCGGTGATCCGCGTGAACGAGGCCGGCAAGGGCCTCGCGGTCACCTGCGATGTCACCCCGCGTTACGTCGAGGCCGACCCGTTCGAGGGCGGCAAGCAGGCGGTGGCCGAGTGCTATCGCAACCTCTCGGCGGTGGGTTCGCTGCCGATCGCGCTGACGGATAACCTCAATTTCGGCAACCCGGAACGCCCGGAAATCATGGGACAATTCGCTTTGGCCGTGCGCGGCATTGGCGAAGCGGCGAGGGTGCTAGAATTCCCGGTCGTCTCAGGGAACGTCAGCCTCTACAACGAAACGAATGGCCAGGGCATTCTCCCCACCCCCACCATCGGCGGCGTGGGGCTGGTTGCGGATGTCACCAAGACCGCGACGCTCGCCTTCAAGAATGCCGGCGATGCCATCATCGTCGTGGGCGAAACCAAGGGCTGGCTCGGCGCCTCGGCCTATCTCGCGACGATCTGCAACCGCGAGGATGGCGCGCCGCCGCCGGTCGATCTCGATGTCGAGAAGCAACGCGGCGGGCTCATCCGCGCGATGATCGAGGCGGGCACCGTGACCGCAGTGCATGATATCTCCGATGGCGGCATCGCTATCGCGCTGGCCGAGATGGCGCTCGCGGGCGGACAGGGCGCGATGATCGCCTCGCATGATGCGGAAGTGCCGCTGCATGCCTGGCTTTTCGGCGAGGATCAAGGCCGCTACATCATCACTTGCGGCGCGCAGCAGGCGGCCTCGCTGGAGTTCCAGCTCAACAGCCTCAACGTTCCCACAACCTTCATCGGCGTGGTGGGCGGCGGGACGTTGACGCTGCCGGGCGAAACGCCCATCTCTCTCGGTGAATTGCGCGAGGCGCATGAAGGCTGGCTGCCCGCCTATATGGGCGCGGAAGCTGCGGAATAAGGGTCAAGACCATGCCGATGAAGGCCGATGACATCGCCACGATGATCAAGGAAGCGCTGCCGGATGCAGAGGTGGAAATCCGCGACCTCGCGGGCGATGGCGACCATTACGCCGCTACCGTCACCTCCGCGGCCTTCAAGGGCCTGCCGAAGGTGAAGCAGCATCAGCTAGTTTATGCCGCTCTCAAAGGCAATATGGGCGGGGTTCTCCACGCTCTGGCGCTCACGACGGTAGCGAAGTAAGCTCACACGCATCCGCCGCCCTTGAAGCGGTGAGAGGAGGAAAAAATGTCCGGAATCAACGCCTTCATCGACAACGAAGTGAAATCGAACGACGTGGTGCTCTTCATGAAGGGCACGCCGCAATTCCCGATGTGCGGGTTTTCCGGCCAGGTTGTGCAGATTCTCGATTATGTCGGCGCGCCCTACAAGGCGCATAACGTGCTCGACAATGCAGAACTGCGCCAGGGCATCAAGGATTATGCCAACTGGCCGACCATTCCGCAGCTCTACATCAAGGGCGAGTTCATCGGCGGCTGCGATATCGTGCGCGAGATGTTCCAGTCCGGCGAACTGGCCGAGACGCTCGCGGCCAATGGTATCGCAGTGAAGAAGGCAGGCTGAGGCCCGCTTTTCTATGCTCTTGCGCTTCACGGCGCCGCTCTGGCTCTGGCAGGGCAAGGGCGCGTGGCACTTCATCACGTTGCCCGAAGATGAATCGCAGGTCATCCGCATGGCCGTGCCTCGACGAGGCTGGGGCAGCGTGCGGGTGACAGCGAGCATCGGCGAAAGCCGTTGGCAGACCTCGATTTTCCCCGACACCAAGCGCAACGCCTATCTGCTGCCAGTCAAGAGCGAGATCCGCAAAGCGGAAGGACTCGTCGTGGGCGAGGCAGTGGATGTGAGCCTGAGCCTCGACTTATGATCATGGCGCGCGCCCCAGAGCCTTGCCGATGAAGGCGAAGGCATCCGGCGAGGACCATTCCGCCGGCCCCGCGAGATAGGCGAGTTCGCAGCCATTTTTATCGAGCAGGATGGTCGTGGGCATGCCGAAAGCGCGACCCACCGCCTTGAGATCCTGAAAGATTTTCGCGGATGGGTCGGCATATTGCGCCAGCGCCTTCACGCCCACCTCATCGAGGAACTGCTTCGGCTTGTCGAAATTGCGGGTGTCGATATTGATCGCGACCACCTCGAAATCCGCGCCGCCATAGGCCTTCTGGAGGCGATCCAAAGCGGGCATTTCGTGCCGGCAGGGCGCGCACCATGTCGCCCAGAGGTTCACCAGCACCGCCTTGCCCCGGAAAGAAGTGAGCGTGGTGTCACGCCCCTCGGGCGTCTTGAAGCTGAGGTCGATCAGCCGCGCGGGCTCCGTGGGGATCTGAAGCGCCGCAACCTCGCCCTTCGCGAGCGGCTTCAACGCCGCCGTGAGCGGCTGCGCCGCCTTGCAGGCCGCGACATCCGGCGAAGTTGGCTTGAACAGCTTGTCGATCCCGCCGAAGGCATATAGCGAAGCGCCGAGCAAAATGACGCCCATGAGCAAGGGACCGGCCAGCGCTTTCAGCGTGGAGCGGGCGGGCTTTGGGGAGGTCATCGGCGGGCACCTTCGGAGTTCAAAATGGCCAACGAAATGTGGGGCGGACGGTTTGCGGAAGGCCCGGCCGCCATCATGCAGGAGATCAATGCTTCGATCTCGTTCGACAAGAGGCTGGCGGATCAGGATATCCGCGGCTCAATCGCGCAGGCCGAGATGCTCTCTGCTCAGGGCATCATCGATGCGCAATCGGCGGAAGCGATCATCCAGGGGCTGAAGAACGTCAAGGCGGAAATCGACGCCGGGTCGTTCACGTTCAAGGCATCACTGGAAGACATTCACATGAATGTCGAGGCGCGATTGGCCGAAATCGTGGGCAAGCCGGCGGGGCGCTTGCACACCGCGCGCTCGCGGAATGATCAGGTCGCGACCGATTTCCGCCTCTATGTGCGCGATTCCATCGACATGATCGATGCCGCGCTGAAGGATCTGCAGCAGGCGCTCGCCGAGAAGGCGCTGACACATGCGGGCACGGTGATGCCCGGCTTCACGCATTTGCAGAGCGCGCAGCCCGTTACCTTCGGGCATCATCTGATGGCCTATATGGAAATGCTCTCGCGCGATCGCGGCCGCTTCGCCGATGCGCGGCGACGGCTGAATGAATGCCCGCTGGGCGCGGCCGCGCTCGCCGGCACATCCTTCCCGATCGACCGCGACCGCACGGCGAAGGCTTTGGGCTTTGACAGGCCAACCGCGAACAGTCTCGATTCGGTGTCGGATCGGGATTTCGCGCTGGAGACGCTCGCGGCTGTCTCGATCCTCGCGATGCATCTCTCGCGCTTTGCCGAGGAGATCGTGATCTGGACATCCGCGCAGTTTGCCTTCGTGAAGCTCTCGGACAAGTTCACGACTGGCTCCTCCATCATGCCGCAGAAGCGCAACCCCGATGCCGCCGAACTGGTGCGCGCCAAGACAGGCCGCATTTTCGGTTCGCTGATCGGTCTGCTCACGGTGATGAAGGGCCTGACCCTCGCCTATGCGAAGGACATGCAGGAAGACAAGGAGCAGACCTTCGATGCCCTTGATTCCATTGCGCTTTGCATCGCTGCAACCGCCGGCATGGTGCGCGACATGGAGCCCGATGCGAAGCGCCTGAAAAAGGCGGCTTCCTCGGGCTATGCCACAGCGACCGACCTCGCGGATTGGCTCGTGCGCGTGCTCAACATGCCGTTCCGCGAGGCGCATCACGTCACCGGGCGCATTGTCGGCATTGCCAGTGCAAAGGGCGTGGACCTCGAAAAACTCTCGCTCGGCGAGATGCAGGCGGTCGAACCGCGTATCACCGGCGCGATTTTCGACGTGCTCGGCGTTACGAATTCGGTGAAAAGCCGCACGAGCTATGGCGGCACCGCGCCGGCCAATGTGCGGATGCAGGCAAAGAAGTGGCTGGCGAAGCTGGCGAAGTGAAGCACGGCGCGGGCATGACACGCCCCGCCCTGCATGTTAGGCAGGCGCAACGTTGAAGCATTTTCAAGCGAAGTGGGAACCGGTTCGCGTGAAGAAAATGCGACAAAACAAAAGAGATCGATTTTCGGACTATCAGGACGAAAATCGATCTGAGCTTGGGCTTTCGACAATGATCGTTTCGTCGCGCATGAAAATGCTGATCGTGGCTCTCGCAGCCAGCACGATGCTCACGGCCTGCGGCAAACGCGGCCCGCTGGAAGCACCGCCCGGCACCACGGCCGCTCCGGCCGAAACCAATGCGGATGGCACAGCCCGTGGCGAATTGCGCCCCAAGCGCACACCCATCCTTCCGCCAAAGCGCGACCTTTTCATCGACCGCCTGCTCGACTGAGCGCGGGCCGGAGCCCCCATGCATCACTTTGATTACAAGAACGGCGTGCTTCATGCCGAAGGCGTGGACCTCAACGCGATCGCGCGTGAGGTGGGAACGCCGGTTTATGTCTATTCCAGCGCCACGCTGGAGCGGCATTATCGCGTCTTCAAGGAAGCCGTGGGCGAGAAAAGCCACGTTTTCTACGCCGTTAAAGCCAACGGCAATCTCGGCGTGCTGATGACCCTCGCGAAGCTGGGCGCGGGTGCGGATACGGTCTCCGAGGGCGAGATCCGCAAGGCGCTGGCGGCGGGCATTCCCGCCAGCCGCATCGTGTTTTCCGGCGTCGGCAAGAGCGCGGATGAACTCGCTTTCGCCGTGGAAGCCGGCATCTATCAGGTGAATGTCGAGAGCGAGGGCGAACTCGAAGTGCTCTCGAAAATCGCGGAAGCGCGAGGCAAGCGGCAAGCCATCGTACTGCGCCTGAACCCGGAAATCGGCGCGGGCGGGCACGCGAAAATCACCACAGGGGGGGCTGCGAACAAGTTCGGCGTTTCCCTCGGGGAGGCGGAACGGCTCTACATCCGCGCCGCGAACATGCCGGGCGTGGCCATCAAGGGCCTCGCCCTGCATATCGGCAGCCAGATCTTCGATTTCGCGGCGCTGGAAGCCGCTTTCCGCCGCATGCGCGCGCTCATCGAGAAGCTCGCCGCGCAGGGCCTGCCCGCAAGCCGGCTGGATTTCGGCGGCGGCGTGGGCGTGCCGTATGAAATCGGCTATCCCTTCGATTATGGCACCGACAGCCTGCAAACCTATGGCAAGATGGTGCGCGAGGTGACGCAAGGCCTCGATCTGGAATTCGGCTTCGAGCCGGGCCGCGTCATCGCCGGCAATGCCGGCCTGCTGCTCACCAAGGTGCTCTACCTCAACGAGCGCGCCGACAAGACCTTCGTGGTGGTCGATGCCGCGATGAATGATCTCGTCCGTCCCGCGATGTATGAGGCGCATCACGAGATCTGGCCGGTGCGGCAATCTACCGGCACGAAGCGCGCCTACGATGTGGTCGGTCCGATCTGCGAATCATCCGACACGTTCGCGACCGCACGCGAATTGCCGGAACTGAAACCGGATGATCTCGTTGCGATCATGACCGCCGGGGCCTATGGCGCCTCGATGTCCTCGACCTACAACCAGCGCCTTCTGGTGCCGGAAGTGCTTGTGAAGGATGGGGAATTCGCGATTACCCGCCCGCGCCAGACCTTCGAGGAACTACTGGGCACGGATCGTGCGCCCGGCTGGCTCGCATAAGCCTGCGACGCCTGATCACGCGAAAGCGATCCGGATAACGTTTGGCCGCACTGGCCAAAGCCCGCGAACGTGCTAGCTTTCCCTTTGGGGGCGAGTGACGGAGCGGCGATGCCAAACCCGAATGAGCGGATGAGCCAGAACGACGACCGGACAGCCCTGACCCGCGCCGATGGCGCGGAGGCTTCCCGCGTGCTTGGCCTGCGTTTCCATCGCACGGCTTTTGCGCTGTTCGTGGAGCGGCTCGCGCCGCTGCTTATTGGCCCTCTTTCGCTGGTTCTTCTCTTCGTTGCGCTTGCATGGACCGGCTGGCCCGCCATGCTTGAGCCTTTGGGCCGCGCTCTGCTGGCCGGGGCCTTCGCGGCCGGGCTTGCCGTGCTCTCCTTCCCGCTCCTGCGCTTCCGCCTGCCGAGCATGGCAGAGGTGGAAAAGCGGCTCGATCTCTCCCGGCCCGAGATGCATCGCCCGTTGGCGACTTTGGCCGATCAACCACCGCCCGGCACCGATCCGGTTGCTTTGGCCGTGTGGGAAGCGCATCAGGCGCGCGCTCGCACCCTGCTCGACAGGCTGGAAGCCGCACCCGGCGATGCGCGCCTGCGCTGGCGTGATCCGCTGGCCTTACGCATCGTGGCGCCGCTCGCGCTGGTCGCAGCGGCCTTCATGGCTGGCGATGAACGGCAGGCGCGTTTCGCCGCCGCTTTCGATTTTTCCACGCCGCTCACGCCGCCGGTTCCGCCCCGGCTCGATGCATGGATCGATCCGCCGGCCTATACCGGTCGCCCGCCGATCTTCCTCACGGGCACGGTGACGCTCCAGCCCGGCGAGGCCGTGCGCGCGCCAATTGGCTCGATTCTCACGGTGCGCACCACGCGCGGCACCGGCTCTAAGCCGGATGAAGCCGCGCATGTCACGCTTCAGCATGGTGCCGGGCTCGAACCGGTGAAGGAGGCGACTGCTCCCACCGGCCAGCCCGCGCCCGCCGCTCAGGCCAAGCCGGGAATCGAAACGGTTCGCCGCTCGGTGACCGGCAATGATCTGCTGAAAATCATCCGCGAGGGGCGTGAAATCGCACAGATTCCCATCGCGGTGATCCCGGATCGCCCGCCGGCGGTGGAACTCGCGGAAGCACGGGCCGAAAGCGCCTCGCCCGAGCGGCAGAGCCCCGGCGGCATTCGCCTCACCTTCACGCTTGACGATGATTACGGCATCGCCAAGGGCGAGGTGGTGATGGAACGCGCGGCCAATCCGCGCCCCGGCCACACGCCGCGCACGCTCTACCCCGCGCCGCGCGCCGACCTGCCCCTGCGCCTCGGACAGGGCGAAATCGCCATCCCCACGGAAGAGCACCCCTGGGCCGGCGAGGAAGTCACCGTCAAGATCCGCGTCGAGGACGATATCGGCCAGAAGGGCGAGAGCGAGACGAAAACCGTGCGCCTGCCGCAGAAGCCGTTCTCGCACCCGCTCGCGCGTGCGCTGGTGGAGCAACGCCGCAATCTCGTTTTCGCGCCGGATTTCCGGCAGGATGTGGTGTTCGCCTTCGATGCGCTGCTCTTCGAGCCCGAGCGGTTCACGCCCAATGCGGGCGAATACCTCATGCTCGACAGCCTTCGGCAGGGCATCCGCTCCGCGCGCGGGGATGAGCAACTGAAGGAGATGGTCGATCGCCTCTGGGAGGTCGCGCTCTACCTCGAAAACGGCGATATGAGCGAGGCCGAACGCCGCCTGCGCGAGGCCGAGCAGCGCCTGCGCGAGGCGCTGGAACGCGAGGCCCCGCAGAACGAAATCCGCCGCCTGACGCAGGAATTGCGTCGCGCGATGGAGGAATTCCTGCGCGAATTCGCCGAGCGTTCGCTGCGCGACCGCAACGAGAACACGCAGGATCGCTCGCCGGTGAACCCCGAGCGTTACCTCACGCAGCGCGATCTGCAGGATATGCTCCGCAAGATCGAGGAGATGGCGCGTTCCGGCAATATGGCCGAGGCGCGTCGCATGCTGGAGGAACTGCGCCAGCTGATGGAGCAGCTCCGCACGGCGCGTCGCCAACAGACCGACCCGCGCATGCAGGAACTCGGTCGGCAGATCGAGGAGCTGGATCGTCTCCAGCGCGAGCAGCGCGACCTGCGGGATCGCACGTTCCGGCAGGGTCAACAGCAGCGCCAGCAGCAACGCGGACAGCAGAACCAGCAGGGCCAGCGCCAGCAAGGGCAGCGCGGCCAGCAGGGTCAACAGGGCCAGCAAGGCGGCGAACAGGGCGAGATGACCGAGCAGCAGCTGCGCGACATGCAACAGGCCCTGCGTGATCGTCTCCAGCAATTGCGGGATCGCCTGAAAGAGCGCGGCATGCAGGAAGGCGAAGGCTTCGGTGAGGCCGACCAGGGCATGGGTGATGCCGAGGGCCAGTTAGGCCAGGGCCAGCCCGGACAGGCGACCGAGGGGCAGCAGCGCGCGCTGGATGGCCTGGGCCGCGCCGCCGAGGGCATGGCGCAGCAGCTTCAGCAGCAGATGGGCGAAAACCCCGGCGAAGGCGAAGGCGAGGGCCCGGGCGAACCCGGCCCCGGCATGCGCGGCCGCGCGGAGAATCGCACCGATCCGCTCGGGCGTCCGCAGGCCAACCAGCGCCGCGACGTGGAAGACGGCAACCGCTTCGACGTGCCGGACCGCGATTCGCTTCAGGGCTCCATCAGCGAGCGTGCCGAGCGGGTCTTGCGCGAATTGCGCAAGCGCCTCGGCGAGTTCGAGCGCCCGCGCGAGGAGCTTGAATATCTCGAGCGGCTTCTGCGCCAGCGGTGATTCTTGATCCCTCGCGAAGGCACGGGGCCGCGACGATATCGCCA
>Ga0209053_1001401_pt1 | contig 11456 bp, 11 predicted proteins | sample EBPBio152010_DNA_FD_185864 | JGI IMG/M metagenome (GOLD analysis project Ga0209053, IMG submission 185864) | Wastewater treatment Type I Accumulibacter community from EBPR Bioreactor in Madison, WI, USA - Reactor 1_7/15/2010_ DNA (SPAdes)... | ecosystem: Engineered > Bioreactor > EBPR >... | reverse complement strand
CTCCCCTTTCAGCTGCAAACCACCGGCCTTAGTTGCCGGCCTGCGCACCGCGGGCCGCATCTGCCGAAAGGTCAACACCCGAGCGGGTCATGAAGGCGCTCTGGGTCGTGGCGCTGAAGCCCGTCTGCACATCGCCAGCGCGGATCGCCTCGACCGAGGGGGTTGCGACCGGCAGGCCATTGTGGGTCGCCTCGTTGGCGAAAGCCGGGGTCGCAAGGGCGGCACCAAGGGCGAGGATGGAAACAGCGATCTTATTCATCATGGATCTCCTTCAAGGGACGATCGGGCAGCCCGGAATGGGGCCGCTCTTCAGGTCGGGCGCAGCTTCTCGCCGCCGCCACGACCCGAGAGATAGGCCCGCCGGCCCATCACCTTCCAATCAACCCGCAGCGCGCAAAAGCGTGAGCTGGATCGCCGAGATGTGTGCAAACACCATGCATCCAACCGCGACTTTGCCACAATCCGGGGTAGCGGCCACGGTTTCCGCCCGACAAGTGCCCAAATTCGTTGACAGGCAGGGTCAGGCTGATAACAACCGCGCCGCGGGTTGAAGACGTGATAGAAAGCAGGAATTCGATGATTGCTCGTCGTGAGCACGACGCGATGGCCAATGCCATTCGCGCTTTGGCCATGGATGCTGTCGCGGCAGCGAAATCCGGTCATTCCGGCCTCCCCATGGGCGCTGCGGATATCGCGACCGTTCTGTTTCGCGATCACCTGAAATTCGATGCCGCCGACCCGAAATGGCCCGACCGTGACCGGTTCGTGCTCTCGGCCGGCCATGGCTCGATGCTGATTTATGCGCTGATGCACCTGATGGGTGTGCCGGGCGCGACCATCGACGAAATCAGGAATTTCCGCCAGCTCGGCTTCAAAACCGCGGGACACCCGGAATATGGTCATTTCCCGGGCGTGGAGACCACCACCGGCCCGCTGGGCCAGGGCCTCGCCAATGCGGTGGGCATGGCAATCGCCGAGCGCCATCTTGCAGCCCGGTTCAAGGGCCTCGTCGATCATTACACCTATGTGCTCGCCGGCGATGGCTGCCTGATGGAAGGCATCAGCCAGGAAGCGATCACGCTCGCCGGGCACCTGAAGCTCAACCGCCTCATCGTCTTCTTCGACGATAACGGCATCTCGATCGATGGCCCGGTCTCGATCACCGACGGAACCGACCAGCTCAAGCGTTTCGAGGCTTCGGGCTGGCGCGTGGAAGCCATTGACGGGCACGACCCGGAGGCGATTTCTGCCGCAATCCTGCGCGCAAAAAAATCCGACCGTCCGAGCCTCATCGCGGCCAAGACCGTGATCGGCTTCGGTGCGCCGACCAAGGCCGGCACCTCGACCGCGCATGGCGCGCTCACCGATGCCTCGGAAATCGCAGGCGCGCGCGAAAAGCTCGGCTGGCCGCATGCGCCCTTCGTCATCCCGGCGGATGTCCAGAAGCTCTGGCATGAAGCAGGCAAGCGGTCGTCGGCCGAGCACAAGGCCTGGGCCGCAAAGCTCGCCGCCGCAAAGCCCAAGACCCGCGACGAATTCGAGCGCGTCATGGCGGGCGATCTCACCAAAGGCTTCGCCAAGGCGATCCGCGCGGTGAAGGCCGAGGCGATCGAGAAGAAGGCGGAGCTCGCGACCCGCAGCGCCAGCCAGCGCGTGCTGGAAGCCCTGCAGCCGGTCATGCCGGAACTGGTCTCGGGTTCGGCCGATCTCACCGGATCGAACAACACCAAGACCAAGGGCATGGGGGTTTTCGCCGCCGGAAACCATGGCGGCAGCTTCATCCATTACGGCATTCGCGAGCATGCGATGGCGGCGGCCATGAACGGGCTCGCCCTGCATGGCGGTGTCATCCCGGCGGGCGGCACCTTCCTCGTCTTCTCGGACTATTGCCGCCCCTCGATCCGCCTTTCGGCGCTGATGGGAATTCGCGTCGCCTATGTGATGACGCATGATTCGATCGGCGTGGGCGAGGATGGCCCGACCCATCAGCCTGTGGAGCATGTCGCCTCGCTCCGCGCGATCCCCAATCTCGATGTCTATCGCCCCTGCGATCTCACCGAGACGGCGGAGGCTTGGGAGCTGACGCTTTCCACGAAGGATCGCCCCTCGGTGCTGGCGCTGACCCGCCAAAACCTGCCGCAGATCCGCTCCGATGCCGGTGCGAAGAACCTCGTGGCCCTCGGCGCCTATGAGATCGCGAAGGCGGATGGCAAGGCGGAAGTCACGCTCTTCGCCTCAGGCTCCGAAGTCTCTCTGGCCATGAAGGCGCGTTCGCTGCTGCTCGCCGAGGGCATTCTGGCCCGCGTCGTCTCCGTGCCGAGCTTCGAGCGGTTCGCGGCCCAGCCGGAAAGCTATCGACGGAAGGTCATTGGCCGCACCAAGGTCAAGATCGGCATCGAGGCGGGCATTCGCCAGGGCTGGGACCAGATCATTGGTTCCGACGGCCTTTTCGTGGGCATGGACAGCTTCGGCGCCTCCGGTCCGGCGAACAAGGTCTTCGCGCATTTCGGGATTACGGCCGAGGCCGTGGCGGCGAAGGCCAAGGCAGCGCTCAAGCGTTGATCGAACACTCTGCAAGGCGGGCCGCCAGATGGTCCGCCGATCCATTAGCATTGAAGGAGATGATGGGATGACCACGAAGGTTTTCATCAACGGATTTGGCCGCATCGGCCGTAATGTGCTGCGCGCGATCGTGGAATCGAAGCGCAAGGATATCGAAGTCGTGGGCATCAACGATCTCGGCCCGGTGGCCACCAACGCCCACCTGCTCCGCTTTGATTCCGTGCACGGCCGCTTCCCGGCCACGGTCGAGGTCGATGGCGATTTCATCGTCGTCGCCGGCAAGCGTATCCGCGTCACCGCGATCAAGGACCCGGCCCAGCTTCCGCACAAGGAACTCGGCGTGGATATCGCCATGGAGTGCACCGGCATCTTCACCACCAAGGAGAAGGCCTCGGCGCATCTCACGGCCGGCGCCAAGCGCGTGCTCGTTTCGGCTCCCTGCGACGGCGCCGACAAGACCATCGTTTACGGCGTGAACCATGACACGCTAACCGCGAAGGATCTGGTGGTCTCGAACGCTTCCTGCACCACCAACTGCCTCGCGCCGGTTGCGGCCGTGCTGCACAATGCGGTGGGCATCACCCAGGGCTTCATGACCACCATCCACGCCTATACCGGCGACCAGCCGACGCTGGATACGATGCACAAAGATCTCTACCGGGCCCGCGCAGCAGCGCTCTCGATGATCCCGACCTCGACCGGTGCGGCGAAGGCCATCGGCTTGGTGATCCCGGAACTCAAGGGCAAGCTCGACGGCACCTCGATCCGCGTGCCGACGCCGAATGTCTCGGTGGTGGATTTCAAGTTCATCGCCAAGCGCAAGACGACCGTCGAGAAGATCAACGAGGCGATCATCAAGGCCGCGAAGCGCGGGCCCCTGAAGGGCATCCTCGGCTATACCGACCAGCCGAATGTCTCCATGGACTTCAACCACGACCCGGCCTCCTCCACCTTTGCGCTCGACCAGACCAAAGTGATGGATGACAAGTTCGTGCGCGTTCTATCGTGGTATGACAACGAATGGGGCTTCTCGAATCGCATGTCGGACACCGCCGTCGCCATGGCGAAGCTCATCTGAGCGTAAGACGGCAGGGGCCATCCGCTTCGTATCATTCCTCAGGAAGGGCGCATCATGAGCGACCGTATCGAACCGAACCTTGGAATCGACCCGACGGCGGAGCCGGCCCCCGCCCCCAAGCCCACTCCACCAGCCTCCACCAATTCCCGCGGCGCGCTCGATCAGCTCGCGCGGATCGAGGACAAAATGGCGCGGATGGAAGAGAAGTTCGCGCGCACGGAAGCCCTCGTGGCCCGCGCGCAGGACGGCCTTGATCGCGCCGCAACGCGCGTTGAGGGCGCCGCCCGCTCCGTGGATGCGGCGGAGCTTGCAACCACCGTCAACCAGCTCCGCGCGCAGGTAGCGAAAGTGCCCCGCCTCGGCGGCCTCGTGCTGACGGGCGTCGTGACCTCGCTCGCCACCGCCATCCTCTTCGTTCTTCTGCTGAAATTTTTCCCCGGCCTGCTGAAATGAGCTTCAAGACCCTCGACGACCTCGCCGCCTCTGGCAAGCGTGTGCTGGTGCGCGTGGACCTCAACGTGCCCATGGAAAATGGCCGCGTGACCGATGGCACCCGCCTCGACCGCATCCTGCCCACCCTGCGCGATATCGCGGACAAGGGCGGCAAGGTGATCCTGCTGGCGCATTTCGGCCGTCCCAAGGGCGAGACCTTCGAGGAGCGCGCGAACGCGAGCGAGAGCCTGAAGCCGGTGGCGGATGAACTCGCCAAGCGCCTGGGCAAGCCGATCGCATTTGCCCCGAATTGCATCGGCGAGGCGGCTGAAAAGGCCGTCGCGGCCATGCAGAATGGCGATGTGCTCTGCCTCGAGAATACCCGCTTCCACAAGGCGGAAGAGAAGAACGGCGAAGCCTTCATCGCGGCCCTCGCGAAGCTTGGCGATGCCTATGTGAACGACGCCTTCTCGGCCGCGCATCGCGCGCATGCCTCCACCGAAGGCCTCGCGCGCGCCCTTCCGGCCTATGCCGGCCGCACGATGGAAGCCGAACTCAACGCGCTGAACGCGGCGCTCGGCCAGCCGAAGCGCCCGGTCATGGCGATTGTCGGCGGCGCGAAGGTTTCCACCAAGCTCGACCTTCTCGGCAACCTCGTCAGCAAGGTGGATTGCCTCGTCATCGGCGGCGGCATGGCCAACACCTTCCTCGCCGCGCGCGGCGTGAATGTGGGCAAGAGCCTCTGCGAGCATGACCTCGCCGAAACCGCTCGCGAGATCGAGAAGAAGGCGAAGGCTGCTGGCTGCGAGATCCTGCTTCCGACCGACGGCCTCCTATCCAAGGAATTCAAGGCGAATCCGCCCCATCGCGCCGCTTCGGTGAATGAAGTCGCGGGCGACGAGATGATCCTCGATGCCGGCCCCGCTTCTGCAAAGGTCATCGCCGAAAAGCTCGCGAGCATGAAGACGCTGGTGTGGAACGGCCCGCTCGGTGCGTTCGAGCTCGCACCCTTTGATACCGCGACCGTCGCGGTTGCAAAGGAAGCCGCACGCCTCACCAAGGCGGGCAGCCTCGTCTCGGTGGCGGGCGGCGGCGATACGGTCGCGGCGCTGAACCATGCCGATGTGGCGGATGACATGAGCTATATCTCCACCGCCGGCGGCGCTTTCCTCGAATGGATGGAAGGCAAGGAATTGCCGGGCGTGAAGGCGCTTGGCTGAGCCCTAACCACCACGAAGCAATCAGCCGTCCTCCGGGACGGCTTTTTTGTTTAAACTACAGAATATTGTAGTAATACTACCGCTTAAACCAAGAATTTTCAGCCTCTCCTATCGTCATGCTGGCGCGTTTTGCTGCATTGCGCTATGCCCCCGCGCAGTCACGTCACCATCCGGGAGTCAGGATAACCATGCCTCGCATCACGATGCGCCAGCTGCTCGATCACGCCGCCGAAAATGATTACGGCGTGCCCGCGTTCAACATCAACAACATGGAACAGGCTCTGGCCATCATGGCCGCCTGCGATGCGGTCGATGCGCCGGTGATCATCCAGGCCTCGCGCGGCGCCCGCTCCTACGCCAACGACATCATGCTGAAGCACATGATGGACGCGGTGACCGAGATTTACCCGCATATCCCCGTCTGCGTGCATCTCGACCACGGCAACGAGCCCGCGACCTGCATGACCGCGATTCAAGCCGGTTTCACCTCGGTGATGATGGATGGCTCGCTGAAGGCCGACGGCAAGACGCCCGGCGACTGGGATTACAATGTCGGCGTGACGAAGAAGGTGACCGAGATGGCCCATCTCGGCGGCATCTCGGTGGAAGGCGAGCTCGGCGTGCTGGGCAGCCTCGAATCCGGCGAGGGCGAGAAGGAAGACGGCCATGGCTTCGAGGGCAAGCTTTCCCACGACCAGCTCCTCACCAACCCGGATGAGGCCGTGAAGTTCGTGAAGGAAACCAAGGTCGATGCGCTCGCCATCGCCATGGGCACCAGCCACGGCGCCTACAAGTTCTCGCGCAAGCCCGATGGCGCGATCCTCGCGATGCATGTCATCGAGGAAATCCATCGCAAGCTGCCGAACACGCATCTCGTGATGCATGGTTCGTCGAGCGTGCCGCAGGATCTGCAGGACATCATCAACAAGTTCGGCGGCAAGATGAAGCCGACTTGGGGCGTGCCGGTGGAAGAGATCCAGCGCGGCATCAAGAATGGCGTCCGCAAGATCAACATCGACACCGACAACCGCATGGCGATGACCGGCCAGATCCGCCGCATCCTCGCAGAGGAGCCGGGCGAGTTCGATCCGCGCAAGTATCTGAAGCCTGCCATGGAAGCGATGACGAAGCTCTGCCGCCAGCGGCTGGAAGAGTTCAATACCGCCGGCCAAGCCTCGAAGATCAAGAAGGTGCTGCCGCTCTCGGAAATGGCGAAGCTCTACGCCAAGGGCGCGCTTGATCCGAAGATCGCGTAATCGCGCAACGACACCATCCGGCGCGGGCGGCCCACGGGCTTGCCCGCGCTTTCGTTTTCAAGTGCCGGCTTTCGTGCCATAGGTTTGCGCATGGTTCCGCAATTCATGCTCATCGCGCCGGCGATCGACGATCCCGCGCCCTTCCTCCTCCGCTTTCAGGCCCTCGCCTCCACCGGCGCGCTGGCCGTGGCATGGCTTAATTTCACCGCCGAGAGCGATGCCGCGCTGAAGCGCAAGCTCGAAATCCTCGCAAAGCCCCTGCAGGAGGCGAATGTCGCCTGCCTGATGGCCGCGCCGAAGGATCCACGCCTCATCGCGCGCCTTGGGCTCGATGGCGCACATGCGCAGGCCTCGGATGATCTCGGCGCGCTGGTCGAGGCGCTGAAGCCGCAGCGCATCCTCGGCGTGGGCGGCCTTCGCTCGCGCCACGAGGCGATGGAAGCGGGCGAGCGCGACATCGATTACGTGATGTTCGGCGAGCCGCGCCCGGATGGTTTCGTGCCGCCTTTGGCACAAACCATCGAGCGCGCAGATTGGTGGGCCACCATCTTCAACGTGCCCTGCGTGGCCTATGCGCCCGATCTCGATTCCGTCGCGCCGCTCACTGCCACAGGCGCTGAATTCATCGCGGTGGGGCCGTGGCTCTTCGAGGCGGAAGACCCGGCAGCGATGCTCGCCGAGGCGCGCCGCATCGCGAAATCCAACGTGCTGGAGCGCGCGGAGTGATCCTCCGGGGTTGAAAATCCCGGCCATCCGGGGCATTGCCTGCGCTCTCTTCCGATATTTCCGCGCGCCCTTGCCGCGCGCCCCTGTGAGACCTTCTCCATGATCCGCTCGCCGCTGATGAACGTGATGACTGCCGCCGCTATCAAGGCCGGCAAGTCCCTGAAACGCGATTTCGCGGAGATCCCGAGCCTTCAGGTCTCGAAGAAGGGGCCTGGCGATTTCGTCTCCGAGGCGGACAAGCGCGCCGAGAATATCCTGTTTCAGGAACTCTCCCGCGCGCGGCCGGGCTATAACTTCCTCATGGAAGAGCGCGGCGTCGTCGATGGTCCGGATAAATCCCACCGCTTCATCATCGATCCGCTAGACGGCACCACGAATTTCCTGCGCGGCATTCCGCAATTCTCGATCTCCATCGGCCTTGAGCGCGACAACGAGATCGTCGCGGGCCTCGTGTATAATCCCGTCACCGAGGAGATGTTCCTGGCCGAAAAGGGCGCGGGCGCATTCGCAACCGGCCCCACGAGCCGCGACAATTACCGCCTGCGCGTGTCGCAGACGCGCGAGATTTCCGAAAGCGTCATCGGCTGCGGCGTCCCGCATGCGATGCGCGGCGATCATGGCCTGTTCCTGCGCGAACTCGCGGGCATCATGCCGCGTGTGGCGGGCGTGCGGCGTCTCGGTTCAGCGGCGCTGGATCTGGCCTTCGTCGCCTGCGGCCGTTTTGACGCCTTCTGGGAGCACAATCTCTCGCCGTGGGACATTGCGGCGGGCATACTCATCGTGCGGGAGGCCGGTGGCCTCGTGAGTGCGGTGGATGGTTCGCCGGATATCTTTGCGAAGCGCTCGGTCTTCGCGGCCAATGCGAATCTGGCGGAACCCGTGCGAGAGCTGCTCGCGGTGGCGCGCGGCTGATCCTCCAGCGCCTTCCCGGGTTGCCAACGCGCCGCGAACACGGTTCACTGCGCGCCATTGCGAGGTCACCGGAGGATCCATGGCGAGCGGACGCGAGAGCCAAGCCCTTTCGACACCGGGGCTTTTCCTGTTTCGGATGGTGGTGTTCCTGGCGCTGGCGGGCGTGCTGGCTTTCGTTCTCCAGAAGCGCATCCTCGAAGCCTTCTGGTTCAACCCCCTGCTGAATGGCCTGATCGGCCTTGTTCTGCTGCTCGGTATCGTCTTCGCCTTCGCTCAGGTCTTCCGCCTCTACCGCGAAATCCGCTGGGTGAATGCGCGCCGCGCCGGCGAGGACGCGCGGCCGGTGGCCGATCCCATTCTGCTGGCCCCCATGGCGGCCCTGCTGGGCGACAAGGCGGGTCGCGCCGGCATTTCCACGCTCACCTTGCGTTCCGTGCTCGACTCACTCGGCGGACGTCTCGATGAAAGCCGGGATATCAGCCGCTACCTCACCGGATTGCTGATTTTCCTCGGGCTGCTCGGCACCTTCTGGGGCCTCATTGAAACCGTGGCCTCCATTGGCGGGGTCATCGAGAAACTGCCGAGCGGTGGCGAGAACAACGCGCTTTTCGATGAATTGAAGCGCAATCTCGCTGCCCCGCTCGGGGGCATGGGCATCGCGTTCTCGTCCTCGCTATTCGGCCTTGCAGGCTCGCTCATCCTTGGCTTCCTCGATCTGCAAGCCGGGCAGGCGCAGAGCCGCTTCTTCTACGATCTCGAGGAATGGCTTTCCTCCTCCGTGCAGGATGGCGGCGCTCAGGGCGGCCCGCCCGGCGATATCCGGCAGGCGCTGGATGGCATTTCCCGCGCAGTGAACGAGGCGGGCGCGGGCCGCAATGCCACACAGGCGCTCGCGGCTCTCGCGGAAGGCGTGCAGGGCCTCGTGCAACACATGCGCAACGAGCAGCAGATGATCCGCTCCTGGGTGGAAGCGCAGGCCGTGCAGCAGGCGGATGTGAAGAAGCTTCTGGAGAAACTGTCGCGCGATCAGGATGCGCAGAACGATAAACGAGGCCCGTGATGGCCCTTTCCCGCCGCGCGCGTGATCGCCAGATCGATTATTGGCCGGGCTTCGTCGATGCCCTCTCAACGCTGCTGCTCGTTTTCACCTTCCTCATCGCGGTCTTCATGCTCGGCCAGTTCTTCATTGGCCGGGAAATGGCTGGGAAGGAGGACGTGGTGCAGCGCCTGACGCGGCAACTCTCGGAACTCTCCGATCTGCTCGCGCTCGAACGCTCCACGAAAACGGAAAGCGAGCAGCGCATCCTCAGCCTATCCGCGACGCTCCAGCGCGCAGAAGCGGAACGCGAGCGGCTCGCGGGCCTCGCGGCAGGTGTGGGGCAGAGCCAGCAGCAGCTCGGCAGCCTGACGCAACAACTGGCGGACGAGAAAACCGCAGCACAGCGCGCGCTGGAACAGGTGAGCCTTCTCAACCAGCAGATCAACGCCCTGCGCCAGCAATTGCAGGCGCTGGAAGGCGCGCTGGAACAGGCGGAAAGCCGCGAGAAGGATTCGCAGACGCGCATCGCCGAACTCGGTTCGCGGCTGAATGTCGCCCTCGCGCAGCGCGTGCAAGAACTGAACCGCTATCGCTCGGATTTCTTCGGCCGCCTGCGCAATGTGCTGGGCTCGCGACCCGATATGCGGATCGTGGGCGACCGTTTCGTGTTCCAATCGGAAATCTTTTTTGGCTCGGGCGAGGCGGTGCTCGCGGGCACGGGCCTCGGCGAGCTCGACAAGCTCGCGGACCTGCTCAAGAACCTTGAACGCGAGATCCCGCCGGATCTCGCCTGGGTCGCGCGCATCGATGGCCATACGGACAAGCGCCCACTCTCCGGCGCGGGACAATTCAAGGATAACTGGGATCTCTCCGCCGCCCGCGCCATCGCGGTGGTGCGCTACCTCGTGGAGAAAGGCGTCTCGCCCCATCGCGTGGTCGCGGCAGGCTTCGGCGAATTCGCGCCCATCGATTTCGGCGACACGCCTGAAGCGCTTGCGCGCAACCGTCGCCTCGAACTGAAGATCACCGAACGATGAGCATCCATATCCGCCCCGGCTCGCCCTCCGATCACGCCATGATGGCCGAGATCTGGCAGGCCGCATGGTCGGAGACCTATCCCGGCGTGAATTTCACGAAGCGCCGCGCGCTGATCGAGGAGCAATTGCGCGAGGCAGAAACCGGGCGCTATCGGCTGAGCGTGGCCGAAATGTCCGGCGCGCGCGTGGGCTTCACTCTGGTGGAGAAGCATAGCGGCCTGCTGGAGATCATCGCGGTCATCCCAGCGCGCTGGGGCGACGGCGTCTCGAAGACGCTGATCGAGGATGCGAAAACACAATCCAGCGGGCACCTTACCCTGTTCGTGGGGCAGGGTAATCCACGCGCAGTACGCTTCTACCACAAGGAAGGCTTCGAGATCGTGGGCCAGGGCACGAGCCCGCATTCCGGCCAGCCCACCTTCCGGATGGATTGGAACGGCTCGCCGTCTATGCGGTGAATTGCAGGTTCGCGAGCCGCGCATAGGCGCCGTTGCGGGTAAGCAGCGCCTCGTGGCTCCCCTCTTCCGCGATTCGTCCTGCTTCAAGCACGAGAATGCGATCCGCGTCGCGAATGGTTGCGAGGCGATGTGCGATCACCAGAGCTGTGCGGCCCTGCATGGCGCGCGCCAGGGCTTCCTGCACCATGCGCTCATTCTCAGCATCGAGCGCGGACGTGGCCTCATCCAGAAGCAGGATCGGCGCATCACGCAGGATCGCGCGGGCAATCGCGATGCGCTGGCGCTCGCCGCCCGAAAGCGTGATGCCACGCTCGCCGATGCGCGTTTCGAGACCATGCTCCAGCTTTTCCGCGAAGGGGAGCACGGCAGCCTGCGCCGCCGCCTGCCGGATCGCCTCATCCGAAGCCTCGGGTCGCGCGAGGCGAATATTCTCGGCAATCGTGCCCGCAAATATCACCGGATCCTGCGGAACCACGGCGATCAGCGCGCGCAGATCAGCAAGGCGCATGGCATGGATCGGCACGCCATCGATGGAAATCGCGCCGCTGCTGACATCATAGAAGCGCATGAGGATCTGGAAGATCGACGTCTTGCCGGCCCCGGAGGGCCCAACAATCGCAAGGCGCTCGCCCGCACGGATCGACACCGAAAGCGGGCCCAGCACGCGCCGGTCGGGCGCGGTGGGGTAAGCGAAGGTCACATCGTCGAAGCGGATCTCCCCGCGCGGCGGGCGGAC
>Ga0209053_1001399_pt1 | contig 11469 bp, 8 predicted proteins | sample EBPBio152010_DNA_FD_185864 | JGI IMG/M metagenome (GOLD analysis project Ga0209053, IMG submission 185864) | Wastewater treatment Type I Accumulibacter community from EBPR Bioreactor in Madison, WI, USA - Reactor 1_7/15/2010_ DNA (SPAdes)... | ecosystem: Engineered > Bioreactor > EBPR >... | reverse complement strand
GAGGGCGTGGCCTTGCTCGACGCATTGCCGACGACGGCCAGCCGGTAGGAGCCGGCGGCGAGCATCATCTCGGAGGCGCTGTCGTAATAGTCGTCCGACGGATAGCGCAGCGCCGTGATCGGGCTGCCATCGGCATACTGGATCTGCCATTGCGGGTTCGAGCCGTAGACCAGCGAGTCGAACCGCAGCCGCGTCGTTTCGGCCAGCGAGAAGGTATAGAACAGCGTCTGGTTGTTCTCATCGAAGGCGGCGTCGATGGTCTCGCCGAGCGTCAGCGCCTGCGTCCTGTCCTGGATCCGGCGCAGATTGAAGCCATAGCTCGTGCCGGTGGAGGAGGCGTTCGTCGTCCCGCCGATGACGAGCGTGTAAACGCCTGTCGCCGGGGCCGCGCCGAGCGCGTAATCACTCGCATTGCCTGACCAGACCACCACACCGTCCGGTCCGATGAGCTGCCAACGGAGATAGTTGTAATACTGGTTCGTCGAGCCGAAATCGAAGGTGATCCTGTCGCCGGCCTCGATAGCGAAGCGGTATAGATCGGAGCTTGCCGCGGCGCTCGTCGTGCCCGAGATATCGGTGCTGAGCGCCGATAGCGGCGCGGCGCCGGCATCCAGCAGCCGGAAGGTCACGTTCTGGGGGCTGTAATCCGGCGCGGTCCGGAATTCGAGCCGGTAGCTTCCGCCGTTCAGCATCAGCGGCACGGGCGGGTCGCTCACCGCGCGCCAGTCGGAGACGATCTCGCCATCCGCGGTGCGCAGCCGCCAGTTCGTGCCATAGGCATAGGTCTGCGTGTCGAAGACGAACAGGCCGCGCTGCGCGACATCGAAGCTGTAGATGTCGCGGTCCTGGCTGGAGACGAGGCCGGTCGTGTGATCCGCTCCCAGGGTCAGGGCCTGCTCGTTGCGCACGACCGGGGCGACCTGGAAGGTGATGTGCTGGACGTCCTGCGTGTCCGGCGCCGCGTCGATGGCGAGAATATAGCGGCCGCTGCGCGCGATCCGCACCGTATCCGTGTCGCGATAATGCTCGCTCGCCACCGCGACCGCGCCATCGGGCCCGATCAGGCGCCAGGCTCCGCTATACCAGGCGTATTGCTGGTAGACGTTGCGGATGAAGATCTCGTCGCCCGCCGTCAGGTCGAAGGAGCGCATCGTCGTGCCGCCGGACTGGTCGAGATCGACGCCGGTCTCCTCGCCCGTGTTCGTGTGGGGCACCGAGGCGAGATCAAGCAGGCGGAAGCCGAATGCGGTGGTCTCGATATAGTCGGGATAATGCTGACCGATCGTCAGGCGGTAGGAGCCCGGGCCCAGATCGAGGATGGGGCGGACCGCTCCATCATTCGAGCTGTAGTCGTCGAGGCTGCGCCCATCGAGAACCTGGCCGAACCGATTCTCCAGCCGCCAGTAGGCGTAGGAGCTTTGGCGCAGATTATCGAAGATCAGCCGCTTCGCCTCGGAAAGCTCGAAGCTGAAGCTGCGTTCCGAGCCCTGAAAATCGCCGGAAACGACGGAATCGAGCGATATCGGCTCATCACCGAAGCTCTGAGAACCGGGCGCGCGGTTGTAGAAGCCGAGCGTGACGTCGACCGTTTCGCCGGCGTCCGGCGCAGCATCGATCAGGAAGACATAGTCGCCGCCTACCGGAAAGACGAAGGGCTCTCGCCCCTCGACCGAGCCATCGGCGACGACCTGGCCGTTCGGCCCCAGGACGAGCCAGCGGGCATTGCCGGCATCACCGTCGACCTCGAGCGTGACCGGCTCGCCGTCATAGCTCGCCGCAAAGCGGAAGACCCGCATCTGCCCGTCGAGCGAGAGCGCATGCAGGTTAGGCTCGCGCGTCAGTTCCGGCAGGCCGCCGACATCGCTGATGTCATGCACGGCGAAGGCATAGGCACCCGTACCGCCGGCAGCGCTCTCGATCACCAGGCGATAGTCGCCGGGTCCCAGCGCCAGCGGAAGCGGATCGCCGTTGCCGGCATCGAACGCATGGACCGCGCCACGCTCACCAGCGGGACCGTCGAGCCGCCACCTGAGCGCCGCATTCCCGGCGATGACATCGAAGACGAGCCGCTGATCGGGCGCGACGCTGAAGCTGTAGGCCTCCCTCTGGTTCGGCTGCGTGACGCTGCCGTCGATGCGCGCCCCGAAAGCGAGCGCCGTCTCGTCCGTCACGTCGCGGCGCAAGGCAAAGCTGAAGGCCTTGGGATCGCGGGAGCCGAGGCGCCCCTCGACGAGGACCGTGTAGACGCCCACCTCTCCGACGACGACGGCCGTGTCGGCATAGGAGCCGCCGGTGACGAGCTGCCCGGCGGGACCGATCAGGCGCCAGGCCGTGTTGCCGGCATCCGCCCCGTCCGTGTTGAGCGTATCGAAGGTGTAGCGCGCCCCTTCCGCGAGCGTGACCTTGTAGGCGGCGGTGCTGTCACCGGGATCGAGCTCGCCGGAAACAATCTCGTCCTCGGCGATATCGGTCGCGCTCGCGAGGTCGAGCAGCCGGAAGGCGTAGGCGCCGGTGCGATCGCCGGAGGCATCGACGGACAGCACATAGGAGCCGGGCTTGAGATTGATCGCCGCCGCCTGCGACTGGGTGCCGGCGTCGGAGGACGCAAGGTCGCGGCCCGCAATGATCGCCTGCTCGCCATCGTGCAGCGACCAGCTACCCTGCAGATCGGCGAGATTGTCGAAGACCACGGTCTTCGCTTCGGAGATCGCGAAGGTGAAGCGATCGACCTCGCCGGGAAGATCGATCGAGCCCTGGATCGGATTGAGGTCGCCGGACAGCAGGATGCGCGGTTCAAGCGTTTCGAACAAGGCGTGATGCGACACGGTACTGGTCAGATCGCGCCGCGAAACCACGGGTGCCGCGAGGAAACGGACCGCGCGCTCGCGGACCTGCGACAGCTTTCCGACCAGACGATGCGGCCGCGACGGCTTCGAACGACGCATGGAACCTCCAACAACACGTCGGAGCGGCAGATGCGGTCGCAGAGAAGTCGGCTGAACGTTCGCGGTCGAGTGGCTTGATTCACTCTTCTTTAAGCGATGTGCGCTAGACTTACCCGTTTCCCAAGGTCACCACCCCAACGGCGCATGCTATCGCCGAGGGCCGCGAGAACCATCCCCCGTTTGGAGGGGATGGAAACATTCGCCCATTGCGAATAACAATCAAGGTGAACAGGGCAATCTGGAGGGGCCGACCGTAGACATCGGCAACTTTCGCTTCCCTTATAAAATACGGCATGGAACCAATCGAGCGATCGGTAATTTCAAAGATTCACCTTCGTCACCCCAGCTATTTTTTTAGCATGACAACCATGAACCCCGCGACTGAATTGCCGGCACAATTTCCGAAAGCTTCGTGAAACCATCATGCTGGACAGCGGCTACGACAATCTGGTCGAGCGCCTCTATGCCGGGTCCGGCGACCCCCGCGAGTGGGTCGCCGCCCTGCCGGACTTGTGCAGCTATGTCGGAGGCGATGTCGGCCAGCTCGTCGTGGCCAATCGCGACCGCCTCATCACCTCAGAGCGGCATTTCTACGCCCTGACGCCCAATCGCGACGTGCAGAACATCCGCCGGATCATCGAGGAATACGGCGCACGGGATCCACGGCGCGCGATCATCCTCGGCAATGTCGGCCGCATCCTCAGCGACGACGAGATCGAGCCCGAGGGTTTCGAGCGCACGGGTATCGTTGCGGATTACCTCGACCGGCTCGACGTCCGGCGCCATCTGGTCTGCTCGTTCCGCCTGCCCGGCGATTCCATCGCCACGCTCTCCGTCATGCGCTCCCGTCGCGCTGGCTCCTTCGAGGCCCCCGGTCGCGAGCGCATGGCCCGCGCCGCGCGCCATCTCGCCCGCTCCTTCGGCATCGGCGACCTTCTGGTCGAACGTGCGGCCTGCCTCGGAGCGCTCGACCTCGTCGCCGCCCCGCTGCTGATCGTCACGGCTGCCGGCCGGCTCGTCTTCGGCAACGTCACCGGGCAAAGCCTGATGGCGGCCGGGCATCTCAAGCTTCGAAACGGCCGCCTCGCCTGCTCCCGGCCGTTCGACCAGCAGCGGCTCGACGCCGCGATCGCGCTGGCGACAGGCGTCGCCGCGAACGGAACGGTACAGCCGCCGCAGCCGGCAACCTGGCTGCTGGAAGCCGGCGCGTTCTCCGGACGCTTCGTCGTCCTGCCCCTGCCCGAACAGCATGCGCTGCGCGCCGTGTCCGGACCCGGCCGCCTCGCCGCCGTGATCGCCCTCGGCAGCGCACCGACCCCGACCGAGCGCCTGCGCCAGCTCTACGGCCTGACGCCGAGCGAGGCGAGGCTCGCCGTCGCCCTGACCGATGGCGAGACGCTCAAGAGTGCAGCCGAACACTTCGGGATTTCGCTCAACACGGCGCGCGACCAGCTTAAATCCCTGTTCCGGAAGATGAATGTCGACCGTCAGAGCGGCCTCGTGCTCGCCGTTCGCCTGAGCAGCTCCCTGCCGCTGAGCAACCTCGCCTGACGCGGGAAGAGCTGCTCGCGGAAAAGGGGGACGCGCCAAGCCTTGGAGCGCCGGTCTGCGCCCTGTCAGCCGGACACTGTCTCAATGCCCCCCCGAAACGGGGGGCTGGCAGGAAGCGCGCGCCACTCCGTAATGCGGGCATGATCGCACGCCCCGGCATGGCCGGCAGGTCCCGGTGATTGCCGCCCTGCTTCTGGCCGAAGCTCTCACCGCCTTCTGCGCGCTCGCCTTCGAGACCGCGACGGCGCGGCTCGTCGCGCCCCACGCAGGACTGTCGACAGATAGCTGGACCGCGATCATCGCCGGCTTTCTCCTGTCCTGGGCGCTCGGGAACCACCTCGGAGGCGTCTACGCCACAAGGTCGACACGACCTTCCCTGCTCGTTGCCGCGGCCGCCATGCTCTCCGGCGCGGCGGCCATCGCCCTCACCCCGGCCGTGCTGCCGATTCTGGACGGCTGGATCGTGGCGCCGGACCCGCTCGCGCGCTGGCGCCCGATTGCCTTCGCGGCCGTGCCGACGCTCCTGCCGGGCTTCCTGCTCGGCATTGCCCCTCCCCTTCTGATGCTGGCGATCATCACGCGCGGGGGAGGGCGCGGCGCGCTGGTCGGGCTCGCCAATGCGGCCGGCGCAGCCGGCAGCGCTGCCGGAGCGGTTTGCGTGCTCTGGTTCGGGCTGGACCTGCTCGGCGCGCGCGGGACCTGCCTCGCCATCGGCGCGCTTGGCGCCCTGAGCGCGGCGCTCGTCACCACCACAGGATGCCTCGCCGATCCGAGACAGCCGGCATGAGCGTTGCGCTGCTGCCGGCTGCCGTCTTCCTGTCAGCCGCGGCCTGTCTCGCGGTCGAGCTCGCGATCGTGCGGCTCGCCGCTCCTCATGTCGGCCAGTCGCTGCTGCCATGGACGGCCGCGATCACGACCGTGCTGCTCGGGCTCACGCTCGGGCATGCCCTCGGCGGCCGGGTCGGCGGGCCGGAGGCGCGCAGCGAGCGCCTGCAGCGTATCCTGGCCATGGCCTGCCTATGGGCGGGCGGCAGCACGATCGCGATGTCCGCGCTGGTCTCGCCGATCGCGCGCGTGCTCGCCACAGAGGACGGTGCGGGCTCCGCCGTCGGCCTCGTCGCCCTGTGCCTGCCGCCCAGCCTCTCGGCCGGTTTCGTGACGCCGCTGGCGCTGCGTCTGCAACTCGCGCAAGGCCTGCCGGATATCGGCCGGCGCGTGGCAGCGATCTATGCCGCCTCCGCCGCCGGCAGCGTCGCCGGGACCGCAGCGGCCGGCTTCTGGCTGCTGGAGCATGTCGGCGCCGCCGGGCTCGCCGCCACCGCGGCGGCGGCCTGGGCCACGATCGGGCTGATCTTGATGCCGTGGCGCGGGAGCCGGCATTTCGCCCGGCTCCACGCGGCCCTGCCTCCGCTCATCGGCATGGCGGCGGCTCTGGCGGGCGAAGGCAGCCCCTGCACGGTCGAGTCGCGCTATACCTGTATCCGCTATCTCGACACCCCGTCGCCGCAAGGCACGCGCCTGCGCTTCATGATCCTCGACGAGGGCGTCCACAGCGCCAGCGACCTCGACGCCCCCCGCGCGCTCCATCTCGGCTACGCCGCCCTGTCGGATCATCTGGCTGCAACCGCGTTCTCACGCGCGACGGAGCCGCGCGCGCTCGTCATCGGCGGCGGCGGCGCGACATTGCCGCGCGCCTGGGCGAACGGCTCCCCGCCTGTCTCGGTCATCGTCGCGGAACTCGATCCCGTCGTCGCGGCAGAAGCGGCGACGCGGATGGCGGCCACCGGCCCAGGGCTGCGAACCGTGGTCGGAGACGGACGGAACGTGCTGCGCAGCCAGGTTCCGGTGCCGACGCATGATGTCGTCCTGATGGACGCCTATCGCACGCGCACCGTTCCCCCGCATCTGGTCACGCGGGAGTTCGGGGCACTGGTCCATGCCCGGCTGAACGAGACCGGCGTCTTCCTGTCGAACGTGATCGACAGGGGTGACACGCTCCTGCTGGCGCGCAGCCTCGCCAAGACGCTCTCCCGCGACTACGCCGCCGTCGATATCTGGCTGGCGGAGGGGGCTACGGCGGAGCGGACGACCAACGCCGTCGTCGCCGCCTGGAAGAAGGCCGATGCGGCGCTGCGCCCGGACCGGATCACGGTCACCGTCAGCACCATGGCGGCCGGGGAGGCGCCGTCGGCCGCCCGTGTGACATGGCGGCGCCTCGCCGCCGAACCCGACCCGGCCACAGCATGGGGCCGATGCGCGACGCTGCTGACCGACGACCATGCGCCGGTCGACAGGCTTCTGGACGGCCGCGCCTTCTGCTCCGGGGATGGGCAGCGATGACACATCTCCTCACCCGAATCGCCCTGACGGCGCTGCTCTGCGGCGGCCTCGGATTCACGCTCTACCTAGCCCTGGCCGAGGCGGCGCAGTTTCCCGCATTGACCAGCGCCGCCCTCGGCCTCGCCTGTTCCGCGGCACTCCTCCTGCTGCTCGCGCACGGCATCGCCGATGCGCTGCGCACCGGGATCGTGCCGTCGCGGCCCTTCTCGATCGACCGGGACAAGGAGCCCGTCTGGTTCTGGGGCGCAGTCCTCCTCGGTTGCCTTTGCCTGCTGCTCCTGCTCTGGCTGTTCACCTACAGCGCCGCCCGCCTTGCCATCCTCGCGACAGGTGACCTGTGAAGCGCGCGGAGACCCGACAGGCCCCCGGCCATGCCGATGTATCGCTGACGCCGCTGGCGACGTTCAGCAGCCTGCAACGGCTTCCGCTCGTCGCGCTCAGCCACAACAGCCTTTTCCCCAGCCTCGTCATCGGGCCGCAGGCCGCCACGATCCGCGTGCTGCGGCGGCATGTCCTCGCCTATGACGACCTTGCCCCCATCCGCCTCACTCACCGGCTCGGCTACCGGCTGACCTTCGCGCCGCGGCAGGGCTGGCGCGCCTTCACCGCGAGTTTCGCCAGCCGGGAGGAGGTGGCGAGAGCCCTCGCCGCACTCGTCGATTTCGGCGCACCGGTCGATGGCGAGGCCCTCCCACTCATCGCCTGAACCGCCGTGGCAGGCCCCGCGAATGGGGGGATTACCGTAGCGTCAGGGCCTCCCATAGTGTCCGGGCGCCCGATCGCGGGCGCTCATCGCAAAGGGTCGCCCATGCAGATTCAAGCCCAGCCTGCCAGCACGCCGCTGCCTTTCGTCCTTGCCAATTCCAAACCCTACGCCCTCGAGCAGTACGAAGACGGCGAGCTTGGCTATTACGACGCGGAGACGCAGACCTGGCGCGGCACGGTGCTGTTCCACAAGTCCTCGACTTCCCGGAACGTGACCTCGACCTCGGGCCGCATCTCCGATTCGGACCTGTCCTCGGACGTCCTCGGCAACTGAGCCGCACCAGGACCGAACGACGCGCGGGACCGGCCTTCCGGCCCCGCCCCCTTCCCTCGCCGCCGAAACCGCCGATGCCTGCAGCCCAGACCCCACCGGCCGTGCTGATGATCTCCACCAAGCTCGACCCGCATATCGATGCGGTGCTGGCGATCCTGGAGAAGCGGGGCGTGCCGTGCTTCCGCCTCAACACCGATCATTTCCACGAGGAGTACCGCGTGGCGATGGGGGATGGCATCGAGGGTACGATCCGCATCGCCGACCGCTGGGGCCGCTCCTGCGTCTTCCCGCAGGGCCTGCGCGCGGTCTGGATGCGCAAGCCGGAGCCGTCGCTGCCGCCGCCGGGCATCGAGGACGAGGGCATCGTCGACTATGTCAGGGACGAGATGCGCGAGTTCATGGGCTTCCTGCCGATGGACGGGCGCGTGCCCTGGATCAACAATCCCGACGAGAACCGGCGCCACCAGCGCAAGTTCCCGCAATTGCGGCTGGCCCGGAGCCTGGGCCTGCGCGTGCCGCGCTCGATCATCACCAACGACCCCGAGACGGCGGAAGCCTTCTTCGCAACCTGCCCGGGAGGAGTGATCTGCAAGCCGATGCTGATGGGCAGCCATTATATCGAAGGTGCCCATCACGTCGCCTATACGCGCCGCGTCCCGCCCGGCGAATTCGCCGCGCTGAAGGCCTCGATCGCTCTGTGCCCGACCTATCTGCAGGAGGCGATCGAGAAGGACCATGAACTGCGCGTCACCATCATCGGCGACCGCCTGTTCAATTGCCGGATCGACAGCCAGGGCGTCAAAGGGGCCGAGCAGGACTGGCGCGCGGTCGACACGATCAAACTGCCGCACCGGATCGAACCCTTGCGGCCTGATGTCGACCAGGCGCTCAGGGCCTATCTCAGCCAATGCGGCCTGCGCTTCGGCGCCTTCGACCTGATCGTCACGCCCGAAGGCGAGCATGTCTTCCTCGAGCTCAACCCCAACGGCCAATGGTACTGGGTCGAGCTCGCGACGGGGGCGCCGATGGCCGAGGCGATGGCGGACCTGCTCGAGGCGCCGTGACGAGCCGGCCGCCTCCGGCCCTGCTCGCCGCCCTGCTGGGCGAGGCTCCCGCCTCGGAGCGGCCGGCCGTGCTCGGGCTGCTCGCGCGCATGCTCTGGCGGCAGCGACGGCGGACGCTGCCGGCGCTCGTCGCCGCGGCGGCCCTCAGCCTGATCGCCTTCGTTCCGCCCTGGCTGCTGGCCCGACTGATCGACGATGGCTTCGCCGGGCGCGAAACCGGGCTGATCGTCGGCATCGCCGGCCTGCTCCTCGCCATCGGCATCGTCGATGGCGGCCTCGCCTGTGCCCGCCGCCTGCTCGCGGCGCGGGCAGCGCTGGCACTGCGCCGCGAAATGCTGCTCCCGGCCTTCGGCACGATGCTGCGGCTGCCGGCGGACTCCCCGCTCGCCGGGGACCAGGGCGTGCTCGGCCAGAGCTTCGAGGAGGTCGACCGGCTGGCGCAGGGAGCCGGCGAGCGCCTGATCGAGTTCGCGCTCGGCCTCGGCATGGTCGCGGTGCTGCTCGCGGCGATGCTGGCTACCGACTGGCGGATCGGCATTTCGGTGGGAGCGCTGGTCGCCGCGCTCGCCACTCTGCATGTCGCGGCCGCGGCCGCCCTGCGCCAGCTCGAGGCAAGCTGGTTCGAGGCTCGCAGCCGCTACTGGGCGCATCTGATCGAGGCCGTCGCCTATGTCGAGACGATCCGGCGCAACAACGCCCATGGCTTCGCCGAGGCGCGTTTCTCCGAACGACTCGACGGCGACAATGCCGCGCATCTCGCGGTGATCCGGCTATCGGCCCTGCTCGACGGCGCCGGCCGGATCGCGGGCGGCGCGATCATCGCGACGGTGACCCTGCTGGCCGGCTGGCGCGTCGCGGCGGGCGAGGCCAGCATCGGCACCTTCGTCCTGCTCCTGTCCCTTGGCGGCGCCTTGACCGCGCCGGCGCTCGCCCTGCTCAAGGTGGTGGACGACCTGCAGGCGGCGAGCGTGGCGACGGTCCGGCTGCGCGCGCTGGCCCAGCCGCCGCACGAGGAGATCGGCACCCGGCCTGAATCCGCCAGCACGGCTTCCGCTGGGGCGCTCAGCGTATCCGACCTGAGCTTTTCCTATGGCGCCGCGGACAGGCCGGTGATCGAGCGGCTCTCGTTCACGCTGGAGCCGGGCGAGAGGCTGGGACTGGTCGGCCGCAGCGGTATCGGCAAGAGCACGCTGGCGAACCTGCTGATCCGCGCCCGGAGCGGTGCGGGCGAGATCCGGCTGGGCGGCTGCACGGCGGTCGATTTCCCGCTCGGGAGCTGGCGCCGCCGCGTCGTCGTGGTGCCGCACGAGATCGACGTCTTCACCGGCAGCGTCGCCGAGAACATCGCCTTGCCGGCGCCGCAGGCCGGCCGCGATGCCATCGTCGCAGCCGCGACCTGGGCGGGACTCGACGGCGATATCCGCCATCTGCCGGCCGGCTACGACACTCTCCTGGGACAGGGGGGTGTCGAGCTCTCCGCCGGGCAGAAGCAGCGGCTCGGGCTGGCGCGGGCGATGCTCGTCAGGCCCGACGTGCTGATCCTCGACGAAAGCACCTCGGCCCTGGACATCGCGACGGAAAAGCGGGTGCTCGACGCCTTGCTGCAGCTTCATGCGGGGGCGGCGGTGATCGCCATCACCCATCGCGAGAGCGTGGCGGCGCGGATGGACCGCATCCTCCAGCTCGACGACCGACCCGGCGCCGATGAGGAAGCGGCCTGACGCCTCGTAGCGCCGCATCTACGAAAAAGTCGCCAAATCGAGCTGCTTTCGCCATGACGCAGCGGCATGGGCGGTCGACAGCACCGGAAAACGCTGCAATGTTGTCCTGCGGCTCGCAACGAAGGGGCGTCACGAGGGCGATCCGCAGGGCGCCCGGACTGGCGGCAGACGTCGAACGATGGCTTTCTGGCTTCCGAGCCGCATCCTGCAGGCTGCGGTCATCCTCTGCTTCACCGCGGTGCTCGCCGTCCTGACGCTCGCCCTGCGCCAGCCCTGGCTCGGGCTGACGCTGTCCGGCTACACCTCCGACGATACGGTCAGGATCGTCGCGGTTCATCCCGGCGGCTCCAGCCATGGGGCGGTGAGGCTCGGCCGACTGGTCTCGATCGCTCCCGCCGGCGCCGCGAACGCTGCGATCCGGCTCGACGCAACCGATGTCATCGAGGAGCCCGACGTCATCGCCAGCTACGAAGCCGTGCGCGGCTTCTTCACCCGGCAGAGCGAGCTGGCATCGATCCTCGCCTCCGGGGAGGTCGAGCTGCGCCTCGGCGAAGATGGCGACGACGGCGCGACCGTGCAGGTCCGGGCGAGATCGCGACCGATCGGGAGCCTGCCTTCCGCCTTCTGGGTCCAGCTCGTCACCGGCTCCGGCGCCCTGCTGATCGGCGCCTGGGTGCTCGCCCTGCGCCCACGCGACCCACCGACACGGCTCTTCGCCCTATCGGGCGCGATGATCATGCTCTCGGCCTTCGCGGCGGCGGTCTATTCGGCGCGCGAACTCGCGATCGACGGCGGCCTGTTTCGCCTGC
>Ga0209053_1001395_pt1 | contig 11495 bp, 7 predicted proteins | sample EBPBio152010_DNA_FD_185864 | JGI IMG/M metagenome (GOLD analysis project Ga0209053, IMG submission 185864) | Wastewater treatment Type I Accumulibacter community from EBPR Bioreactor in Madison, WI, USA - Reactor 1_7/15/2010_ DNA (SPAdes)... | ecosystem: Engineered > Bioreactor > EBPR >... | reverse complement strand
CACCACGGTCATGACGAGCACCGCGGTCCACGGGCCGACGAGGCAGGCGGCCAGGACCCCGCCCAGGAGGTGGCCGGAGGTGCCGGCGCCGACGGGGAAGTTGACCATCTGCACCGCGAAGATGAATGCCGCGGTCAGCCCGGCCAGCGCGGGGCCGGTGGTGCGGACCTCCGCCTCGGCCCGGCGCAGCGACAGGCCGACGGCCCCCACCGCGATGGCTCCCGTGGCGAGGGAGGTGGGGACGTCGAGGAATCCGTCGGGCACGTGCATAACCGCATCCTTGCCTTATTGCGAGTACTTCGCAACAAGGCGGACGGCCTGGACCATGGGGCGACGCGCCCGGGAAGCGGCACACGGCGTACCGCTCACCGTGCGCGAGACGCCACCGGGCCGCGCCACGAATCAATTACTGACCAGTTCGGCGACGTCTGCCGCGGCGGGGGGAGTAGCCTCACGCGCGCGTGTCGACGTGTGCCGACCGGCGCCCAACCGTCCAATCGGCGCCCAACCGTCCAATCAAGGAGCCCCGCCATGAGCATCATGCGGACCAAGACGATCGAGCAATCGATCGCAGAGACCGACGAAGCAGAGTTTCATCTCAAACGGCGCCTGAGCGCAGTGGACCTGACCGTCTTCGGCATCGGCGTCATCATCGGCGCCGGAATCTTCACGCTGACGGGCCGGGCGGCTCAGGCGTACGCCGGCCCGGCCATCGTCATCAGCTTCGCCGCCGCCGCGCTCGCCTGCGGTTTGGCGGCGTTGTGCTATGCGGAGTTCGCGTCCACGGTGCCGGTGGCGGGGTCGGCGTATACCTTCTCCTATGCCACCCTCGGCGAGATCGTCGCCTGGATCATCGGCTGGGACCTCCTCTTGGAGATGATGCTCGGCGCGAGCGTCGTGGCCCAGGGCTGGTCGCAGTACTTCGTGGTCTTCCTGAAGAGGATCGGGATCACCTGGCCGGAGAGCATCGCGCCCGGCGCCACCTTCGACGCTCCCGCATTCCTGCTGGTGATCGTCCTGACCGCGCTGGTGGCCTACGGCATCAAGGAATCGCTGCGGGTCAACCTCGTGCTCGTGGCGCTCAAGCTGTTCGTGGTGCTCTTCGTCATCGTGGCCGGCCTGGCCTACGTCAACACGGCGAACTACGCCCCGTTCATTCCCGACCCGGTGCCGGCCGCCACCGTCGGCGGTGACTGGCTGACCTCCCCGCTCATTCAGGTGATCTCGGGCTTCTCCCCCACGACGTACGGCTGGGGCGGCATCTTCGCCGGCGCCTCCATCGTGTTCTTCGCCTACATCGGCTTCGACGTCGTCGCGACCACCGCCGAGGAGGCCGAGAACCCGCAGCGAGACCTGCCGATCGGCATCATCGCCTCGCTGGTCATCTGCACGATCCTCTACATCGCGGTGGCCCTGGTCATCACCGGCATGGTGCATTACGACCACATCAACCCGCAGGCCGCGCTGGCGACCGCGTTCGAGGACGTGGGCAAGCCCGCTTATGCCACCCTCATCGCCGCCGGCGCCGTGGCCGGTCTGTGCACGGTCGTCATGACGCTGATGATCGGCGCGACCCGCGTCATGTTCGCGATGTGCCGCGACTGGCTGCTGCCGTCCAGCTGGGGCCGCACCAACGCCAAGACCGGCACGCCGGTCAAGCTGACGATCGCGATCGGTACGACAGTGGCGTTCGTGGCCGCGTTCACCCCCATCGGAAACCTGGAACAGATGGTCAACATCGGCACGCTGACCGCGTTCATCCTGGTCTCGCTGGCGGTGCCGGTGCTGCGCAAGAAGCGCCCCGACCTCAAGCGCTCGTTCACGGTGCCGCTCAGCCCCGTGCTGCCCGTGCTGTCCGCGCTGGCGTGCCTGTGGCTGACGCTGAACCTGTCGGTCGAGACGTGGTTCCGGTTCCTCATCTGGATGGCGCTCGGATTCTTCATCTACTTCGGCTATTCGCATCGGAGCGCCCGACTGGCCAAGCACGGGCATGCGGCGGAGCACGACGACGCGCACACGCACTGACCCCCCGGCAACCCTGGCGCCGGCGGCCGGTTCCGCGGATTCCTGAGGAATGGCACACCGCCACACACACCGCCACACGTCGAAACCGCCGGTCGCGGCGACAGGCTGTCGCTCTTGGTCACCCGTCCTGTATCCTGGGAGAGCCGCCTTCGCCAGGGGCGGCAATCTGGCGGTGACGCGCCAGGGATGACCGTCGAGGCCCCCACCCTTTGGGTGGGGGCCTCGATGCGTGCCGGGCCGCTCTTCGGAGGCGGGATATCCCGCGTTTCGCACGGCAATTCGGGCGTACGCCCCGATCGAAGTGGCAGAGTGAGAAACGTCGCGCGGAGACCACGTGTCGCGGTGGTGCTTTTGCACCAGAGGCTCCCTGGGACCTCGCAGACCGGGACCGGCGCCCTGGGCGCCTTAGGGGTCCGTCGGTTCCGTCCTCGGACACGTCCGTCGCGACAGCGGCCCGCCGTGCGCCCTGGCGCGCGGCGGGCCGTCTCTGTGCTTCTTGAGCCTGGGTGGGCCCGTTCAGGAGCGGAGTCCGTAGGCGTCGAGCGCCAGGTACGTCGAGCGGGTGTCGGTCACCACGACCGTCAGGACGGTGGGGCGGGCGGGGTCGGGTTCCCAGCCGGAGACGGTGCGCACGGGGTACATGTAGGGGTCGGTGACCGCGCCCCAATAGCGGGCGTTGGTCTCGAAGTCCGCCCAGTTACGTCCGTCGATGAGGATCTTGCCGCGCGCGCCGTACGGGTGGACCGTGGCGTACAGGTCCACGGCGCGGGTGCCTTCCGGCAGCGTCGTCGTGAAGACGGCGCCTGGGTAGCCGAGGGCGGCGGTGTCGTTGTAGTACGGCAGGTTCTGCGTCCGCAGCAGGTCGCTCAGGTGCAGCCAGGGCCCGCGGAAGGTGCCTTGGCCAGGAGCGACGTCGGTGAACCCCCGTTCGATATTGACGATGATCGTGGTGCTCGCGGGATCGGAGCGGTTCCCGGCCGAGTCGGTCGCGACCACCGTGACCACGTAGTGGCCGCCATCCGGGTCGACGACGAAGTTCGCGCTGGTCAGGGCGGTGCCGGTGAACCAGCGCAGCTCGGGGCCGGGTCGGTCGTCCTCGAGGATCCGATGGTAGGTGACGTCGTAGCTGACGGCGTTGGCCGCGGACCAGGTGACCCGGGCCGTCGGCGGGGTCGCGTCGAGGATGGCGCTCTCGACCGTGACCGGACCGATCTCCGGCGCAGGCTGCTCGGTGATCCAGGTCCAGGTGGTGGTGGCGCCGTCGGGGAAGGTGTAGCCGGCCTGGGGCGTGGCGGTGACGGTGAAGGTGAACCGCCTCCCGACGGGTTGGGGTGTGCCATAGGTCGTGGGGTCGACCGGCACCCCGTCGACCGCATAGTCGACGCCCGTGGCCAGCGGGATCGTGAAGGTGTCGTCATCCGAGCCCTCCTGATCGGCGACCGTGGGCGGCAGTGGGATCACGGTGCTGAGCGCCGGCATGGTCTTCGGGGTGACCGTGATCGTGGGGCGCGTGGTCGCCGGCGAGCTGGGCGTGTTCGGCGAGCTGGGCGAGCTGGGCGAGTTGGGCGAGTTGGGCGAGTTGGAGGTGCTGGGCGTGTTGGCGCCGAGGGCTCGCGCGGGGGTCACGGCGTACGGGGTGGCCGGCGCGACCGCGGCCAGGGTGAGGGCGGGGGCCAGGGCGATGTGGGAGGGTACGGCGCGGCGGGCGCGGCGCTGGCCGTCAGCGAGGCGCCGGCCGTCAGCGGGGCGCCGGCCGCGGGCGGCTGGTGCGGCGTCGATGGATAGGGCGTCGGTGGATAGGGCAGCGGGAGGTACGCGGTGGGCAGGCACGGGCGGCCTTCTTTCGAGGAGGTGCCCCGAACGTGCGCGAGCCCGTGGGGCGGTGGCCAGGGATGACGAGTCCATCCTGCCGCCTGGCCCCACGGGACGGAAAGCGACGAAAGGCCAAATACGCTGGGCGAGTTTGATGCCGGCTCGGGGATTCGGCCGTCTCGGCCACTCACCAGCCGACTGACTGCGGCGAAAGGCGGTGCCGGCACCGCCTTTCGCCGCAGCTAAGAACCCGAGTGTCAGCCCTTCCGGGGTGGGCGTGCAGCCGCGTGGACGTGCGGGCAGGTGAACGAATAGCCGAGGGCGTGCAGTCGAAGAGGCCGCGGTTATTGGCGGCGGCGCCAGCGGATCCGGCCGTCGACCAGGCGCCCGATGAGTCCGCGGGTGTGGACGTCGGTGTGGTGTCGGGTACACAGCAGCGCGAGATTGTCGACGTTGGTCTCGCCGAGGTCTGTGGTCCATTCGCGCAGGTGGTGGGCTTCGCACCAGCTTGGTGGTCGGTCGCAGCCGGGGAAGGTGCAGCATCTGTCCCGTAGCCGCAGGTAGCGGACTTGGTCGGGGCTGGCCAGTCGGGCGGCGCGGCCGAGGTCGAGGATCGCGCCGTCGGTGCCGAGTACGGCCGGGATGATCCGGGCATCACACGCCAGGCGTCGCACCGTGGCCGGGGTCAGCGGAGTGCCGAACCCGTCCAGCCCGTACCCCCACCCCGCACCTCGACCCGCCGACCCCGCTACCCTGGCCGACCCCGCTGTCCCCGCACTGCCCGTTGACCTGGCCGACCCCGTCGACCCCGCGCTGCCCGTCGACCCGGCGCCGCCCGTCGACCCGGCGCCGCCCGTCGACCCGGCGCCGCTCGTCGACCCTGCGCCGCCCCTCGATGCCTGCACGCCGCACGAGTCCTCCTGGGCGTCGTCCTGGCCGGCGCGCTGAGCGCCGTCCTGGCTGGTGCGCTGGGCGTAATAGGCGCGGACCTTCTCGGCCAGCAGGTCGTGGTCGATCGTGATGATGATCTGGGCCTTGACCGCCGAACCCGGCCGGACGTGGCCGCTCAACGTCGGGTCGGTCGCCACGATGCGGGCCATCTCGATGATCGCGTCCAGGTTGCGCTGCTCCGCGGTGCGGGCATCGACCTCACCCTCGGCGGTCGGGGTCGGCGCGGCCAACGCATCCAGCGCCGCTTTGAGGGCGGCGTACTCGTCGTTGGTCATCTCATACCGACCGACCCACATCCCGGTGCCGTCCTTGACGGGGTTGGTGAACCGCCGCTGGCGGTGCAGCTCCTTCTGCTGCTCCTCGAAGTCACCCTCCTCGCCGTAGCTGGCGATCAGCGCCTCCTTCAGACTGCCCAACTGCGACGCGGAGGCCCCGGTGGCGGCGTGCGCGATCAACTCCCCAGCCGCCGCGTCCCACCAGTCCGCCGGGATTTTGACCGCCAACGTCGACAAATCAGCCCCGAGCCGGGCGCCGACCGCCAGGGAGATCCGCCCGGCCCGGACCGCCTCGGTCAACGGCGCCAGCTCCGGCCGGCGGGACTGTTCCCAGCACGTGCGGTAGGTCCCCGCTACCCCGGCCGTGACTGGCGCACCGGCTGCGGCGGCCTGCTCCTGCACCCACGCGGTGACCTTCGGCCCGATCGGCCGCGGCGACTCTTCCGCGGCGGCGACCACCCCACGGGCGACGGCCTCGGCCAACACCGCCGCCGAGGCCCCCTCCGCCAACGCCCGCAGCGCCACCAAGTCCCCGAACAGACCAGCCAGCTCGTCCGTCGGCACCAACGCCAACACCTCACCCAGCCGAACCGGCCCGCCACCAAAGCCAGCGCCAGCGCCAGGCACGTCAGCCCCAGGCACGTCAGCCGCGGGCGCGTCCGCCTCAGGTATGCCAGCACCGGTCAAGCTCGCCAGCCCCGACCCCACCCGACGTACGGCATCGCCCAGCCAGAGCATGACCTCGAACGGCGAGGCGGCCGCGCCTGCTGCCTGGGGCCGATCATCCGTCGTGGTCATGACTCATGATCTCGCACACAAGCTCGAATAGTCCAGTCGTCATGTCAAGTTATGTTCGATATTAAACACGGAATCCGCTGATTCCAACCGCGAAATGGCTACAAGGCCAGGCAAACTCCCAGCGAGTATAACTGTTGCGCAGATCACATGACTGCTTATGTTAATAGACCTGCTCAGCGGCCGCGCGGCGACGTTTCAAGCACACCGATACGGCCCCCAAACGTCGGCGCCACCGCACAGGCCAGCTCGCGGGGCGGGCTGGCCCGACTGGCTCCCACGCGCCGAGGCGCCGAGCGACCGTCACTCCGCCCCTGTGTTCATACGGGCTAGTCCGTATCTTAAGGTGCAACAGCGCGTTGCAACGTCACCGGGTCGCTCACGACGGCGTACAGCCTGCGCTGCGGGTGCGGACGCTGCTGCAGGGCGCCTGGCGGGATCTCTTCGCGACGGGACTGGATGCCGTGTTGGCGCCGACGCTGCCGAACGTGGCGGCGCAGGTCGGTCAGGGGCAGTTCACGCACGGCGAGCCGGCGGCGATCATCGACTCGTACGTGCGCACCAGCGCACCCGGCCATCTCACCCGGCCTGCCGTCGCCGTCGGTGCCGTGCGGCTTCTCCGGCGCGGGGCTGCCGATCGGTCTGCAGGTGATCGGCAAGCCGTTCCGGGAGGCCGAGGTCCTGGCGGTCGGCGCGGCCTGGGAGCGGCTGAACCCGGCCGCCGGGAGGATGCCGGACCTGTCCTGAGCTGGGCCTGCTATGGGGTGACCACGTTCGGACGGTACGTCGTGCGCCGGCGCGGGACGTCGTGTGCCGGGCCGGCGCGGCTGATGAGGTCAGGCAGTCAGTAGCTGATGCGCTCTTTGGTGTGAAACTCCGAGCAGCATGCCGATCTCGCGAACTGTGAGACCACTCTCGCGCAATTGCTGTGCCGCCGCCCGAAAATTGCTGTTGGCCTCTGCTCGACATTGCTCCTCGGCCGCTCGCGCCCGGTGCGCGTGCTCAAGGGAATGACGCACGCCAACCGGCAGTTCGATGGTGACGTCGACGCCGACCGTGTGCACGTCGACTTCGTCATACAGGCCACCAGGTCGCGGGCCATCTCCTCGATCTCGCCGAGGCGCCGCGCCTGCGTGGGCCTGACATTCGCCACGTGAATCGCCCAGGAATTCCCGACGCGACGCGCCAGGGCCTCGTAGTCTGTCACTTCCACCAGTCCTTTCCAAGCTCGACCGATGCCTCTTTGTAGATCGCGATAGTGACCACCTCGTTGAGCTCTGCGTGCCGGGGAACCGGAATCAGTGTTGATCCCACGAAGAAGATGGTGTGTCGACCACCTTCCCGCGCCACCCCGAAGGGCAAGCCCGCGCCCCGAGCGCCTGCAGCAAGCGTTCGAACCAAGACACGCCGCTTGGTCACAGACGTAGCGAGAAGTCTGATACAGCTTGTCCCGCGGCAGCCTGTTCGCCAGGGGGCCGAGCCGTCTGGCAACCTATCCGCCATGGCGAACATGCGACGTCCGGGTCCGGAACAGAGGCCGGGCCCGATGCGAATCGAGCACCGTCCGGGCATGGCGAACGAGCTCATGCGCGAGCTCGCGCCGATCCTCGCCGAGGACGGCATCGACATCGACAATCTCGAGTTCGACAGCATGGAGGACTTCCAGGCCGCCATGAACCGGGCCGTCGAGCGGCACAACATGGAGCGGTTCACGCCGGTCGGCCCGGCCCGGGACAAGGCGCTGGCCGCCTTGCGTGAGGTCGCGCAGGCGCTGGCTGCGGGTGACACACAGCGCGCCGGCGAGATCCTGGACGCCGTACCGCCGGACGCCCCCGCCGGTGAGCTCACCGTCGCGGCCTGCATGGGCGCCGGGCTCGATCTGCTCGATACCTGGCTGAGCGGCTCGCATCCGGACACCCCGCCCGGCCTCGCCGTACGGACCAGGCTCCCCCGCGGTCACTGGGAGGGCGGCCGGGCCGCCAAGGACGTGCTGGCGCTGGCCGCGAAGGGCCGCGCGTTCGGTTCGCTCGACAGCCTCACGGCGCGGCACGGCGGGAAGAGCCTGCTGTACGGCGTAGCGCTGGCCATCTCAGCGACGCTGCAGACCTGGGCCCTCCTGACGGACGAGCCGGTCGACGCCCTGGCCGAAAAGCACCTCCGCTAGTGTCGTGAGGCGGTAATTCGCTGTTGGATTGGCAGGCTTGCTGGGGACCTGTCCTGAGCCGGGCCCGTTACGGGGTGACCACGTTCGCGCGGTACGTCGTACGCCGCCGCCGAGCTGGCGCCTCGGAGGGCTCGGTCATCGATCTGCTGGGTCGCGCAATGAGTCGATAACGGCGCGAAGCGTGGTGTCGAGAGTCCAAACGTCGACATCGACGACCTTCTTCAGGACGCTGGCTCGTGTGCGACGCCACTCCTCCACAATCATGAGGTCACCTATCTCGAAGATCCCGTCGGCCAAGCTCTGCTCCAACGAGTAACCATGCCCCGTGCCAGCGAGAAGGTCCTGAATCACCTCTCGCGACCAGGTGAACTGCAAGAAGGACCACGGAGCCTCGTCGTCGAGGGCACTCGTTAGGAAGCGCACAAAGCTGCGAGCGCATTCGCGGCGCGCGTTGCCGTTCTTGATCCGGCGCACATGAGCGCCGGTCTCGAGGACCGTAGCTGTAGGGAGGCGGAGTTCGATGCCGCTGTCCATGTGCCGCTGAAAGAGCTCGACCACCTCGTCGTGACGATCAGCCTCAAACGGGACCTTGATGATTTCGAGTAAGACGCTTGTATCGATGAGGAGGACCCGGCGCCGCGGAAGGCTCATCCAAGGACCTCGGCAATCGACAAGCGCCGCCGTGTCGGCCTCTTGGAGAGCTCACCCCTGGTCAGTGCCTGCCCCAGATGGCCGTTCTGCACCAGCTCCAGATATCGCGGGTGGTCGACCAGAGTAGACAACGTCCCGCGGCCCTGCTCATCCCTCTCGCAGATCACAATGCCTTCGTGATCACTCGGATTGACTGCGTCGAGGAGGGCGGGACTGTGCGTCGTGGCTATCAGCGTCACGCCCTCCTGTCTTGCCTCCTCACGGAGCAGCTGGAGAACGCGTTCGGCCTGGTCAGGGAACAGTCCATTCTCAATCTCCTCAATCACCATCGTTCTGGGTGACGTCGAAACGTTTTCGCGGGAGCCCATCCGGAGCGATAGGAGGGAGGCCAGTATCGAAAGATAGCGGAGAGTTCCATCACTCATCTGCGTCGCCGGCACGGGGTAGGGCCCACTCGGTGTCTGCTCGACCAGCGCCACCATGACATCGACGGGCGAAGTACCTACAGGAAGGCGCCCTTCAGCGAAGGTGAGTCCCCGAACGTTGGCGCCGACGAGACCGGTCACCAAAGCAATCAAACGTTCCCAGGCCAAGCCATCCGAACGTAGTGCATGGAGCTGAGCCGATAAGGAGGAGCCGGATCGGTCCGGTGGCACCCCGAGACGTGTGTAATCTCGCATTTCCGCAGGCACAGGGTCCAGAACAAAGATGCCGGTGAGTACCGAAACCACGGTTGCCGCGGTATCTACCACCAGCTTCCGGCTCTTGGAATCTGTCGGGATACGACTGACGGCCTGAGAACAGATCATTCGTCCAGCCAGCATCTGATAGGCCTTGGGCGCGCCGCCGCTATATACCTGCGCCTCGGCCAAGCCTGAGCCCGGCTCTGTGCGCCGGGCCTCAAACAGAGTCTTCGCCTGACGGCCGGGCTCTCGGAGAACGAGTCGCTCGTTATCGACCTCGAACCTGGTCGGATCAAGGGTCATGCTCAGCTCAGCGACAGAACGGTCACCGAGATCGACGGAGACACCGACCTCGACCATCCCCTGGCCGAAGGGCGCAGAACCACTCAATCCACCACGCAGACCGGCGACCTCCTTGTCGCCCCGCTCGAGGTCTCCAAGGTCTCGACCGTCAGCAAGCAGGGCGAGCAACGTGATCGCGTCAAGCGCGTTCGACTTGCCGCTGCCGTTGCGCCCGATCAGGAGCGTCAGCGGCAAGATCGGCAGACTCTGCCCCTCATAGGACTTGAAGCGTCCGATGTCGATGTCAGTCAACCTTGCTTCAGCCATGAAGACAGTCTGTCAGCCGGTTCGCTCGACAGCCTCACGGCGCGGCAGGGCGGGAAGAGCCTGCTGTACGGCGTAGCGCTGGCCGTCTCAGCGACGCTGCAGACCTGGGCCCTCCTGACGGACGAGCCGGTCGACGACCTGGCCGAAAAGCACCTCCGCAAACTAAAGACCCTTAGCGATCTGCGCGACGCGCTGGTGGGAGATGCCGAGAATCCGGCCGACGTCACGCATCGGGAGTTCTCTGTCCAGAAGGTCACGGACTAGTTCGGCACGCATTGCGGATTCGACACCGCGCAGCCGGCTCGCCTCGGCCGCGACAGCGCTCAGTTCGTCGCGTCGATGAGACAAACTCGGATCAAGTTCAACGACGAGATGGATTTCGCCGAGCGAAGACTCCTCCACGTCAGCAACGAACGCGATCGCCTCACGCTGCGCTTCCTCCGCTTGATCGAGCCGACGCACCTCGCTGATGGCACCTGGGACTTCGCGGCACTGGAGCCGCCAACCGGACGCAATCCTGGTCGCGACGCTCGTGTAGTCGGTCATGCTCGCCACCACCCCTTGCCTAGGACTGCATCGAATTGCTTCCAGAACGCCTCGGCGGTGCCCTCGTTGATTTCTGTCGTCCGGGAAATGGTGACACGGAGCCCGCCAACAACCACGCCAGTGTGTCTCTTGAGTTCGACTTCCGAGTACTGAAGACCGGCACTTCGGGCCGCGCGCTTGACCTTCCCCAAGACCTGTCGGCGCCGCACAGCGTCTAGTCTAGTCACATAGCCAGGCCCTCGTCTAGCCCAGTAGTCACGCCCGGCCAGGACGCGAAACCGGGCTCCAGCACGCCGACGCACCGCGCAACTGGACGCGTATCTCCACCGGGTCGTGGACCGTGATCTCGCCGAACAGGGTCTGGCCGTCCGGCGACCCGAGACCCTACGCCGCTGGCTGGCCGCCTACGCCGCCGCAACGTCGACCCCGGCCAGCTATTCCCGCATCCTCGACGCCACGACCTCAGGAGATGGCAGCCAGCCGTCGAAGGTCACGACCATCGCCTGGCGTGACCACCTGACCCAGTGGTGGCTACTTGACCCGGTGCCGGGGTGGAGCCACTCCCGCACCGTGTTCACGCGGCTGCAGCAGGCCCCCAAACACCAACTCGCCGATCCGGCTCTTGCGGCCCGGCTGCTGAGCCTGGGCCCGCGGGCGCTGCTCGGCCCCCGCGGCGCCGCCATGACCGGCCCCCTCTTCGAGGCGCTGGCCACGCTGACGGTGCGCGTCGCCGCGCAGGCGGCAGGTGCGCGGGTGGGCCACCTACGCACCCAGCGCGGCGACCACGAGGTGGATCTCGTCGTGGAGGGCGATGAGGGAGAGGTCGTCGGTATCGAGGTGAAGCTGTCCGCCACGGTCGAGGACGCGGACGTGCGGCATCTGATCTGGCTGCGCGACCGGCTGCCCGATGACGTCGTCGATCTGCTGGTCATCACGACCGGTCGGCACGCCTACCGGCGCCCCGACCGGATCGCGGTCGTTCCC
>Ga0209053_1001392_pt1 | contig 11509 bp, 10 predicted proteins | sample EBPBio152010_DNA_FD_185864 | JGI IMG/M metagenome (GOLD analysis project Ga0209053, IMG submission 185864) | Wastewater treatment Type I Accumulibacter community from EBPR Bioreactor in Madison, WI, USA - Reactor 1_7/15/2010_ DNA (SPAdes)... | ecosystem: Engineered > Bioreactor > EBPR >... | reverse complement strand
GGCACGACGGGTAAAGGGGGTCATCATAGGCATTTCTCCCTCAGAAATTTTTTTGGTGCCCGAAAGTTAGCGGCGCGGCGAAAGCGCGCAAGAGCGGAAAACCACAATGTCGCCGGCATGAAAAAAAAGGCGCGAGGGTGAGCCCGCGCCTTTTTCAGTTTTCGTGCGTTCTGAATGACCGGGCAGTGCCCGGTCATCGCGGCGTGAGTCTCAGTTGCGCGCCTTGTCGACCAGCTTGTTCTTGGCAATCCACGGCATCATGCCGCGCAGCTGCTCGCCGACCTGCTCGATCTGGTGGCTGTCGTTCATGCGGCGGATGCCCTTGAATCGCGCCATACCCGAGCGGTATTCCTGCATCCACTCCGAGGTGAAGCGGCCGGTCTGGATGTCCTTCAGCACACGCCGCATCTCGGCCTTGGTCTCGTCCGTGATGATGCGCGGGCCGGTGACATACTCACCCCACTCGGCCGTGTTCGAGATCGAGTAGTTCATGTTGGCGATGCCGCCCTCATAAATGAGGTCGACGATGAGCTTCACCTCGTGGAGGCACTCGAAATAGGCCATTTCCGGCGCATAGCCGGCTTCCACCAGCACTTCGAAGCCCGCGCGGATGAGTTCCACGAGACCGCCGCAGAGCACGACCTGCTCGCCGAAGAGATCGGTTTCGCACTCTTCCTTGAAGTTGGTCTCGATGATGCCCGAACGGCCGCCGCCCACACCGCAGGCATAGGAGAGCGCGAGATCCAGCGCATTGCCCGAGGCGTCATGGTGCACGGCCACGAGGCAGGGCACGCCGCCGCCCTTCTGGTATTCGCCACGCACAGTGTGGCCCGGGCCCTTCGGCGCGATCATCACGACATCGACGGTCTTCTTCGGCTCGATGAGGCCGAAATGCACGTTGAGGCCATGGGCGAAGGCGATCGCCGCGCCGTCGCGGATGTTCGGGGCGATTTCGTTCTTGTAGATGTCGGCCTGGAGTTCATCCGGGGTGGCCATCATCATCAGGTCCGCCCACTTGGCGGCATCGGCAACCGACATCACCTGCAGACCATCGGCTTCCACCTTGGCGGCGGTCGGCGAGCCCGGCTTCAGGGCGACGCGGATTTCCTTGGCACCAGAATCCTTCAGGTTCAGCGCATGCGCGCGGCCCTGCGAGCCATAGCCCACAATGACCACCTTCTTGGACTTGATGAGGTTGATATCGGCATCGCGATCATAATAAACGCGCATCGTGCAGGTCCTTCCTTGGTTGAGCGTTCATATCTGGTTTTCCGCGCCGTGAAGGGCGAGAAACTGGCGGGCGGCGCGGGCCGCCTCGGATTGGATGGTCGCAGGCGAAAGCGGCAGCGCATCGCCGAGGAGCAGGCGGATCTGCACGTCACGCGCCATGAGGCCGAAGAAGGTGCGGAAAGCCTCTTCGCTGTCCACGAAGGCCAGCAGCCCGGCCTCGCGCCCGGCTTCGAGCACGGGTTTAAGGCGCTTGCCGAGCGCGAAACGACCGTTTTCCAGCACGATCTGGCCGAGATGGCTCTTCTTCGCGCCGGCCTCGCCAATAGCAATGCGGTTGAGCGCGATGGAAGTTTCGGACGAAATCACCGTGAGCCAGTTGCGCGCGAATTCCTCGAGCCGCGCCACGAGCGCCGCGCGATCGAGCTGCCCCGGCTCCACTGCCCCGACATGCACGCGCGAGGCCTTCCATTTCACGGTAGCCGTGAGAAGCCCCTCGCGGTCGCCAAACCACTTGTAGAGCGTCTCCTTGGAGCAGCTCGCGGCCTTGGCGACGGAGTTCATCGTCACCGCCTGCCCTTCCGTCATCATCTGACGAAGCGTCGCCTCCAGCACCTCGATCTGGCGCGGGCTCGGCTCATCAGCGGGAAGCGCGGCGGTGGCGGTCATCAGGGCTCGCAAACGCCGTAACGAACGTTACGGTTCGGCGCTTTGCTAGGCCATGTGCAGGCTGTCGTCAAACGGATTCAGCGGAAGAAATCGGCGATGATCGGCCAGAGCGACGCGACCAGCAGCAAAGCCATGATGCGGTTGAACCACACGACCTGCCGGACATCGGAGAGGATGGCGCGCAAGGCCGTTCCGAAGCCTGTCCACACGGCCACGCAAGGCACGGTCACCACGGCCATCACAAGGCCGATCATACTGACGGACAGGGCAAAATTCTCAGGCTGCCCATAGGCCGAGACAGCGCCCACAGCGATGACCCAGGCCTTGGGATTGACCCACTGGAACAGCGCACCCTGCAGGAAGCTGAGCGGCGCGCCACGCACTTCGCCCTCCTCAACCGGGCCAGACCGGGCAATCGCCAGGGCCAGCCAGAGGAGATAAGCCGTGCCGACGATGCGCAGCACCGTGTAGATCATAGGAAAGCGCGCGAAGACCTGCCCCAGCCCGAGGCCCACCATCGCGCACATCAGCCCGAAGCCGATGGCAATGCCCAGCATATGCGGAATGGTGCGGCGGAAGCCGAAATTCAGCCCCGAGGCCATCACCATCATGTTGTTCGGCCCCGGCGTCCCCGCCATCACGAGGGCGAAAATCGCCAGCGCAAGGAGAATATCCGGGGGCATCCGGGCTCACAGTCCTTCATTCCCGCGCGCGATGGCGGCAACGCCGGTGCGGCTCACTTCCACGAGGCCGATATCCGCCATGAGGTTGATGAAGCGCTCGACATCATCCGACGGGCCGGACAGCTCGAACACGAAGCTGTCGAGGGTCGCATCCACCGGCTTCGCGCCGAAGGCGGTTGCGAGGCGCAACGCCTCCATGCGGTGCTCGCCCTTGCCACGCACCTTCACCAGCGCGAGTTCGCGCTCGATGGAGGCCTTCGCGGTGAGGTTCACCACCTTGTGCACCGGCACGAGGCGATCAAGCTGCGCCTCGATCTGGTTCAGCACGCTGGCCGTGCCGCTCGTGACAATGGTGATGCGCGAGAGGTGTTTCTCGTGCTCGGTCTCCGAAACCGTCAGGGATTCAATGTTGTAGCCCCGCCCCGAGAACATGCCGGCGATGCGCGCGAGCACGCCCGGCTCGTTATCCACGAGAACGCAGAGCGTGCGCTTCTCGATCACCTGCTGGGTCGTGAGCGTGGGGTAATGCGTGGTGTTCATGGCTGGGCTTTCAGGGTCGGACGTTTGGATCGGATTGTCAGGAGAGGGAGAAATCAAGCGCGGCAGCGATATGCAGCGCGGTGGTATCGAAGGTCGGGACGGCGAAATCCGCAGCCGAAAGCAGCAGCATGATCTCGGTGCAGCCGAAGATCACGCCGTCACCGCCCGCGCGCGCCGCGATCTCCAGCGCCCGCGCCTTGGAGGCGGGCGAGACAATGCCGCGGCAGAGTTCCTCATAGATGATGCGGTGGATATCCGTACGCCCCGCCCCATCCGGCACGAGAGTGTCGATGCCGTGGCGGGTCTTGAGGTAATCCCGGTAGAAGGGCTGCTCCATGGTGAAGCGCGTCGCGAGCAGCAGCGGCTTCACCGAGCCTTTCCGCTGGATCTCGCCCGCGAGCGCATCCGCGATATGCAGGAAAGGCACGGAGATCGCCGCTTCGATCTCGCCGGCGAGCTTGTGCATGGTGTTGGTGGCGAGAACGATCGCTTCCGCCCCCGCGGCCTCAAGCCCCCGCGCCTCCTGCGTGAGGAGTGCTGCGGCTTCCGCCCAGCGTCCCTCGGCCTGCATGCTCGCGATCTCGGAAAACTCGACGGATGACATCACGAGCCGGGCCGAGGCGAGGCCACCCTTGCGGGCGCGCACGCCTTCATTGAGCGCGCGATAATAGACCGCGCTCGATTCCCAGCTCATGCCACCGAGGATGCCGAGCTTCCTCATTGCATCACACCAGCTGCTTGCCCTTGGCGTCGATCACCGAGCCGGTATCGCCTTCGAAATCCGGCAGGATCATCTCGTTATGCGCCTTGCCCGAGGGGATCATCGGGAAGCAGTTCTCTTCCTTGGCCACGAGGCAATCGAAGATCACCGGGCCGGGATAATCGATCATCTCCTGAATGGCCGCATCGAGTTCGGCTGGATCCCCGCAGCGGATGCCCTTGGCGTGATAGGCCTCGGCGAGCTTCACGAAATCCGGCAGCGCAGAGGAATAGCTCTCGGAATAGCGGCCGCCATGCAGCAATTCCTGCCACTGGCGCACCATGCCCATATACTCGTTGTTGAGGATGAAGATCTTCACCGGCAGGCGATACTGCGCAGCCGTGCTCATCTCCTGCATGTTCATGAGGATCGAGGCTTCACCTGCAATGTCGATCACCAACGCATCAGGATGCGCGAGCTGCACGCCGATGGCCGCCGGCAGGCCATAGCCCATAGTGCCGAGGCCACCCGAGGTCATCCAGCGGTTCGGCTCATCGAAATGGAAATGCTGCGCCGCCCACATCTGGTGCTGGCCCACTTCCGTGGTGACGTAGGTCTTGCGGTTCTTCGTGAGCTGGTAGAGGCGCTCCACCGCATATTGCGGCTTGATGATCTCTTTCGAGTTCCTGTAGCTCAGCGAATTCCGCGCGCGCCACGAGTTGATATCCTTCCACCAGGGGCGGATTTCCTCGGCCTGCTCGGCGCGCTTCTTGGCGCGGAAGATCTCCAGCATATCGGCCAGCACGCTCGCCGCATCGCCGATGATGCCGACCTCGACCTTCACGTTCTTGTTGATCGAGGACGGGTCGATATCGACATGGATCTTGCGCGAATAGGGCGAGAAAGCATCGAGACGGCCGGTGATGCGATCATCGAAGCGCGCGCCGATATTGATCATCACGTCGCAGCCATGCATCGCGAGGTTCGCTTCGTAGGTGCCGTGCATGCCGAGCATGCCCAGCCAGAGCGGATCATTCGCGGGGTAGGCGCCGAGGCCCATCAGCGTGGATGTCACCGGGAAGCCTGTGAGGCGCACGAGTTCACGCAACAGACGGCTCGCTTCCGGGCCGGCATTGATGACGCCGCCGCCGGTATAGAACACGGGGCGCTTGGCGCGGAGCATCAGGTCCACCGCGCGCTCGATCTGGCTACGGTCGCCCTTCGTGCGCGGGTTATAGGATTTGTGGCGGATTTCGCCCGGCGGTGTATAGACGCCGCGCTGGAACTGGATGTCCTTCGGGATATCCACCACCACCGGGCCCGGACGACCGGATTTCGCCACATAGAACGCCTCATGGATGATGCGCGGCAGGTCCTCGATGCGCTTCACGAGATAATTGTGCTTCGTGCAATGGCGGGTGATGCCCACCGTGTCGCATTCCTGGAAGGCATCCGAGCCAATGAGATGCGTCGGCACCTGGCCGGTGAAGCAGACCACGGGGATCGAATCCATCAGCGCGTCGGTCAGGCCGGTCACGGCATTGGTCGCGCCAGGGCCGGAGGTGACCAGCACCACGCCCACCTTGCCGGAGGAGCGGGCATAGCCCTCGGCGGAATGCACCGCGCCCTGCTCATGCCGCACGAGGATGTGCTGCACCGAGTTCTGCTGGAACAGCGCGTCGTAAATCGGAAGGACAGCGCCGCCGGGATAGCCGAACAGGGTATCCACATCGTGGTCCTGCATGGCGCGCACCACCATTTCTGCGCCGGTCATCATCTCGGTCATCGGTTTGTCTCCGGGGTGTACTTGCGGGTTCTCGCGAGGGTCGTTTGGGACGTGGGGTAAAAAAAGGCAATAAAAAAGGCCCGCTGGGGGCCTTCGGAATGCGCGCCGTCGGGGCAAAGGCTTCTTAGGCCAGTTCCCTCCGCGGCGCGCAGCATACAAGAATGAGACGGGTCACGTTTCCGCTCCTGAAATCGATGGGCGGACGCTACACGCATCCGCCCCACATCGTCAACGGGGTTCCCTTCACCCCTTAGCCGTAGAGATATTTCGGCAACCAGAGCGCAATGCCGGGGAAGATGTAGACCAGCACCATCGCGATCAGCACGATCCAGAGGAAAGGCATCACGCCAGCAAAGATCTCGTTGATCGTCACATGCTTGGGCGCGACCCCCTTCAGGTAGAAGGGCGCCATGGCCACCGGTGGCGACAGGAACGAGGTCTGGATGTTCAAGGCGATCAGGATGCCGAAGAACAGTGGGTCAACCCCGTATTGCTGCAACAGCGGCAGGAAGATCGGCACGAAGATCACGATGATCTCGGTCCATTCGAGCGGCCAGCCCAGCACGAAGATGATGATCTGCGTGATGATGAGGAACATCGTCGGCGACGGGTTCACCCAGTTCATGAAGGCCTTGATGGGCTCATGACCGCCGAGATAGGCGAAGATCGACGAGAAGATGAACGAACCCACGAACAGCCAGCACACCATCGCCGAGGTCCGTGCCGTGAGGTAGACGCTCTCCCGTACCTTCTCGAAGTTCAGCGAACGATAGGCCGCCGCCAGCAGCAGCGAACCGAGCGAGCCGACCGCCGCCGCTTCTGTCGGCGTCGCGATCCCGAAGAAGATCGCACCCAGAACGGACATGATCAGCAAGGTCAGCGGGAAGAAGCTCGAAACGAGGGCCATGAAGACCTCGCGCCCCAGCACCAGCAATGCAACGAGGCCGGCAACGCCGCCTGCGATCACCATGTTGATGACAAAGCCTGGCACTTCATAATCCACGAGCCGGGGCTTCATGCCCGCCGGGGTCATGCTCACCTTGATCGCGTTGATCAGGTGTTCGAGCGCCAGCACGCCGTAATAGACGACCGGAACCGCCAGAACCGCAATGCCGATATAGGCCAGCACGAACATCTTGTCCTTGCCGAAGTCGATCCCGAGCTTCGCCTGCTGTTCCGGCGGCAGTTTCGGCGCCAGCGACGGCGTGATCATGCATCGCACCACGACATAAGCCATGTAGAGGCTTGCCAGCAGCAGGCCGGGGAACAGCGCGCCGGCATAGAGTTTCGGAACCGAAACGCCGGCCGTTGCGCCATAGAGAATGAGCATCACCGAAGGCGGAATGAGAATGCCGAGGCAGCCGCCCGCACAAACCACGCCGGCGGAAAGCTTCACATCATAGCCCGCGCGTAGCATGGCCGGGAAGGCAAGCAGGCCCATCAGCGTCACCACCGCACCGACAATGCCGGTGGCGGTTGCGAAGATCGCGCAGGTCGCCAGGGTCGCCACAGCCAGCGAACCGGGCATCCACCCGATCGCGAGCTGGATCGACTTGAACAACCGGTCGAGGATGTTCGCGCGCTCGATGATGTATCCCATGAACACAAAGAGCGGGATGGAGACGAGCACGTCATTCGCCATAACCGAATAGGCGCGCTGCACCACGAGTTGCAGCACGGTGTCGCCCATGGCGAGGTAGCCGAAGAAGAAACCGAGGGCCATCAGCGTGAAGGCGATGGGAAACCCGAACATGATGAAGACGATGAACAGGGCGAGCATCAGCACGCCGAGTTCGGGGTTCGACAATCCAAACATCACGCAACGCCCTTCTGCTCGGCTTCGGCCTGCTCGAGAATGATCTTTTCGGTTTCCTCCACATCATGGAGACGCTGCGGCCATTCACCGGTCTTGAGCGCCCGGGCCGCGCGCACCACCTCGACACAGCCCTGGAGCACCATCAGCCCGCCGACCACGGGGATCAGGGTCTTGAAGTGATAGAGCGGCGGTCCGTTCGGCGAATTCGAGGAATGCTCGCCGATCATCCAGGAGAAGGCCGCGAAACCGTAGCCCGCGTAGCAAAGCGCCAGAATGCCGGGGAAGAAGAACAGGAAATAGAGCACGAGATCGAAAGCGGCCTGCCGACGCACCGGCCATTGCCGGTAGAGGAAGTCGCCGCGCACATGCCCGTTCCGGGAGAGCGCATAAGGCCCCGCCAGCATGAACAGCACTCCGTAGAGGATGTAGCTCATGTCGAAGGCCCATTCGGTGGGCGCTTGCAGAAGATAGCGGGAAAACACCTCGTAGCACATCGCGAGGGTCAGGATCATGATGGACCAGGCGCCAGCCTTGCCGACGACGACGGAAATCTGGTCGATGCCCTGAAGAACCGTATCGATCGAGAGCGACCGCCGCTTCCAGAAGATCACCAGAGCCAGATAGGCGATAACGGCCAGCGCGACCGACCAGAGAACCGCATTCAGATGCGGCGAGGAAATATTCGGCATGACGCCCCCTCGGAAGAACAACGGAACCGGCCTTCTTGAAAGCGGGCCGGTTTCCGGAATGCAAGGGAGGCAGCCTCATCGAGGCTGCCTCCGGTCGGATGTTCTGTATCAGATCTTGAGGATTGTCTTCGAGGCCATCAGCCGGTCCGGCGTATTGGCGATCTCGTAGGTGCGCATGCGCTTGGCCCAGGCGATCTGGCTGTCGACGACCTTCTTGAAGAAGGCATTCTCAGCCGACAGCTTCTCGATCACCTTGCCCCAGGCATCAAGCTGCGCCTGCAGCACGGCCGTCGGGGTTTCGACGATCTGCACACCGCGGCCCTTCAGCGCTTCCATATCCTTGGAGTAGCGGTCCAAGGCCTTCCAGAGCATGTCCGAAGAAGCAGATTCAGCCGCATACTTCACGATGGCCTTCAGCTCAGCCGGCAAGGCATCGAACTTGGCCTTGTTGAAGATGATCTCGAAGGATTCCGCGTCCTGATGGAAGGAGCGCATCATGTAGGTCTTGGAGACATCCGGGAAGCCGAGGATCGAATCCGAGGACGGGTTGTTGAATTCCGCGCCATCGATCACGCCACGCTCCAGCGCCGGCACGATTTCGCCGCCCGCAAGAATGGTGACCGCCGCGCCCATTTCCCGCATCAGATCCGCCGCAAGACCGACCGTGCGATATTTAAGACCCTTGAAGTCATCGGCGCTGGTCACCGGCTTCTTGAACCAGCCCAGCGGCTGGCAAGGCATCGGGCCCGTGAGGAAGCCGACGAGGTTCAGCTTCATCACGCTGCCAACCAGCTCATTGTAGAGCTCGTAGCCGCCGCCATAATTCATCCAGCTCAGGAAGCCGTTCGCGTCCCAGCCGAGGGCCGGCGGCGTGCCGAACAGCGAGAAAGCCTTGTTCTTGCCATACCAGTAGGCGCAGACGCCATGGCCACCATCGAGAATGCCGGCATTCACCGCATCCTGCATCTGGAACGCCGGAACGATGGCGCCCGCCGCAAGCACTTCCAGCTTCAGGCGATTACCAGCCATCTCGTTGACGCGCTTGGCAAAATCCTGGGCAAACTCGTGGAAGATGTCCTTGGTCGGCCAGGTGGACTGGAACTTCCAGTTCACGGTCTGCGCGCGGCTGACATTCGGCATCGCCACCGAGGCGGCAGCGGCCACACCCAGGGTCTTCATGACGGACCGGCGCGTGCCTGCAGCCCCATTTTTCGTGGTCATGGTGGTTTCCCTCCCGTTTTGCGGACGGTGCGCATTTTTTGAAACGATTGGCACCGCTGAACGAAAGATAGTGCCTGCCGCGCGCGCGGCAAGAGGACGCGGACAGCCTCACTCATGAACGATTTACAAAGAAATGACGGCTAAGAATAAGGGCTGCGACTCAAACAGATTGAAACTTGCACGTGCTGAACGAGGTTTTCACAGCAGATATCGAGGTGAAGCTGCGCTCAGGCGAGGCTTCCTATCTGCTACGCCTCTATCGCAAGGAGCGGGCATCCGGTCGTCAGGCCACCATCGCCATGCTCAACAGCGAGGTGATGAAAACCTACGGGCCGCATCTCGTGGTTCTCGAGGAAACCGGCGAAGGCGAATACGCCTTTCTTTATGCCGGCGCGCGCGTGCCCGACCATGACGGGCAGCCGATCACTGGCAAGACAACAGCCGCAATCGCCAGCAGAACCGCCGAACTCTATCGCCTCGGCTGCCGGGAAGCGCATGAGCTGAATGATGCGATCTGCATCAATCACGTCACGAGCCCCACAAGCAGTGTGCATCATTGGGAATGCCTCTTCCTGCCCATGGAAGATAGCGCGCATCGCCGGATGTTCGTGACGTTGTGCATGCCGCGGGAGACCAAAGACGATTTCCTGCGCAACCTGCTCGACAACACCCCCGAGGCCTTCGTGGCCGCCTCCGCCGTGCGCGATTCCCACGGCGAGGTGGTCGATGCGATCGTGCTTTTTGCCAACAAGGTTGCTGCCGAGCTGACCGGTCATTCCCGGACAGATGAGATCATCGGCACCTCGATGATGCGTCTGTTTGGCGATGTCGCGAGCGCAGGCGGTTGGGACCGGAACCTCACGGTGCTGCGCTCCGGCAAGCCGGCGCAATTCGAGTTTCACCATCGCTCCAAGAATGAATCGCGTTGGCTGTTTGTGTCATCCAACCCCTCAAAGGATGGCGTGCTGGCCTCCTTCCACGACATCACCGACCAGAAGCGTGCGCAGCTGGAAATCGAACATCAGAAGAAGATCCTGATGGACGAGATGGAACAGCGGCGCGGCCTGGAGCAGGAACTGTGGGCGCTGGCGCATCTCGATCCGCTGACTTCATTGCCGAACCGTCGCGCCTTCCGCGATTCCGCACTGGTTAAGCTCGCCGAAAGCCAGACCGCGCATCGACCTCTGGCGCTGATCTCGCTCGATATCGACCATTTCAAGCACATCAACGATGCCTATGGCCACGGTGCGGGCGATACCGTTCTGCGCCGCGTGGCCGATGTGCTGAAGGCCCCTTTGCGCCCCAACACGGATATGGCTGCGCGCGTGGGCGGCGAGGAATTCGCGGTCATCCTGCCCGATACGGATATCGATTCTGCCATCGCCTTTGCGGAAAAGCTGCGCCGGCGCATCGAGCAAACCGTCGTGGTCGTGGGAGAGCATGAAATCCGGCCGACGATCTCGCTCGGCGTCGCCATGAACCGCAAGAGCAGCAATCTCGACGAACTCGTGGATCGCTCGGATCGCGCGCTCTACACTGCGAAGCGTACGGGCCGGAACAAGGTCTGCACCGAAGTCGAGGTGCAGGCGAAATCCGGCGATAGCGCTAACGCGGCGGCCTGAGCGCTTCCTCGGCGCTCGCCAGCCAGCGCCACTTCTCCCCCACGCAATAACGCCGCGAGAAAACCAGCTGCCGCCGCGCATAGGCGCGCGTATCCTGCTGCGAGAGGCGGATGGCCTCCTCCCGGCTGATCTCACCACGCAGAAGCCGCACGAGATGCGGCACGCCATGCGCCTTCATCACCCCGAGATTGGCCGGCAAGGGTGGCTGATGCGCCAGAAGGCCCTGCACCTCTTCCAGCGCTCCCTCGCCCATCATGGCCTCGAAACGCGCATCAATGCGCGCATGAAGGCTCTCGCGCGGGGGATGCAGAAAAATCCCCTGCCACTCGCCGGGCTGCAACACGGGCTCGCCGGGATTCTCCGCGAGCCAATCCGTGTAGGTGCGCCCGGTGCTCTCGAAGAGTTCGATGGCCCGCAACAGGCGCGGCGTATCATGCGGATGCAGGGCTAACGCGCGAGCGGGGTCGCGCGCCCGGAGTGCCGCGTGAAGATCCTCACCCGCAGCGGCGCGTTCGCGCCATTCCGTGCGCACCACCGAGGAGATCGGCGGGGATGG
>Ga0209053_1001384_pt1 | contig 11556 bp, 9 predicted proteins | sample EBPBio152010_DNA_FD_185864 | JGI IMG/M metagenome (GOLD analysis project Ga0209053, IMG submission 185864) | Wastewater treatment Type I Accumulibacter community from EBPR Bioreactor in Madison, WI, USA - Reactor 1_7/15/2010_ DNA (SPAdes)... | ecosystem: Engineered > Bioreactor > EBPR >... | reverse complement strand
TCGCAGCACATCGCTTCGCCTGATTCGGACGCCTCGCTCCCATGCTCGCCGCGCGCCACGCGGATCGATGTTATCCGGCGTCGCCCCTTGCGCTCGGCTGTGCTGCTCGGGCTCTTCGGCACTGCTTTGGCCACAAGTGCCTATGCGCAGGATATCTCGATCAATTTCGGCCAAGGCATCGGGCTGACGGAGCGCGCGCTCCAACTCGTGGCGCTGCTGACAATCCTCAGCCTTGCGCCCTCGATTCTGGTGATGGTGACATCCTTCACCCGGATCATCGTGGTGCTTTCGCTGCTGCGCTCAGCGATCGGCACGCAGACCGCACCGCCGAATACCGTGATGACCGGCCTCGCACTGTTCCTGACGGCCTTCATCATGGCGCCCACCTTCCAGCAGGCCTATGAGCAGGGCGTGGCGCCCTTTGTCGCCGGGCAAATCCGCGAGGCGGAAGCCTTCGAGCGCACAGCGGCGCCGTTCCGCGCCTTCATGCTGAAGCATGTGCGGCCAGCGGATCTCGAACTGTTCATGGATCTCTCGCGTCAGCCGCGCCCGGCTACGCCCGAGGCCACGCCGCTTCCGGTGTTGGTGCCGGCCTTCATGATCTCTGAATTGCGTCGTGCCTTCGAGATCGGCTTCCTGCTCTTCATTCCGTTCCTCATCATCGATCTGGTGGTGTCCTCCATCCTGATCTCGATGGGCATGATGATGGTGCCACCGGTGACGGTGGCCCTGCCTTTCAAGCTGATCTTCTTCGTGCTGGTCGATGGCTGGCGGCTTGTCGCAGGCTCGCTCGTGCAGAGCTTCGGCCCGCTTTAGCAGGCCAGTCCGGATTTAGCCCGGACCGGCATTCGGTGCCGGCAGAGCCGACTGGCGCTGGTCGCCCGCACTGCGGATCGGGCGCTGCTCGCCAGCCGTTTCCGGGTAGCGCTTGCGGTAGGAGGCGAGGAATTCCGTGAGCGTATCGGCATTCACCACCTGCCGCGCCACATCGCGGAAGCCGCGCGGATTGGAGTAATTTTCCAGTGCGATCATGTTGAAGGCACCGGCATCATCCGATTTTGCCATTTTCGGCATGTATTTCGAGCGCAGGCGATCCAGTGACAGCGCTTCCTCCGCGAGCACATAGGCGAGGCCCGCGCGCAACACATCAAGGCGCTGCTGATTTGTCAGCGCTTCATCGCCCTGCCAGGCATCGCCCAGCACACGCTCGTAGGCTTCACCGGCCTCGCGCCAGTGCTTGCCCTTCCAGTGGATATCCGCACGCAGGCGCTCCACATCATCGCCGGTTTCGTTGGCGAGCACCTCGATCGCGAGTTCGGTGCGGAACAATTCACCCATGGCGCGTGCTTCCAGCAGGGTGCGGGCGCGCTTGAGGTCTGGCGGCAGGCTCGAAAGGCGGGTCTGGCTCAGAATGGTCAGCGCCTTCACGGGCTGGCGGTTCTGCAGATGCATGACCGCGAGGCGGGTAGCGACGACCGAACGCGCCACACCTTCGAGGCGGTTCTTCACCTGATGCTCCAGGATTTCCGCAGCCTCGTTCACGAGATCGAGGTCGAAGAGCCGATCCGCGAGGCGGCGGGCGATTTCGTCACCCCGACGGCCCGGCGGCACGAGCGTGCGGAACTCCTGATAGATCGCAAGGGCTTCCACCTTGGAAATCTTGCGATGCTCCGCATCGAGGAACAGGCTCTCGAACCGGCGGCCCATGGATTCTTCCAGCCGGCGTGCGGTGGGGTGGTTCGGCATCAGCCCGGTCGCGCGCTGCGAGGCGAGAAAGGCCTCGCGCCAACGGCCATCGGAGGCATAGATCTCGCCCAGCCGTGCCAGAGCCTTCACTTCAATTTCGCTACGCCGCCAGATCGCGGTCAGCGTCTCGAATTCGGCCTTGGCCTCTTCCGGCGTCAGTTTCTGCGCGACAAGGCCGGACGTGGCGCGGCCGAAGCGCGCTTCCGCCTCGATGCGCCGGTCGTTGCTCTGGGCGGCCTGCGTGAAGCCCGCGAAGGCATCCGCAGCGCGTCCCTCGAGTTCAGCGAGGCGTGCGGAAAGCAGCTGCACCAGCGCATTGTCGCGATGCGCCGGATCCAGCCGGTCATAGGCCTTGATCTGGTCGCGCGCGAAAGCAGCATCGCCGGCTTCCAGTGCAGCTTCGATCGCGAAGCGGCGGATATCGGCCTGTAGAGTATCAGGATAGCCGTCAAGCGCATCGATTCCGGCGCGGAAGCTGTTCACGGCTTGCGGGTAACGCATGGCCTTCGTATCCACCACGCCCTGTAACAGGCGCTGTTCCGGCTCGTTGGCGAGTTGCGGCTCGTTCAGCAGGCGGGTGGCCTCCACGAGGCGGCCCTTGAAGGTGGCCGCAAAGGCGCGCGCGAAGACCACATTCTTTTGCGCCGCGGCTTCGGGGTCATCCTGTGCGAGAACTTCGAGCACGCCCTCCGCTTCCGGATAGGCCTTGTGCGCGAGATAGGCCTGCGCGAGGCGCAAGCGCGCCTGCGGGCGGGTGACACGCGGCGCATCGGCAGCGGCACGAAGCAGGCCGCGCTCCAGCAACCGCAACGGATCCCGCGCGAGCTTCTCATAGGTGTCCGGCTCGATCAGCAGCGCCTTGCGATCCTTCACCGCCGGGGGCTCCGGCGGGGGCAGCGAAGAGAGATTGAGGCGGATCTCATGGCTCAGTAGCACGCCATTATCCTGCCGGGTCAGCGTCACCGCCTCATCCAGCGGGAGCGCTGCAAAACCCGCAAGCGTACGCTCGATCACCACCTCGGCGAAGCTCTGCGCCTTGGGGCTCGCGAAGGCGCCCTCGGCCAGCGGCACAATGGCCAGCTTGCCGCCGGTCTGCGGATCCTCGATCATCAGCAGGCGACCATCGCCGCGGAAGCTCGCTTCCAGCGCATCCCGCCCCTGCGCATCGAAGACGCGCTGGAGGCGAATCGGCTGGCCGGCCACCGCTTCGGGTGTGCCGCCGCTTCGGCCACGCTGGATAACGATGTCACCGGCATCGCGTGTGAGCCAGAACTGGCCCTCCATCTTGGGGGTGAGGCGCAGCACCGTGGCATTGGCAAGCCGGGTGACCTGAATGCCATCCACATGGCCCTTCAGTTGAGGCGGCACCGTGGGCATGCCCGGCGTTTGCGGGGTCTCGATCGCGATGATCAGGGTCGGCCCGCGTTGGAGGATGGCGACCGGCGCCTTGCCGAGACCATCGAGGCGCAGAGCGAAACCTTCGGGATCACGCCCCTTCTCGATGCGGAAATCGATCGGTTGGCCGAGATTATCCGGCAGAAACGCTTCGGGTCTTACCGGCTGCGGCGATTGTGCGAGACGCGGCTGCGTCGCGGCCTGCGGCAGGGGTTGCTGCACGGCTGGCGCGGCCGGCGCCGGAGAAGCAGGCGGCTCGGCAGCATCGGCGACCGGCGGCTTCGGGGCACGCGAGAGATCCGGTGGCGTGGCTGGCGCGGCGGCAATGGCCTCATCCAGCGCCTTGCCATCAAGGCGGGAGAAATCGAGCGTGAAGCTGTCATCCTCGCGGAAGCCGCGTACCTTCATTCCATCGGCCAGGCGCATGGTCACCTGAAGCCGGTTGGGCTCGCGCGTCACCTTCACGCCTTCCACCGGACCAGCGAGGCGCGCGCGGGCGAGTGTTTCGGCCAGTTCGAATTCGCCATCGAAGACAAGGGTGAGATCGCCATCGCGATCATCAAACGCAATCGGCGCGGAGCGCGGCAGCGTGAAGATGGCGCGGCGGAAGCGCGGTGCATGGGCCACGCGGATATCGATATTGCGCTCGCCCTTCTTTTCAACCTCGACACGGCGGGCGCGCTCCTCGGCAACGCGGGCGCGGCGCACGAGTTCATCGATCACTTCCTGCGGCAGCGGCGGCGGAAGGCCCTGCCAACGCGGCCCCATCAGATCGAGAAACACGCGCTCGCCAGCGACCTTGAGGTCATGCCGGTAGCGGCCATTGAGGCCAATGCGGATGGAGCGGCCATCGGGATCCAACCGGGCGACGCCGATATAATTCGGCACTTCCACAGGCAGCTTGTCGGGGTTGAGCGTCACGCTCTCCTCGAATTCGACAATCAGCACCGAATTGACGAGGCGCACCTTGGCGCCTACCGGCGCATTGAAGGTGAAGACCAGCCGGCCATAGCCCTGCTGTTCGGAGCCTACAACCTGGCCGGTGGCCGCAAGGGCCCCTCCGCCGAGTATCGGGAGCAGCATGAGGCTGGCCACCTGGGCGAGCCTTCGGGAGAAACGCGAACGCAACACAGCACAAGACCCGAAACAGGAGCCGAACGGGGGAAGGCACGTCGAACAGGCCGCCGGAGCACAAGGCGGCCCATCCCTGTTGCAGGACACTAGGCCATCATGCCTAACGCCCGCTTAATCGCATCACCGCCGCGGCGGATTGAGGCGAGGCAATTCGCCATCGGCTGCGGGAACCGCAACTTCGGCCACATTGGAGGCCTGCCGGGCCAGCGCAACCGTGAGGCGTTCAGCGGCAGCAGGCTCCATCGCGGCGAGAATTTCAGCCATTTTCCGCGGATTCATCTGCTGGACGATATCCATCAGGATCTTGATATCGAGCCGGTCGAAGACGCGCGCAGCCTCCTTCGGCTTCATGCTCTCGTACATGGTCACGAGCGGCTTGAAGCGCTGCTTCGGGTCATTGCTCTTGGCCTGGCTCGATTCGAGCTGGTTTTCGAGCGTGCGCAGCTGGCCGATCTTCTCGTCGAGCTTGCGCTCGGTGGTGCGCAGCAGACTGTCGCGCATTTCGAGTTCGCGATCACGCGCCTCGATCTCGGTGCGGCGATCCTTGAGCCGCTCGAGGATCTCGCGCTCGGAGGGGCTCGCCACCTGGCCACGTTCCGGCATCTGGGCCGGCGGCGGGGCGACGCGGGTGCCTTCCGGCTCCGGCTTGATCTTGGGCACCGGCGGCTCGGCCTGGGTCGCCTGCGGCGGCGCCTTCGGGTCGGCGGGCTTGGCTTCGGCAGGCTTGCCGGTGGAGCCGGTGATGATCGGATCATCAGCCGCAGCGCCCGTCCGGGCCCGCTCGATGGTGCGGGCGAAGCGATCGCCAGCGCCCGGACCGAGATCGGCGATCTGCGGAATGGGCCGGTTATCGAGCGCGATCGAGAGAACCCGGATCGTGAGCAGCGACACCAGACCGAAAATCAGGACGGGGATCAGCCGGATCCGGGTCATGCCACGTTATCCCGCTTCTTTTCGGCGCCGCGGCTGGCCAGTGCCTGAGCGGCAGCGAGGGTCTGGGCGATGCGGGAAGCCGAGCGGATCTGCGGCTGGGTGCGCATCACGTGCTGGGAGAAGGCCTCGGCCGGATCGGGCGCACCTTCCACCACCGGGCTGTCGAGCGCGGTGGAGACGATGCGGCTGATGCGGTTGAGCACATCATCGCCCGAGCGGATCTGGTCTTCGAGGTCGGAGGCATAGCGCTCCGCCACGCGCAGGCGTTCGCCAAGCGTGCGGTCGCAATCACCAAGCGTATGCTTCAGCGCGTCTATGGCGCGCTCGGCACGGTCGGTGGCGATGGAGAGTTCGGAGATGGTCTTGCGCATCACCGCCTCATCCGCGCGCACCGCACGCAGGCGGCGATCCAGCAGCACGCAATAGCCGATGGTCACGGCAAGCAGGCCGCCGACGATGACTTCAATGATCAAACCGAGTTGTCCGGACATGGATTCACCTGTCGCGCCTGACTGAGACGCCTTGTTCGAAGGCCGCGAGCGTCGTTCTCGAACGCCGTAAGGGTTTCGCGATCTGGATCGCCATATTGTCGCCGATCCGGCCGATCTTGCCTTGCGTGACCATCAGGTCGCCGCAACGGATCGTGACCATCGGGTCGCCACGCACATCGAAGACGAGCGTGTCACCGACCTGCAATTCCAGCACCTTGCTCACGGGCATGCGCGTTTCGTGCAGCACCGCATCGAGATCGAGCGTCGCCTGCCAGATCTCGGAGGCGAGGTGACCTTCCCAGATGTGATCGCGGCCGAGCTTCTCGCCCATATAGGACTGGAGCAGCAGCTCGCGGATCGGCTCGATCGTGGCATAGGGGAGCAGGATCTCCACCCGGCCGCCGCGCCCTTCGAGGTCGATGGCGAGCGCGATGAGGATCGCTGCGTTGGCCGGCCGCGTGATGGAGGCGAAGCGCGGGTTGGTTTCGATGCGCTCCGGGATGAACTTCACCGGTGAGAGCGGCTGGAAGGCCTGCTCGGCCTCCTGCAGCACGAGATCCAGCAGGCGGCGAACGAGGTTCACCTCGACCGTGGTGTAGGGCCGGCCCTCGATGCGGAAGTTGGAGAGGCCACGGCGGCCGCCGAGCAGCACATCCATCACGAGATAGATGAGATCGCTGTCGATGGTGATGAGGCCGTAATTCTCCCAGGGCTCCGCCTTGAACACCGCGAGAATGGTCGGCAGCGGCAGCGAGGAGACATAATCGCCGAAGCGCACGCTCGTCACGTCATCGAGGCTGACTTCGACGTTGTCCGAGAAGAAGGTGCGCAGCGAGGTCGTGAGCGTGCGGACCAGACGGTCGAACACGATCTCGAGCATCGGCAGGCGCTCATAGGAGACAACCGTCGAATCGACGATCGCGCGCACGCCATTCTGCTTGGATTGGTCGGCATCCTCGGGGTCGAACCCGAAGATGGTGTCCACCTCTTCCTGATCGAGGAAAAGGCCGGTGCCGAGGTCGAGATCGAGTCCCGCATCCTTGGGCTTGGACGCACCGGCGGTATCGGCATCCTCGACGCCGGCTTCACCCAGCGCGCGGGCCCATTCGTCGGCGAGATCGTCCTGAGAGGTATCCGGCGTATCAGCCACTGTCGTCTCCTTGACCGTTCGGTCAAACGCTCACTGCACCAGCACGTCTTTGAAGAGGATCGCCTCGATGCGCGCGGGGTAAATGGATGCGTTCACCCGGCGCACGAGTTCCTCTTTCAGGCGATAGAGTCCGGCGGAACCTTCGAGGTCCGTCGGGCGCAGTTCGCGCAGGAAGATCTGGAAATTGTCGATCACGCGCGGCATCAGCGGCTGGATGTCGGCGATCATCTTCTGATCCTCGACTTCCAGCGCGAGCTTCAGCTTCAGATAAGCCGGGCGCTCCTGCCCGGGCGCGCCCGCGAGGTTCACGGTGATTTCCGGCAGATCGAAGAAGAACGCCTTCTTCTTCAGCTGCGCGGCTTTCTCGGCCTCGGCCGCCTTGCCGCGCTGCCAGTAATAATAGCCGCCCCCCGCACCCACGGCGAGCAGGGCCGCCACGGCAGAGAGCATAATCAGCTTCTTGCGCTTGCCGGGAGCGGCAACCTTGCCGTCCTCCGGAATTTCATCAGGCTTCGCGGTGCTAGCAGCCATCGGATCACCCTGGAACCGGGACATCCCGGATTTCACTCTTGCTCCGCTGGCTGGGCTCCACCGGGTCACCCCGGAATCGCCCGGCGCCTCGCGGAGCGCCTTGTGAGCGACCTTGGGGGAGCATGGTTAACGAAGGATTTCTTTTTCGCCCCATGCGGCAAATTTTGCCTGATCATTTCTGCCCAGCGGCAATCCATGACCGACCCGCCTCAAGGACGCGATAAGCTCATCGCACTGTTTTTATTCGAATTTTACAAGAAGGCCGGTTTGGCACGTTCCTTGGTTTGGTAAAGGCACTGTCAATGATCTGCGCTGGGGAGCGAGAGATCAAAGACCCGAAAAACCGAGGAGATGGAGCATGGAGAACGTGCTTCTGATCGCGCTTTCGCGCCAAACGGCGCTGCGGCGTGAGATGGACGTCATCGCGAACAATGTCGCGAACGTCAACACGAATGGTTTCAAGCGTCGGATCTCGGAATCGCGCGAGTTCCAGATGCCGGTTGCCAGCGCGGATTCGTTCCGCCGCGGGCAGGATCGTCGCGTTTCTTTCGTCGTCGACAAGGGTACGCCGCTGGATCTCACCGGCGGCACGCTCGAGCCCACCAACAACCCGATGGATGTCGCCATTTCGGGCGAGGGTTTCTTCGTGGTGCAGACGCCGCAGGGCGAGCGCTACACCCGCAATGGTGCGCTGATGCTCAATGCGAATGGCGACCTCGTGAATTCCGACGGATTCGCGCTGCAGGGCGAACAGGGCAACTTCCAGTTCACGCAAGGCGACGGGCCGATCTCGATTGCCGGCGACGGCACGATTGCCACCAACAACGGCACACGCGGTCGCCTGCGGATCGTGCGCTTTGCCAATCCGCAGGGCCTCGAAAATGCCGGCGCGAACCTCTTCACCACCCGCCAGCAGGCCGAGCCCGTGCAGCAGGCCCGCGTGCAGGCCGGCTTCGTGGAACGTTCCAACGTGAAGCCCGTGCTCGAAATCAGCCGGATGATCGAGGTGAATCGCGCCTACCAGAGCGTGGCCAGCCTGATGTCCCGCAGTGACGAAGTGCGCCGTACCGCGATCCAGCGGCTCGGCGAATCCATCTGAACCTGAACCGGAGAGGCCAATCCCATGCGTGCTCTTTACACCGCTGCCACCGGTATGATGGCGCAGGAAAAAAGCGTTGAAGTGATCTCGAACAACGTCGCGAACATGCGCACGACGGGGTTCAAGCGGCAGACCATCCACTTCCAGGATCTGCTCTATGAACACCAGCGCCGTTCGGGTGCGCCCACCTCCGACCAGAACACGCAGGCGCCTGCGGGTCTCTTCGTCGGCTCGGGTGTGAAAACGGTCGCGACCCCCCGCATCATGAGCCAAGGCAACATCACCATGACGGAGCGCAGCTTCGACATGGCGATCCGCGGCGAAGGCTTCTTTCGCATCCAGCTTCCCGATGGCCGCACCGCCTATACCCGTGACGGCGGCTTCGAAACCGACAGCCAGGGCCGCCTGACCACCAAGGACGGCTACCTCGTGGATCCGGGCATCACCGTGCCGCAGGATGCGACCAGTGTTTCGGTGAACCAGCTCGGCCAGGTCACGGCCATGCTACCGGGCCAGGTGCAGCCGCAGGCTCTGGGGCAGCTGACCATGAGCCGCTTCATCAACAAGGTCGGCCTCGAATCGATCGGCGACAACCTCTACCTCGAGACACCGGGTTCGGGCGCGGCCATTGATGGCACGCCGGGTGGCGAAGGCTTCGGCAACCTGCAGCAGGGTTACCTCGAGGAATCGAACGTCAACGCGGTGACCGAGATTGCCGCGATGATCCAGGCCCAGCGCGCCTACGAGCTGAATTCCAAGGTCATCACCGGAGCGGACCAGATGCTCCAGGCGACCTCCAACCTGTTCCGCGGCTAAGGGGAGTAACGGGTCATGATCCCGCGTTTTCTGCCTCTCACTCTGGCTACCGGGCTGCTCGCAGCCCTGCTTGCCGGTGGCTCCGCTCTCGCGCAGGAGGCCATGCGCCTCAAATCCGAGATCACCGTGACCGGCGATATCGTTCGCCTCGACCAGCTGATCGAGGGTCTGGGCGAGAAGGGTGCGGTCGCGATGTTCCGTGCGCCGCAGCCCGGCCATCGCGGCACCATCCGCGCCGACCGGATTCTCGAAGCGGCGCGCGAACTGGGCATCCGTGGGATCGAAACCGGCGATGTGGTCTCCGTGGCGATCACCCGCCCCGGCCGCACCATCAGCCGTGATGACATGCAGCAGGCGATCGCCCGCGTGGCAGCCGAACGCGGCGGGCTCGGCAATCTCGACATCGTGCTCGACGATCACCATGCCGCGCGGCTGGTGGATGCTACCCGCGGCGAGGCGCTGAAGGTCGCGCAGTTCAATCGCGATCCGCGCACCGGCCGTTTCGAGGCGCGCATCACCCTGCCCGGCGGCACGGATGGCCTCGAAGGCTGGACCGTGACCGGCGGCATCGTGGAAATGCGAGAAGTCGCGGTGCCCGTCGGGGATATCGACCGGGGCGAGGCCATTCAGGCCAAGGACCTCGTGATCGTGAAGCGCCCGGCGGCGCAGGTGGCATCGGATGTGGTTCGCCCGCTCTCCGAACTGCTCGGCATGGTGCCGCGCCGAGCGCTGAAGGCCGGCGAGATGATCCGCTCGGCGGATCTCGCGAAGCCTATCCTCGTCGAGAAGGCCGCGCTCGTCACCGTGACCTATGCCGCGAAGGGCCTGACCCTGACCATGCGCGGCCGCTCGCAGGGCTCCGGCTCGATGGGCGACATCGTGAAGGTGCAGAACCTGCAATCGAAGAAGGTCGTGGAGGGTGTGATCACCGGTCCTGGCCAAGTGACGATCGCCGGGCCGGTGGCCCCCACTGCCGCCCTCTCCGAGAGCGCGCTCGCCCGCTAAAACAAGTTTCGTCTCGAAAGGACGCGTATCATGTCTCGCAATCTCGCTTCGCGCATCGGCCTGATGGCGCTGCCCCTGCTGGCTCTTCCGGCTTGCGGCTCGGTGGATCGCCTCGCCAATATCGGCAAGGCGCCCGCGCTCTCGGCCATCGAGAACCCTGTAGCCCAGCCGGGTTACAAGCCGGTCTCCATGCCGATGCCTGCCCCGAAGCCCATCTCCTACCAGGCGAATTCGCTGTGGCGGCCGGGCAGCCGCGCCTTCTTCAAGGATCAACGCGCGCAGGTCGTTGGCGATATCCTCACGGTGAGGGTGCGCATCACGGACAAGGCGAATATCGACAACACCACCTCGCGCAGCCGGCAGAACGGCGAGAATATGGGCGCGACCGGATTCTTCGGTTTCGAGAACAAGCTCGACAAATACCTGCCGGACGGGTCGAATCCGGCTGGCCTCGTGGATCTTACCTCCGAGAACAGCTCGAAGGGCGCGGGTTCCGTGAAGCGCTCCGAACAGGTCGTTACCGATGTTGCGGCCGTGGTGACGCAGGTGCTGCCGAACGGCAATCTCGTGATCGAGGGCAAGCAGGAGGTGCGCGTCAATTTCGAGGTTCGCGAATTGATCGTGGCCGGCGTGGTGCGCCCCGAGGATATCGAAGCCGGCAACCAGATCGACTCCACCAAGATCGCGCAGGCTCGCATCGCCTATGGCGGCCGCGGCCAGATCACCGATGTGCAGCAGCCCCGCTACGGCCAGCAAGTGCTGGACGTGCTGCTGCCCTTCTAAAACTTTCTCCGCTCTGGCGCGGCAAGCCGGTCTCGCGTCTGCCGCGCCACACCCAACCGATCGGCTCGCTTCCAACCCGAGCCGGCGGCCAGGGCGAACTGTGCCCCTCGCTCCCCCTTGATGCGGGCCGCGCTCTGCGAAGCGAACCCCCCGGGCCTCCTCGGCCGGGGGGTTTTCGCCTTTGGCATCAGCGCGCAAGGACGCGATACCGCGATTGCGAGAGCCCGGACGGAAACGCCTTCGTTTCAAGATGTTCAAGGCGGACATCGCCGGCCGTCTCCCCAAAAAGCGGACGCCCCTGCCCCAGCAAAATCGGCACGCGGGTGATGAGCACCATCTCGATCAAGCCCTCGCGCAGGAAGGCCTGCACAACCTGTCCGCCATCGACATAGACATTGCGCCAGCCCTCGCGCGTCAGCTCCTCCATGATGGTGCGCGGCCCAGCGGCCGAAAAGCGCACGCGACCCTTGAGA
>Ga0209053_1001382_pt1 | contig 11567 bp, 20 predicted proteins | sample EBPBio152010_DNA_FD_185864 | JGI IMG/M metagenome (GOLD analysis project Ga0209053, IMG submission 185864) | Wastewater treatment Type I Accumulibacter community from EBPR Bioreactor in Madison, WI, USA - Reactor 1_7/15/2010_ DNA (SPAdes)... | ecosystem: Engineered > Bioreactor > EBPR >... | reverse complement strand
CGCGCGGCGACATAGCCGTCCCCGCCATTGTTGCCGGGACCGCCGAGAATCGCGACGGAGGCGCCTTTCCAGCGGGCTCCCGCTAGGCAGGCCGCAATTGCGCGACCGGCATTCTCCATCAAGCGGGAAACGGGCAGGCCCGTCGATTCGGCGCGGGCATCCGCCGCGCGGGTTTCGTGGGTGGAAAGCAGGAATTCCGGGTTTTCGGTCATGATTTTTCGTGGACACGCCCGAGGCCCGGTTCCGGCCTCGGCATCAGGGGCGAATCGTTGCCCGCGATTGTGGATGCAGAGACTTGCCGAGAATATGGCTCGCATTGCGGACCACGTGGTCGGTGCTGCCAACGATCAGCGGGTCACAGCCCACCACGACGCTTTCGTCCTTGTTGGGATAATCCAGGGTCGAAAGGAAATGCTGCAGGCAATTGAGGCGCGCGCGTTTCTTGTCGTCCGACTTGATGATCGTCCAGGGCGCATCGGCGGTATCGGTGTAGAAGAACATGGCCTCCTTGGCCTCGGTGTAATCGTCCCACTTGTCGAGGGATGCGAGGTCGATGGGCGAGAGCTTCCATTGCTTTAGCGGGTCCTGCCCGCGTGATTCGAAGCGCCGGCGCTGCTCGGCACGCGTGACAGAGAACCAGTATTTGTAGAGCCGGATGCCCGATCGCGCGAACATCTGCTCCAGAAGCGGGGCCTGGCGCATGAATTCGAGATATTCTGCCGGTTGGCAGAAGCCCATCACGCGTTCCACGCCCGCGCGATTGTACCAGGAGCGATCGAACAGTACGATTTCCCCGCCCGATGGCAAATGCTGGATATAGCGCTGGAAATACCACTGGGTGCGCTCGCGCTCGGATGGTTTCTCAAGCGCCACCACGCGGGCGCCACGCGGGTTGAGATGCTCCATGAAGCGCTTGATCGTGCCACCCTTGCCTGCGGCATCGCGCCCCTCGAACAGGATCATGATGCGCTCGCCAGCGGCCCTGATCCAGTTCTGCGCTTTCAGCAATTCAACCTGCAGCGGGGCCATCTGCGCGAGATAGGCGCGCTCGGTGAGGCGATCCTCGTAGGGGTAGGTGCCGGATTCGAAAGCGCGACGCACCACATCCGGGTCGGTTTCGAGGCGGCGCAGTGCTTCACGGCGTTCGACCTTGGTGGAGCGGCGGGTGGGGGGCGGACCCTGATCGCCCGCCTCGGCAAGGGCAGCAGCTGCCCGCGCGATGGGCTGGGAACCATCGGGAATCCGGTTGATTTCCGCAGTTGGGAGCGTGCTTGTATCGTCCGTCGGCATGCGATGTCCTTCCCTCCGGCGACCTTCCGCAGGTAGCCCGGTTCACCCGCAAGGCTAAGCCCTGCAAGAGGATCTGCATTGATGCGCCTCAAGATGCGGTTTCATTCGCGCGCGGCGCTTGAATTTCCGGCGAAACCCGCCTAAACGGCCCGCCAAGTTGCGCCGGAACCTCCGACGCGTCTGTCTCAACGCGCCAGCAGCAGGGAAACCACGATGGCCAAGGAAAAGTTCAACCGTTCGAAGCCGCATTGCAACATTGGCACGATTGGTCACGTTGACCACGGCAAGACGTCGCTGACGGCTGCGATCACGAAGGTTTTGGCCGAGACTGGGGGTGCGACGTTCACGGCGTATGACCAGATTGACAAGGCGCCGGAAGAGAAGGCGCGCGGCATCACGATCTCGACGGCGCACGTCGAGTACGAGACGACGAACCGCCACTATGCGCACGTCGATTGCCCGGGCCACGCGGACTACGTGAAGAACATGATCACGGGCGCTGCGCAGATGGACGGCGCGATCCTTGTGGTGTCGGCGGCCGACGGCCCGATGCCGCAGACGCGCGAGCACATCCTGCTCGCCCGCCAGGTCGGCGTTCCGGCGCTGGTGGTTTTCATGAACAAGGTCGACCTTGTGGACGATGCGGAGCTTCTGGATCTCGTCGAGATGGAAGTGCGCGAGCTTCTCTCGAAGTATGACTTCCCGGGCGATGACATTCCGATCGTGAAGGGCTCGGCGAAGGTTGCGCTGGACAACGGCGATCCGGAGATCGGCAAGAACGCGATCCTGAAGCTGATGGCGGAAGTCGACGCGTATATTCCGCAGCCGGAGCGTCCGATCGACCTTCCGTTCCTGATGCCGATCGAAGACGTGTTCTCGATCTCGGGCCGCGGCACCGTGGTGACCGGCCGTGTCGAGCGCGGCATCGTGAAGGTGGGCGAGGAAGTGGAAATCGTGGGCCTGCGTCCGACGCAGAAGACCGTGATGACCGGCGTGGAAATGTTCCGCAAGCTGCTCGATCAGGGCCAGGCTGGCGACAACATCGGCGCTCTGCTGCGCGGCACGAAGCGTGAAGACGTGGAGCGTGGCCAGGTTCTCTGCAAGCCGGGCACCGTGAAGCCGCACAAGAAGTTCAAGGCTGAAGCGTACATCCTGACGAAGGAAGAGGGCGGCCGCCACACGCCGTTCTTTGCGAACTATCGTCCGCAGTTCTACTTCCGCACGACGGACGTGACGGGCATCGTGACGCTTCCGGCTGGCACCGAGATGGTGATGCCGGGCGACAACATCTCGTTCGAGGTGGAGCTGATTACGCCGATCGCGATGGAAGAGAAGCTGCGCTTCGCCATCCGCGAAGGTGGCCGCACCGTCGGCGCCGGCGTCGTCGCAAGCATCCAGGACTAACAGAAACCGGAGTGGCGCGCCGGCCCCATACGGGGGGCGCGCCTTTCCATTGAGGGTAGCCTCGACAAGTTTTTTCGCCGTAACAGCCGGGTCGCACCGGCCGGGTTGAAACGGAAAGCAAGGACGAACACAGCGATGAACGGACAAACCATCCGCATCCGCCTCAAGGCCTTCGACCATCGTGTGCTCGATACGTCGACGCGCGAAATCGTGTCGACGGCGAAGCGCACCGGCGCGCAGGTTCGCGGGCCGATCCCGCTGCCGACGCGGATCGAGAAGTTCACCGTGAACCGCTCGCCGCACGTCGACAAGAAGAGCCGCGAGCAGTTTGAAATCCGGACGCATAAGCGCGTCCTCGACATCGTTGATCCGACTCCGCAGACCGTGGACGCGCTTATGAAGCTCGACCTCGCTGCGGGCGTGGATGTCGAAATCCGCCTCTGAGGCGGATTTGGATCGAAGAGTTCCGCCGGTTCGCCGGTGGGTAAGTTGGACCTCCTCTGGAAAAGGAAATGACGCCCATGAGGTCAGGGGTGATTGCACAGAAGATCGGGATGACCCGAGTCTTCAATGATAACGGGGATCATGTTCCCGTGACGGTCCTGCGGCTGGATGGCTGCCAGGTCGTGGCGCACCGTACGACGGAGCGCGACGGCTACGTGGCGCTGCAGCTCGGTGCCGGCAAGGCGAAGGCCAAGAACGTGTCGAAGGCCGAGCGTACCCGCTTTGCGGTTGCGCAGGTTGAGCCGCGCATGCGCCTCGTTGAGTTTCGCGTCGATGAAGACAAGTTGATCCCGGTTGGTGCCGAGATCACGGCGGACCATTTCATCCCCGGCCAGTTCGTGGATGTGACCGGCACCACGACCGGTAAGGGCTTTGCCGGTGGTATGAAGCGCTGGAATTTCGGCGGTCTTCGTGCCACGCACGGTGTGTCGGTGTCCCATCGCTCCATCGGTTCTACCGGTGGTCGCCAGGATCCGGGCCGCACCTTCAAGAACAAGAAGATGCCCGGCCATCTCGGTGTCGAGCGTGTCACCACGCTGAACCTCAAGGTCGTGCGCACGGATGTCGAGCGCGGGCTGATCCTCGTTGAGGGTGCCGTTCCCGGCACCAAGGGCGGCTGGATCATGGTTCGCGATGCCATCAAGAAGCCCGCTCCGAAAGATGCGCCGCTTCCCGGCAAGTTCAAGCTCGGCTCTGAAGCCGCGGCGGAAACCACGGAAGGTTGAGAGCGATGAAACTCGCCATCCAGACTCTGGCCGGCAAGGAAGCTGGCTCGGTGGAGGTCTCCGCCGACGTGTTCGGTCTTGAGCCGCGCACCGATCTCATTGCGCGCATGGTGCGTTACCAGCTGGCGAAGCGTCAGCAGGGTACTCACCAGGCGCAGGAGCGGTCGACCATCAACCGCACCACGAAGAAGATGTACAAGCAGAAGGGCACCGGCGGTGCTCGTCATGGCTCGGCCAAGGCGCCGCAGTTCCGTGGCGGTGGCCGTGCCTTCGGCCCGATCTCGCGCAGCCATGCGCATGATCTGCCGAAGAAGGTGCGCGCCCTTGCCCTGAAGCATGCGCTGTCGGCCAAGGCCAAGGACTCGAACATTATCGTTCTCGACAAGGCGGAAATCGCCGAGCCGAAGACGAAGCTGCTGCTCGAGACGCTGGCCAAGCTCGGCTGGTCCAACGCGCTGATCATCGGCGGCGAGACCCTGCAGGACAACTTCGTCCTCGCGGCCCGCAACATCCCGAATCTGGATGTGTTGCCGGTTCAGGGCATCAACGTCTACGACATCATCCGCCGCGAGAAGCTTGTGCTGACCACGGCGGCGCTCGACGCGATCAACGCGCGTCTGGCCGGCTGAAGGGAAAAGCGATGAGCATCGATCCGAAGATGTATGACGTCATCCTTTCTCCGGTCATCACCGAGAAGGCGACGGCGTTGAGCGAGCAGAACAAGGTGGTGTTCAAGGTCGCCCGCGACGCCACGAAGCCGCAGATCAAGGCAGCAGTCGAAAAGCTGTTCGACGTGAAGGTCACGGCCGTGAACACGCTGGTCCGCAAGGGCAAGGAAAAGCGTTTCAAGGGCAATATCGGCCGGCAGTCGGACGTGAAGAAGGCGATCGTGACTCTGGCTGAAGGCCAGACCATCGACGTCACGACCGGGCTCTGAGGCGGGAGGGACAGATGGCACTGAAGAAGTACAATCCCGTCACTCCGGGTACCCGCCAGCTGACGCTGGTGGATCGTTCGGAGCTTTACAAGGGCAAGCCGGTCAAGAGCCTGACTGAAGGCAAGCACAGCGCGGGTGGCCGCAACAACCTCGGTCGCGTCACCGTGCGCTTTCGTGGTGGTGGTCACAAGAAGTCGTACCGCCTGGTCGATTTCAACCGCCGCGGCAAGCTCGGCATTGCTGCCAAGGTCGAGCGTCTGGAATATGACCCTAACCGCACCGCTTTCATCGCACTTATTCGTTATGCGGATGAAACCCTGAGCTATATCCTCGCTCCGCAGCGTCTCGCTGTCGGTGACGAGGTGGTGGCCAGCGAAACGGCGGATATCAAGCCCGGCAACGCGCTTCCGGTTTCGGCCATTCCGGTCGGCACCATCGTGCACAATATCGAGACCAAGATCGGCAAGGGTGGCCAGCTCGCGCGTTCGGCAGGCACCTATGCGCAGATCGTCGGTCGCGATCAGGGTTATGTCATCGTTCGCCTGAATTCGGGTGAGCAGCGCCTCGTCAACGGTGCCTGTTTTGCCACGATCGGTGCGGTGTCGAATCCGGACCACATGAATATTTCGCTCGGCAAGGCCGGTCGCAATCGTTGGCTGGGCTTCCGCCCGCACAACCGCGGCGTGGCCATGAACCCGATCGACCACCCGCATGGTGGTGGTGAGGGTCGTACCTCTGGTGGTCGCCATCCGGTGACGCCGTGGGGCAAGCCGACCAAGGGCAAGAAGACGCGCGCCAACAAGCGCACGGATCGCTTCATCGTGTCCTCGCGGCACGATCGCAAGAAGTAAGGAGAGGCCTGATGCCGCGTTCCGTTTGGAAAGGTCCGTTCGTCGACGGATACCTTCTGAAGAAGGCAGAGGCCTCGCGGGCCTCCAGCCGCAACGACGTGATCAAGATCTGGAGCCGCCGCTCCACGATCCTTCCGCAATTCGTGGGCTTGACCTTCGGGGTCTATAACGGCCAGAAGCACGTTCCCGTGCAGGTGTCCGAAGAGATGGTGGGCATGAAGTTCGGCGAGTTCTCGCCGACGCGCACCTTCTACGGGCACGCGGCCGACAAGAAGGCGAAGAGGAAGTAACATGGGCCAGGTAGCCAATATCCGGCGCGAGGCCGATACCGAGGCCAAGGCGGTGGCGCGCAACCTGCGCGTCTCCCCGCAGAAGCTGAACCTCGTCGCCCAGCTCATTCGTGGCAAGAAGGTTTCGACCGCTCTTGCCGATCTCGAGTTTTCGCGTAAGCGCATCGCGCAGGACGTGAAGAAGTGCCTCGAGAGCGCGATCGCGAATGCCGAGAACAATCATGACCTCGACATCGACGAGCTGGTGGTGAGCCAGGCCTTTGTCGGCAAGTCGATCGTCATGAAGCGCATCCAGTTCCACGGCCGCGGCCGCACAGGCCGGGTGACCAAGCCGTTCGCGAACATCACGATCATCGTTCGCCAGAAGCAGGACCAGGAGTAAGCCATGGGACAGAAGGTCAATCCGATCGGCCTGCGGCTCGGCATCAACCGGACCTGGGATAGCCGCTGGTACGCCAGCTCAGCCGATTATTCCGGCATGCTGCATGAGGATTTCAAGATCCGCGCGCAGCTCATGAAGGACCTCAAGCAGGCGGCGGTCTCCAAGATCATCGTCGAGCGTCCGCACAAGAAGGCCCGCGTCACGATTTACTCGGCTCGTCCGGGTGTGGTGATCGGCAAGAAGGGCGCTGACATCGACAAGCTGCGCAAGCAGGTTGCGGCGATGACCAAGAGCGAGGTTGCTCTCAACATTGTCGAAGTTCGCAAGCCGGAACTCGATGCGACGCTGGTTGCGGATTCGATTTCGCAGCAGCTCGAGCGTCGCGTGGCTTTCCGTCGCGCCATGAAGCGCGCGGTGCAGTCAGCGATGCGTCTGGGTGCCGAGGGCATCAAGATCACCTGCTCGGGCCGTCTCGGCGGTGCTGAAATCGCGCGAGTCGAGTGGTATCGTGAGGGCCGCGTGCCGCTGCATACGCTGCGTGCGGATATTGATTATGGCATCTCCACGGCGCATACGGCCTACGGCACGTGCGGCGTGAAGGTGTGGATCTTCAAGGGCGAGATCCTGGAGCATGATCCGATGGCGCAGGACAAGCGCGCTGGCGATGATCACCGCTCGCAGGGCCGCCGCTCGCCGGAAGCGGCGTGAGGGTTAGGTCATGCTTCAGCCGAAAAAGACCAAATTCCGCAAGGCCTTCAAGGGCCGTATCAAAGGCGCTTCCAAGGCCGGTTTTGAACTTGCCTTCGGTGAGTTCGGCCTTAAGGCTATGGAGCCGGAGCGGATCACCGCTCGGCAGATCGAGGCGGCACGCCGCGCCATGACGCGCCATATGAAGCGCGCCGGTCGCGTGTGGATCCGGGTGTTCCCGGATCTGCCGGTCTCGTCCAAGCCTGCCGAAGTCCGCATGGGCTCCGGCAAGGGTTCGCCCGAATTCTGGGCCGCGCGCGTGGCGCCGGGCCGCATCATGTTCGAGATCGGCGGCGTTGACGTCGAACTCGCCCGTGAGGCGCTCGACCTCGCCGCAGCGAAGCTCCCCGTTCGCACGCGGTTCGTGCAGCGCATTGTCGAGTGAGGGTGGTGGCGATGAAAACGTCCCAGCGCGTCTCCGATCTCCGCGTTATGACCGCGGATCAGCTCCAGGATGAAATCCTGCGGCTGAAGAAGGAGCAGTTCAACCTGCGCTTCCAGCGCGCGACCGGCCAGCTCGAGAATGTTGGTCGTGTGCGTGAGGTTCGGCGTGATATCGCGCGGATCAAGACGATCCAGCGCAACAAGCTGATCGCTGCAGCGAAAGGCTGAGGAGAGAGATATGCCGAAGCGCATTCTGCAGGGCGTCGTTGTCAGCGATGTCCAGAACAAGACGGTGGTGGTGAAGGTGGAGCGTCGCTTCACCCATCCGCTCTTCAAGAAAACCGTCCGCCGCTCGAAGAACTATCACGCTCACGACGAAGCAAATGCTTGCAAAGCGGGCGATGAAGTGTTCATCCAAGAGGCGGCCCCGATTTCCAAGTTGAAGCGCTGGGTTGTGCTCGACAAGGAGAAGGTCTCCTGAACAAGCCTACTTCGCCCGTCATCGGGTGAGCGGCGAGGGCAGGGCCCTCAGGCGTAGTCCGGGGAGACCCGGAAACCGATCTGAATGAAAGGAAGGATCATCTCATGATCCAGATGCAAACCAATCTCGACGTTGCCGATAACTCCGGCGCGCGCCGTGTCATGTGCATCAAGGTGCTCGGTGGCTCGAAGCGTAAATATGCCGGCGTGGGCGACATCATTGTCGTCTCCGTGAAGGAAGCAATTCCCAAGGGCCGTGTGAAGAAGGGCGACGTCATGAAGGCGATCGTCGTGCGCACCGCCAAGGACATCCGCCGTGCGGATGGTTCCGTGATCCGTTTCGACCGCAATGCGGCCGTGCTGGTCAACAAGGACAAGGAGCCGATCGGCACCCGCATCTTCGGGCCGGTGCCGCGCGAATTGCGCGCCCGGAACCACATGAAGATCATCTCGCTCGCCCCTGAGGTGCTGTGATGGCTGCCAAGATCAAGAAGGGCGACAAGGTTGTCGTCATTACCGGTCGTGACAAGGGTAAGTCGGGCGAAGTGCTCGAAGTGCGTCCGGACGAAGGGCGCGCTGTTGTCCGCGGTGTGGCCCTGGTGAAGCGTCATCAGCGCCAGACACAGAACCAGCAGGGCGGCATCATCACCAAGGAAGCGGCGGTGAACCTGTCGAACCTGGCGGTGGCCGATCCAAAGGATGGCAAGCCGACGCGCGTCGGCTTCAAGGTCCTGGAGGACGGCCGCAAAGTTCGCGTCGCTAAGCGCTCCGGGGAGCAGATCGATGCTTGATACGGCAAATTATGAACCGCGCCTCAAGGCGTATTATCGCGACGTTGTCGTGGCCAAGATGCGCGAGCAGTTCGGCTACAAGAACGTCATGGAAGTTCCGAAGATTACCAAGATCGTCCTGAACATGGGCGTTGGTGAGTCGACGGCCGATTCCAAGAAGGCCACGGTTGCCGCAGCCGATCTCGCGCTCATCGCTGGCCAGAAGCCGGTTGTGACCCGCGCACGCAAGGCGATCGCGCAGTTCAAAGTGCGCGAGAACATGCCGATCGGTGCAAAGGTGACCCTGCGCGCCGCGACGATGTATGAGTTTCTCGATCGTCTGATTACGGTCGCGCTTCCGCGCGTCCGCGACTTCCGCGGCCTGAACGCCAAGTCGTTCGACGGCCGCGGCAACTACGCCATGGGCATAAAGGAACACATCATTTTCCCGGAGATCAACTACGACAAGGTTGATCAGATCTGGGGTATGGATGTGATCGTCTGCACCACGGCGAAAACGGACGAGGAAGCCCGTGCTCTCCTCAAGTTGTTCAACTTCCCTTTCCGGCAGTAAGCCACGCGCTTAAACGCGGAGACCAGGAGTCCAAGACATGGCCAAAAAGGGCATGATCGAAAAGAATAAGCGTCGTGAGAAGCTTGCCAAGCAGCATGCGGGCAAGCGCGCGTCGCTCAAGGCCGTCGTGATGAACAAGGATCTGTCGATCGAGGAGCGCTTCGCCGCGACCCTCAAGCTCGCGCAGATGCCGCGTAACGGCGCCGAGAACCGCTTTCGCCTCCGCTGTGAGGTGTCGGGCCGTTCGCGCGCCAATTATCGCAAGTTCAAGGTCAGCCGTATCGCGCTGCGCGAACTCGGCAACCGGGGTCTCATCCCCGGTCTTGTCAAGTCGAGCTGGTAAGGAGGGACGATCATGATGATGAACGATCCCATCGGCGATCTGATCGCCCGTATCCGCAACGCGCAGATGCGCCGCAAGTCCCGCGTTTCGACGCCGGGTTCCAAGATGCGCGCCCGTCTGCTCGATGTGCTGAAGAGCGAAGGCTACATCCGTGGCTATTCCGAGACGAAATTCGAGAACGGCCGTGTCGAATTCGACATCGAGCTGAAGTATTTCGAAGGCCAGCCTGCGATCCGCGAAATCAAGCGCGTGTCGAAGCCCGGCCGTCGCGTCTATTCGTCAGTCGGCTCCATGCCGCGCGTGGCGAATGGCCTCGGCATCACGATCATTTCGACGCCCAGCGGCGTGATGGCGGACCATGAGGCCCGTGATCGCAATGTCGGTGGCGAAGTTCTCTGCACGGTCTTCTGAGGACGGAGGAAGGTATCATGTCGAAAGTCGGCAAGAAGCCTGTTGACGTCCCGTCGGGGGTTACCCCGCGCGTCGAAGGCCAGAAGGTTAGCGTCAAGGGTCCGAAGGGCGAACTCTCGTTCCTCGTTCCGGATGATGTGGCCGTTACGCTCGAAGGCAGCCAGATCACGGTCAACCCGCGCACGGAGACCCGCAAGGCTCGTGCGATGTGGGGCACCAGCCGCGCGAGCATCAACAACATCGTGACGGGCGTGTCGAAGGGCTTCGAGAAGAAGCTCGAGATCACCGGCGTCGGCTACAAGGCCGCCGCGGCGGGCAAGAGCCTCAACCTCTCGCTCGGCTACAGCCACGAAGTGATCTATGCGGTGCCGGCTGGCATCACGGTCGCGACCCCGAAGCCGACGGAAATCGTCGTTTCGGGCATTGATCGGCAGCAGGTCGGTCAAGTCGCTGCGGAGATCCGCGCCTATCGTGGCCCCGAGCCCTACAAAGGCAAGGGCGTCAAGTACGAAGGCGAGTTCATCTTCCGCAAGGAAGGCAAGAAGAAGTAAGGCAAGGGCAGTCTCATGGCACAACTTTCCCCGATTGAACGGCGCAAGGCGCGCGTTCGCCGGCAGGTGCGTGCGGCGGCCAATGGTCGCCCGCGTCTCTCTGTCTTCCGCTCGTCCAAGCAGATCTATGCGCAGATCATCGACGATGCGAAGGGCGTGACGATTGTCTCGGCCTCGTCCGTCGAGAAGGACCTTCGTGGTTCGCTCAAGACCGGCGCTGACATGGAAGCCGCGAAGGCGATCGGCAAGCTTGTCGCCGAGCGCGCCAAGCAGGCCGGCGTCACGCAGGTCGTGTTCGATCGTGGCTCCTACCTCTACCATGGCCGCGTGAAGGCCCTGGCCGAGGCGGCGCGCGAAGGCGGACTTGATTTCTGAGCCGTTACAGGCTTTAGCACAGCAACCGGAACGGGCGGAGCAATCCGCCCGTGTTCGTGTGGGTGGGCCCAGGGGCTCCATCCCCAAGCGAGCGGGAAGCAAGAGGCTTTCCGCGCAAGTGAGGAAGAAGAGACATGGCAGCAGAACGTGAAGGCGGCGGTGGCCGGTCCCGCGAGGGCGGTCGTCGGCGCGAACGCGAAGGCGAGCGCGAGGAGCGCGACAACGAGTTCGTTGATCGCCTCGTCCATATCAACCGCGTCGCAAAGACCGTGAAGGGTGGCCGCCGCATGGCATTTGCCGCGCTCGTGGTTGTCGGCGACCAGAAGGGCCGGGTCGGTTTCGGCCATGGCAAAGCGCGTGAAGTGCCGGAAGCGATCCGTAAGGCGACCGAAAGCGCCAAGCGTGGCTTGCTCCGCGTTTCGCTGCGCGATGGCCGCACGCTGCACCACGATGTGCGCGGCCATCACGGTGCGGGCAAGGTTCTCCTGCGTTCGGCGCCTCCGGGCACCGGCATCATCGCGGGCGGCCCGATGCGCGCGATTCTCGAGT
>Ga0209053_1001379_pt1 | contig 11592 bp, 12 predicted proteins | sample EBPBio152010_DNA_FD_185864 | JGI IMG/M metagenome (GOLD analysis project Ga0209053, IMG submission 185864) | Wastewater treatment Type I Accumulibacter community from EBPR Bioreactor in Madison, WI, USA - Reactor 1_7/15/2010_ DNA (SPAdes)... | ecosystem: Engineered > Bioreactor > EBPR >... | reverse complement strand
GGGCTTGATCTTGCTCTCGACACCCGACATGAAGCCTTCGGTGCTCGCGAAAACCGCGCGCATCACGGCGGAAAGGGTGGCGTCGCTTGGGGGCGAAATCGCTTTCGAACAGCGCTTGCCGCACCGGCAGGCGGCGCTTGTAGATGCCCTGCAAGCCCTTGATCCTGCGGCGTTTGATATCCTCATCATCTTCGGCGCGGCGGCGATCTCCGACCGCCGTGACGTGATCCCCGCCGCGCTTGCGCAAACCGGCGGCCGGATCGTGCATCTCGGAATGCCGGTGGACCCGGGCAACCTGCTGCTGCTGGCCGAATGGGCGGGCAAGCCCGCGCTCGGCGCGCCGGGTTGCGCGCGTTCGCCGGCCGAAAACGGCTTCGATTGGGTGCTGGAACGGCTCTTCGCGGATCTGCCGGTGACATCCCGCGAGATCCGCGCGATGGGCGTCGGCGGCCTCCTCATGGAGATCATCTCGCGGCCGCAACCGCGCGCGGGAGAGGAGATGTGAGGCTCGGCGCGATCATTCTCGCGGCCGGGCAATCCTCCCGTTTCGAGGATGGACACAAGCTGCTGACAGAGTTTCACTGCAAGCCGATCCTTGCGCATGTGCTTGGTCTTGCCCGGGAATATCCGCTGGCGGATTGCGTGGTGGTCACCGGCGCGCGGCGCGAGGGCGTGGAGGCTCTCGCGGCGGAAGCGGGCATGCGCATTGTGCATAATCCGGATTTCGCGGATGGTCTCTCGACCTCGCTGAAGGCGGGTATTGCGTCGCTTCCGGCGGAAATCGACGGCGCCTTCATCCTGCTCGGCGACATGCCGCTGATTGCTCGCGAAACGCTTCAAGCGCTCGACAGAGCCGCGCAAAACGCACCCGAAAAGGCGGCTTTTGTGCCGGTTTTCGGTGCGGAATGGGCCCATCCCGTGCTGCTGATGCGCAAGGTTCTTCCTGATCTCCAGCACCTCTCCGGCGATCAGGGCGCGCGCAAACTGTTGCAGGCGCGGAAAGATGTCGCCCTCGTGCCGGTCGAGGATCCCGGCAGCCTCGCGGATATCGATACGCGTGCTGATCTCGCGCGCGCTGCTGGTCCGAACGCCGCCTCCCGCACGTAAGGGAAGGGGCGGGCGCGAGGGCTCGCGACGGACGGGATTTTCATGACCAGAACAGCCTTGATCTATGGCGGCGCGGGCGGAATCGGCGCGGCAACGGCGAAACTTCTCGCAGCGCAGGGTTTTCGCCTGCATCTCGTGGGGCGCGATGCGGGCAAGCTTGCCGAGGTGGCCCGGCCGCTGGGTGCTACCTTCACCGCCGGTGATGTGACCGATGCGAGCCTCTTTGCCCGCGTGATGGGCGAGAGCGGATTTTCGAGCCTCGATGCCCTGGTTTATGCCGTGGGCACCATCAACCTGAAGCCGCTGCCGCGCCTGACGGAAGCGGATTTTGCGCGCGATTTTCAGGTGAATGCGCTGGGCGCGGCGCTTGTGGTGCAGGCCGCCTTGCCGGCTTTGAAGGCGGCGGAAGCCACGAGTTCGGTCGTGCTGTTCTCCACGGTAGCGGTGGCGCAGGGCTTCACGGCGCATGCCTCGGTCTCCATGGCGAAGGGCGCGGTGGAGGGGCTCGTAAAGGCTTTGGGCGCTGAACTCGCCCCGAAAGTGCGTGTGAATGCCATCGCGCCGTCGCTGACGAAGACGCCGCTCGCGAAATCGCTGACGGGCAACGAGGCCATGGCGAAGGCCATCGGCGAGATGCACGCGCTCCAGCGCCTTGGTGAGGCAGAGGATGTCGCGGGCCTCGCGGCCTTCCTTGCGGGTGCTCAGTCGGGCTGGATCACCGGGCAGGTCTTCGGGGTCGATGGCGGGCGCTCGACTCTTCGCACCAAGGGCTGACGATGCCGCGCGGCGTGAAGAAGCAGAACCTGCCCGAAAAGCCATGCCTCACCTGCGGCCGCCCGTTCGCCTGGCGGAAAAAGTGGGAAAAGGTGTGGGATGAGGTGAAATTCTGCTCCGATCGCTGCCGCGCGGACGCGAAGAAGCGGAAAACCGCATGAAAACCCTGCGTTTCGTGCTCGGCGACCAGCTTACGCGGTCGCTGTCAAGCCTCGCCGATCTCGATCCCGCGCGTGACGTGGTACTGATGGTCGAGGTCGCGGGCGAGGCGACTTACGTCCGCCACCACAAGCAGAAGATCGCGCTGATTTTCTCGGCGATGCGGCATTTCGCGGAAGAATTGCGTGGCGAGGGCATCACGGTCGATTACGTGACGCTCAACGCGCCCGGCAATTCCGGCTCCTTCGAGGGCGAATTGCGCCGTGCGCTTCAGCGGCATCAGCCGGATCGCGTTATCGTCACCGAGCCCGGCGAATGGCGGGTGTGGGAGGCGATACTGGAATGGCGGGAGATCTTGGCGGTTCCGGTGGAGATCCGAGGCGATGATCGCTTCGTTGCCACACGCGACGAGTTCGCGAGCTGGGCGAAGGGCCGCAAGACCTATCGCATGGAGTTCTTTTATCGGGAGATGCGGCGGAAGACCGGCCTGCTGATGGAGGGTGACGAACCTCTTGGCAGGCAATGGAATTTCGACGCCGAGAACCGCAAGAGCCTGCCCGCGGGTTACAAGCCGCCGCGCCGCCTGCGTTTCGAGCCGGATGCGATCACCCGCGAGGTGCTGGCGCTTGTGGAACAGCGCTTCCCGAACCATTTCGGCGATCTTGAGCCATTTGGCTGGCCGGTGATGCGGGATGATGCGCTGAAGGCGCTCGATCATTTCATCGCGGTCGCGCTGGAAGGCTTCGGCGACTTTCAGGATGCGATGAAACGTGGCGAGGACTTCCTGCATCACGCGTTGGTTTCGCCTGCGCTGAATATCGGGCTGCTGACGCCGATGGAGCTTTGCCGGGCGGCGGAGCGGGCTTACTATGAAGGGCGCGCGCCGCTCAATGCCGTCGAGGGCTTCATCCGGCAGGTCATCGGCTGGCGGGAGTTCGTGCGTGGGCTCTACTGGAACGAGATGCCAGGCTACGCGGAAACCAACGCGCTCGGCGCAAATCGTGCGCTGCCGGATTTCTACTGGACCGGCGACACCGATCTCGCCTGTCTGAAGGAGTGCATCACCGCCACCAAGCGCAATGCCTATGCGCATCACATCCAGCGCCTGATGGTGACCGGGAATTTTGCGCTGCTCGCCGGGGTGGCACCGCGCGAGATCGAGGAATGGTATCTGCTGGTCTATGCCGATGCTTTCGAATGGGTGGAATTGCCCAATGTCCACGGCATGGTGATGTTCGCGGATGGCGGCTTGCTGGCCTCGAAGCCCTATGCGGCGTCCGGTGCCTATATCGACCGCATGTCAGATTACTGCGCGGGTTGCCGGTATGATCCGGAGGTGAAATCCGGCCCCAAGGCGTGCCCGTTCAATCCGCTTTATTGGAACTTCCTGATCGAGAACGAAGCGAAGCTCGCCAAAAATCCGCGCATGGCCATGCCCTATCGCAATCTCCAGCGGTTCTCCACCGAACGACGCGCGGAGATCACGCGCGAGGCGACGGCGTTTCTGGATCGGGTCGCGCCAAAGCGGGCCTAGTAGGAATAGAGCGCGGTGATCTCGGCATAGGCCGATGAGCGCTGGTGGATGCGCCATTCATAGCCCGCCGAGGCGTTGAGCCCGAAATTCCCGAAGCTCAGGCCATTGGCATGCAGGCCGATGCGGGTCTTGAACCAAGAGTCTCGCCCCACAAGCGCTCCGACGGTGCGCCGCTGGCCGGTGGAGAACGAGAGTTCCGGGCCGATGGCCAGGTTCTGCCAGCCCGTCGCGAAGCCGTGGCGCAGGCGCAGGAAGGCGCTGGCCTCGGCGGCATCCAGCACCAATGTGCCGCTCGTGAAGCCATTCGGCAGGGTGGAGTGGTTGTTCCAGCTCTGCCAGAATTCGATGAGCCCTGCCGCGCCGAGCCGGCCCTCATAGCGCGTCACCGCACGCTCCCAGGGCGAATGAAGGCTGAGGCTCGGGCCGACAAGGGTCGTGACTGCGAGCGAGCCCCAATGCCATTCGTATCCCATGAGCACGCGACCGCCGGCGAAGCGATTGAACCGCCCGAGCACCAGCGGATCCTGTTCGCGCAGCTTCGTGCCGAGGCTATAGAGCAGGCGGAAGCCGGGTTGGTTGAGGCCCGAAAAGGGCGCGAGCTTGGCACCGCTGGAGACGTAGAATTCCCAATCCGAAGCGGTGACATTCACGAAGGCGACGCCGAGTTTCTTCGGGGTCTCCGGTGGGCCGAAGAAGCCGGCATCCTGCGCCAAGGCAACGGTCGGCATGCCGGCTTTCGCCAGCAGGACCAGCAGTCCCGCAACTCGCACCCACGCACGCCCCATGGGTTAACAGAAGGTGACAGTGGGGGCGCGCCGTCAAGGCCGGAAAGGCGGCAACAGACGAAAGGATGGGCACGGCATTTGTGGCGCCCTCTGTCTCAACCCCTTGCCAGAATGCCAACGACCGCTAGAAGCGTGGGGCTCGGGCGTTACCAAGGCGGGGCATCTTGCAGATTCACGAAATTCTCGCCGACCTGCTCGAACCCAGGGGCAGTGAAAGCCGTCTCGCTGACCAGCCGAGCGTCGATGACATTATCTCCGCGCTGGGTTCCCGCAGTTTCGGCATCGTGCTGGTGCTGTTTGGTTTGCCGAACCTGCTGCCCGTGCCGGGTCTGCCCATCCTCTGCGGGTTCATCATCGGCATCATCGCGTTCCAGATGGTTATCGGGAAGGATCACCTGCTGCTGCCGCGCTGGGTGGGGCAGAGGCGACTGAAGCGCGTCGATCTCGCCCGCGTGGTTCAGAAGGCGACGCCCACCCTGCGCAAGGTAGAAAGCCTGATGCGTCCGCGCCTGCTGGGGCTGACGACGCCGGGCATGTCGCGCGTCATCGGCGGGGTTTTGCTGGTTCTCGCCGTGGCGCTGATGGCGCCAATCCCGTTTTTCGGGGGGATCGCGCCGGGTTTCGCGGTGATCCTGTTCGGCCTTGGCCTTGCGGAGCGCGACGGCGTTGTTGTCCTGCTCGGGGCACTGGCGGGCATCTTCGCTGTGCTGCTGACGATCGTCATCACGCTGGCGATCCTGAAATCACTGGCGTTCCTTATCGTCTGAGCCTTACGCGGCGCTGATCTGCCGAGGCGGAGCCTGGCTGATATCACCTTCGACCTTCAGCAATTCATCGAGTTGCTCGGCCGAAATCGGCTTCGAGAACAGGTAGCCCTGCAGCAGGTGACAGCCCACGGCCTGCAGGAAGCGACGCTGTTCCTCGGTTTCCACACCTTCGGCGGTGACTTCCAGCCCCAGCGCGCGCCCGAGATGCACCACCGAATGCACCAGGATCGCGCTTTCGCCGGTCGCTTCCATCTGGTCGAGGAAGGACTTGTCGATCTTGATCTTGTCGAAGGCGAAGCGGCGCAAATAGATGAGCGAAGAATAGCCGGTGCCGAAATCGTCGAGCGCCAGCTTCACGCCCAGGGCGCGCAGTTCCATCATCGCGGCCTGGGCTTGGTCGGCATCCTCCACGAGCACGCCCTCGGTAAGTTCGAGTTCGAGCTGGTGCGATTGCACCGCGCATTCCTTTAGAACGCCTGCGACCGAGGTCACGAAATCCTTCTGGCGGAACTGCACGGCCGACACATTCACGCCCACGCGCAGCTTGGGCCAGCGGGCAGCATCGCGCATGGCGCGGCGCATCACCCATTCGCCCAGCGGCACGATGAGGCCGCGCTCTTCCGCAGCCGAGATGAACATGATCGGCGAGATCATGCCATGCACCGGGTGTCGCCAGCGCACCAGAGCCTCCACCGAGGCGATGCGGCCCGTATCGGCATGCACCTGTGGCTGGTAGACGAGCGTGAGTTCATCGCGCTCGATGGCGCCGCGCAACTCGTCATCCACGAGCTTGCGCATACGCTCCTGCTCGTTCATCCGGTGTTCGTAGAGGTTGAAGCGGTTCCGCCCCTCGTTTTTCGCGCGGTAGAGCGCGGTATCCGCCGCGCGCAGCAGGGTCGCGCTGTCCGTGCCGTCGCTCGGGCCGATGGCGATGCCCACCGTGACACCGATGCGCATGTCGATGCCATCGATCACGAAAGGCCGGTTCGCGGCATCCACGATGGCCTGCGCGAGGCGCGTGGCATCGAGATGCGAGCGGATGGAGGGTAGAAGCACCGCGAATTCGTCGCCGCCGAGGCGCGCGAGCACATCGGTCTGGCGCAGCAGCGGGCGTACGCGTGCGCCGAATTCCACAAGCACGCGGTCGCCGGCAGCATGGCCATAGGTATCGTTCACATCCTTGAACTTGTCGAGATCGAGCAGCAGCACCGCGAGGGAATGGTCGCGATGGGGCAGGTCGTCGATATTCTCGCTCAGGGCATCGATGAAGACCGTGCGGTTCGGCAGGCCCGAAAGGGCATCATGCCGGGCTTCGTGACTGGCTTGCGCCTCGCGTCGGAGGATTTCCTCGGTGGATCGCCGGATGCGCCGGAACAGGATCAGGCCCACGGTTGCAACGAGGCATGTGCCGACGAAACCGAACAGGGCGAGTTCGCCCAGAATATCCGAGGCTTCGCGCGCCGGATCCCAGATCACCGACATGGTGCTGTGGCCATCGAGGCTTGCGATACTCAGGCTCGATTCGAGCGTTGAGCGCCCCGCAATCATGCGCAGGTTGGGCACGGCGAGCATGGTGGAAAGCCGCCGCATGGTCGAGGACGTGACGGGCCGGGTGGCAAGCAGGACGAGATTGCGGCCAATCGGCAGGGTCGAGAGGGTTAGCAGACTCACCCCGTCCTGCACCACGCGCGCCTCGCGGCCGATGCCGATGGTGGCGCCCTCCATGCCGCGCATGCGGGAATTATCGATGAGAATCTGCGCGACGCGCGCGCGCTGGAGAAGCGTATCCGCTTCGCCTGCTTCGCCCAGAGCCACACCCTCGTTGCGGCTCACCAGTATGGCGTAATCGAGCATCTGCCGGCGCGCGAGGTTCCCCAAAGCGCGCTCGATATCCGCACGCGACTGGCCGGAGCGCACGAGATCGCCGAGGCTCTCATCGCGCGAGAGAGAGGTCAGGAGGCCTTCGGCTTCATAGTGAAAGCTTTGAGTGATCTGGTGTTTTTCGCGTTCCAGCTCGACGCTCACCTGGCGCATCGCCGCAGAATGGGCCACCAGCGCGATGCTCCCCATCACGCACAGCACGAGCAGTGCGACCGGGATGAGCGAAATCGACACAGAATGCCTGCTTCCGGTCTTGGATTTCTTGGAGACCATCCCGGGGAACCAACGCAACTCAACTGTTACAAAATTTCTCCAACCTTTAGCGCAAAGAAGGTTTAAATCGCGTTATTCGGCAACAATCCGGCTCAGGATCTGCGGCGGCTCAGATCAGGCCGAGCGAGCGGAAGCTCGCATGGCTTTTCCGGCCGATGATCAGGTGATCATGCACCGTGAGGCCCAACGCCTCGGCGTGCTCGATGATCTCCTGCGTCATCTCGATATCCGCGCGCGAGGGCGTGGTGTCGCCGGAAGGATGGTTGTGCACGAGGATGATGGCGGAGGCGTTGAGCTGCAGCGCGCGCCGCATGATCTCGCGCGGATAGACCGGTGTGTGATCCACCGTGCCCTTCTGCATCATCTCGTCGCGAATGAGGCCGTTCTTCTTGTCGAGGAACAGCACGCGCAATTGCTCGATTTCGGCAAAGCCCATGGCCGTGCGGCAATAATCAAGCACGGCTTCCCAGGAAGACAGTACCTGGCGGCCGCGAATGGCACCCTGGCTGATGCGCCGCGCTGAAGCCTCCACCAGCTTCAGATCATGCACGATCGCCAGGCCCACGCCCTTCACCTCCGCGAGGTGCTCGGGGGCTGCGGCCATCACCTCCGCGAAGCTGCCGAACCGCGCGATAAGCGCCTTGGCGAGGCCCTTCACATCCGCGCGGGGGATAGAGCGGAACAGCACGAGTTCCAGCAATTCGTAATCGGGCAGGAGATCCGGCCCATCCGCAAAGCGCGCGCGCAGGCGCTCGCGATGGCCGTGGTAATGCGGAGTTTCCGCGCTGGCTTCACCGATCGCGATCCGCGCGTTCGCTTCCCCCAGACCCTTCTTGCGTGAGCCGTTGCCTTTCTGGCGGGGGGAGGGGGAGGCGCTGTCAGTCATGCGTCTTCAGGGGATGATGGTCGGCCTTGGTGGAACCGGCTGTGCCGGGAAATCGAGCCCGGTCGGTGAGCGGGTGAAGATCTCCACCCCTGTTTCCGTCACGCCGATGGTGTGTTCGAACTGCGCCGAGAGCGAGCGATCCCGCGTCACGGCGGTCCAGCCATCCGCAAGGATCTTCACATGCGGGCGTCCCAGATTGATCATCGGCTCGATGGTGAAGAACATGCCGGGCTTCAGCACCGCGCCTTCGCCGGCCCGGCCATAATGCAGGATATTCGGCTCATCGTGGAAAAGCTGGCCGAGGCCATGGCCGCAGAAATCGCGCACCACCGAGCAACGCTCGGCTTCGGCATAGGTCTGGATGGCCTCGCCGATATGGCCGAGGGTCGCGCCCGGCTTCGCGGCAGCCATGCCGCGCTCGAGGCTTTCATGCGTGACTTCGAGCAGGCGCATGGCGCGGCGCGGCAGTTCACCCACGGCATACATGCGGCTCGCATCGCCGTGCCAGCCATCGACGATGAGCGTCACGTCGATGTTGACGATATCGCCATCGCGCAGGGGTTTGTCGGAGGGGATGCCGTGGCACACCACATGGTTGATGCTGGTGCAGCACGAGCGCGGATAGCCATGGTAATAGAGCGTAGCCGGGAAGGCCTTGTGATCCATGGCGAATTCGAACACGGCGCGGTCAATTGCGTCGGTGGTCACGCCGGGCTGGACCATCGGCACGAGCATATCCAGCGCTTCCGCCGTGAGACGGCCCGCCTTGCGCATGGCCGCGAAGGCATCCGGCCCGTGAAGGCGGATGGAGCCGGGTTGGCGACGAACATGCGTGGAGGAATCGTTCATGGCAGGGATATGGCTCCGCGCGTCGCGAGCGGCAAGGGAATGCTTCCACGATTAGTCCTTTCGCGCAGGCACTCCAAGCCCCATTTTGCCTTGCAGGACGGGATGAAATCCCGCGTGCATTTTCCACCTTACGGGATTATGGGCACCCCATGACCGAACTTTCCTCGAATGCGCCCGGCTGGGGCGCGCATGCGCCGCGCGGCGCGGTGGCCCGGCTCATCGGGCTCACCCGATCCATGCCGCGTGGCTGGTTGGGCAAGCGCATGGGCTTCGCCTTCCGCAAGCTCGCCATCGTTCTGCTCGGCGGCAAGCCGGTGGATGCCGAGAGCCTCGGTGCGCGCTTTCGTCTCGCGCCCTACAACAATGTCTGCGAGAAGCGCATCCTCTTCGCGCCGCAGGATTTCGATGCCGCCGAGCGCGATTACCTCGCGGGGCTGATCGGCCCGCGCTTCACCTTCCTCGATATCGGCGCGAATATCGGCGGCTATGCGCTGGCGCTCGCGGCGAAAGCGGGGCGGGATGCGCGCATCCTCGCCTTCGAGCCACAGCCCGATGTGTTCGACCGGCTGACCTTTAACATCGGCATCAACCCCTTTGGCACCGTGAAGGCCATGGCTTTGGCCGTGGCAGATCGCGACGGGGAACTCACGCTTTTCCTCGACCCCGCCAACCAGGGCGAGGCCAGTGTGAAGATCGTCAATCAGGATCGCGCGGGCCGCGTGCGTGTGCCGGCGCGGGCATTGCTCGGCATCGTGCAGGATGAAGGCCTCGACCATATCGATGCGATGAAGCTCGATGTGGAAGGCGCGGAGGATATCATCCTCCAGCGCTTCCTCACCGATGCGCCGGAAAGCCTCTGGCCGCGCGCCATTGTGCTGGAGAAGGGCGAGAGCCGCTGGAGCATCGACCTGCTCGGTTTCCTCGAGGGCAAAGGCTATGGTCGCATGATGGAAACGCGCAACAACCATGTGCTGGAGCGTGCGCGATGAGCGAGGTTACGGCTGCCATTCTGGTGATCGGCGACGAGATCCTCTCGGGCCGCACCAAGGACAAGAATATTGGCTATATCGCCGAGTATCTCACCAATTCCGGCATCGACCTGCGCGAGGTGCGCGTGGTGCCGGATGTGGAGGAGGAGATCGTCGGCGCGATCAATGCCCTGCGCCAGCGCTACACCTACCTCTTCACCACCGGCGGCATTGGCCCGACGCATGACGACATCACGGCCGATTGCGTGGCGAAGGCCTTCGGCGTTCCGATCGACATCGACGAACGCGCCGTGACAGTGATGCTCGAACGCTACAAGCGCGAGGAGCTGAACGAGGCCCGCTTGCGTATGGCGCGCATTCCCGCCGGGGCGGACCTGATCGACAACCCGATTTCCAAGGCGCCGGGCTTCATGCTCGGCAATGTGATCGTCATGGCGGGCGTGCCGAACATCATGCAGGCGATGCTGGATAACGTCGCGCCGCGGCTGAAAACCGGCGCCCGCGTTCTGGCCCGCACGGTGGATGCGGCGGGTCTCGGCGAGGGGATCTATGCTGCTGGCCTTGGTGCCATCGCGGCGGAGCACACCAGTGTTTCCATCGGCTCCTATCCGGCTTTCCAATCCGGCGGCTTCCGCAACCAGATCGTGCTGCGGGGTCGCGATGAAGCCGCGCTTGAAGCCGCAGAAAAGGCTGTGATTGGCCTCGTTCAGGGGCTTTCGTCGGATCGGGCTCCGGTCTAGGAACAAGTCCCGCCGCAGGGGAGATGATCATGAATGCCGCGCCCGCGCCTCAAGCCATTCCCGAAAAAGCCTTCCCCGTGTCGTGGGACCAGTTCCACCGCGATGCCCGCATGCTCGCGTGGCGGCTCGCGGGTTCGGGGCCGTTCAGCTCCATCGTCTGCATCACGCGCGGCGGGCTTGTTCCGGCGGCGATCATCGCGCGCGAGCTTGAGCTGCGCATGATCGAGACGGTCTGCATCGCCTCCTATCACAATTACACCGATCAGGGCGGGTTGCAGGTGCTCAAGGGCATCGACCATGTCATCACCGGCACCGATGGCGGCAAGGGCGTACTGGTGCTCGATGACCTCGTGGATACCGGCAAGACCGTGAAGATCGTGCGCGAGATGCTGCCGAACGCGCATTTCGCGACCGTCTATGCGAAGCCGCTGGGCCGCCCGCTGGTGGATACCTTCATCACGGAAGTGAGCCAGGACAGCTGGATCTACTTCCCGTGGGATATGGGCTTCGCCTTCCAGCCGCCGATCATGAAGGGCGCGGCGGGCTGATTCCGGTCATTCCCGCCCGACTTCGGCGTCGGGAATGACACATGGACAACACGGCCGTTTGAGGCTTCAATCCCCCGATAAGAACAAGACGATCGGGGGAAGTCATGCTCGAAAGCCGCATGGAGCCGCTGGCGCGCGGCTCTGGCAAGCGATTTGCGATGCCGGGTTATCGCTCCTGCGCCGAGGCGCTGCTTGCGGTCCGCGCGCGTGTCGGCGGAAAAACGGAAGCTGCCGAAGACCCCGAACGCGCGCCTCTCACATATGATCGCCTCGTGCTCGGTGCGCTGGTGTTGGGGCGCG
>Ga0209053_1001378_pt1 | contig 11599 bp, 8 predicted proteins | sample EBPBio152010_DNA_FD_185864 | JGI IMG/M metagenome (GOLD analysis project Ga0209053, IMG submission 185864) | Wastewater treatment Type I Accumulibacter community from EBPR Bioreactor in Madison, WI, USA - Reactor 1_7/15/2010_ DNA (SPAdes)... | ecosystem: Engineered > Bioreactor > EBPR >... | reverse complement strand
GATGATCCGCATCCGCAACATCGAGGAGAGCCTGAAATTCTTCTGCGATGGCCTCGGCCTTGTGGAAACGCGCCGCACCGAGAGTGAGAAGGGTCGCTTCACCCTTATCTTCCTCGCGGCGCCCGGCGATGTCGAGCATGCCAAGGCGCATCGCTCGAAGGAACTGGAACTCACTTTCAACTGGGATGACGAGGAATACAAGGGCGGGCGCAATTTCGGCCACCTCGCCTATCGCGTAGACAACATTTACGACACCTGCACCCACCTTCAGAAGCAGGGCATCACCATCCTACGCCCGCCGCGCGAGGGCCGTATGGCCTTTGTGAAGAGCCCGGACGGCATTTCGGTGGAACTCCTCCAGAAGGGCGAGAGCCTGCCGGTGGCCGAACCCTGGGCGAGCATGCCGAATACGGGCAGCTGGTAACGGCGCGGGTTGCCACCCACCCTTTCGCGCTGCACAAAGCTAGCATGATCCCTCGTGACCCACAGGCCGGTATCACCGGCATCGCCGCGCGCCTCTCGCCCGAAGCCTTCCGGGCCGAGCAGGAGGCGCTGGGCCAATGCTGGACCTTCCTCGGCTTCGAATGGCAGGTGAGCCAGCCGAATGACTGGTTTCGCACCATGCTCGGCGGGCGCAGCATCATCGTGCAGCGCTTCGAGAAGGGCATTTCCGCCTTCGAGAACAAATGCGCGCATCGCGGCTTTCCCCTGCGCCACGAGGACAAGGGCAGCGGCCCGCTGATCTGCGGCTTCCACCACTGGCGCTACAATGCCGAGGGCCTCGCGCTCGGCATTCCCGAATGCCCGGCGATGTTCGATACGACCCCGCGTGACCTCGATGCGCGCCTCAATCGCGTGGAGATCGCACAGGCCGGGCCAATGCTGTTCGGGCGCTTCGCAGGCGGGCCGGATGTCTCGTTCGAGGAATGGATGGGGCCGGGCCTGCCGATCCTCAGGCATCTCGCGGGGCAGGTTTCGCCCTCGAAAGCGATCTATGAGCGCGTGGTGAAGGCCAATTGGCGCTACATGATCGATATCTCGCTCGACGATTATCACATCGTCGCGGTGCATCCCTCGACCTTCGGGAAGGACGGGTATCTGAAGCCCGAAAACGTGCATTACGCCCGCTTCGGCGCGCACAGCGCCTACCTTCCGGGCGGCGAACCGGGCGCGCTCGCGGCGATGGCCGAAGCCTGCGCACGCGGTGACTACGTGCCGCATCGCTATCGCATCTTCCAGTTCTTCCCCACGCTGATCTTCGCCATCGTGAAGATCGCAGATGCGTTCGGCGACACCTATTGGGCACTCACAGTCCAGAGGCTGGTGCCCGAGGCGCATGATCGCACGCGCTCGATCTCGACCTTCTTCCCGCTGGCGCCGAAGCCTGAGGGAAAGAGCCACAAGGCGCTTCAGCGCAAGCTCACCTGGCCGGGCATGATGGCCGGCTTCAAGTATTACGGCGCGAAAGTGCATGAGGAAGACAACGAGGCCTGCGAGAAACTGCAGGCCAGCGCGCGCCTCGATGACCCCACGCCTTATTTCGCCAAACACGAGGAGCGCATCAGCTGGTTTGATGAAACCTACCGCGCGATCCTTTCAGGCGAGATGCCGCGCGCCTAGTTCGTCACGGTCGTGGTGCAGCGACCATTGACGCAGGTCGTCGTCTCCGTGCGACAGACATTGTTGGTGCAGTTGCGGCGCGTGCTAGTCGAGCGATTTTCACGCTGCACGGAGATGCTCGGGCCGGTCGGACGGTTGACGACCGGCGGCTGCGGACGCAGTGCCTGGCGCGGGGCAACGGCCGAAATCAGCGCCTGACGGTTCCGCTCAGCCTCGGCGCGGGCCACCGCCTCGCGGCGCAGATCATCATCCGGAATCGGCTGGCCGCGCGAGGCGAGCCGCGCGCCGGATTCGACATGCCCGCGGCGCACAGCCTCGGTGTAGTAGAAGTCGATCATCGCCTCGTCCCTAGGGAAGCCGGCGACTCCTCGCTCATGGCACTGGGCCACGGCGAAGAGGTAATTCCCGTTATTCGAGAACGATTTGGCGGCATTGCACCATTCCGGCGAATAAGCCGGCTGGCTGGCCAGCTGCATTTCCGGCGTGCAACCGCCCAAGACCAGAGCCGCACCCACAATCAGAAATGCACGCCGCATCGTCCTGCTCCCGTCGAAAAGACTTTTCCGACGGGACAAAAACGACGCGGCTGCGTCCCGTCAAGCCGGCACCTTGCCATATCCACCCGGTGTTGGCGGGATGATGATGATCGCCTCGCCCGGCTTCAGCACGGTCTGGTCGCAGCCCTTCAGCGTTTCGATCCGGCCATCCTGCCGGCGCACAAGGTTCTGGCCAACCTGTCCGTTCTCGCCGCCCTTGAGGCCGAACGGCGCGACGCGCCGATGGCCGGAGAGCAGAGCGCAATCCATCTCCTCGAGGAAGCGGATCTGGCGATGCGTGCCGTCGCCGCCACGGAACTCGCCCTTGCCGCCCGAACCGCGGCGGATATGGAAATCCTCCAGCACCACGGGGAAGCGCAGTTCAAGGATTTCGGGATCGGTCAGGCGCGAATTGGTCATGTGGGTGTGCACGCCCGGCGTGCCATGCCAGCCCGGACCCGCCGGCGAACCAGAGCAGATCGTCTCGTAATACTGGTACTTCAGGTTGCCGAAGGTTAGGTTGTTCATGGTGCCCTGCGCGGCCGCCATGGCGCCAAGCGCCCCGAACAGGCAGTTCGTCACAGCCTGCGACACCTCCACGTTGCCCGCGACCACCGCCGCCGGATAACGCGGTGAGAGCATCGAACCTTCCGGCACAATGACGCGGATGGGGCGGAGGCAGCCCGCATTCATGGGAATGTTATCCTCCACCATCACGCGGAACACATAGAGCACCGCCGCACGCGTCACCGGTTCGGGCGCGTTGAAGTTGTCGGCGCGCTGCGGCGAGGTGCCGGTGAAGTCCACCGTAGCCTCGCGCTTTTCGCGATCCACCGTGATCTTCACCTTCACCTTGCAGCCCTGATCCATCTCGTATTCGAAGATGGCATCATGGAGCCTTGCCAGCACGCGGCGCACGCTTTCGGCAGCGTTATCCTGCACATGGCCCATATAGGCCTGCACGACATCGAGGCCGAAGCCGTCGATCATCTTCTCGAGCTCGGCAACGCCCTTGGCGTTCGCGGCGATCTGCGCCTTCAGGTCGTTGATGTTCTGGACGATGTTGCGGACGGGGTACTTCGCGCCGGTCAGCAGCTTCACGAGGGCTTCCTCGCGGAATTCGCCTTCATCCACGAGCTTGAAGTTGTCGATATAGACGCCTTCCTCCTCGATATTCACTGCGAGCGGCGACATCGAGCCCGGCGCGATGCCGCCGATATCCGCATGGTGACCGCGCGAGGCGACCCAGAACAGGAGCTTCTTGCCGGCATCATCGAAAACCGGCGTGCAGACCGTGATATCCGGCAGATGCGTGCCGCCATTGTAAGGCGCGTTGATCGCGTAGACATCGCCCGGCTTGATATCCGCGTTGCCCTTGATGATCGCCTCGACTGAGCGATCCATCGAGCCCAGATGCACCGGCATATGCGGGGCATTCGCGACGAGCCGCCCCTCGTGGTCGAAGACCGCGCAGGAGAAATCGAGCCGCTCCTTGATGTTCACGGAATAGGCCGTGTTCTGGAGCGCCACGCCCATCTGCTCGGCGATGGACATGAAGAGGTTGTTGAAAATCTCCAGCAACACCGGATCAGCTTCAGTGCCGATGGCCTTCACGCGGTCGAGCGCCTCCTTCCGAGTGAGAACCACATGATCCTTCGCGGTGATCGCGACTTCCCAGCCCTGTTCCACCACGATGGTCTGGTTGGGCTCGATGAGAATCGCCGGGCCCATGAATTTCATGCCGGGTTTCAGGGCCTTGCGGAGATAGACGAGGCCGTTGCGCCACTGGCCCTGGCTGAAGAAGCGCACGGGCTTCTCCGGCGCGGGCATATCCTTCGCGGTGGCGAAGCTCGGCTCATCATGGCCGGAGCCGCCGCCAATCGCTTCCACATGGATCGCCTCGATCACGATGGGCTTGGCGGAATCCATGAAGCCGAAGCGGGCGCGATGCGCGGTCTCGAAGCGCGAACGCAGGGCCTGCGGGCCATCGCCCGAACGCCATTCCACCTCGATCGGGCTATCCGTGCCCGCATAGCGCAGGTGAAGCGCGGTCACGAGTTCGATCGCGTCGCGCGCGATTCCCTGCTTTTCCACTTCCGCCACGGCTTCCTGGCCGATGGAGGCTTTCGCGCGGCTCACATGCTCGCCCACATCACCGCCGAGCGGCACTTCCACCGCGAGCTGGCGCGTGGAACGAATGGCCGCGAGGCCCATGCCATAGGCCGAGAGCAGGCCTGAATAGGGGTGGATGAGGATCTTCGTCATGCCGAGTTGATCGGCCACGAGGCAGGCATGCTGGCCGCCTGCACCGCCGAAGCAGTTGAGCGCATAGCGAGTGACATCATAGCCGCGCTCGACCGATATCTTCTTGATCGCATTGGCCATATTGGCGACTGCGATGGAGATAAAACCGTCCGCGATCTCTTCGGCAGATTTGCCGGGAACCTTGGCGACAAACTCTGCGAAACGCTTCGTCACGGCTTCCACATCGAGCGGCTCGGAGCGATTGGGGCCGAAGATCGCGGGGAAGAATTCCGGCATCAGCTTGCCGGTCATCACGTTGGCATCTGTCACGGCGAGTGGGCCGCCATTGCGGTAGCAGGCCGGACCGGGATTGGCGCCAGCCGAATCCGGGCCGACGCGGAAACGCGCCCCATCATAATGCAGGATAGAGCCGCCACCGGCCGCGACCGTATGGATGCGCATCATCGGCGCACGCATGCGCACACCCGCCACCTCGGTCTCGAACGCGCGCTCGAAGGCGCCGTCATAATGCGCGACATCGGTGGAGGTGCCGCCCATATCGAAGCCGATGACATGGGAAAACCCGGCGCTCTTGCCAGTTTCCGCCAAGGCCACCACGCCGCCGGCGGGGCCGGAGAGAATCGCGTCCTTGCCCTGGAAGAGATCCGCCGCGGTGAGGCCACCCGAGGACATCATGAACATCAGGCGCGCGCCCGAGTTTTCCAGATCCAGTTCTTCCGCCACCTGATTGACGTAGCGGCGGAGGATGGGGGACAAATACGCGTCAACGACCGTCGTATCGCCACGCCCCACCAGCTTGATCAGCGGGGAGACCTCATGGCTGACCGACACCTGCGAAAAGCCCATGCCGCGCGCGATTTCCGCGACGCGCTTTTCATGCGCGGGGTAGCGGTAGGCGTGCATGAAGACGATGGCGATAGCCTGAACGCCCTTGTCTTTCAGGGTCTTGAGGGCCACCGTGGCCGCCGCTTCATCGAGCGCTTTTTCGACGGTGCCATCGGTGAGGACGCGCTCATCAATCTCGATGACATCGGAATAAAGAAGCTCGGGCTTCACGATTTCCTTGGCGAAGATATCGGGCCGGGCCTGGTAGCCAAGCTCGAGGGCATCGCGGAAGCCCTTTGTGGTCACGAGGACAGTCGACTCGCCCTTCCGCTCGAGCAGCGCGTTGGTTGCAACGGTCGTGCCCATGCGCACTTCATGCACCACTCCGTGGGGGAATTTCTCGCCCGGCTTGAGGCCAATCAGCTCGCGGATGCCCTGCACGGCCGCGTCGCGATAGGAGCGCGGATTTTCAGACAACATCTTCTTTTGATGGAGGTTTCCGGCGGGGTCTCGCCCGATCACATCGGTGAAGGTGCCACCGCGATCGATCCAAAAATCCCACGATCCCTTGCCGCTATTCTTGCTGCTCGTACCCACGGACGCCTCCCATGCGTTTTCATCGTGTCGTGATTTCGCATTTAAAACGTCGATATTTTGTTGACAAGATGATTTTGTAAGTTAGCCTCCATTCTCGTGAAGCCGGCGCAGAAAGGCGCTGGCCGGGGTCGGGAGCCCCGGTCTGGTCCTTTCATAACAGGGAGGCGCAGGATGAACGCAAAGGTGCAATCCGCCGAGCTGGAGATGCGGCCGAGCCGCGACCTTTCGCCTGAAGCGGTGCGAATGCTGATCCGCGCCGGGCACTATCAGGGCGCCACGGCCGGCCTCGCGCCGGGCTATGTGCAGGGTAATCTGGTGATCCTGTCGAAGGATCTCGCGGGCGATTTCCTCGCCTTCGCGCACCAGAACCCGAAGCCCTGCCCCGTCATTGGCCTATCCGAGCCCGGCTCGCCCCGCGTGCCTGGCCTTGGCTCCTCCATCGATCTGCGCACGGACCTTCCGCGCTATCGCGTGTGGAAGAACGGCGAGCTTGTGTCGGAAGTGTCCGATATCCGCGACCATTGGCGCGATGACCTCGTGAGCTTCGTCATCGGTTGCAGCTTCTCTTTCGAGGAGGCGCTGCTGGAGGATGGCATTCCGCTGCGGCACGTGGCGTGCGGCGCGAATGTCGCGATGTATCGCACGAATATCGCCTGCGCACCGGCCGGTCCCTTCGCGGGACCGATGGTCGTGTCCATGCGCCCGCTGAAGCCGGCGGATGCCATCCGCGCGATCCAGATCACCTCGCGTTTTCCGGCTGTGCATGGCGCGCCGGTGCATCTCGGCGATCCTTCGCTGATCGGCATCAGCGATCTCGCGAAGCCCGATTACGGCGATCCGGTTGAGGTGAAGGATGACGAGATTCCCGTGTTCTGGGCCTGTGGCGTCACCCCGCAAGCGGTGATCGCGGCGGCAAAGCCCGCCTTCGCCATCACGCATGCGCCGGGTGCCATGCTCATCACGGACAAACGGAATTCGCGGATGTCAGCCTTCTGACATCCGCGGGGAGAGAAGTGCCGGGTCCAATCCGGCGCAGGGCTATAAACAGGGAGACTACGATGAACATGATGCTTCGAATGACTGCCGCGGCCGGTTTCGCCGCGCTTGCGACGGGCGCCTTTGCCCAGACCAAGTGGGACATGCCGACCGGCTATTCCGACGGCACCTTCCAGACCGTGAATGTCCGTGCCTTCGTCGAGGAAGTCGCAAAGCTCTCGGGCAACAAGCTGGCGATCACCGTGCATTCCAACGGCTCGCTCGTGAAGATGCCGGAAATGAAGCGTTCGGTGCAGTCGGGCCAGGTCCCGATGGCTGAAATGCTGGTTTCGGTGCTCTCGAACGAGAATGCCATTTTCGGCTTCGATTCCGTGCCGGGCCTTGTCGGCTCCTATGCGGAAGCGCGCAAGCTCTACAACGCGGCCCGCGCGCAGCTGGCTGAGACGCTCGACAAGCAGGGCCTCGTGCTCCTCTACTCCGTGGCGTGGCCGCCGCAGGGCATCTACACCGCGAAGCCGATCACAGCTCTGGCTGATCTCAAAGGCACGAAGTTCCGTTCCTTCAACCCGGCCACCGCGCGCTTCGCGGAACTGATCGGCGCCGTGCCGACCACCATCCAGGTGCCGGAAATCGCGCAGGCCTTCCGCACGGGCGTGCTCGACGCGATGATCACTTCGGGTGCCACGGGCGTGGACAGCCAGGCCTGGGACTTCCTGAAGTACTTCTACGACACCCAGGCCTTCCTGCCGCAGAACATCGTGATCGCCAACAAGCGTGCCTATTCGGCCCTTCCGGATGACGTGAAGACCGCCATCCAGAACGCGGCCAAGTCCGCCGAGGATCGCGGCTGGAAGATGAGCGAGGAGCTGAACAGCTCGCACAAGAAGACGCTGGCCGAGAAGGGCATTCAGGTTCTTCCCCCGACCGACGCCATGAAGGCCGAGCTGAAGAAAATCGGCGAGACCATGGCCGCTGAATGGGCCAAGCGCGCAGGCGCCGAGGGCGAGAAGATCCTCGCCGATTTCCGCAAGTAATTCCGGGCTCTCCCCGAGACCTCGCGGGTCGTGGCGACGCGGCCCGCGAGGGTTTCTTCCTTCATTCCAGACGTGCTTCCTCGGGAGAACCCGGCCTGACCGCCGGGTGTGGGCTGCAGGTCTGTGTCTTTTTTCCAGGGAGGTGGTGCCATGCGCCGCGCACTCGACACACTCTACAAGCTCTGCGGCGCGCTGGCAGCCGCGGCCATGCTGCTCATCGCGGCCCTCATTCTTGTGCAGGTCTTTCTGCGGTTCTTCGGTGGCCAGATCAAATCGGCGGATGACATTTCGGGTTGGGCGCTGGTGGCAACCATCATCCTCGGCCTTGCGCCGACCTATCGCCACAACGCCCATATCCGGGTGACGCTCCTCATCGACCGCTTGAAGCTGGGCACGCCGGCCCGCGCCCTCCTCGAACGGGTCGTGACAGCGCTGTCGATCATTCTTGTGGGCTGGGCGGCCTATGTCAGCGCCCATTTCGTCTGGGAAAGCTATGTCTACAACGAGCTGAACCAGGGCCTGCTCGCGGTGCCCATGTGGATCCCGCAATTCTTCATGGCCTTCGGCTTTCTCGTCTTCCTCATCGCGCTCGTGGATGACCTTGTGGTCGACCTCATGGGTGGCACGCAATCGCACCTCGCAGCCGCGGCAGACGGCGACGAGATGCCGGTCGAACGCTGATCCGGGGGCTTATCATGGATCCTTCAAGCGCATCTATCCTTCTCATTGTCGTGATGTTCCTGACACTGGCCTGCGGCCTGTGGATCGGGCTCGCACTCGGCCTCGTGGGCTTCATCAGCTTCGTGACGATGACCAATTCCGACCCCGCCCTCTCCTTCGGCACGACGGTCTGGGGCAGCCTCAATTCCTGGACGCTGACGGCCCTGCCGATGTTCATCTTCATGGGCGAGATTCTGTTCCGGTCGAGCCTGTCCGATGACATGTTTCGAGGGCTTGCCCCGTGGATGCAGCGGCTTCCGGGCCGCCTGCTGCACACCAACGTGTTCGGCTGCGGCATCTTCGCGGCGATCTCCGGCTCCTCCGCCGCGACTTGCGCCACGATTGGCCGCATGACCATCCCGGAGCTTCGCAAGCGCGGCTATGACGACATGATGAGCCTTGGCTCGCTTGCCGGCTCGGGCACGCTGGGCCTGCTCATCCCGCCGTCGATCATCCTGATCGTCTATGGCGTGGCGGCAGAAGTCTCGATTGCACGCCTTTTCATTGCGGGTGTCATCCCCGGCATTGTGCTGATGCTGATCTTCTCGCTTGTCCTGATGCTCTGGGCCACGCTCCAGCCGCAGAAAGTTCCGGATCGCGATGCGCCGATGAGTTTTGTGCAGAAGATGAACGAGAGCCGACGGCTCATTCCGGTCATCCTGCTCATCATCGTGGTGCTTGGCTCGATCTATGCCGGCATTGCGACACCCACCGAGAGCGCCGTGCTGGGCGTTGTTGGATCGCTGGTGCTTACGGTCGCGACTGGCACTTTCTCGTGGAAGATGTTCAATGACAGCGTGATGGGCGCGGTGCGCACCAACACGATGATCGGGCTCATCCTGGCAGGTGCTGCGTTCCTCACGACCGCCATGGGCTTTTCGGGACTGCCGCGCATCTTCGCCGAGTGGATCAACAGTTTTGGCCTGAGCCAGGTCGGGCTGCTGATCGCACTAACGGTCGTCTTTATCATCATGGGCTGCCTGATTGATGGCATCTCGATGGTGGTACTCACCGCCGCCGTGGTGCTGCCAGCTGTGAAGGCTGCGGGCATAGACCTCGTGTGGTTCGGCATCTTTGTGGTGCTGGTGGTGGAAATGGCGCAGATCACCCCGCCCGTCGGGTTCAATCTGTTCGTCATTCAGGGGCTGACAGGTCGTTCCCTTGGGTATATCGCTCTGGCCGCTCTGCCCTTCTTTCTGGCGATGCTGGCGATGGTCGCGATCATGGTGGTTTTCCCTGATCTCGCGACCTGGCTGCCGAACCAGATGCTCGGACAGAAATGAACCTGCCGGAGGAGGCGATCATGTCGAACCGCAAGGATCCGGAAACGTCTTCGACACGCGTTCCTGATCCGCTCGGACCGATCGTCTCCTCCGCGCATCTCGCGTCGGGCGCGAGCCCGTCGCTCTCGGAATTCGAGTTCGGCCTCATCCTCGTGAGCCATGCCTTCGAGCGCTGGATGGTGCGCTGTATGGCTGCCGCCGGCGTGAAGGATGTCTCGGCGCTCGATGTGCTGGTGCTCCACACGGTCAATCACCGCGGGCGCTCCAAGAAGCTCGCGGATATCTGCCTCGTGCTGAACGTGGAAGACACCCACACCGTGGCCTATTCCATCAAGAAGCTGGAGCGCCTGAAGCTCGTGAAATCCGGCAAGGCCGGCAAGGAAAAGACGGTGATGATCACCGCTGCGGGCGAGCAGGCTTGCCTCACCTATCGCGAAATCCGCGAGGCGCTGCTCGTGCGCACGATCCGCTCGCTCGGCCTTGAAGAGAGCATGCTCCACGATGTGGCACAACGCATGCGTGCGCTCTCGGGTCATTACGACCAAGCCGCGCGATCGGCCGCGAGTCTCTGATAACCAACTGACAATCATTGCGATTCCGGAGCTGATCCGGGGCAGGTTTAAGCGCGGCTTAACCTTGCTCTGTCAGCTCTGAAGCATCGTGGGTGCCGTTTCGCCCATGGCATTCCGATTTCAAGTATGGAGACGTTTCATGGCCTCGAGCGAGGAAATTGCCGCCCGTCTGACGCTTTACAGCATCAGCCAGAAAGACAGGGCCCGCCTACCCTCCTTCTGGTTGCAGATCGCGCCGGCGCTTACGTCGGTTCTCGATGCCTTTTATACCCATGCCGATTCCATACCGAGCCTTGCGACGATGGTCAGCCACCGCAAGGCGCATCTGGTGGCCGTGCAGAAGAAGCACTGGGAGCAGATGTTCCTGGGCAAGTTCGACGAGGCCTATGTCGCGTCTGTGAGGCGCATCGGCCACGCCCATCACCGTGTGGGGCTGGAGGCGGGAGTCTACATCTCGGGCTACAGCTTCATCCTTAACCGCCTCACGGAATGCCTCTCCCGCGGTTTCATGCGCAATGCGCGTGCGCTGGCGGAGGATGTCGTGCTGCTGAACAAGGTGATGATGCTCGATCTCGATATCGCGATCTCCACCTATGAGGAGACGATGATCGCCGAGCGCACGGCGCGCGAGAACGGCCTGCGGCAAGCCATCCAGGCGTTCGAATCCTCCGTGAACACGCGCTTTGGCCGCCTGAGTGACGCCGGCCAGCGGCTGAGCCAGGCCGCGGCCCAGCTTGAGTCCATCGCGCAATCCAGCGCGGAACTCGGCCAGCAGGCGAAGGATGCCTCGCTCTCCACCAGCTCCAACGTGAGCACCGTGGCGAGCGCCACGGAGGAGCTGTCCTCCTCGATCGTGGATCTCAACCACCAGCTCAACACCACCGCCGGCAAGGTGGACACGATCTCCATGCTCGCGACGGGCACAACGGATGTCGTGCATTCGCTGGTCACCGCAACGCGCTCCATCGGCGATGTCGTGACGCTGATCCAGTCCATTGCGGGGCAGACGAACCTGCTCGCGCTCAACGCCACAATCGAATCCGCTCGCGCCGGTGAGGCCGGACGCGGTTTCGCAGTGGTGGCGCAGGAAGTGAAGGCGTTGGCGCAGCAGACCGCGAAGGCCACGGAGGATATCGCAGCGCAGATCACCC
>Ga0209053_1001375_pt1 | contig 11633 bp, 12 predicted proteins | sample EBPBio152010_DNA_FD_185864 | JGI IMG/M metagenome (GOLD analysis project Ga0209053, IMG submission 185864) | Wastewater treatment Type I Accumulibacter community from EBPR Bioreactor in Madison, WI, USA - Reactor 1_7/15/2010_ DNA (SPAdes)... | ecosystem: Engineered > Bioreactor > EBPR >... | reverse complement strand
CCGCCCGGAACCCGCCCGACAAGGCCCGCGCCAGCAACGCCACCCAGACCGGACCGGGAACCGCCCAAAGCGCCGCCATGCCTCCGGCATAGACCAGCAACTGCCAGAAGGTGACATTCATCCGAAACGCCTCGTCAGATCGCAATGCAGCCGGTTGGCCGCCGCCCGGTGATCGGGATAATCCGTGGCGCGGGGGATGAAAAGCCAATCCTGCGCGGCCTGCGATTCACCCGCGTCCACCGCCGGGTCGGTGGCCTCGCCTTGCCCCCTCTCGCCCGGATCGCCGGGACCGCCGTCACGGCGCAAGCCACAGGCTGCCATCCTCGGCCAGCGGCCAGAACGGGTTCATCGCGACCTCCCAGACATGGCCATCGGGATCAGCCCAATAGCCGCTGTAACCACCCCAGAACACCTTTTCAGGCCGCTTGAGCGCGCTCGCCCCTGCCGCCAGCGCCGCGTCAAAGGCGGCATCCACCTCGGCCTCGGTCGCGAAATTCTGCGCCAACGTGACGGCGCCGCAGCCCAGTTCGGCCCCGGGCCTGCCCTGATCGGCCGCCAGTTCGGCCCGACCGAACAACCCCAGCACCAGGCCGTTCATCTGATAGAAGGCCACACCCTCCTGGGCGCCATGCTCCTGCCAGCCCAGCCGCGCATAAAACGCCTTGGCTGCTGCCAGATCGGCCACGCCAAGCGTGATCAGGGTCACACGTTGAGGGGTCATGGTGCCTCCGCTTGCAGGGCCGACCGGCCCGCCTCATCCGTTACACGAATCCGCTGCGCCCGCGCGCCCAGACTGTCAAACAGGCCCGGCTCGGTGCCGGTCATGATCGCCTGCGCCCCCAGGGCACATAACGCATCATACAACGCCGCGCGCCGGTCCATGTCGAGATGCGCCGCCACCTCATCCAGCAACAGGATCGGCGGCCGCCCCAGATCGGCAGCCAAGGCACGGGCATTGGCCAGGATCAGGCTGATCAGCAATGCCTTCTGCTCGCCGGTGGAACATTGATCCGCCGCCACGCCCTTGGCCTCAAAGACCGCCGCCAGATCGGCGCGATGCGGCCCGACCAGCGTGCGCCCCGCCGCCAGATCGCGCCGACGCCCCTCGGCCAGCGCCAGCGCCAGATCCTCGCCCCAGGGCTCGGCCTCGGTGATCGCCAGCCCCGCGCGCGGAAAGGCGGTCTCCGCCCCCTCCTGCGCCGCCATCAACCGCGCCACCGCCAGTTCGCGATTGCGCCGGATCGCCGCGCCGGCCTGCGCCATCTGTGCCTCCAGCGCGCCATACCAGAAGGCATCGGCCACCCCGTCCTTCAGCAGCCGGTTGCGCTCTCGCATCGCCTTTTCATAGGCCAGCACCGCCTCGGCATGATCGGGCACAAAGCTCAGCACCGTGCGATCCAGAAACCGCCGCCGTCCCTCGGCCGCCTCGATCCACAGACGGTCCATGCTGGGCACCAGCCAGACCATGCGCAGCACCCGCGCCAGCGCCACCTGCGGCGCGGCCTTGCCGTCGATACGCACCTGCCGCGCCGCCCCGGCCTCGGCCCAGGTCTCCAGCTCATGCGCCGCGCTCAGGCCCGCCACGGTCGCGCCGACCTTCCAGCCGATCGCCTCTGGCCGTCGCGCCAGATCCTCGGCCGCCGCGCGCCGCAATCCCCGCCCGGGCGACAGCAGCGACACCGCCTCCAGGATATTGGTCTTGCCCGCTCCGTTCGCACCGACAAGCGCCACCGGCCGGCCGTCAAACACCAGCCGCGCCGCCTGATGGCTGCGAAAATGCGACAGCTGCAAGGACAGGATCGCCAGCCCGGCCACTCCCGGCTTCCTTTGCTTCTTGTGCAAATACTCTGCGGGGGCCCGGGGGCGCAAAGCCCCCGGGTCACACCGCCCGCGCGTCGTCAGACACGCATCGGCATCACGACATAGACCGCCGAACTGTCATTGCCCTCGCGCATCAGCGTCGGATCGCCCGAGGAGTTGAACAGGAAGACCGCATTCTCGCGGTCCACCTGGCTCGCGATTTCCAGCAGGTATTTCGCGTTGAACCCGATCTCCAGCCGCTCGTCGCCATAGGCCACGGCCAGTTCTTCCTCGGCCGCGCCGCTGTCGGGGGCATTGACCGACAGGACCAGCCGATCCTCATCCAGGCTCAGCTTCACAGCGCGCGACCGTTCCGATGACACGGTCGCCACCCGGTCCACCGCCTTGGCGAAATCCGAGGCATCGACCTCAAGCCGCCGCGTGTTGTTCATCGGGATGACGCGGGTGTAATCGGGGAAGGTGCCGTCAATGACCTTGGAGGTCAGCGTGATGGTCGGCGTGGCAAAGCGCACCTTCGTCTCGCTGACCGAGACGGCGATCTGCGCCTCGTCATCGTCCAGCAGCTTGCGCAGTTCGTTCACCGTCTTGCGCGGCACGATCACACCCGGCATGCCCTGCGCCCCCTCGGGCAGCGGCGCGTCAATCCGCGCAAGGCGGTGCCCGTCGGTCGCCACACAGCGCAGCACCGGGCCATCCTCGCCGGTCGAGACATGCATGTAGACGCCGTTCAGGTAATAGCGCGTCTCCTCGGTGGAGATGGCGAATTTCGCCTTGTCGAACAGCCGGCGCAGCACCGGCGCCGGGGCGCCGAAATTGGTGGTATATTCCGACGAGGCCATGACCGGGAAATCTTCCTTCGGCAGCGTCGCCAGATTGAAGGTCGAACGCCCCGCCATCACGGTCAGCCGCCCCGCCGCGGCATCCTCGCTCAGCGTGACCAGCGCGCCATCGGGCAGCTTGCGCACGATCTCATGCAGCATCACCGCCGAAACCGTGGTGGCGCCGGGGCGTTCCACCATGGCGGCGGCCTTGTCCACCACTTCGATATCCAGATCGGTGGCGCGGAAGCTGACATTCGCACCCTCGGCCTCGATCAGCACATTGGCCAGAATCGGGATCGTGTTGCGACGCTCCACCACCGATTGCGCCTGACCCACGGCCTTCAGAAGCGTGCCGCGTTCAATGCTGATCTTCATCCCTGTCACCCTATTTCTTGCGGGACACCAAAATAGGCCCGGTTCCCGCCGGTTCTCAAGCAGTTTTGGCGACATTCCGCCGGATTGTCGGGGGCGTCAAGCGGATGTGGCCGCGCCGGGCCGAAGCGTGGCCCGAATGCGCCAGAAGAAAGGGGGCCGAAGCCCCCGTTTCTCAGGCCTGAAGCAGACGCCGCAGCAGTTGCAGATCATCGGCCAGCTGGCTGTCGGTCGCCATCAGCTCCTCGATCTTGCGCACGCCATGCATGATCGTCGTGTGGTCGCGCCCGCCAAAGCGGCGGCCGATCTCGGGCAGGCTGCGCGGGGTCAGCTGCTTGGCCAGATACATGGCGATCTGCCGGGGCCGCGCGATGGTGCGCAGCCGCTTCGGCCCGATCATGTCGCTGAGGCGGATATTGTAATGCTCCGCGACCTTGCGCTGGATTTCCTCGATCGTGACCTTGCGATCCGAAGCGCGCAGGATATCGGCCAGACAGTCCTGCGTCAGATCCAGCGTGATCTCGCGCCCCACCAGCGAGGCGAAGGCAAAAAGCCGGGTCAGCGCGCCTTCCAGCACGCGGACATTGGTGGTGATGCGATGCGCCAGAAACTCCAGCACGCCGGGCGCAAGGACCAGGCCGCGATACTGGTCGCGATACTGATCGGCCTTCTGTTGCAGGATACCCAGCCGCAATTCGTAATCGGTCGGATGCAGATCGACCACCAGCCCGCATTGCAGGCGGCTGCGAATCCGCTCCTCCAGATCCTTGATCTCGCCCGGGGCGCGGTCGGCGGAAATCACGATCTGCTTGTTCTGATCGACCAGCGCGTTGAAGGTATGGAAGAATTCTTCCTGCGTGCTGTCCTTGCCGGCGATGAACTGCACGTCATCGACCATCAGCACATCGACCGAGCGAAACAGTTCCTTGAAATCCATCACCGACCGGTCGCGCAGCGCCTGAACGAAGCGATACATGAACTGTTCGGCCGACAGATACAGCACGCGCAGATCCGGGCGGCGGGTCTGCAATTCATGCGCGATGGCATGCATCAGGTGCGTCTTGCCGAGCCCGACGCCGCCATAGAGGAACAGCGGGTTGAAGGTGACCGGCCCGCCCTCGGCCACACGCCGCGCGGCGGCATGGGCAAGCTCGTTCGGCTTGCCGACCACGAAACTGTCAAAGGTGAAACGCGCATCCAGCGGCGCGCCGGGCAGATCCTCATCCGCGGCACGGCGCGCGGCGGTGCGGGGCCGCGCCTCGGCGGGCTTCGGCTCGGGCGTCTTGACCACGGGGCGGGCGGCGCCGCGCGGGGCGGCCTTGACCGCGAATTCCACGCGATCGACCTGCTGACCATTGGCATTCAGATGCGACCGGATATGGTCGCCAAAATTACGGTTGACCCAATCGCCAAAGAACGAGGTCGGAACCTCGAACCGCGCAACCCCGTTTTTCAGATCAGAAAGCTGCAGCGGCTCGATCCAGGTGGCGTAGTTGGTCTTTCCAAGATGTTTTTCAAGCTGCTCACGAATCTCACCCCAAGTTTCGTTCGTCATTTTCTTCTCAACCCGTCCCGCGCCATTCTTGGCCTGATTGGGGCAAAACGCCCGTCTTGAAACTTGGCGGTTCCAAACAGGGAACCGTCGCAGCGCGCGGCTGCGCCGGGGGGTGAGGCGCAAAACAGTCGGCACGACGGGAAGGCCCGTCGTGTGACAGAAGTGCATGTCGCGCAAGTTGCGCAGACCTCAAGCAAGCTTCGCGTGACAATTGACGGGAACCTGCGTGAATGCGCAGGGTGGCAGCCCCCTCATCTGTCACACGATCTCGGCTTGTCCCCCAGGACACCGTGAATCGCATGGGCAAGCTAGCAAGGCGGGCGCAGGCCCTGCAACCGATCTTCTCTGTTGACAGGGGTGCCCGTTGCACCGAATCCCGCACCCCTTGCAAAAACGCCACGCCGGGATGATTTGGCACCAGATTTCGTCAAAAAACCCTTGAAAACGCAAAAAGCGCGCCGTTTGGCGCGCTTAGTGCGTGGTCTTCATGTCACGCCGGATTCGGCCGAGACATCAGGCCTTGGCGGCGACAGCCTTCACACGGGCGGTCAGGCGCGACATTTTGCGCGCGACGGTGTTCTTGTGCAGAACGCCCTTGGTGACGCCACGGGCCAGTTCCGGCTGGGCATTCTTCAGCGCTTCGGCAGCAGCGGTCTGGTCGCCCGAGGCGATGGCCTCTTCGACCTTGCGCAGGAAGGTGCGGATGCGCGAACGACGCGCCTTGTTGACGGCGTAACGGGCTTCCGACTGACGGGCGCGTTTCTTGGACTGGGGCGTATTGGCCATGGGCTTGGTTCCTTCGGATCTTCTGTTTCGGTGGCGACAATGACCCAAAGGCAGACCCCTCCGACAGAGCGGTCATGATTCTTGCCTAAGCGGGCCCACGCGCATGTGACGTGGGCCTATAGGGGAAAGGCCGCGGAAAGGGAAGCCTTATTTGTCGCGGAATTGCGGGGTGCGCTTTTCCAGAAAGGCGGCCATGCCCTCTTTCTGGTCTTCGCTGGCAAACAGCGCATGAAACACCCGCCGTTCAAACAGGATGCCTTCGCGCAGTGTGGTTTCATAGCTGCGGTTCACGCATTCCTTGACCACCATCGCGGTCAGCATCGACTTTTCGGCGATCTTGGCGGCGATCTTGCGCGTCTCGCTCATCAGATCCTTGGCCGGCACCACGCGCGACACCAGACCGCAACGCTCTGCCTCGGCGGCATCCATGAAGCGGCCGGTCAGGTGCATGTCCATCGACTTGGACTTGCCGACGAAACGGGTCAGCCGCTGCGTGCCGCCAATGCCCGCCACCACACCCAGATTGATCTCGGGCTGGCCGAACTTGGCGGTATCGGAGGCGATGATGAAGTCGCAGGCCATCGCCAGTTCACAGCCGCCGCCCAGGGCATAGCCCGACACGGCCGCGATGATCGGCTTGCGCACGCGGGTGATCGCATCGGCTTCGGCGGCAAAGAAATCTTCGCCGAACATCTCCACAAAACCCTTGGTGGACATTTCCTTGATGTCCGCCCCGGCGGCAAAGGCCTTTTCCGACCCGGTGATCACGATACAGCGCACCGAATCGTCGCGATCGGCGGCCTTCAGCGCCTCCGACAATTCGCCCAGCAGCTTGCTGTTCAATGCGTTCAGCGCATCGGGCCGGTTCAGGCGGATCAGCGCGATATAATCCTCGATCTCGACGATCAGCGTCTCATAGGCCATGCGGAGGCTCCCCTTTGGTCTGCGAAGACTCCTACCAGCCTGACCGCAGGGCGCAAGGGCAAGGACGGGACGTTACCGCTGACAGGCAGGGCAGAAAAAGCTCGACCGCCCCGATTGCACGATTCGATGCAGCACCTGCCCGCATGCGGGCGTCAAACAGGGCTGGCCTTCGCGGTCATAGACGCGAAAACGGTGCTGGAAATAGCCCAGCTCGCCATCCGCCTGCCGATAATCCTTCAGCGACGATCCCCCGGCCTCGATCGCCTCGGTCAGCACCGCGCGGATCAGCGGCACCAGGCGCGCCATCTCCTCTGGCGTCACGTCGCGGGCCAGACGGGCCGGATGGATGCCGGCTCGGAACAGCACCTCGCAGACATAGATATTGCCCAGACCCGCCACCAGATGCTGATCCAGCAGCGCCGACTTGATCGGCGTCGCGCGACCGCGCAGCCGCGACGCAAGATAATCCTCGTGAAAATCGTTGCCCAGCGGCTCTGGCCCCAGCACCGACAGCAGCGGATGCGCCTCGGCCCCCGCCGTCGGCATCAGATCCATCGCGCCAAAACGGCGGGCATCGTTGAAGGTCACGCGCGCGCCACCCGCCATATCCAGCACCACATGATCATGCTTGGCCGGCGCCGGGTGATCGTGGTGAAAACCGCCGACCTGCGCGCCCGAAATCAGCATCCGCCCCGACATGCCCAGATGAACCAGCAGCGTCTCGCCGGTTGAAAGATCGGCCAGGATGTATTTCGACCGCCGCCGCAGCGCATCGACCCGCGCCCCGGTCAGCCGGTCGGCCATGCCGGGCGGAAAGGGCCAGCGCAGATCGGGCCGGTTCACCTGCGCGCGGGCGATCACCTGCCCTTCCATCACCGGCAACAGGCCGCGGCGGACGGTTTCAACCTCGGGCAGTTCGGGCATGGCTTCCCCTTCGGACAGATCGGCGCATTGCGGCGGGCGCGCTCTGGCCTATAAGGGGGTCCAGCGCCGCGACGGCAAGCCCTGCGAGTATCCGATGACCGACGACCAGAAAACCACCCATTTCGGCTTTCAGACGGTGAACGAGGCCGACAAGGCCGGCATGGTGCATGGCGTCTTTACCCGCGTCGCCAGCAAATATGACGTGATGAACGACGCGATGAGCCTTGGCATCCACCGCATCTGGAAGGATGCGATGATGGATTGGCTGGCCCCGCGCCCGGGGACAAGGCTGCTCGACGTGGCGGGCGGCACCGGCGACATTTCGTTTCGCTACCTCAAACGCGCGCCGGGCGCCCATGCCACCGTGCTGGACATGACCGAGTCGATGCTGGTCGAGGGGCGCCAGCGCGCCGAGGCCGGCCGCATGACCGACCAGCTGGATTGGGTGGTGGGCGACGCGATGGCGCTGCCCTTTCCGGCCAATACCTTCGACACCTATACGATCAGCTTCGGCATTCGCAACGTGACCCGCGTGCAGGACGCCCTGAACGAGGCCTATCGCGTGCTGCGCCCCGGCGGGCGGCTGATGGTGCTGGAATTCAGCCAGATCCCAAATGACATGATGCAAAAGGCCTATGATCTTTACAGCTTCAACCTGATCCCGGTGATGGGCCAGGTGATCGCGGGCGACCGCGACAGCTATCAGTATCTGGTCGAGAGCATTCGCAAATTCCCCGATCAGGACAGTTTCGCCGGCATGATCCGCAAGGCGGGCTTTGGTCAGGTGAAATATCGCAACCTCTCGCTCGGGATCGCGGCGCTGCATTCCGGCTGGAAGATCTGATGCGCGGCCCCCACAATATCCTCCGCCTCGTGCGCACGCTGGCGACGCTGGAACGCACCGGCGCCATCGGGCAGGTTCTGGCCGCGATGGACGCGCCGCCGCGCCTGCGTGCCGTCGCGCGTATCCTGGGCTGGCCGTTCAAATGGCTGGGGCTGAAGGGCGACCCGTCCCTGCCGCCGACCACCCGCGCCCTGACCGCGCTGGGCCCGGCTTATATCAAGTTCGGCCAGATCCTTTCGACCCGTCCCGATATCGTCGGCGACGAACTGGCCGACCAGCTGCGCTATCTGCAAGACAAGCTGCCGCCCTTCCCCGTCTCGGTCGCGCGCGCGATGATCGAGGAGGAACTGGCCCAGCCGGTTGACACCCTGTTCAGCGCGTTTTCCGAACCCGTCGCCGCCGCCTCCATCGCGCAGGTGCATCGCGCGCGCCTTGCCGGCACCGGCGAGGATGTCGCGGTCAAGGTGCTGCGCCCGGGGATCGAACGCGCCTTCCGCCGCGATATCGACGCCTTCTGGTTCGCCGCGCGCGCCATCGAAACCCTTTCGCCCTCGTCGCGCCGGCTGCGGCCAATGGATGTCATCTCGCATTTCGAAGGCGTGGTGATGGGCGAACTGGACCTGCGGCTGGAGGCATCGGCCGCCGCCGAATTCGCCGCCAATACCGAAGGTGATGCCGGTTTCCGCGTGCCCAAACCGATCTGGTCGATGTCGTCGCGCAATGTGATGACGATGGGCTGGGCCGAAGGCGTGCCGCTGGCCGACAATGCCGCACTCGACGCCGCCGGCCATGACCGCGTGGCGCTTGGCGCGCGGGTGTTGCAGCTGTTCCTCAGCCATGCCTTGCGCGACGGGTTCTTTCACGCCGACATGCATCAGGGCAACCTGAAGGTCGGGCCGGATGGCAGCATCATCGCCTATGATTTCGGCATCATGGGGCGGCTCGACGAATATACCCGCCGCGTCTATGCCGAGATCCTGTTCGGCTTCATCAAGAAGGATTACCGCCGCGTCGCGGAGGTGCATTTCGAGGCCGGCTATGTGCCCGCCGACCGCGATATCGACGAATTCGCCCGCGCCCTGCGCGTGGTCGGCGAGCCGATCTTCGGGATGGAGGCCAGCCGTATCTCCATGGCGCGCCTTCTGGCTTATCTCTTTGAAGTCACCGAGAAATTCGGAATGCAAACCCGCACCGAGCTGATCTTGCTGCAACGCACGATGGTCGTGGTCGAAGGCGTGGCGCGCGGGCTTGACCCCCATATCAACATCTGGCAGGTCGCCCGCCCCATCGTCGAGGATTACATCAAGACGAATATCGGCCCGCGCGCGCTGCTGCGCGATCTGATGCAAACGGCGCGCGTGCTGGGCCGCTTCGGGCCCAAATTGCCGGCGCTGGTCGAGGCGCAGCTGGTGCGCCAGTCGCGGCCACTGGCCGAGCCGCTGCGTGCTGTGCATCCGCTGGTCTGGATGGGGGCGGGTGCCGGGCTCATGCTGCTGGGCGTTGTCGCGGGGGGGCTGCTTTAGCGCCGCTCCAGTTCCAGCCGCAGCGCCGCCGCGTAATCCGCATCGCCGCGGGCCGCCTTCCAGGCGCAATGCGCCGCGATACGCCAATGCAGGAGCGGGGCAAGTCTGTGATACCGCGCCACGATCTCCGCCTGCGGATAGGATGCCAGAAAGCGCGCCACGGCCCCCTCTTGCAACGGTGCCCCGACATAAAGCACCTGCATCGCCGGCGACAGGAAGGTCGCGATATCCTCCGCCGGATCGCCCAGCGCCGGGCATTGCCAGTCGATGAAGATCGGGCCACCTGGCGCGGCGATGATATTGCCCGGCACGGCGTCGCCATGGATGAAACGGCCCAAGGACGACAGGCCGGCAGGCCAGGCGGGGCAGACCGGCAGGCCGGCACCGGCAGGCGCCCAGCCCAGAATCTCGTCCCGCAGCATCGGTCCGGTCGTCCCCCTGCGCAGCCCCTCGGGCGGCGGCAGACCATGCAGCCGCGCCAATGCGCGGGCCACCGGCGCCGGATCGCCCGACCAGACCGCCCCCGGCACATGATCGTAGACCAGCCAGTCCGGGCCTGCGGCCCGCAGCCGTGGCGCCAGACCCTGCCCCGCCAGCGCTTCCAGCGCCAACTGTTCCTGTGCGGGAAGATTCGCGAAAAGCGGGCTCGCGGCCTCCGGGCGGTAATGCTTCACCACGCAATCCCCGACTTGCCAGACCGCATTGCTGCGCCCGCCCCTCAGCGGCTCCCATGAGGCGGCCGGGTCCAGCACGGGCTGAACCGCCCGTTTCAACCGGGCCGAAGGCGTGAGGGGGAGCGCTGCCTGCATCATCGCCGCGCAAGCTAGGGCCAGCCCCCGCCATGCGCAAGTCAGAGCCCGTCACGCAGGGCCGTCACAGCCGAGGACGCCACCTTGCGCCCGCCCTGCATGACCAGGATCATCTCGCCATTCAGGCTCTGCACCTCGTCGATCCGGCCATAAACCTCGACCCCGGTCGTCTCAAGCGCCTCGCCATCGACCGAATTCTCCACCACCAAGTCATAAAGCCCGTTGGGGAGCGGCTGACCTGCTATATCCTTCGGTTGCCAGTCAAAGCCCTGGCTATTCACCGGCAGATCGACGCGACTCACAAGTTGGCCTGCGGAATTGCGCACGACCAAGACCGCCCTGTCGGCGCCCGTTGCGATCTCGGGCACGATCGGGACCGCCTCACCGCCCGAAACCAGCGCCGGCATCACCGCCCGCGCCTCATGCCCGACCCAGGTCGCGACCTGCGCCATGCCCAGCATCGCGACGCTGGACTGAAGCCCGGTCAGCAGCTTGTTCGTCTGTGTCTGCTGCTCCACCGCGGAAAAGCTGGCCAGTTGCGACAGGTATTCGGTGCTGTCCACCGGATTCATCGGATCCTGAAATTCCAGCTGGGTGGTCATCAGCTTGAGAAAGGTCTGGAAATCCGACGTGAGCGCGGCACTGCCCGAGGCGGCGGAACTGACCTTGGTCGCGCCGGAAGTCGTTGCGGCAACATCCATGGGAACCTCCTAGATGCGAATGTTCAGTCCCGCCATCACTGGCATCGCAGCGGGGTGAGAGGACAGGTAGGACGGGTGAGGCGCCGCATTGGGCGGGTCGGCCATCTCGGGTGTTTCAACAGCCGCCTGCGACGGGGGCGCGTGCTGCGACCATTGCCCAAAGCTCATCTCAGCGCCGGAGAAACCGGCCTGATGCAGCTCGCGCGCGAGGGTATCGGCATGTCGGCGCATCAGGTCGAGCGTCTCGCCCCGCTCGACCTGCACCAACACGCGCAGCGTGTCACCGTCGCGCGTGAGGGCGATTCGCAGCTGGCCCAGCTCCTCCGGGTCAAGCCGGATTTCGATCTGGTCGGCGCCCCCCTCGGATGACCGCGCGACGATCATCACGGGCTCGGCGGCCCGCTCCACGCCTTGGGGGGCATGTGTTACCGGCACCGATTCCTGCCGCAGATAGCCGTGCACGAGGTTGCCGATGCGCATCAGCGGTGGGTGACTGACCGGCATCGCCTGCGCGAAATCCAGCGCGGCCGCGGGCGTGCCGTCCGTCATTTGC
>Ga0209053_1001373_pt1 | contig 11665 bp, 11 predicted proteins | sample EBPBio152010_DNA_FD_185864 | JGI IMG/M metagenome (GOLD analysis project Ga0209053, IMG submission 185864) | Wastewater treatment Type I Accumulibacter community from EBPR Bioreactor in Madison, WI, USA - Reactor 1_7/15/2010_ DNA (SPAdes)... | ecosystem: Engineered > Bioreactor > EBPR >... | reverse complement strand
GGACGACGACATGAGGGATTCTCTGCAAAAGGCTGAACCGGGTTCCAGTGTCGCAGCGTAGGCACGATGGATGCAACCGGGGCAAGCTCCAACATCATGGAATCGAAATGAGGCGAATCGCGGGTGTGGATGGTTGCCGGGCGGGATGGATGACCATCTGGCGTGAGGCGAGCGGTGCCAGCTTCGGATTTCGGGTGTTTTCGAGCCTTGATGATCTCGATCGCGCCTTGCCCGATATCGCCGCCTTGGCCATCGATATGCCCATCGGTCTGCCCGAGCGCATCGATGGCTCCGGTCGTCCGCCGGAGAAGGCGGTGCGCCCCCTGCTGGGCGCGCGGCAATCGAGCGTGTTCTCCATTCCCGCCCGCGCAGCGGTGGAGGCGTCGGATTATGGCGAAGCCTGCCGATTGGCGCTCGCCACCTCCGATCCGCCCCGCAAGGTCGCAAAACAGGGCTTCAACCTTTTCCCGAAGATTCGTGAGCTGGATCTTTTCCTGCGCGTGCGGCCGGGCATGGTGGACCGCGTGGTGGAGACGCATCCCGAACTCGTGTTCCGGCGCATCCGGGGCGCGCCGCTGGAGCATCCGAAAAAGCTGCCCGAGGGGCGGGCCGAGCGCCTGGCCCTGCTCGCGAAGGCCGGTCTGCCTGCTGACCTTCTGGCGGCCAGCCCACCGGCAGGCGCAGGGGCGGATGACCTGCTTGATGCCATGGCCTGCCTTCTCACCGCAGAGCGCCATGCGCGGGGGGAAGCAGTGCCACATCCGTTGCAACCCGTGCGGGATTCTCTTGGTTTGCGGATGGCCATCTGGGCCTAGGGCTGCACCTCTGAGCCATTTTGATGCCCCCTGTGCGTGTTTCGCGGCTTGCAGGTCCGGGCAATCCGTGGTGAACCCGGTATACCATGAGCAGCAAGCCCCGCCCCTTCGTTCCGGCCGAGTTCCCGACCCGCTTGCTGGAGGGCTACAACGCCTTCCGCGAAGGACGACTCCCGCAGGAGAGGGCGCGCTTCGAGGAAATGGCCGAGAACGGCCAGAAGCCGGAAATCATGGTCATCGCCTGCTGTGACAGCCGGGTTTCGCCCGAGGTCATCTTTGATGCGCGACCGGGAGAGCTTTTCGTCGTGCGCAATGTGGCAAATCTGGTGCCGCCCTACGCGCCGGATGGCGAATTGCACGGCACTTCCGCCGCTCTGGAATTCGCGGTTCAGGCGCTCAAGGTGCGGCACATCGTGGTGATGGGCCATGGCCGCTGCGGTGGCGTGCATTCCTATGTGCGCCGCCTGCGCACGCCGAGCGCCGATGACGCGCTCTCGCCCGGCGATTTCATCGGTCGCTGGATGACCTTGATCAGCCCAGCGGCGGAATCCCTTGTGGATCAAGGCGATGAAACCGATGCGGAATACGCCGAAAGGCTCGCCGTCGCCTCGATCCGCAATTCGATCGAGAACATGCTGACCTTCCCTTGCGTGAGCATCCTGCACGGGCGTGGCCAACTCGCGCTCCATGGCGCCATGTTCGATGTGCAGACGGGGTTACTGCGCACTCTCTGATGCATGTTCGACCGAGGGGAGCGCTGGTTCGCCTCAAGAAAATGATGATCAGATTGATCGCTCTGAGAAGAAAACCGGCAGTTCCGCGATGCTCGCGAGTACAGCATCGCTTTCCGACGCGAGCCGTTCGACTGTCCCTGTTCCCGTGAGCACGGCGAGGCACAGGCCGCATTGGGCCGCGCGTCCCATGCGCATGTCGTGGCGGTTGTCCCCGACCATCGCGATGGCGCTCGTGGGAAGTCCAAGCGCCGCTGAAAAGCCGAGCGCCATGCCCGGCTCCGGCTTCACGCCATGGCCGGAATCATACCCGGCCACGAAATCCACGAGATCATCCACGCCTTCCAGCACGAGCAGGCGACGGATGGCCGTCTCGCTGTCGGAACTGGCTAGGCCGAGCCGGTAACCCGCGCCACTCAGTTCCTCGAAGAGCGGACGCAAGGGCACGACCGGAAAGCCGCGTTCCGCTGCCGAAACGAACAGGCGATCGAGATCGGCAATCAGCGGCTCGCGCGACAGAATGGAACCATGTGCGCGGAAGATATCTGCGATTTCTGCCGTGTTTCCTGCCGCGAAAATGGTATCCGCCGCCGTGATCAGCGTATCCGGGTTCATGCCGCCGGCCATCATCAGGCGGCGGGCGAGGGCCTCATTGCCCTCGGCGGCAAAGCGGGAGGCTTCCTGCAGGACCGGCCCCCAGCTCCGCTGGAAATCGATCAGCGTACCATCCTTGTCGAAGAGGATGGCACGGATGGCACGGCGGCGGGTGATTTCAACCATGGATCGTCAGATGCTCCGCGCCGCGAGGCCCTTCATGAGGATTGGGCCCGTGGGTTTGCCGGTCGGTGAGCCGCCCCGTGGTTCCAGCGTGAGTTCGAAGAGGTGGTTTGCTTCGGGTTTGCCGAGGTTTTTCAGGTCGAGTTTCAGGCTGCGGGCGCGATCGAGACGCCCCACGGAAACCGGCCCCTGCTCGCGCCTTTGCAACGTCCAGACCTCGATGATACGCCCCTGCGGCACCGCGATATCTTCGAGCGGGATGAGATTCACTGTGCCATCGGCATAGACATTCACCACGGCCGCCGCGCGTCCATCGCCGGTGTTCAGCACGGCCACGTATTCTGGCTTCAGCGGTCCGCGCGCGATGGTCATCGCGAGGGCCACGGCGAGAACGAGACCCGCCAGCCCGCTGGCAAGGCCAAGGGGTCGCCAGAAGCCAAGGCTTTCCCACAGGGCGGTGAGTCGCGAAGGCCGTGCGCCACGCGCTGATTTGGGATCATGCAGCGGGATGAGCGATTCGATCCGGCTCCAGAGGGTGGGCAGCGGCACCATGGGCGATGCCGTGTCATCCAGCGGGGCGAGGCGCAATTGCCACGCGATCAAAGCCTCGCGAAAGGCGGGATTGGTCGCCGCAAGTGCTTCCGCGCGGCTGCGATCAGTGGCTTCCAGCGTGCCCAGCGCGTATTCGCCGGCGAGGGCTTCGAGCTCATCGGAGAGCCGGGTCATCCCATGCACTCCTTCAGTGAGAGGAGTGACCGTCGCACCCAACTTTTCACGGTGCCGAGCGGTGTGCCGAGCCGCGCGGCGATCTCGCCATGGCTAAGGCCTTCGGTGAAGGCGAGCAGGATTATCTTGCGGCGCGCTTCCTCCAGCCCCTCGAGGCAGCGCTTCAGCGCGCTTTCCTCGGAGAGGCGGGTCATCGTGTCTTCTGCACTTTCGCCCGGCGTTTCGAGGCCAAGGGGCTCGAAATCCTCCACGAGATCAAGTCGCGTCTCGCCGCGCAGCACGTTCAGTGTGCGGTTGCGCAGCAGGGTCGTGAGCCAGGCGCGGCCATAGCCCGCCCGTCCGTCAAAACGGTGGGCCTGCTCCCAGAGGGTCAGGAATGTATCCTGCACAACATCCTCCGCCGCCGCGCGACGCTTGAGCATGCGGAAGGCAATGCCGAGCAGTCGCGCGCTTTCTGCCTGATAGATGGCGCGCAAGGCCATCCGATCGCCCTTGGCACAGGCGAGAATGGCAGCTTCGAGCGAGCCGTAGCGCGCGAGATCGGGCATCAGTGAAACTCTCCCGCTTTCCGCATAACACGGCTCTCTGGCTTTTGGATGCAGGGAGACGTCGCTTTTCCAAAGCCGAGCGGTGCAGGAGCAATTCCCGATTGCATTTTCCGCCCCTGCTGCCACGTTTTCCGCCAGCAGGGAGAGAGACGATGACCGCAGGGATGCTCGGCAAGCTCGCGGCGCCGGAAAACGGGCGCGGGCGGCACAAGGTCGTCTCGGCAGCCGAGGCCATTGCGCTCATTCGCGATGGCGATACGGTTGCGACCGGCGGTTTCGTGGGCATCGGATTTGCCGAAAACCTCGCGGTGGCGCTGGAAGAGCGCTTCCTAGCGAGCGGGCGCAATGCTCCGGATGGCATCGGCAGCCCGCGCAATCTCACGCTGCTTTATGCCGCCGGGCAGGGCGACGGGAAGGAGCGGGGGCTCAACCATTTCGGGCATCCCGGCCTCGTGAGGCGGGTGATCGGCGGGCATTGGGGCCTTGTGCCTAAGCTCCAGCAACTCGCGGTTTCCGGCCAGATCGAGGCCTATAACCTGCCGCAGGGCGTGATTTCGCAGCTTTACCGGGATATTGCCGCGGGAAAACCGGGGCATCTCAGCCGCATTGGCCTCGGCACTTTCGTCGATCCGCAATTCGGCGGTGGCAAGATCAACGCCGCGACGACCGAGGATCTCGTCACGCGGATGGAGATCGGCGGCGAGGAATTCCTCTTCTACAAGGCCTTCCCTGTGCATGTTGCGCTTCTGCGCGGCACAACCGCCGATCCCGATGGCAACATCACGATGGAGCGCGAGGCGTTGACGCTGGAGGCTCTCGCTATCGCCATGGCCGCGCGCAATTCCGGCGGCATTGTCATCGTGCAGGTCGAGCGGATGGCCGAGCGTGGCTCGCTGCCGCCCCGGCAGGTGAAGATTCCCGGCGTGATGGTGGATTGCGTGGTGGTGGCGGAGAAGCCCGAATACCACATGCAGACTTTCGCGACTGCCTATAATCCGGCCTTTGCGGGGGAAATCCGTGTACCGCAGGATTCGCTGCTGCCTATGGCGATGAGTGCGCGGAAGATCATCGCGCGCCGTGCGGCGATGGAATTGCGGGCGAATGCGGTTGTGAATCTCGGTATTGGCATGCCCGAGGGCATCGCGGCGGTGGCCGCCGAGGAGCGGGTGGTCGACCTGCTGACACTCACGGCCGAGCCGGGCGTGGTGGGCGGCATTCCCGCTTCTGGCCTCAATTTCGGAGCCGCAACGAACACGCAAGCCATCATCGACCAGCCCTACCAGTTCGATTTCTACGATGGCGGTGGGCTCGATCAGGCCTTTCTCGGTCTCGCGCAGGCGGATCGGTACGGGAACCTCAACGTCTCGAAATTCGGGCCGAGGCTCGCAGGCGCGGGCGGGTTCATCAATATCAGCCAGACCGCCAAGGCGGTGTATTTCGTCGGCACCTTCACGGCGGGCGAGGCGGACATTGCCATTTCCGAAGCTGGTTTGCGCATTTTGAAGGAGGGCGGGACGGCGAAATTCGTCGAGGAGGTGGAGCACCGCACCTTCTCCGGGGGCTATGCCCTCAAGCGCGGCCAGCCGGTGCTCTACATCACCGAGCGCTGCGTGATGCAGCTGACGCCTGAGGGCATGGAGGTGATCGAGATCGCGCCGGGCATTGATCTCGACCGCGATATCCTCGCGCGGATGGCCTTCCGACCCATCGTGAAGAACCCGCGCCAGATGGATCTGCGGCTCTTCCGCGAGGATCTTCTCGGCCTCAGGGATGCGATGCTCGCCCTGCCGATTTCCCGGCGTTTCTCCTACGATCCGGTCGAGAACCTGTTTTTCATCAATTTCGAGCGGTTGAGTCTAAAATCGCTCGTGGAAATCGAGGAAATCCGCGCGAGTGTCACGAGAATGCTCGCGCCGGCGGGGCGGAAAGTGAAGGCGATCGCCAATTACGATCACTTCACCATTCCTGATGACCTGATGGACGAATACGCGGCGATGGTCGCAGGGCTCACACGGGATTTCTATTCCAACGTCACGCGCTACACGACCTCGGGCTTCCTCCGGCTGAAGCTGGCATCGGCCCTGGAAACGCGCGGGGCGGCTCCGCAGATCTACGAAACGGCCGATGAGGCGCGCGCCCGGCTACGTGCGGAGGGCTGATCACGCCGTCACGAAGCGCAGGACCGTGTCGATCACCTGCGCGCGGCGTTTTTCGAGAGCGTCTGTGCTGCCCATGTCATGCCCGAACAGGGCGCGGATCGTCGCGCGATTCGACATGTTGTAGAACGAGAGCGCGCTGATCGTGACGTGGATATCGATGGGCTCAAGGCCCGCACGGAACACACCATCGGCCATGCCGCGATCATAAACTGTCCGGATGGTCGCGAGTGCCGTGAGATTCAGCGCCTGAATCCGCTCGGATTGCTCGATATGGCGCGCGTAATGGATATTCTCGTCCATCACGAGGCGCACGAATTCGGGGTGCTTCGCGTGGTAGTCGAAGGTTTCGCCGGCGAGGCGCGCCAGAGCCTCGCGCGGCGGCATCGCCAGCAGGTCGAGATGCTGCTCGTGGCCGCGAATACCAGAATAGGCCTCTTCGAGAACCGCGACATAGAGGCTGCGCTTGTCGCCGAAATAATAATAGATCATCCGCTTGGAGGTCGCGGTGCGGGCCGCGATATCGTCCACGCGGGCACCGGCGAAGCCCAGTTCCACGAAAGCCTCGCGTGCGGCCGCGAGGATATTGCGCTTCACGCCTTCCGGGTCCTGCGTCCAGGAATTCGAGCGCGCCGGTGCGCGTTTTCCCTCACGGTTGGCCATGCATCACCCCCGGGCTTGCGGGCCGGTAGCCCTTGGGCAGGCCGGCGCCGGCCAGCATGCCGTAGAGTTCCACACCCGGCAGGGTTTCGGACAGGATCGCGCGGGATCGCACGAGGCTCGCGGCATCCACGCCCGTTTTCACACCCATCGCCTCGAACATGAAGACGAGATCCTCCGTCACCACATTGCCCGAGGCGCCGGGCGCATGCGGGCAGCCGCCGAGCCCGGCATGGGAGGAATCGAAGATGCGCACTCCGGCTTCATAGGCCGCGAGCACATTCGCAAGGCCGAGGCCGCGCGTGTTGTGCATGTGGGCCGCGCCGATCTTCTCGCCGATTTCGCCGATGACGCGCGTGAAAAGCCGCTTCACCTGCACGGGGTTGCCCATGCCGGTGGTATCCGAGAGGCCGGAATCATCCACACCCGCCTCCACAAGGGACACGCAGAGGCGAGTCACTTCATCTTCGGAAACTGGCCCGGCAATGGTGCAGCCGAAGGCCACCGAGATATTCGCCTCCACCGGTACATGCGGCGCGTGCGCATTGCGATAATCCACGATGCGGCGCACCTCCTCCACCATCTCGGCGCGCGTTCTCCGCACATTGGCGAGGCTATGCTCCTCGCTGCCCGAGACGGGAATCGTGAGCTTGTGCGCGCCGGCGGCAAGGGCGGCTTCCGCGCCGCGCAGGTTCGGCACGAGCGCCAGAACCGTGAGGCCCGGCAGGGTGCTGGCGAAGGCCACGATCTCGGCGGCATCGGCCATTTGCGGCATCAGCTTCGCCGGCACGAAGGAGCAGACCTCGATCTCGCGCAAGCCGGCGGCGTGCAGGGCGGCGATCCAGCGCTTCTTCGCCTCGGTCGGCATGATCTGTGACAAGATCTGAAGCCCGTCGCGCGGGCCGCATTCGCTGATCAGGATATCGGGACTGCTTGCCCCATCTGGAAGCACCATTGCGTGATTTTTCCGACCATCTGAAATCCGCGCCGCATGAGCAGGGAAATAGGCGATAAGGTCAAGTCCTGCTTGACGAATGGACCGCTTGGTTCATTCTGCGGTGTTTCCGGAGTTTCCCTCGTGACTGACCTGCTTGACGGCTATTCCCGCCTTATCCTGCATCTGGGCTATCCCACCGAGAGCTTTCGCGCGCCGCTGATCTACAATCCCTATTTCGCGTCCATTCGCCTGAAAATGGCGGTGATCCCCATGGGCTTGAAGGCGGAGGATTTCGATACCGTTTTCCCCGGCCTGTTCCGGCTCACCAATGTGCATGGCGCGCTGATCACCATGCCGCACAAGATCCGCGTGCGGGATTTTCTGGCGGAAGTCTCGCCTGCGGTGGAGATCGCAGGATCCTGCAACGCGGTCTTTCGCCGGGAGGACGGATCGCTCATTGGCGACATGTTCGATGGCCAGGGCTTCGTTCTCGCCATGAAGGAGAAGGGTGAGGTGATCGCCGGGCGGCGCGTGCTCATCCTCGGGGCGGGCGGCGTGGGCTCGGCGATTGCCGCAGCTTTCGCGGCGCATGGCGTGGCGATGATGCGCCTGCATGATTCGAACCCCGCCATGGCCGGCGCGCTTGGCGAGCGCATCACCCGGCACTATCCGGGCGTGACGATCGAAACCGGCGCGGATGCTGTGGGCTGCGACATCATCGTGAACGCGACCCCGCTCGGCATGTCGCCGGGCGATCCCATGCCGATTGTGGTCGAAAGCCTGCCGGTCGGCGCTTTCGTGGGTGATGTGGTGATGAAGGGCGGCAAGACCGCCTTCCTCAAGGCCGCCGAGGCACGCGGGCACAAGATCCAACTCGGAATCGACATGCTCTACGCGCAGATCCCAGCCTATCTCGCCTTTTTTGGCCTGCCGATGACGGATTCGGAAACCTTACGGCGCATTTCCGGCGCGACCTGATCCTCAGAGCGCGAGATCGTCGACGACAATCTCTTCCTCCGCCGCGCGCAGGCGGGATTGCGCCGCGAGGCGGATTCCCGCATTGGTCGCGCCATAGCCGGCATAGCCGTTGCGTTCGACAATCTCGAAGAAGAAGCCGCCTTCCAGCGTGGTCGTGTAGGCCTGCAGGAAGGTGCCGCGCTCGTCGCGATCATAGAGGATGCCCAGCGCCTTCAGGGCGTCGATATCCTCCACCGAGAGATCGGTGCGGGCCTCGAGGTCGTCGTAGTAGTTCTCGGGGATCGGCAGCATGGAAACGCCACGCTCGCGCAGGGTGGCCACCGTGCGGCGGATATCCCGCGTGTTCAGCGCGATATGCTGTACGCCCGAGCCGAAGAAATCGGTCACGAAACGTGCGGAGAGCGTGCGATGGCTCTGCGAGCCGTTGAGCACAAGGCGCAACCCTTCACCCGTCGCGCCGATGCCGCTCTCGATCACCTGGCTCTGCACCACGCCCGCAGGGTCCACCACCGCCTGGCTCGGCGTTTTCCGCGCATCGAGCAGCGAGGTGTAGAAGAGCAGCCAGGTCAGCATCTCTTCGTATTGCATGGTCTGGGAGACGTGATCGACCGAAACCAGCCCCGCATCGCCCGGATTGTCAGCCGCCACGGGCTCGAAATCGACCTCGGCCCAGCGCCCGAGGCCCGAGGCATCGTCCATCACGTAGAGCAGGCTGCCGCCGAGCCCGCGCACGGCGGGGATATCGAGTTCACCCGGCCCGACCGCACCGGTATGCGGCGCATCGAGCAGGGCGCGGGCGCGGGCGATCAGGGCCGGCGCATCCGGCACCTTCACCGCCAGCGCGCAGACAGAGGTGCCATGCGTGATCTGGTAGGAATGCGCGAACCCTTCCTTGTCGGAATTCACGACGAGGCGGATATCACCCTGCCGGAAGAGCGCGACATCCTTCGAGCGGTGCTGCCCGGTTTTCGCAAAGCCCAGCGCGCCGAGCAGACCTTCGAATTCCGGCCGTGCAGCTTCATCCACCGCGAATTCGATGAATTCCACGCCCCGCACCGGGGCTGGCGGCGGCATGGGCGCTGCACCGGGCACGCTTTTGCCGGTGCGCGTCTCGGCTTGGTTCATCAGCCAGAGCAGCGAGCGATGTCCGTCGCGCGCCACGAGCCGAGCCGATCCCGCGCGGAAGCGATCGTTGAAGATCTCGAGGCTCAGCGGCCCCTGATAGCCGGTGGACAGCAGGCAATCGAGAAAACCCGGCAGGTCGAAATCGCCCTGTCCCGGCAAGCAGCGCCAATGGCGGCTCCAGGAGAGCGTATCCATCTGGAGTTTCGGTGCATCCGCGACCTGCACCAGCGCGATGCGATCACCCGGAATATTGCGGATGCTCTCGATCTCGAAGCCGCGCGAGAAGATGTGGAAACTATCGAGAATGAGCCCGACATTGGGTTGGCCCGCGCGCCGCACGATCTCCCAGGCATCGCGATAATCCGAAACGTGCTTGCCCCAGGCGAGCGCTTCATAGCCCACCCGCAGGCCGCGCTTGGCGGCGCGCTGGCCCAGTTCGGCGAAATCCTCCGCGAGGCGGGGAATGCCGCCTTCTGCTTCGGGCGAGAGGCTGGAGCAGACGAAGAGCAGATCCGTGCCCAGTTCCTGCAACAGGTCGAATTTCCGCTCCGCGCGATCAAAGGTGCGGGCGCGGCGCGCGGCAGGCATGCCCTCGAAATCGCGGAAAGGCTGGCAGGTGACGATTCGGAGCCCGAGATCCTCGCAGATCCGCCGCACCTCGGCAGGCGAGCCGGGATGGGCGATGAGATCGTTCTCGAAAATCTCGACCGCGCTGAAACCCGCTTTCGCGATGGCCTCCAGCTTTTCGAGCAGGTTGCCGGAGATGCAGACGGTGGCGATGGAGGGGATCATGCGAGCCTCACGGATTGTCCTGTGGCAGCCGCCTGCCGGATGGCCTCGATGACGCGAAGGCTTTCGAGCCCCTCGCGGCCGGGCACGAGCGGGGCCTCGCCGTCACGGATGACGCGGCAGAACTGTGTGATCTGTGCGCGCAGCGGGTCCACGGGCGGAAAGCTTTCGCGTTCACCGATCATCGGTTGCCACCAGCTTTTCACCGGCTTGTGCTGCCAGAGTTCGAGGCGTGGCAGGCTGAGGGACGCCTCGCGCCCGCCGATCATTAGATAGGCTTCGCCGGTTGCGGCGTAAGCCGGGTTCTCGGCGCTGGTGAGCTCCCAGCTCCACGGCGAGGGGATGGCATCGGAGAGCGTGAAGGTGCCAAGCGCGCCATTGGCGAAGCGCATCATCACGGCCGCGCTATCCTCGACGGCGAAACCACGCTGTTGGTTGCTCGCAATGGCCGAGACCTCGGCGATTTCCCCGCAGAGATGGCGGATGAGGTCGATCTCGTGGATGAGATTGATGAGGATCGGCCCGGCCCCCGACTCGCGCCGCCAGGTGACGTTGAAATAATCGTCGGGCTTCGCGATCCAGAAGAAGCCGTGCACGGCCACGAGCGGGCCGAGTTCGCCCGCGGCAATTCTCGCCTTGGCGCGCGCGATGATCGGGTTGTGGCGGCGGTGATGGCCCACGGCCAGCGGCACGCCCGCCTTTTCCGCAGCGGCCACCAGTTTCTCCGCGCCTTCCACGGAATCGGCCAGTGGCTTTTCGATCAGCACAGGAATGCCTGACGCGATAGCCGTGAGGCCGTGTTCCACATGCATCGCGTTGGGTGTCGCGACGATCACGCCATCCGGCTTGTCCGGGCCGGCCCCGTCAAAGCCGGGTTGCCATCGCCACCCCCGTTCCGCCGCGAGCGCCTGCGCTTCTGCCGAGGGGTCGATAACGCTCTGCAGCGCGGCCATGGGCTCGGCGAGGATATGCTCGATATGCCGCCGGCCAATCAGTCCGGCACCCATCACAGCGAGGCGGACCGGGTTCGCGCTCATGCTCAGCTGGCCTCCGCCATCGCGCCGCCCAGAAAGAGCTGCGCCACGCGCGGATCGTTCAGGATATCCCGCGCCGGGCCCTGCAGGCGCGCGCGCCCGGTTTCGAGCACGAGGCCCTCATCGGAGATTTCCAGTGCCGAGCGGGCATTCTGCTCGACCATAAGGATGGTCACGCCCTTGTTGCGGAGCTCCTTCAGGATGCCGAAGGTCTCCTGCACCATCAGCGGCGAGAGACCGATGGAGGGTTCGTCGATCAGGATCAGCTTGGGGTCGAGCAGCAGCCCGCGCATGATCTCGAGCTGCTTCTGCTGCCCGCCGGAGAGGGTGGAAGCCTGTACATCGGCTTTCTGGCGCAACGCAGGAAAGCGATCGAGCGCGGCTTCGAT
>Ga0209053_1001364_pt1 | contig 11725 bp, 10 predicted proteins | sample EBPBio152010_DNA_FD_185864 | JGI IMG/M metagenome (GOLD analysis project Ga0209053, IMG submission 185864) | Wastewater treatment Type I Accumulibacter community from EBPR Bioreactor in Madison, WI, USA - Reactor 1_7/15/2010_ DNA (SPAdes)... | ecosystem: Engineered > Bioreactor > EBPR >... | reverse complement strand
AACGGATATTCGGAAACCGGCAGCAGTTCCAGATGGGTGAAGCCCATGCCGGCCGCGTAATCCACCAGCTGATCGGCCAGTTCCAGATAGCTAAGCATCCGGTCCCCCGGCGCGCGCCTCCAGGACCCCAGATGCACCTCATAGACCGAGATCGGCGCGTCGATGCGATGCGCCCCGGCGCGCGATTGCATCCAGTCCTCATCCCGCCAGTCGCCGCGGATCGTGCGCACGACCGAGGCGTTCTTGGGCGCGTGTTCGCTGCCAAAACCCACCGGATCGGCCTTGAGCGGCAGGATCTGCCCGCCCGGGCCGCGAATTTCGTATTTGTAGGTCGTGCCTTCGCCCAGACCTGGGATGAAAATCTCCCAGACGCCGGTGCTGCCGCGCTTGCGCATCGGGTGGCGGCGGCCATCCCAGATGTTGAAATCGCCCACCACGGAGACACGTTCGGCATTCGGCGCCCAGACGGCGAAATGCACGCCCTCGGCGCCTTCATGGGTCAGGACATGCGCGCCCAGCACCTGCCAGAGCCGGCGATGCGTGCCCTCGCCCAGCAGATATTCGTCCATCTCGCCCAGCACCGGGCCAAAGCGATAGGGGTCGTCCCATTCCCATTCCGCGCCATGGCCCTGCGCCCGCAGCCGATAGGCGGCGCCAGTGGGCAAAAGCCCGGCAAACAGCCCGTCCCCCAGGGGCGTCAGCGCGACCGGATCGGGGCACAGCGCCCAGACCGCCTCGGCGCCGGGCTGCATCACCCGCAGCACGGTCTGTCCGGCCAGATCATGCGGCCCCAGCACGCCAAAAGGATCGCCGTGCCGGCCCTGGCGCAGCGCCTCCGCCGCGCCATGGTCGATCAGCGGCGGATTGGCCTTGCCCGCCGGCCCGGCCGGTGCCGCCGCCGCCTTGCTGCCGGCCTTGCTGCCCGACCTTGCCCCCGCCTTTGCCATCGCTCTCTCCCTTCGACGATCAGTCGTCGCGGCGCGCCCCTCCTCGGGCAGGCCGCCGGCGCCGTTACAGCGCGCTTTCCAGGCCCCAGATATCCGCCATGTAACCACGGATCGTGCGATCCGACGAGAAGAAGCCGGAGCGCGCCGTGTTCAGCGCCGCCATTTTCAGCCAGCGTCCGCGGTCGGCATAGGCGATGTCCACCTCGGCCTGCGCCGCCAGATAGGCGTCGAAATCCGCGGCAACCAGGAAATAGTCGTGATGCCAGACCCGATGCACCAGCTGGTGATAGCGGCCGGGTTCACCGGGGCTGAAGGCGCCCTCGGCGATCATCTGCAACACATCCTGCAACGGCTGGCTGGCCAGGATGGCGTCGCGGGCGTGATCGGGGTTCTTGCGCCGTTCGATCACCTGTTCCGCCGTCAGCCCGAACAGGAAAAAGTTCTCGGCCCCCACCTCTTGCAGGATCTCCACATTGGCGCCGTCCAGCGTGCCGATGGTGGGCGCGCCGTTCATCATGAACTTCATGTTGCCGGTGCCGGATGCCTCTTTCCCCGCAGTGGAGATCTGCTCCGAAAGATCGGCGGCGGGGATCAGCCGCTCGGCCAGGCTCACGTTATAATTCGGCGGATAGACCACCTTCAGCCGGTCGCCGACCTCCGGGTCGCTGTTCACCACCATCGCCACATCGTTGATCAGATGGATGATCTCCTTGGCCACCGCATAGCCCGGCGCGGCCTTGCCGCCAAAGATCTTGACGCGCGGCACCCAATCCTTCTGCGGATCGGCCTTGATCGCGTGATATCGCGCGATGGTTTCCAGAATGTTCAGAAGCTGGCGCTTGTATTCATGGATGCGCTTGACCTGCACATCGAACAGCGCGTCGGGCGAAACCGTCACCCCGCAATGATCGGCGATCCAGCCCGCCAGCGCCACCTTGTTGGCGCGCTTGGCGCCGTCAAAGGCCTTGAGGAAGGTCTTTTTCTTCACATGGGGTTCCAGCTCTTTCAGCCGGTCCAGATCGGCCTCCCAGCCCGCGCCGATCGTGTCGGTGATCAGCCCCGACAGCGGCCGGTTGCACATCTTGAGCCAGCGGCGCGGTGTCACGCCATTGGTTTCATTGACGATGCGCGGATGCAGCCCCTCCAGTTCGGGAAACAGGTTCTTCTTCACCAGATCGGAATGCAGCGCCGAAACGCCGTTCACCTTATGCGCCATGATGAAGGCCAGCTCGCCCATGCGCACCTCGTGGTGCTTGACGATGCCCACCCAATGCGGCGGGTGATAGGTCTCGCGGTGCCAGGCGTCGATCTTCTCGATGATCTGCATATGACGGGGCAGCACATTGCCAAAGGTGAAGGTCGCCCAGCGTTCCAGGGCCTCGGGCAGCAGGGTGTGGTTTGTGTAGCCCAGACAGGCGCGGGCGATCTCCATCGCCTCGGCGAATTCCATGCCGTTTTCATCGACCAGCAGCCGGATCAGTTCCGGCCCGGCAATCGCGGGATGGGTGTCGTTCATCTGGATCGCCACATGATCGGGCAGATCGCGCAGCGCATGGCCCCCCGCCTTGAAGCGGCGCAGGATGTCCTGCAAGGCGGCAGAGGTCAGGAAATATTCCTGCTTCAGCCGCAATTCCTTGCCCTGATAGGTGGTGTCGTCGGGATAGAGCACCCGGCTCAGCGTGCGGGCCAGCGTCTCGGGCTCGGCCGCGGCGGCGTAATCGCCCCGGTTGAACCGATCGAGATCGAAAAGCCGCGTCGGCTTGGCCCCCCAAAGCCGCAGCGTATTGGCCCACCTGCCCTCCCATCCGACGACGGGCGTGTCAAAGGCCTCGGCCAGCACGGTCTCGCCCGGCACCCAGACATCGCGCCCGTCGCGCTTTTCGACATGACCCTTGAAGGCTATGGTATAGGCGGCCTCGGGGCGCTCGAATTCCCAGGGGTGGCGCTGCGTCAGCCAGTCTTCCGGCATCTCGATCTGGCGACCCTGGTCAAAGCCCTGACGGAACAGCCCGTGTTCATAGCGGATGCCATAGCCATAGGCCGGGCAGCCCACCGTCGCCATGCTCTCCATGAAACAGGCGGCCAGCCGGCCCAGCCCGCCATTGCCAAGTGCGGCATCGGGCTCGTCCTCGACGATGGCGCGAAAATCCTGGCCCAGCTCGGCCATGACCTGTTCAGCCTTGTCGCGCAGGCCAAGGTTGATCGTGGCGTCTTCCAGAAGCCGCCCGATCAGGAATTCCATCGACAGGTAATAGACCCGCTTGTGCCCGCTCTCCCAGGTCTTGCGGGTCGAGGCGAACCAGGGATTGACGATCCGGTCGCGAATGGCAAAGGACAGCGCCATGCGCCAGTCATAGAGGCTGGCATGCGGGGCATCCTTGCCCAGCGTGAAGGTCAGATGGCGCAGGATATCGGCCTTGAGGTCCGCATCGGTCAGGTCAGTCACGTCACATTCCAATCTTGTTGCCCCCGGACAGCAGGCCCCAGCCGCGCCCGCCAGACAAGGCAAACAGGCGCAAAGGGGCTACGACGCCGGTTTTTGCGGCGGCGCCGGGCAGGCATGCCGAAGGCTTCAGCACTTCACCGTCATTGTTAGCGCAACCAGACCCCCCATGCACCAGAATATGTGCTTTTGAAATCAACGACCTAAATTTTCAAAGCGCTTTGGTCGCGCCCGGCGCGATTCGCATCCACCCAGCCGCAGCGGCCCCACCAGACCGCCCGCAGATAAAATCCGGCATTCCCGCGGCGGCATGATCCAAGTCAAGGCGCCCTCCCCGATGCGATTCTAGCAAAGATGTGCCGGACCCATACCTATCGGAGCATGCGATGCGTCTGACGACCCGCACCAACCTTGCCATGCGCACGCTGATGTTCTGTGCGGTCAACCCCGATCGCGTGGTGCGCAAGGCCGAGATCGCCCAGGCCTGCAACGCCTCGGAAAACCACTTGGCGCAGGTCATTCACCTGCTGGCGCAGCGCGGCTTCCTGACCACGCTGCGCGGCCGCGCCGGCGGGCTGATGCTGCGCCGCGCCCCGCAGGAGATCCGCCTGGGCGAGGTGTTCCGCACCTTTGAAAGCTGCCTTCCCTTCACCGAATGCTTTTCCGAAGGCGCCAATGCCTGCCCGCTGGCGGGCTGTTGCCGGCTGAAATGCGCGCTGGCCGATGCGGTCGAGGCGTTTTACGGCCGGCTCGACGCGCTGTCGCTGCAAGACATGGTCGAGGGCAATACCGAACTTGCAACCCTGCTGAAAGTCGCCTGACCGCAGGCGCCCGGCGGGGTCAGGGGGCGCTCGCGCCCCCTCTGGCCTTACGGCCATTCACCCCCTGAGGATATTTGGGAACAGATGAAGGGCAAGGCGCGCGCCCTCCCCTTTCATCTGTTCAAAAATATCCTCGGGGGGAGGCCCGAAGGGCCGTGGGGGGCAGACAGCCCCCCTGCGCCCGCTGCCATCAGGCGCCCCAGCTGCGGCGCAAGACCTTCATCCAGTTACCCCAGGCCAGTTTTTCGATCAGCGCCGCATCATAGCCATGGGCGCGCAGGGCCGCGATCAGGTTGGGCAGACCGCTGACATCGGCGATGCCTTCCGGGATCTCGGCCCCGTCGAAATCCGAGCCGAAGCCGACATGATCCTCGCCCAGATGGGTGATCAGATGGTCGAAATGGCGCAGCACGGCCTCCCACCCCATCGCGGCAGAGCGGCGGCCGTCGGGGCGCAGGAAGACGGTGGCGAAATTCACCCCGACCATGCCGCCACTGTCACGGATCATCGCCAGTTGCCGGTCGGTCAGGTTGCGGGTCGAGGGGGTGATGGCATGGGCATTGGAATGGGTGGCGACCAGCGGCGCGTCAGAGATCGCCGCGACATCGTTGAACCCCGCTTCGTTCAGGTGGCTCAGATCCACCACGATCTTCAGCGCGTTGCATTCCCGCACCAGCCGCTTGCCCGCCTCGGTCAGGCCGGCGCCGGTATCGGGCGTGCCGGGAAAGCGGAAGGGCACGCCATGGCCAAAGATCGTCGGTCGCGACCAGACCGGTCCCAGCGAGCGCAGCCCAATGGCATGAAAGGCGTGCAGCGCGTCCAGCCCGGCGTCGATCGGTTCGGCGCCTTCCAGATGCATCACCCCGGCGATGGCGCCCGCCGCCCGGGCGGCCTCGATCTCGGCCACGCTGCGGCAGAGCCGGAACGCCCCTTGCGAGGCGCGTTCCATCCACATCAGATGCCCGGCCATCGACAGGGCGATCGGCTGCGCCACCTCAAGCGGGATCATCGCGGGCAGTTCCACCTCATAGGGCGGGTTGTCCATCAGCGCGTCGTAATCCGGCGCGCCGGGCGCCGGAGGCGAGGGGATATAGATCGCGAACATACCGCCGGCAAAGCCGCCGGCCTTCATGCGCGGCAGGTCTAGATGGCCCCTGCCCTCACCCGTCAGCCAGATCGCCTCGCGCTTTTTGGGCGCCATTTGCAGGCGCAGCAGAATGTCGTTGTGACCGTCGAAGACCGGCTGCATCTTTGCTTCCCCTTGATCTGACGCGACCCTGACACGTCGCGCCGGGGATGACCAGAGGTCAGTCGCAGCCGCTTTCCGACAGGCCGGAGAGGATGGGACAATCGGGCCGCTCATCGCCGGCGCAGGCCGCGACAAGGCCCGCGAGCGTCCGCTTCATCGCCTGCAATTCCGCGATCTTGGCCTCGATCCGCGTCAGATGCGCGCCGGCCAGCGCCTTGACATCGGCGCTGGCCCTTTCGCGATCCTCATAGAGCGCGAGCAGCGCCCGGCAGTCTTCGATGGTGAAACCCAGCCCGCGCGCCCGGCCGATGAAGGCCAGCTTGTGCAGGTCGGCCGCGCCGAAGCTGCGATAGCCGTTTTCCGACCGCGCCGGGCGGATCAGGCCGATCTCCTCGTAATAGCGGATGGTTTTCGCGGGCAGGCCGGCCCGGGCGGCGACCTCCTTGATGTTCATGCCGCGCCCCCTTCGACCGCCCTGAGCCGCCGCAGCCGCAGCGCGTTGGTCAGCACAAAGACCGAAGACAGCGCCATTGCCCCCGCCGCCAGCATGGGCGACAGTTGCGGCCCGCCAAAGGGCACCAGTGCCCCCGCCGCCACCGGGATCAGCGCGACATTATAGCCAAAGGCCCAGACGAGGTTCTGGCGGATGTTGCGCATCACCGCCCGGCTGACCGAAATCGCCGTGGCCGCGCCGCGCGGGTCGCCCGACATCAGCACGACCTCGGCCGCCTCGATGGCGACATCGGTGCCGTGCCCGATGGCAAGGCCCACATCCGCCGCCGCCAGCGCGGGGGCGTCGTTGATGCCATCGCCCACGAAGGCCACGCCGGGGCGCAGGCTTTCGATGGCGGCGACCTTGCCGCCGGGCAGCACCTCGGCCCGGACCTCGGCGATGCCGATCTCGCCGGCGACGGCAAGCGCCACGCGCTGCGCGTCCCCGGTGATCATCGCGCTTTCAACCCCCATCTCGCGCAGCGCCGCAATCGCGGGCGCGGCGCCGGGTTTGACCCGGTCGGCCACCGCCAGCACGCCCATGGGCTTGCCCTCGACCGCCAGATAGATCGGCGTCTTGCCCTGCACGGCAAAGCCCTCGCCCTCGACCTGCCAGGGGCCAAGGCCCTGCGGAAACATCCGCGCGGCGCCCAGGGTCACGCGCTGCCCCTCGACCATCGCCTCGGCGCCATGGCCGGGGGTGGCCGCGAAATCCTGCGCCGGCGGGATTTGCAGGCCCTGCGCCTCGGCCGCCTGCACGACCGCGCGGGCCAGCGGATGTTCCGAGGCCCCCTCGACCGCCGCCGCCAGCCGCAGCAGATGCGGCGAGGCGGGTTTGAGGTCGGTCAGCACCGGCTTGCCCTCGGTCAGGGTGCCGGTCTTGTCAAAGGCCACGCGGCGCACCTCGGACAGGGTTTGCAGCGCCTCGCCCCGGCGGAACAGCACGCCCAGTTCGGCGGCCCGCCCCGTGCCCACCATGATGGAGACCGGCGTGGCCAGCCCCATGGCGCAGGGGCAGGCGATGATCAGCACCGAGACGCCGGCGACCAGCGCCTCGGCCAGGCCCGGGCCGAAGATCAGCCAGATCAGCACGGTCAGCACCGCCAGCCCCATCACCGCCGGCACGAACCACAGCGTGATGCGATCGACCAGCGCCTGCACCGGCAGCTTGGCCGATTGCGCCTCTTCCACCATGGCGATGATGCGCGACAGGACGGTATCGCCGCCGACCTCGGTCACCTGCATCACCAGCGCGCCGGTGCCGTTCACCGTGCCGCCGGTCAGCCGGTCGCCCGGGGCCTTGGCCACCGGCAGCGCCTCGCCGGTCAGCATGGCCTCGTCCACGGCCGAACGCCCCTCCTCCACCACGCCATCCAGCGGCACCCGCGCGCCGGGGCGGATCATCAGCCGCGCGCCGGGGCGGATGGTGGCGACCGGCACCTCCTGCCAGCCCTCGGGCCCCGAGAGCAGCGCGGTATCCGGGCGCAGGCCCACCAGCCCGGCAATCGCCGCCCCGGCCCGACCCCGCGCCCGCGCCTCCATCAGGCGGCCGGCCAGGATCAGCACCACGATCACCGCTGCGGCCTCGAAATACACCGCGCGGGCGGCGGCGGGCAGGATCTGCGGCGCAAAGGTCGCGACGGTGGAATAGGACCAGGCCGCCAGCGTGCCAACCGCGACGAGGCTGTTCATGTCGGGCGCCCCGCGCATCAGCGCGGGCAAGCCCTTGCGAAAGAAGCGCCGCCCCGGCAAGGCCAGCACCACGGTGGCCAGCACGAATTGCCCGACCCAGAGCCAGAGCTGCGGCACCAGCCCCATCAGCCAGTGATGAAAGGCCGGGATGAGATGCCCGCCCATCTCGGTGACGAATACCGGCGCCGTCAGCAGCGCCGCCAGCCAGAGATCGCGGCGCAGCGCGGCCATTTCGCGGCTGCGCGCATCGGGGTCGGCGCTGGCCAGCGGCGTCGCGGCAAACCCCGCCTTGGTGACCTGCGCGGCCAGCGCCTCGGGGCTGGCGGCGCCTTCCCACATGGTGATCGTGGCGCGGCGGGCGGCCAGATTGGCCCGCGCCTCCAGCACGCCGGGCTGGGCCGCCAAGACACGCTCCACCCGTCCGGTGCAAGAGGCGCAGGTCATCCCCTCCACCGCCAATTGCACTGTCACCTGCCGCGCCGGGTAGCCCGCCCTGGCCAGGGCCGCCGCCATCGTCTCGGGCGTGGCGGGGCGGTCAAAGCGCACTTCGGCGCTTTCATCGGCCAGATTGACCCGGGCCGCCGCGACGCCGGGCTGCGCGGTCAGCACCCTTTCGGCCCGCGCCACGCAAGAGGCGCAGGTCATCCCGTCGAGTTTCAGGCGCAGGGTCTGGGTCATGGCGGTCTCCGGTCTCTCGGGCGTGGTCGGTTGGTTCTGGGCAGGATATGGGGCTTCCCGTGACTGGAAGGTCAAGCCCCGTTTCACACGTTTTCGCGATGCGCGGGGCCGCATGGCCCGGGGGCTTGACCTTCCCCCTGCTGGAAGCCCCATATGTCCCCCAAATACCGTTATCACCGCCCAGGAGAGCCGCCATGACCACCACCCTTGCCATTCCCGACATGAGCTGCGGCCATTGCCGCGCTTCGATCCAGTCGGCGCTTGCGCCCCTGCCGGGGGTGAGCGCGATCCGTTTCGACGCCGAGGCCCGCACCGCCGAGATCGACGGCACCGTGCCGCCCGAGACGCTGATCCGCACGCTGGCCGAGATCGGCTTTCCCGCCAGCCTGACGCGCTGATCCGGAAAATCCGCATCCCTGTGGCAGTTTTCACAAACTGCCTCAAATTTTTGCGATTTCCCCGGATTTCGCCTGAATATCGCTTGCCTCGCCCACGGGCGCGACATAATTGGCGGCGAAAGCGTCACGCGCTTGCCATTCCACGGCCGGATTGCCCTTGCAGGCTGTCGGTTGGCGGCCAGCAAGTTCGGCCGCCCGTAACGTGTCATGAGCCAGTGTATTCGGAGCAAGAAGATGGCCCAATCGCAACAACCGCAACCCGCCCAGCAACAACAGGGTGGCGGTGAAAGCCCCGCCCCGCAGCAACAGCAGCAGGGCAGCCAGCCGATCTTTCGGGACTGGGCGTCGATCTGATCGTCGCATCCCGAAGACCAGACGGGTCTTGACCAAAGCGGGGCCAGCCGATCAGGCTGGCCCCGTTCCGTTTCGCCCCTGCCCTTGCCGCGTGACCCCGATGCCCGATCCGGTTTCCTCGATCCCCAATCTCGGCCCCGCCTCCGAGGCGGCCTTTGCCCGCGCCGGTATCCATTCGGCCGATGCGATCCGCGCCATGGGCGCCGATGCGGCCTATCTGGCGCTGATGCAAAGCGGCACGCCGCCGCATTTCATCGGCTATTATGTGCTGGTGATGGGGTTGCAGGGCCGCCCCTGGAACGATTGCAAGGGCGACGAGAAAAAGGCCCTGCGCCTGCGCTTTGATGCGCTGAAGGCGCGGGTGGCGGTGCAGGCGGCGCCTTCGGGCCTGCCGCGCGATCTGGAAACCGCGCTGAACGTGATCGGCGTGCGGCCGAAATGAAAAGGGCCGCCCCCGCGGGACGGCCCCTCTGATCTTGCGACCCGTGGCTGAAATCAGCCCACCAGTTCCAGACCCGAGAAGAAGAACGCGATCTCGCGCGCGGCCGAGGTCTCGCTGTCCGAACCATGGACCGAGTTCTCGCCTTTCGACAGGGCGAATTCCTTGCGGATGGTGCCTTCGGCGGCCTGTGCCGGATCGGTCGCGCCCATCACTTCGCGGTTCTTCGCGATGGCGCCTTCGCCTTCCAGCACCTGCACCACGACCGGCTCGGACGCCATGAAGCTGCACAGTTCGCCATAGAAGGGGCGCTCGGCATGTTCGGCATAGAACTGGCCGGCTTGCGCGGGCGACAGGTGGATGCGCTTGGAGGCGACGACGCGCAGGCCGGCTTCCTCGAATTTCGCGACGATCTTGCCGGTCAGGTTGCGCTTGGTGGCGTCGGGCTTGACGATCGACAGGGTGCGTTCAATGGCCATGAGGGCTCTCCGTTCGGTTCTGGCGCGGGGTTTTGCGGCCTGCGCTTATTTTGTGGGCGCGCTCTAGCATGGCCCGGCGATGTTGAAAAGAGCATGACATGTATCGTCGGCATGAGGTTGGGCGGCGCCCCATTGCGCGCCGCGCCGATCCGCGCCACGATGGGCGCATGATCGACAGCGCCTTTCTCATCACCGCGACAGCCACACTCTTTGTGGTGATCGACCCGCCGGGCCTCGTGCCGCTTTTCATCGCGCTCACGCGCGGCATGAGCGTGGAGCGGCGGCGCGCGCTGGCCACCCGCGCCTGCCTGATCGCGGTGGCGATCCTGGCCGCCTTTGCCATCGCGGGCGAGGCATTGCTGGGCTTCATCGGCATCACCATGCCGGCCTTTCGCATCGCGGGCGGGATCCTGCTGTTTCTGACCGCGCTCGACATGCTGTTTGAACGCCGCACCCAGCGGCGCGAGGGGCAACATGCCGAACCCGATCACGACCCTTCGGTCTTTCCGCTGGCGACGCCGCTGATCGCGGGGTCGGGGGCGATTGCGACGATGATCCTGCTGGTCAGCCAGGCGGGCGGCGGCGTCACCGGCATGGCGGCGGCGATCGGGGTCATGCTGGCGGTCATGGGCTCGACCTATGCCTTCCTGCTGGCCGCCCCGCCGCTGGAGCGGTTGCTGGGGCGCACCGGCACCATCGTCATCACCCGGTTGCTGGGCATGTTGCTGGCGGCGCTTTCGGTGCAATTCGTGATCGACGGGGTGCGCGGCACCGGGCTGATCGGATGATGGACGGCGACAATTTCGCCCGCGCGACCTATCTGCTGGTCATCCTTGTGGTGCTGGGCGGCTGGGTGCTGGTGGAATATCGCGGGCGGCTTGGCTTTGCGCTGCGCTCGGCCCTGGCCTGGGGGCTGATCTTCGTGGGCGGGCTGGCGGCGCTTGGCCTGTGGAACGACATCCGCCCGCGTTTCGCCCCTGTGCAGCAGACCGAAGGCGCCAGCCTGGTGACCGAACGCGCGCGGGACGGGCATTTCTACCTTACGCTGACCATCGACGGGCAGCCGGTGGAATTCGTGGTGGATACCGGCGCTTCGGGCGTGGTGATCGGGCAGGACGATGCCGCCCGGCTGGGGATCGAGACCGAGGGGCTGGCCTTTCTGGGCGAGGCGCAGACGGCGAATGGCGCGGTGCGCACCGCGCGGGTCTGGCTGCGCGATGTGCGGCTGGGCGACTGGAGCGATGCCGATCTGCCCGCCTATGTCACCCAGGGCGAGATGCGCGGGTCGTTGCTGGGGATGGATTATCTGCATCTCTACCGGATGGAGATCGACGGCAACCAGATGCGGCTGACCCGCCGGAACTGACCGGGACGCGACAGGCGAGCGGTCTTGCGGGCGCCTCAAGGTTTCCTCACTTGTCTGGGCTGGATCAAACCGCCGCAGTGCCGCCATTGCGGCGCAGCGTTTGACCCGGGCCTGCGCGGCAACATAAGGGTTCAGCCCGCCGGGGCGCCGCTCTCGGCCTTCTTGGCCCAGCGGCCGCCCTCCTCCGACCAGTATTGCGCCGCCTGACCTTCGGCCACCACGGCCTTCCACAGCCCGCGCGCGCGGTTCACCGCGCCTTCGTCCTGCCCGTCGAACAGCACCCAGACCCGCTCCAGCCCCGCGGCCTCGCCCGGCAGGGGATCCGCGCCATCGACCAGCATCAGCGCCCGCGCGCCATTGGCGATGG
>Ga0209053_1001359_pt1 | contig 11793 bp, 12 predicted proteins | sample EBPBio152010_DNA_FD_185864 | JGI IMG/M metagenome (GOLD analysis project Ga0209053, IMG submission 185864) | Wastewater treatment Type I Accumulibacter community from EBPR Bioreactor in Madison, WI, USA - Reactor 1_7/15/2010_ DNA (SPAdes)... | ecosystem: Engineered > Bioreactor > EBPR >... | reverse complement strand
GACCACACAGATCGGCTGCGTATCGGCCTCGACCTGGCCGGTGATCTCCACCGAGCCATCATGCTTGGGGCGCAGGATGAGGTTGGCCACGAAGCTGTCTAGCGCGTGAAGCCCGGCGAATTTGGCAATGCGCGCGCGGATTTCGGCATCAGGCTTCAGCACGAGATGCGTCTCGCCCTTCAGCGTCATCACCGAAAGCGGCTCGGTATAGGGCAGAGCCGGAAGCTTCGCGGGTGCCTTGGATTTGCTCATGCCTCACCTCCCGCCAGAACGCGACCCGCAAGAAGCCCTGCGAGATCTTTCTTTTCCAGTGCCGCGATGAGCCCCTCGATCTCCGCCAGCAATCCGGCCGGCACGTCCTCTGCGGTCTTCTCCGAACCGTAGAGGTTGCGGGCAAGCACTGCACGCAACTGCGCTTCTTCACCAGAATCCAGCGCCTCGGTATAGGCTTTGGCGCGGCCATAGAAGCCCTGTGCCAGCGCCTTCACCTTCTTGCCCACCGAAAGATCTCCCACGCCGGCCCGGCGGAAACCGTCATCGAGATGCGCGAAAAGCTGGTCCACCACCCCCTGCCCCACGACCTCGGCCGGTGCGGGCAAGGCGGAGAGACGGCGCAGCACGAGGGTTGTTACCAGCGCGAGCCGCTCGAAACGGCCTTCGAACGTATCCGCGACACCATGCTCGCGATAGGCGACCGGGTTGCGCGCGGCATTCGCGATATCGTGGAACAGCTTCGCCACATCGGGCGCGGAACGGGAGCGAAAGAGCCAGCCGAACATGAAATCCTGCTTTGGGAAGCGGCCGGTGGGCGAATGAGCCGCCTTGTCCGCCGCTTGTGACGGAGGCCGCGCCGATTTTCAATCTTCATTTCTCCGCAATCGAACGATTGTCTTTCGCGGCTGAAACGGGCATCCATGGCCACAACCTGCGGGCCCGGCCCGACGTTCTGACCGAATGGAGTTGACGCATGACGATCCGCACCCTGCCTCGCCTCGCCGGCGCCTCGGCCATCGCGGCCCTGCTGCTCGCGAGTGCCGCCTGCACGGATCAGGGCATTGGCCAGCGCGGCTATGTGCTGGATGAGAAGGCGCTGGCGCAGATCAAGGTCGGCTCCTCGGCCGAACAGGTGCTGCTGGTGATGGGCACGCCCTCCACCACCTCCACCGTGGGCGGGCAGACCTATTACTACATCTCGCAGAAGGTGAGCCGCCCGGTTCTCGTGCTCAATGACCGCATCACCGATCAACGCGTGATCGCGATCTATCTCGACGGCAAGAACAAGGTCGCGCGCATCGCCGATTACGGCCTGAAGGATGGCGTGGTGTTCGATTTCATCTCGCGCACCACCCCCACGGGCGGCGAAGAGGCGAGCTTCCTCGGCGGCATTTTCCGTCGCCTCGGCCAGAGCGCGGTGTAATATCGCTTCGATCACGGAGCAGCTGGCCTTCGCCTACCCCGATCCGGAAACGAAAAACCCGCGGAGCTGACTCCGCGGGTTCTTTTTTATCGCTGTGGCGCTGGTTAGTGCGCGAGGATCGCAAGCAGCAGCAGAGCCACGATGTTCGTGATCTTGATGGCCGGGTTCACGGCCGGGCCGGCAGTATCCTTGTAGGGGTCGCCGACGGTATCGCCGGTCACGGAGGCCTTGTGGGCATCCGAGCCCTTCATGTGGCGCACGCCATCCTGGTCCACGAAGCCATCCTCGAAGGACTTCTTCGCGTTGTCCCAGGCGCCGCCGCCCGAGGTCATCGAGATCGCGACGAAGAGGCCCGTGACGATCACGCCCAGCAGCATCGCGCCCACCGCCGCGAAGGCCTGCGCCTTGCCGGCAATGGCGTTCACGCCGAAGAAGATGATGACGGGCGCCAGAACCGGCAGCAGCGAGGGGATGATCATCTCGCGGATGGCGGCCTTGGTCAGCATGTCGACCGCGCGGGCATAATCCGGCTTCTCGGTGCCGTCCATGATGCCCGGCTTCTCCTTGAACTGGCGGCGCACTTCCACCACCACGTCGCCGGCCGCACGGCCCACGGCCGTCATCGCGATGCCGCCGAAGAGGTAGGGGATCAGGCCGCCAAGAAGCAGGCCCACCACGACATAGGGATTGGCGAGGCCGAAATCGATCGCGCCGATGCCCTTGAAATAGGGGAACGCGGTCGAGCCGGCCTTGTTCGCTTCCGCGATGAAGTATTGCAGGTCGTAGTTATAGGCCGCGAAGAGCACGAGCGCGCCGAGGCCCGCTGAACCGATCGCATAGCCCTTGGTGACCGCCTTCGTGGTGTTGCCCACCGCATCGAGCGCGTCGGTCGACTTGCGCACTTCCTTCGGAAGGCCCGCCATTTCAGCGATGCCGCCGGCATTGTCCGTCACCGGACCGAAGGCATCGAGCGCCACGATCATGCCGGCGAGGCCGAGCATCGAGGCCGTGGCGATCGCCGTGCCGAAGAGGCCCGCGAGGTTGTAGGTGAGGATCACGCCCGCGACGATCACGATGGTCGGCAGCGCCGTCGATTCCAGCGACACCGCGAGGCCCTGGATGACGTTCGTGCCGTGGCCGGTCACCGAGGCCTGGCTGATGGAGTTGACCGGGCGCATGCCCGTGCCGGTGTAATATTCGGTGATCCAAACGATCGCCGCCGTTACGCCGAGACCCACGAGGCCGCAAAGGAAAAGCGCGCCGCCGGTGATGTCCTGCCCGGCGACCTTGCCGATGGAGCCCCAGCCGATGGTGTATTGCGTGGCGACCCACAGGCCACCAATGGAGAGCACGCCGGTCGCGATGAGGCCCTTATAGAGCGCGCCCATGATCGAGCCATTGGCGCCGAGCTTCACGAAATACGAGCCGATGATCGAGGTGAGAATGCACACGCCGCCGATCATCATCGGGTAGATCATCGCGCTGGTCAGGTTCGCCTGACCGGCAAAGAAGATCGCCGCGAGAACCATCGTGGCGACGAGCGTCACGGCGTAGGTCTCGAAGAGGTCGGCCGCCATGCCGGCGCAGTCACCCACGTTGTCGCCCACGTTATCGGCGATCACGGCCGGGTTGCGCGGGTCATCTTCCGGGATGCCGGCTTCCACCTTGCCCACGAGGTCAGCGCCCACGTCAGCGCCCTTCGTGAAGATGCCGCCGCCGAGGCGCGCGAAGATCGAGATCAGCGACGCACCGAAGCCGAGCGCCACCAGCGCATCGATCACCGTGCGGCTCGCCGGAGCATGGCCCATGAACTGCGTAAGGATCATGTAGTAGACCGCAACGCCAAGGAGCGCGAGGCCCGCCACGAGCATGCCGGTGACCGCACCCGCCTTGAAGGCAAGATCAAGGCCACCCGCGAGGCTCTGCATCGCCGCCTGCGCCGTGCGCACATTGGCACGCACCGAGACGTTCATGCCGATATAGCCGGCCGCGCCCGAGAGCACCGCACCGATCAGGAAGCCGATAGCGACCGGCAGGCCCAGAAGCATCCAGGTGCCGCCAAAGATCACCACGCCCACAAGCGCGATCGTCTTGTACTGGCGGTTGAGATAGGCCTGTGCGCCTTCCGCAACGGCGGCGGCGATTTCCTGCATGCGCTGGCTGCCCGCATCCTTGCTCATCACCTGGTTGATGGTGATGACGGCATAAAGGATGGAGAGCGCCCCCAGCGCGATGATCACGAGAAGTGGTGTCATGTCGTGCCCGTTCCGCGTTTCACTCGAAGTGTTCTTGTTCTCCGCAGATCCCCCGAACGAAGCCCCCTGCCACAGTCCGGTCCTGCGGGTTGGGCACGGGTTTACAAAGCTTCAAGCCCTTCTCCAAGCCCCCAATCCGGGTAATGCCGGGGTTATCGACCGGGAATGCCGGTGCTCAGGCCGTAGCGGGCTTCCGGGAGTCGCGCAGCAGTAAGAAAACCATCACCAAAGCCGCCGCCACGAACGGGAACAGCGCGATGTTGAGGCTCGTCCAGCCGAAACCTGCCAGCAGCTTGCCGGAGGAGAGTGAAGCAAGCGCTGTCACCGAGAAGATCACAAGATCCGTGAAGCCCTGCACCAGATTGCGCTCTGCCGGCTTCTGCCCCTCGGCCACCACGGCGGAAGCTCCGACAAAGGCGAAATTCCAGCCGATGCCCAGCAGGACCAGCGCCGTGTTGAAATGCGCGATCGTGATGCCCGAGAGCCCCACAATTCCGCACAGGGCCAGCAGGATAAGCCCTGCCGCGATCACCTTGTAGACGCCGAAGCGCGCAATCAGCGGGCCGGTGAAGAAGCCCGGCAGGAACATGCCGACGATATGCCACTGGATGGCCAATGTCGCATCGGTAGTCGTGTGGAAGCAGCCGATCATCGCCAGCGGCGTCGCGGTCATGATGAAGTTCATCAGCGCCTGCGCAATCGCCGAGATGCCGATGGCGAGCTTCAGGCGGCGTGATTTCAGGATCTCGCGCAAGGGTCGCGCAGGCTCCTGCGAGCCCGGAGCGGGCGCTGGCGCGTTGCGGAAAAAGAAGAGCAGCGAGATCGAAAGACCTGCAACTGCGGCCTGCCCGATATAGCTCGCCATGAAGGTGTAGGGTGCGAGCATATCCTTCGTGTGGATCACCAATTGCGGCCCCACGAAAGCGGCTGCGATTCCACCGGCCAGCACCCAGGCGATCGCCTTGGGGCGGAAAACGGGGCTCGCATTATCCGTGGCGCCGAAGCGATAGTTCACCACGAAGGCCTGGTAGCAGCCGCACAGGGCGGTTGCGAGCATGAAGAGCGCGAAAGAGCCTTCGCGCACGGCATAGGCCGCGAGCAGCCCCGCGAGCACGCCCATGGCCGCGCCGTATTGATAGGCCGCACGACGCCCGAGCGTTCGGAGCAGATAGGCCGCAGGCATGGTGGCCAAAGCCGTTCCCAGCACGAAGGTAGTCGTGGGAGCCGTGGCCCAGGCCGGTGACGGGCCCAGCGAGGCTCCGACCAGCGCACCTGTGGCGAAGACCACCGAGGCATTTGCCCCTGCCAGCGCCTGTGCGCCGGACAGCACGAGCGCATTGCGCTTCGCAAGCGCATCATCATGGGCCATTGGGGTATCCTTCAGGATTCTTGCGTCCCGAAACTATGCGCATAGGCGCGCCGCGTGAAGCGCCGTTCGCGACCATCAGGGTTGCACCAAAGACGCATGCTGCCTGCCGCTTCCAGCGCGCCGATGCGCGTGACTAGCACCCCTACTTCGCGCGCCGCCGCTTCGAAGATCAAAGATTGATCCGGCGGGATGACGCAGAGGATCTCGTAATCATCGCCGCCGGTGAGGATGGTCTCGATCAGGTCCGGCTTAGCACTTAGGGCCGCGAGCGCCGCCTCGGAAAGCGGCACCCTGTCAATCTCGAAGCGTCCACCCAGACGGCTCGCGAGCTTGTCCGCATCGCCCACGAGGCCATCGGAGACATCCATCGCGCCGCGGGCATGGGCGAGCAAAGCGGGGGCAAGCGCGTTGCGCGGCTGCGGATGAAGGTAGCGATCAAGCAGGACATCGCGTCGCTCCGCCGTCATCGCAGCCGCCCATGGCGCATCTGGCGCGAGCCGCAGCGCGAGGCCCAGAGCCGCATCGCCGATGGTGCCGGAGACATAGACGAGATCACCCGGCTCACCGCCCTGCCGGGGCACCATGCGCCCTCGCGGCACCGTGCCGAAGGCGGTGACCGACAGCGTGAGGGCGGGTGCATTCACCGTGTCCCCGCCCATCAGCACGCAGCCGCTGGCGCCCGACAAGGCCGCGAGGCCGGAAGCAAAACCGGCGCACCACGCTTCATCCTGCGCCCGCGTCCGCCCGAAACCGAGGAGAAACCCCAGCGGTTTCGCGCCCTTGGCCGCGAGATCGGAGAGGTTCACCGCCAAAGCCTTGTGCGCGATGGAAGCGGGCGCATCCTCGGGGAAAAAATGCACGCCCTCGACGAGCATATCCTTGGTGACCACGAGGCTCTCGCCCACAGGCCCGTCAAGCGTCGCCGCATCATCGGTGAGGCCAAAGGCGCCCGGCCCAGCGAGCGGCGCGAAATGGCGCGCGATCAGCTCGAACTCACCGGGCGCATCGCCGGCCATGGCGCCTCAGCCCTCGCGGGTGGGCGCAGGCTTCGCCAGATCCTCGGCGCGATAATCCCGCGCGAGCTTGTCAAGCACGGCATTGACCATGCCCACCTCATCCTTCTCCAGGAAGGCCGAAGCGATATCGACATATTCCGAGAGGATGACTCTCGGCGGCACATCCCGCCCGTGCTTCAGCTCGAAAGCCCCGGCGCGCAACGTGGCGCGCATGATCGCCTCGATGCGCTTCAGCGGCCAGCCCTCGAGAATGCGATCCACCGCGCGATCCAGCGCGACCTGATCGTTCAGCACCCCTTCGAGAATGTGGCGGAACAGAGCGGCCTCGGCGGGCTTGTATTGATCGCCCTCGATCTCCCGGCCCATCCAGAAGCTCTCGAATTCGGCGAAGACCTCGTTCAGGCCCTTGCCGGCGATTTCCATCTGGTAGAGCGCCTGCACGGCCGCAAGGCGCGCGGCAGCGCGCTTCTCGCCCCGGCTGACCGAGCGATCGCGCGAGCGGATCTTCTTGCCTTCCTCGATCATCGCGCGGCTCCCCGCTTGAGAGAGACCAGCGTGAGCGCGGCGCGGGCGGCATCGCCCCCCTTATCGCCCTTGGCCGGGTTGGCGCGTGCTTCCGCCTGCGCCTCGTTTTCCACCGTGAGGATGGCATTGCCGAAGGGCATGGCGTGGTTGGTCGCGTAGTCGATCAGCGCGCGGTTCGCCTGCACCGATACAATGTCATAATGCGTGGTTTCACCGCGAATGACGACGCCCAAAGCCACGAATCCATCGGGCTTCGGCTCCTGCTGGGCGCGGATCGCCATGGCCACGGGAATCTCCAGCGCGCCGGGCACGGTGATCACCTCGGCCGTGGCACCGGCAGCATGAATGGCTGCCGTGGCGCCATTGCGCAACATGTCATTGAGATCGTCGTAATAACGCCCCTCGATGACGACGATATGGGCACCGCGCGCGCCTGTGATCGGCGCCTGCTGGCGCTTGGCCTCGGCCATGGGAAACTCCTGAAATCCTGAGCGCTTGCGTTTAGGCGCTTGTTCCCGTCTCGGCAAGCTTTGCGGTCTCGGCCAGACGCGCGGCGTATCGCGCCATCATGTCGATCTCGAGATGGATATGCTCGCCCGCCTTGCGTGTTCCGAAGGTAGTGATGGCCAAAGTGTGCGGAATAAGCAGCACGGAGAAGAGATCATCCTCCACCGTATTCACCGTGAGCGAGACGCCATCAAGACAAACCGAACCCTTGGCCGCAATGAAGCGATGCAGCGGCTTCGGCGCGCGCAGCGTGAAGCGCGCGGTGGCACCCCAGTTGGCATCCGACGGCGTGACCTCATCGCGGGCGACAATCTCCGCGAGGGCATCGACATGCCCGGTCACGATATGCCCGCCGAGTTCATCGCCGATCTTCAGGGCACGTTCGAGATTGATGCGCGTGCCCGCCTGCCAGGTACCCACATGGGTGAGGCGCAGAGTCTCCGCCGCCGCCTCCACCTCGAACCAGCTCTTGCCCGCTTCGCCGCCCACCGCAATCGCCGTAAGGCAGCAGCCGGCACATGCGATAGAGGCACCGATGGCGATCGTCGCGGGATCATATGAGCAGGCGATGCGCAGGCGCTTCAGGCTCGCGCCGCCTTCGACACGCTCCACTTTTCCGATGTCGGTGACGATGCCGGTGAACATCAGGCTTGCCCTTCGAAGATCTGGAGCCGGTCCGGCCCGAGCTTCCGCTCGCTGCCGAGGTGGGCCTTCGCGATCCATCCGGCAAGGTCCGGTCCGATGGCGGGAAAGCCGTTGCCGATGGCGTTCGCGCCCGTGAGCAGCTCCAGCCGGTCGATGAAACCCGACTTCGCGAAAGCGTTGGCGAGGGTCGGCCCAGCCTCGACCATCACGCGCGTCAGGCCGCGCGCGGCCAGTGCGCCGAGCGCAGCAGCAAGATCAAGATGCCCATCCTCGCCCTTAGGAATACCAAGGATTTCAACAGGCTGTGTACCATCGTTCGCAGATGGATTCGCGCCGCTCACAGATTGATTCAAGTGGCTCTGGAAATGAGTCCGCTCCTTCGCGGAGAGAATCATCACGGGCGCTGTCGGGGCTTCCGAGAGGATGCGCGCGCGGGCCGGGATACGGCCCTCCGTATCCAACACCACCCGCATCGGGCTCATCCCGGCCATGCCCGGCAGGCGCACATCGAGACGCGGATCATCCGCCAGCACCGTGCCGATGCCGGTGATCAGCGCATCATGGATCGACCGCAGGCGATGCACATGGGCCTGCGCTTCCACGCCCGTGATGGCGAGCGGTCGGCGGTCCGCCGTTCCCGCAAAGCCATCCTGCGTCTGCGCGAGCTTGAGGGTCACGAAAGGCCGATGGCTGGAGACCCGCAGGCAATGGCCGCGCGTCACCTCGCGCGCCTCAGCTTCGCAGATGCCGGTCACGACCTCCAGCCCCGCCGCGCGCAGAGCCGCCGTCCCCTCCCCGCTCGCGAAGGGCGATGGATCACTCGCCCCGATCACCACGCGGCGGATGCCGCTCGCCAGAATGATCTCCGTGCAGGACGGCCCGAACACGCGCTGCGAGCGCCGGGCGCAGGGTTCGAGCGTGACATACATCGTGGCGCCACGAGCCCCCTCGCCGGCCTCGGCCACGGCATTCGCTTCGGCATGCGGACGACCACCGTGAGCGGTGCGGCCCCGCCCACGCAGAACCGGCGGCTCGACGCTTTCATCGACCACCAGCGCGGCCACCGAGGGGTTCGGCCACGTGCGTCCCACCCCCCGCCGCGCCAGCGCAATCGCCGCGCGCATGAAGGCTTCATCCCGCAAGGCTCGCATCATCCGCCATCCTCGGCGGTTTCACCGGAGGCTTCCTCGCGGCCCAATTCGCGCAGGATGTCGCCGAATTCCTCGGCCGCGTTGAAGTTCTTGTAGACCGAGGCGAAGCGCACATAGGCTACCTGGTCCAGCCGGCGCAGGCGCTCCATCACCAGCGCGCCGATGCCCTCGCTCGTCACTTCCCCCTCGGACTGGCTCTCGAGTTCGCGCACGATGCCGTTGATGAGGCGCTCCACCCGATCCCGATCGATGGGGCGCTTCCTGAGCGCGATCTCGATGGAGCGCGCGAGCTTGTCGCGGTCGAACGGCACGCGCCGTCCCGAGCGCTTCACCACCATCAGTTCCTTCAATTGCACGCGCTCGAAGGTCGTGAAGCGGCCGCCACAATCCGTGCAGACACGCCTGCGACGGATCGCGCCGCCATCATCGGCGGGGCGCGAGTCCTTCACCTGCGTATCGAAGGAACCACAGAAGGGGCAACGCATTGGGGCAATCCGCAACGAAAAACCGGGCCTTGGCGGCCCGGTCTCTGGGTGTTTGAAACAAGCCGAAAGGTCAAGCCGGCTCCCGTGAAAAGCCGGCCTGCACGCAATCAATAGATCGGGAAGCGCGCCGTCAGCGCATGAACCTTGGCCTTCACGGCCTCTTCCACGGCGCCGTTGCCCTCTTCGCCATTCTTGGCGAGGCCGTCGATCACCTCGGCGATGAGGTTGCCGATCTGCTGGAACTCCGCCACGCCGAAGCCGCGCGAGGTCGCCGCCGGCGAACCGAGGCGAATACCGCTCGTCACCATCGGCTTTTCGGGGTCGAAAGGAATGCCGTTCTTGTTGCAGGTGATATGCGCACGGCCCAGAGCCTTCTCGGCGGCAACACCGGTCACCTTCTTCGGGCGCAGATCCACCAGCATCAGATGGTTATCCGTGCCGCCGGTGATGATCGCGAAGCCCTTGGATTTCAGCGTCTCCGCCAAAGCCTTCGCGTTGGCGACCACGGCATGGGCGTAGGTCTTGAATTCCGGCTGCAAAGCCTCGTTGAAGGCCACGGCCTTCGCCGCGATGACATGCATCAGCGGGCCGCCTTGCAGGCCGGGGAACACCGCCGAGTTGATCTTCTTGGCGATATCCGGATCGTTCGTCAGCACGATGCCGCCGCGCGGGCCGCGCAGGGTCTTGTGCGTCGTCGAGGTGACGACATGTGCATGCGGGAACGGCGAGGGATGCGAGCCACCCGCGACCAACCCTGCGAAATGCGCGATATCAACCATGAAATACGCGCCCACGGCATCACAGATGCGGCGGAAGCCTTCGAAATCCCAGTGACGCGCATAACCCGAACCACCGGCCACGATGACCTTCGGCTTGTGCTCATGGGCGAGGCGCTCGACCTCTTCCATGTCGATCAGGTGCGTTTCCGGGTTCACGTTGTAGGGCACCACGTTGAACCACTTGCCGCTCATGTTCACGGAAGCGCCATGCGTGAGATGGCCGCCCGCCGCGAGGTTCAGGCCCATGAAGGTGTCGCCCGGTTTCATCAGCGCCAGGAAGACGGCCTGGTTGGCTTGCGAACCGGAATTCGGCTGCACATTCGCGAAATCGCAGCCGAAGAGTTGCTTAACGCGGGAGATCGCCAGTTCCTCGGCGATATCCACGAACTGGCAGCCACCGTAATAGCGCCGGCCGGGATAGCCTTCCGCATATTTGTTCGTCATCACCGAGCCCTGCGCCTCCAGCACGGCGCGGCTCACGATGTTCTCGGAGGCGATGAGTTCGATCTCGTCCCGTTGGCGACCGAGTTCGAGCTGCACGGCCTTCGCGATTTCGGGATCGGCATCGGCGAGGCTCGCCGAGAAGAAGGAATTCGAGCGGATGGCGGCAGCGGCGGTCATGGCGGCTCCTTTTTGGCTCCAGAGCGGAGCCGGGGCAGGTCGCGGGCCGGGCAACTTTGCAAAAACGGGATTCTACCCGGCGCCAGAAGCCGCGTTCTCTAAAGCGAACAGCCTGTCATCACAAGGGGAGAAGCCCCTCGCGCGGCGAAGAGCCGCCCTGCATCGGATGCGACCCGGTAACCAAATGGCGCACCGACCAAGGCGGCTCATGGCCGCCTGAGGATGCGCCGGAAACGAAAAAACCGCGCCCCGGAGGACGCGGTTTCATCAAACCATCCGGCCTTGGGCCGGAGCGGTTCAGTTCACGAGGCGGAGCTGGTCAGCCGCCGACTTGCCGGTGCGGCGGTCGGGGGTGAGCACGAACTCGACCTTCTGGCCTTCCGCGAGACCGCGGATGCCAGCGCGCTCCAGCGCGGTGATGTGAACGAACACATCGGGACCACCGGCATCCGGCTGGATAAAGCCGAAGCCCTTGGTGGCGTTGAACCATTTCACGGTTCCGGTCTGCATGGTAGTTTCCTTTCAAGAAACGTTGTCATAAGGCGAACGCATAGAAAAACGCCCGCGGGTCTATCGATGTCTTGATTGGAAGGTCTAGTGACGGGCCCCGGAGTAGTTCAACGGGGTTACCGACAGGCCATTCAGCCGAAAACTCGATGACAATGATAATGCCATAAAATCGAGACGAAAGAAAGGCGAAGATTCTTCTCTGGTCCAACCCGGCGCTTTCGTTGATCTTTCGCAACTTCACGTTGGAATTTTGGTCAGATCGACATTGCCGCCACACAGCAATACGCCAACGCGTTCGCCCTTGGCCGGATGGCACGCGCCGCAGAGCAGGCTCGCAAGGGCAGCAGCCCCGCCCGGTTCGGAAGCAATGCGGTAATCCCGCCATAGCAGGCGCATCGCTGCGCGGATCGCGTCATCCGGCACCAGCACCACCTCCGCGACATGATCGCGGCAGATCGAATGAACCAGCGGGCCGACATTGCGGGCGCCGAGCGAATCCGCCGCTACCGATTC
>Ga0209053_1001355_pt1 | contig 11823 bp, 11 predicted proteins | sample EBPBio152010_DNA_FD_185864 | JGI IMG/M metagenome (GOLD analysis project Ga0209053, IMG submission 185864) | Wastewater treatment Type I Accumulibacter community from EBPR Bioreactor in Madison, WI, USA - Reactor 1_7/15/2010_ DNA (SPAdes)... | ecosystem: Engineered > Bioreactor > EBPR >... | reverse complement strand
TTCGACACCGCCTTGAAAGCGCACGAACTCGCGCCGTCAGACATTACCGTGCTGGCAACCATTCCCGCACGTGCCGATGAACCGGCGCTGCGCGACGCGGCCAAGCTGCTTCAACTGCCAATCACAATTCCATCGCACACAGAACTCACAAGTGCGCAAACACTGACCAGCTCCGATATGTCCAGAAACGTCACCGGCCTTGCATCGGCAAGCGAGGCTGCGGCGCTCGCGGCCGCTGGCCAAGGCTCGGTTCTACTCGGCCCGCGGCATGTGGTCGGAAACGTCACCTGCGCCATCGCAACCTCGAAAGAGACACCATGACCGTCCATTTCATCGGAGCTGGGCCCGGCGCGGCCGATCTCATCAGCGTGCGCGGACGCGACCTGATTTCGCGCTGCCCGGTCTGTCTCTATGCCGGATCGATCGTGCCGGCCGAGCTACTCGCCTTTTGTCCACCGGGCGCGCGCATTGTGGACACTGCGCCCTTGTCGCTCGACGAGATCGAGGTCGAGTTTCGGCTGGCACATGCGCGCGGGTTCGACGTCGCCCGCTTGCATTCGGGCGATCTGTCGGTCTGGAGCGCGGTTGCCGAACAGACCCGCAGGCTCGAGAGGATCGGCATTGACTACACACTGACGCCAGGCATTCCGGCTTTTGCGGCCGCCGCCGCCACGCTTGGGCGCGAGCTGACAATTCCCGAAGTCGCACAAAGCCTCGTCCTGACCCGTGTTTCTGGCCGGGCATCCAGAATGCCGGAAGGCGAAACACTGGCTGCATTTGGTGCAACGGGTGCGACGCTGGCAATCCATCTGGCCATCCATGCGCTGGACCGGATCGTCGCTGAACTGACGCCGCTCTACGGCGCTGACTGTGCGGTTGCGATCGTCATGCGGGCATCCTGGCCGGACGAGCGGGTGATCCGTGGAACACTCGGCACGATCGAGCAGCTTGTCGCGGCAGACCCGATCGAGCGAACCGCGATCGTCTTTGTCGGGCGCGGACTGGACGCGAGGGATTTCCGCGAAAGTGCGCTCTACGACGCCAATTACCAGCGCCGGTTTCGGGGGCGTGGGCAATGACGAGACTGGCAGATACCGTCACACGCCTGAACTTTATGGGTGACACATTCCAGCCGGGCCATGTCTGGCTGGCAGGTGCCGGGCCGGGCGGGCTGGAATGCCTGACATTGGGCGTTGTCGCGGCCCTCGCCGAGGCTGATGCCATTGTCTACGACGCGCTCGTGAACCCGGCCATTCTCGACGCGGGCAATGGCGAACGTCATTTCGTCGGCAAGCGGGCCGGCCAGCCATCAACCAGCCAGGAGACGATCAACACGCTGATCGTCGACCTTGCCCGCCAAGGCAAGCGTGTGCTGCGCCTGAAAGGTGGCGACCCTAACATTTTTGGGCGCGGCGGCGAGGAAGCGCTGGTTCTGGCACGTGCCGGCATTCCATTCCGCTTTCTGCCCGGTATCACATCTGGCCTTGCAGCACTGGCGCGTGCGGGCATTCCGGCCACGATGCGCGATGTCAACAAGGCGATCATCCTCGCCACCGGCCACGCAGCTGGCACAGCCGAAGACCTCGACTGGGCAGCACTCGCCCGCACCGGCCAGCCGATCGTCATCTACATGGGTGTCGCCAATCTGGCGCTGGTCGTCTCCGCATTGCTTGGCGGCGGGCTGGCACCCGAAACCCCGGTCGCGATCCTGATGGCGACTTCAACCCCGGACGAGCGCCTGCTGGTGGCCGATCTGGCCTCTGTCGTTGCGCGCAGTCAGGCCGAGAAGATCACCGCACCCGCTTTGATCGTCGTTGGCCAGATCGTCGAAAAGCGCGCCGAGTTCGAGGCGCTTCTGGAAATGGTTCAGGCATCATGAGCGCGCGCGGTTTGATCGTCGGCGCGGCACGTTCCGGCTCTGGCAAGACCAGTGTCACGATCGGTCTGCTGCGGGCCTTTGCCAGACGCGGCATCGCCGTGCGCGGCGCGAAATCCGGTCCGGACTATATCGACCCCGGCTTTCACATGGCAGCAACCGGACAGCCGGGCGTCAATCTCGACAGCTGGGCGATGGGACCGACGCTGCTCGACGAGCTGGCATCCCGGCAGGCGGGCGGCGTCGACATGGTGATCGTGGAAAGCGCAATGGGTCTGTTCGACGGCATTGTTGCCGATAAAGGCCGTTCCGGTGCGGCAGCTGATCTGGCGCGGCGCTATGGCCTGCCTGTGCTTCTGGTGCTGGACGTGTCGGGCCAGTCGCAGACAGCAGCCGCGATTGCCAGAGGTTTTGCGACCCATGATCCGGGCGTGACCATCGGCGGCGTCGTCCTCAATCAGGTAGCGAGCGAGCGGCACGAGATCATGGCCCGCACGGCAATCGAGCAGATCGGCATTCCGGTGGTCGGCGCAGTCTATCGCAATCCGGACATGGCGATCCCGGAGCGGCATCTGGGACTGGTGCAGGCGAGCGAACATGCCGGCATCGAAGCCTTTATCGAGCGGCTGGCCGACACGATGGAGAAATCCATCGATCTGGCAGAAGTCGAGCGCCTTGCGACACCGCTTGCCCCCGGCAATGGCTCGTCCGAGCTTGCGCTGAGGCCACCGGGGCAACGCATTGCGGTTGCCCGCGATGCGGCCTTTTCCTTCATCTATCCCCATGTCGAACGGCACTGGCGCGAACAGGGTTGCGAACTTGTCGCCTTCTCGCCGCTGGCCGACGAAGCGCCGGACCAATCCTGCGACGTCTGCTGGCTGCCCGGCGGCTATCCCGAACTGCATGCCGGTGCCTTGTCGGCGGCAGCCCGGTTCCGGTCCGGGCTCACAGATTTCGCAGCAACCAAGCCGGTCCACGGCGAGTGCGGCGGCTTCATGGTTCTGGGCAAGGCGCTTGAAGACGCGGCTGGCGTGACCCACGCCATGACCGGCCTGCTCGGACATACGACAAGCTATGCGAAGCGGAAGATGAACCTCGGCTACCGGCAGGCGAAGCTGAACGCCGACGCACCGATCGGCCGCGCGGGCGATACGATACGCGGACATGAATTCCATTATTCCCGCGTGGTCGACGCCGGCAACGACACGCCGCTGGCAGACCTGTTCGACGGACAGGGGCGAAGCCTCGGGCCATCCGGCGCACGGCGCGGGCATGTGACAGGCACATTCTTCCACGCGATCGCGAACGCCTGACATGCCGGGGACGCCGCTGCACCACCGGATCCTGACCGAAATCACCGCTTGCGTCGGCTTCTTCACGCGCATCCCGGTGCCAGCCGGCATACCGCTCCCGGCAGACTTTGCCGCCGCGCAATGGGCAGCCCCGCTGGCTGGCCTTTTGGTGGGAGGCATTGGTGCGATCACGCTCTGGATCGGGCTGTCGGTCGGCCTGCAACCGGAACTTTCCGCCATCGTTTCGCTGGCTGCGACCCTGCTTGCGACGGGCTGTTTCCACGAAGACGGGCTGGCCGACATCTGCGACGGCTTTGGCGGTGGGGCGACGCCCGAGCGCAAGCTTGAAATCATGAAGGACAGCCGCATCGGCACCTTTGGCGTTGCCGGTCTTGCGCTCAGCCTGCTGGCTCGTTGGGCGGCGATCAGCGCGCTTGCCGCGGTCACGCCAACAGGTGCGATTGCGGCGATCATCGCCGCCAATGTTGGCGCGCGCGCCCCGATGGCGTTGTTCATGCGCATTGTGCAGCCGGCGCGTGATGCTGGCCTCTCCGCCAAGCTCGGTGAGATCGGGGCGACGCCGGCAAGCATCTCGCTGATGATCGGCTTTGCAGCGCTTCTTCTTCTGGGCTGGCCAGCCGCGCTGACTGCGTGTCTTTGCCTTCTGATCTGGTTCGTCGTTCTGAAACGTCTATGCGAACGCCAGATCGGCGGCCACACCGGCGATGTCTTGGGAACACTGGAACAGGGTGGCGAAATCATCATCCTGCTCATTGCAACAATCTACCTGATCTAGGCTCACAAACCGGGAACCGCGCATGACAGCTCTTTCGACACTTGATGAACTGCGCGCCGCTTGTGCCGCGCTGCCGACAGGCAACGACCAGGCTGCAGTCGACGCCGCAACCCGGCAGGACATGCTCACCAAACCGCAAGGCAGCCTTGGTCGGCTGGAGGAAATCGCCAGATGGATGGCGCGCTGGCAGGGGCAAGCGATCCCACGCATCGACCGCGCCCATGTCCTGATCTTTGCCGGTTCGCATGGCGTGACCGCGCAGGGCGTGTCGGCTTTTCCGGCCAGTGTGACGGAGCAGATGGTGGCCAATTTCGCCCATGGCGGCGCGGCCATCAACCAGCTGGCAAAGCAGGCTGGTGCGCAACTTGCCGTCTACCCCCTGTCGGTCGAGACGCCGACTGCCGACTTCACCGTCGAACCCGCGATGAGCCCGGCCGAATTTCTCGACGCCGTGCGGACCGGCTACGACGCCGTGCCGCAGGATGCCGACATTATCTGTCTCGGCGAGATGGGCATCGGCAACACGACGGCGGCGGCGGCCGTTGCGGCGGGTCTGTTTGGCGGAACGGGCAGCGACTGGGTTGGCCGCGGCACGGGCGTTGACGATGCCGGGCTTGCGCGCAAGGCGAAGGCCGTCGATGCCGCACTTTCCCGCCACGCCGACGCGCTGTCCGACCCGCTCGAAGTTCTGCGCCGTGTGGGTGGCCGTGAACTCGCCGCCATGTTCGGCGCAACGCTGGCAGCGCGTCATCGCGGCATTCCTGTAGTGCTGGACGGATATGTCTGCACTGCCGCTGCCGCCCCTCTCGCGTTACTGCACGACACCGGCCTCGCCCACACAATGGTCGGCCATGTGTCGGCGGAAGCCGGCCACATCCGGCTTGTCGACAGGCTCAGGACACGCCCCTTGCTCAATCTCGACATGCGGCTTGGCGAGGGGTCTGGCGCGTGCCTTGCCATCAACATCATTCGTGGCGCGCTCGCCTGCCATTCCGGCATGGCGACCTTTGCCGAAGCGGGCGTTGCGGAAAAATGACGGATCGGCGGATTGTCCTTGTCGGCATCGGGACCGGCAACCCGGAGCACATGACCATTCAGGCGATCAACGCGCTGAACAGGCTCGACGTCGTTCTGGTTCCGCGCAAGGGTCAGGCGAAGGCCGATCTGGCCGACGTCCGGCTGGAGATATGCAAGCGCTATCTGACCAATCCGGACACACGCATCGTCGAATTCGACCTGCCGGTGCGCGACGCCCAAAACCCGTCCTATGAGACAGGGGTTGCCGACTGGCATCAGGTGATTGCCGGCAATTACCGCGATCTGTTTGCTGCGCAGGCTGACGGCGCGAAGATCGGGCTGCTGGTCTGGGGTGACCCGTCGCTCTATGACAGCACGCTGCGCATCTTGTCACGCGTCGCCGCAATGGGCATGCGTTTCGAGACCGAAATCATTCCGGGTATCACCAGCATGCAGGCGCTGGCGGCAAGCCACGGCATTGCGCTCAATGCGATCGGAAAACCTTTTGTCGTCACGACCGGCCGGCAGCTGCGTGATGGTTTTCCGGACGGCGCCGACACAGCAATCGTGATGCTGGATGGAGAGACCAGTTTCGACACGCTGGACGGGACGCAGTTCGACATCCATTGGGGCGCACGCCTTGGCATGGACGATGAGACGATTGCCGCCGGGCCGCTCGACAAAATGGGCGCTGTCATCAAGGACCTGCGCGCAAAGCTGCGGGCGCAGCACGGCTGGGTCATGGATATCTACCTGCTCCGCCGAAAAGCGACGAAGCAGGATTAGGCAACTTGACCTGCGTCAGCTGAACATGTCGGCAATGATGCCATCATACCAGCCGACAGATTCCTCATAAGTTGCCTTGCGCAGCGCGGCATCTTCTTCGGTTTTGGAAATGAAACTCTCAACCGATGTGATCTTGCCGTCCTTTGGCTCGTACTGCGCTCCGACCTTCACGCCATCGTCCGTCTCGATCAGCGACCAGCAGGTGTTGGAATATTTCGCCGGGAATGCCTTTGCATCCAGCAGGTCGGCACGAATGTTCATCGCTGCAACCTTGGCCTGGCTGTTGGCTGAGAAGCCGGATTTCGGCATGTCGCCGGCAATCGATGCATCACCAATGACATAGATCGCTTCGTCCATGGTCGAGCGCATCGAAGCCGCGTCGATCGGGCACCAACCCTTGTCGTCGGCAACGCCTGCTGCGGCCGCAATCGCTCCGGCCTGCTGCGCTGGAATGATGTTGAGCAGCGCGCCGGCAAACGTATCGAGATCGGTCTCGACTTTGCCGTCCTTCACATTGACCGACTTGATGCCGCCATGGACATCGGGCCCATACCACTCGATCATACCGGGGTAGTACTTTGCCCAGCCCTCTTCAAACAGGCCTTGCTTGGAGAATTTTTCCTTAGGGTCGATGATGACGATCTTCGACTTCGTGAAGCCTTTTGACTTCAGGACATGCGCCATCATCGAGGCCCGCTCATATGGGCCAGGTGGGCAGCGATAAGGGTTTGGGGGCGCGACCATGACGATGTTCTCGCCATCCGCCAGCGCGTCCAGCCTTGCCTTCAGCAATTCGGTCTGCGCACCCGCCTTCCAGGCGTGCGGCGCAATCTCGGCCGCTTCCGCCGAATAGCCGGGCACGGAACCGTAGACCAGATCGATGCCGGGCGCGAGCACCAGCCGGTCATAGGGCACGGCCGAACCGTCAGCCATCGTCACGGTCTTCGCCGCTCTGTCGACGGCTTTGGCCATGCCGGTCACTTTCTTGATCCCATAAGCCGAAACCAGCCCGTCATAGGAATGGGTGATCGACTGGAAGTCGCGATAACCGCCGAGATAGATGTTGGAGAAGAAGCAGGTTGTGAACGTGTCGCTGTCCTCGATCAGCGTCACGTCGAGCGCGCCTTTTGCGCCCTTCGCGAGATATTTCGCGGCTGTCGCGCCGCCCGCACCGCCGCCAATGATCACAACGCGCGGTGGTGTCTGCGCCCGCAGATATGCCGGCATGGCCAGTGTTGCGGCACCTGCCCCCATGACAAGGCCAAACTGCCGTCTCGATATGCCAGTCCTCAATGCGCTCATCGTTTTCCTCCCGCGAGCAGTGGTTCGGTTACTGGTATTCGTTCGCACGGTCCCAGCCAGTCACTCTGGAAAGCTTGAAAAATACGCAGCGAGAGCCGCGATCTCCTCATCCTTCAGGCGCACTGACATCAGCTTCATCACATTGTTGTCGCGCATGCCGAGCCTGTATTCGACCAGCGCCCGGACGATGTAGTCCACCGGCAGTGCCCGGATCGGCGGAATGCCGCTGGTCGCGCCCGCTTGCTGATGGCATGTGGCGCATTCACCACCGAGATACGCCCCAAGCTCCGGATCAGCATCAAGCGACAGCACGCGTGTTGTTGCCTGTCTTGCCTCAAGCGCCTGCTTCGTAAGGTCACTGGCCGGGTCCGATGCGAAAGCGGGAACCCGACCAAGAACAACGGTCAAAGCCAGTGCAGCAACTGCTGTCTTTCCGCTGGCGTTTCCCATTCCTTTCGTCACCGAAACGCCTCCCGTTTGGACAGCTGCCGTCTATTCGATGCCGGCCGCCGGCGCTTCGTCGCTGCCCGCATTCTCCGGCGTCACATCAAGCACGGCGGCATGCATTCTGATTTCCGCCTTGCCTGGCTTGCAATTGCTCATGCATGGCTCAACGCCAGCCTTGTAGTGCGGTTCACTTGCGCGTTCATCAGGAACAAAGTTCAATTCATTGGGCAGTTTCACCGAGGTGAAATTGTCCTTCGACAGCACGAACTCCTCGTCCTGCACGACATCGTTCAGGTAGAGGAGATAAGCGGTCAGCGCATAGACATCGTCGTCGGACAGCGAGCGAGCATTGCCAAAGGGCATCGCGCGGCGAACGTAGTCGTAGACTGTCGAGAGATAAGGCCAGTAGGAGCCGATCGTCTTTTCCGGCCGGTCGGCCTGTAGCGTGCCCTGCCCGCCGGCAAGCACCGGCCAGCGATCAATCGCCTCACCGAAATCGCCATGGCACGACGCGCAGGCTTCGTCATAGATCGCCATGCCGTCCGAGACCTTGCCCTTGCCTTCGGGCAGGCCAAGCCCGTCCGGGCGCACATCAATGTCCCAGGCTGCAATTTCATCTTGGGTTGCCAGCCGGCCGAGCTTGAAATGCAGACCGTCTCCGATAGCAGGAGCGGGCGCTTCAGTCTGAGGTTTCGGTGCTGGCGGCGGGTCAGCTGGGGCGGGCGCTGCCGGAGCAGGGGTGGCGGCTGGCGCTGCGGCAGGAGCCGGCGCCTCGGCCGCACCGTTCTCGTCAAACGTCCCGAGATAGGTCAGGAGATTGGCAATATCCTCCGGCTTTTTCAGCCCGGCAAATGCCATCTTGGTGCCTTTGACGAAGCCTTTCGGGTCTGCGACATAGGCTTCGAGAGAAGCCTGATCCCAAACCAGACCAGCCGCGCCTTGCTCGGTCATCGGTTTGGAATATTTGTAGCCCTCAACAGAACCTGCCGCCCGCCCGAGAATGCCGTTCAGCTGCGGGCCGACCTTGTTCTTTGCCCCCTCTCCGACCGCATGGCAGGCCTTGCATTTGTTGAATACTTTTGCGCCCGCCGCCGCATCCTGCGCCTTGGCGGGAACGACAGCGAATGCAGCCAGCAGCAGCGCTGCGGCAAAAGCCTCAGGAAATTTCGACATTTTCGACCACTCCGTCCGGCGCGACATGCCAGGTCTGGATGCCATTGTTGTGATAGATTGAATTGGTCCCGCGTACGGCTCGCAATTCTTCCTTCCCCGGCTGAACCAGCCCGTCGGAATCAATCGCGCGCGATTGCAGGAACAGCTCTGATCCGTCCCAATCGAATTCGTAGTAGAAGCGGTGCAGCGCTTTGGGCAGGCTCGGGCCGTCTATGCGCGCCGGCTTCCAGTTGCGCCCGCCATCAATGGACACGTCGACACGGGCAATCGTTCCATTGCCGGACCATGCCAGACCGCTCAGCACGAGCGGGCCTTTGCCGTGCTTCACCGGCGCCTGCGGACTGGGATTGGTGATGACGGATTTGACATCCATGACCCAGGTGAATTTGCGTGCTTTGCCGTTTGCCAGAAGATCGGTGTATTTCGACGTCTCCTCGCGCTGCTCCCAGGGCTTGTCGCCAACTTCCAGTCGGCGCAGCCATTTGATCCACATATTGCCTTCCCATCCGGGGACGACCAGACGCAGCGGGTAGCCCTGCTCAGGCCGCAGAGCCTCGCCATTCATGGCAAACGCGACCATGCAGTCGTCCAGCGCCTTGTCCATCGGGATCGAGCGGGTCATGGCGGATGCATCAGCGCCTTCCGCCAGCAGCCATTTGCCCTCGGCCTTTACGCCGGCTTCGTCGAGAAGCGTCCTCAATTTTACGCCGGTATACATGACGCAATGGACCATGCCGTGGGTGAACTGGCAGCCATTCAGCTGTGAGCCACGCCATTCCATGCCGGAATTGGCGGCGCATTCCAGGAAGTGGACCCTGTTTTCTCGCGGAAAACGCTTGAGGTCAGCCATCGTGAAGACCAGCGGCTTTTCGACCAGCCCGTTGATCATCAGCCGGTGTGCGCCCGGCTCGATCTCGGCAATGCCACCATGGTGCCGCTCAAAGCACAGGCCGTTGGGCGTGATGATGCCTTCAAGCTCATGCAGCGGCGTGAAATTGACCGACGATACAGTGTCCGAAGTCAGCCATGGCACGTTCTTGCGCACGACGCCGGCCTCGAACTGCGATGGCTTGCCATAGGGCCGCGCATCGACACCGTCGCCAAGTGTCCGGTTCCAGTCCTGGATCTCCGTAATCTGTGGTTCGCCCGCTGAAGCGCCACGCGTCATGGCAGCGCCGGCAATGGCTGCCGCACCCATGATCCCGCCACCCAGAACGCCGCGCCGCGACAATTGGGCAGAACGCCGCTTGTCAGTCATCGAACCCCTCCAGGATGCGATTCATCGTCATATAGAAATATCACTATGTATTGGTGCGAAGTCAACGCACCTTTGGTGCAATTGCACTCACATCACGACCTTGACCGTCTGACGCTCGGGCACATTCACCGTCTGCTTTTCGGTGATGTATTCTTGCATGAGATCGTAGATCGCCGGACCTTCGACGCCCTCGTTCACGGACGCCCAGCCGCCAACGACATAAGTCTTCGCGGGATCGATCGGATCACCGGTCTCGGCCAGCGCCATGTCAGAAATCCGGCTTCCGATAGTGTTGTTGACCGTGCAGGTGTAGGTCATGCCGCCAACGCGAACCATGTCGCCGCCCTGCTGCAGGAACGGGTCGGGGTTGAAGAGATTGTCACAGACGTCTTCGAGAATGTCCTTCAGTTGCGCGCCGCTCATCTCGTTGCGATAGACGGCCGGGTAGCTCATTGAAGTCTCATTGTAGAGTTCGTCGACCGTGATGTCCTGACCGGGCAACAAGGTCGTGCCCCATCTGAACCCCGGTGACAGTGCAATCTGCGTGTCGCGCTTCTCCATGATGCCCTGACAGATCAGATCGTCCCAGGTTCCGTTGAAATTGCCGCGCCGGTAAAGCAGCGAATCCGTCTTGCCGATGATGCGCGAAATCTCGTCCTTGTACGGAGCCCGAACCTCGGTAATTTTTGCGGCCATCTCGACGTCAGGCGTAATCGCATCCGCAAAGACGGGAATCAAATTGGAGCTGTAGCCGGTCACCTTGCCGCCCGACACTTCGAGGTCGACGCGGCCGAGATATTGTCCGTGCGAGCCGGACGACAGGATCAGCGTGTTCTCCACCTGCACCGCACGCGGGATCGCATCATGCGTGTGGCCGGTCAGGATGACGTCGATCCCCTTCACCTCGCTGGCGATTTTCCGATCAACATCAAATCCGTTGTGAGACAACATCACGACGATTTCGGCGCCGCTCTCCCGCGCGGCCTCGACATTGGCCTGAAGCACGTCGGCGCGGATGCCGAATGACCATTTCGGGAACATCCAGCGCGGATTCGCGATCGGCGTATATGGCATCGCCTGACCAATGACCGCGACCTTGACGCCACCACGCTCAAACATTGCTGTCGGCTCGAAGGCCGGTTCGTCCCATTCGGAATCGAAAATGTTCGAAGCAAGGAACGGATAGTCCATGCTCTCGACGATTTCCTGGAAGCGGGCCTCGCCGAAGGTGAATTCCCAATGGCCGGTCATTGCATCGGGTTTGAGCAGCTTCATGCAATCGACCATGTCCTGGCCATTGGTCTTCAGCGATGTGTATGAACCCTGCCAGGTGTCGCCACCGTCAAGAAACAGCACTCTGTCGTCGCCGCGCTCGGCGCGGATCGCCTTGACCAGCGTCGCAGTCCGGTCCAGCCCGCCAAGACGCCCATAGGCACGGGCAAGGTCGACATAATCGAGGAAGGTGTGCGCATAGGCGAGCGCCGAGCCCCGCTCGATGCCGAACTCCCTGAGGAATTCCTCGCCAACCAGATGCGGCGGGATGCCGGCATAGGCGCCGACGCCGATATTGGTATCGGGCGGGCGAAACTGGATTGGCTGAAGCTGGGCATGCACGTCGGTGAAGTGCAGCAGCGTGACCTGACCCTTGGCGTCGAACTTCAGCAGGTCGTCCTGGGTCAGCTTCTGTTGCGCCAGCGCCCGCGTTGGATTTGACAGCAGCCCGGCGGCGCCGAAGACCACACCTGCATTGACCGCAAACTGCAGGAAACCACGGCGCGTATGGCCCATCTCAATATCCTCCGAGCACAATGGCTTCTCGCTTCGCCGTGAGGCGAAACGAGAATGGCTGCCTGCCCGATCCTTCTATTACTGGCGC
>Ga0209053_1001343_pt1 | contig 11936 bp, 15 predicted proteins | sample EBPBio152010_DNA_FD_185864 | JGI IMG/M metagenome (GOLD analysis project Ga0209053, IMG submission 185864) | Wastewater treatment Type I Accumulibacter community from EBPR Bioreactor in Madison, WI, USA - Reactor 1_7/15/2010_ DNA (SPAdes)... | ecosystem: Engineered > Bioreactor > EBPR >... | reverse complement strand
TACAACAGTAATTTTTGAAGGTGTTCCATCATATCCAGATTTCAGTCGTTTTTGGGAAGTAATTGAAAAACATCAGGTGAATCAATTCTATACAGCGCCTACAGCTATTCGTGCTTTGGCAAAAGAAAGTTTAGATTATGTTCAAAAATTTCCATTGAGTTCGCTTAAAGTTATTGGTTCGGTTGGTGAACCGATTAATGAAGAAGCTTGGCACTGGTACAACGATCACGTAGGAGGAAAGCGTTGTCCGTTAGTAGATACGTGGTGGCAAACCGAAACAGGAGGAATTATGATTTCGCCAGTTCCATTTGTAACACCAACAAAACCAACGTATGCGTCGTTACCATTACCAGGAATTCAACCCGTTTTAATGGACGAATTGCGCAACGAAATTGAAGGCAATCAAGTAACAGGAAGTTTGTGTATCAAATTTCCATGGCCATCGATGGCTAGAACGATTTGGGGTGACCATCAACGTTATAAAGAAACGTATTTTACAGCTTTCCCAGGAAAATATTTTACAGGTGATGGTGCTTTACGTGATGAAGTTGGTTACTATAGAATTACAGGTAGAGTAGATGATGTAATCATTGTTTCAGGACATAATTTAGGAACGGCTCCAATTGAAGATGCTATCAACGAACACCCAGCTGTGGCAGAAAGTGCTATTGTTGGTTTCCCACATGATATCAAAGGAAATGCACTTTACGGATTTGTAATCTTGAAAGAAACTGGAGAAACTCGTGATAGAACTAACCTTGCTAAAGAGATTAACCAATTGATTTCTGACCAAATTGGACCAATTGCTAAGTTAGATAAAATTCAGTTTGTGAGTGGTTTACCAAAAACACGTTCTGGAAAAATCATGCGTAGAATTTTAAGAAAAATTGCAGAAGGCGACTTCTCGAACTTCGGAGATATTTCAACATTGTTAAACCCTGAGATTGTTGACGAAATCAAAGACGGAAAATTATAGTTTATTTTAGTTTATTTAGTTAAAGACTGCTTTGGAAACGGAGCAGTTTTTTTTATAACAGTACTTTATAATATTTCCCTTTCAGTTTCAAAATAACCGCAAATTCGCAAATTTAAATACATAAAAAAAGAAAATAATTTGTGAATTTGCGGTTTATTTTACTTTTAACTCAACTCAATTGAATTCAAATTCATAGCGATTTAGTTCTTAAAACTAGTTTTCTAACAGCAACCAAATGACTAAATAAAACTATGGGAACTATAAACGTTGGTAACCAACAAAAGGGAAAATATAGAATGGCAATATTTGGTTGTTCAAAAGCTATTTTTTGAATTGGCGAAGGTGCGGAAAGCATTGCTTTTACTACAATATTCAACAAAAGTCCTAAACTAATGATGTTCCAAATTAAGACTAAATTTAGGTTTAAAAGTTTCTTTTCGAATGCAAAATAGGCTATGAATGGCGCTGAAATTCCTGCGAGAATATCAAAATTTGTTCCTTCAAATGTCATGATTTGCGGAATTGTCTTGTTTAGAAACAACTAAAACAGAACAAGTTCAACAGGAATTCGAACAACATGCAAATAGGTTAAATTTTTGAGAGGCAAATTATCAATAAATTGTCTTCCTTTTGAAGTTGAAAAAACTACTATAATAGTGCTAATTACTGGTAAAACCCCAAACAAAATTATCCTTGGAGGAAAAGCTTCGGTATTGGTATTATAAACACGATTCCAACTTAAAACTGCTTGAATTACTAACCAAACAATACTAACAATGGCTATATAGTTGGCAGATTTTCTAGTCTTTTCGGAAGTTGCGTTTTTAATGGTCCAAACCAATAGGAGTAAAGTAGCAATTGTGGTACAACCAAAAAGTAGTGCAATATAAAGAGGTAAATTTTCAATCATTTTAAATTAAAATTATGACAACAAATTAATATTCATCTAAATCTTCATCATCAATCCATTCTTTCATATCGGTCAAAACATGATTTTTTATAAATTGAAAAAAATCTGAATATTCATTTTCAATTATATTCCAATCGGAAGTGTTCTTTTGAAATGATGGATGAAACACTATTACATTTTCACAAGGCTTTCCATTGATTACTTCAAAACCAGCGTATGTATCCATATCTTGTCTTTTTCCGAATGTAATAACTTCTCTGTTTGAATTATTTTCAATTTTAAATCTTTGGTTACCAATTGAGTCTAATTTCAATTCTTCATCAAAATGCCAAGGAATAAAATTTATTAGTTTAAGCTTTATAAACCATTTGTACGAATTTGAAATATCCATTGTATTTCTTATTTCTTAGATTTACCAATATAATGCTTTGCCAAAATAAAAACCGAAGCAGCAAACGTTACAAAGTAAATAGCCGAAAGCGCAGGTTTCTCCACTGTAAAGTTTTTAAAGTCAATTTGCTTGAATAATGCCACGCCAACAATTATAGCGACAATGGTTAAGGTAAATACTGGTGCGTTGTTTTTCTCCATGGGTTGATTATTATTTTTCTATTCCTAATTGTTTTCTAAAGTCTAAATTCAAGTTATATTGCTCTTCAATTGGAATCACTTTTTTTGATGCTTTCTCGATATCTTTACCTTCTTTTGCCCACAAATAGGGAAAGAAATTAAAAACTTCATCACAATTTAGTTTTGCAACATCTTCTTTCCAAGTTTTCCATCTGTAACCTTTGTAAAATTCATCAAGATTGTTGTTGAAGCAAAAATGTAAAAATTCCGTATAGGTTAAATCAAGTGGCTCAAATTCTAAACTATCTGGTGCAAAATAATAAATTTTTCCCAAGTCTTTTCCAAGTGCGCCACCATTTAATATAAAGAATCCACCAATTGCATCGTCTGCTACTAGTAGAAATGGTGCTTGTTGACCAAATTCTGTAAAACTTTTGCCAAGATTCCATTCAGGTAAACTTCGGTTTAGTTTTACATTTCCAGAACCCAAAATTCTAATCCAACCATTGTCAACTACTATTCCGCCGGTTTCGTATATGATTGAACCCATTGGCGAACGTGTTGTAACTTGAGTTTTATATAAAGCATCCTTTGCTTTTTCTTTATCAACGGACAAGATTTCAACTTTATTTTTTGCTGATTTTATCCATTCTGTTACGAATGGCCAACCTGAATCGGTTTCATTTATTAGTTCTTCAATTGGTCGCATTTTTGTCTGTGAAAATGTTGTTTGTGAAAATAGTATTAAAAATATAAATGCGAATTTCTTCATTTGTAGTTTTGGTTTAGAATAGGCATTTTTATATTAGCAAATCCAATAGATTTTCTTTTTAAAATCAATTTCACTTGGTCCATCAGTACAACCGCCAATTTCATCAAGTTCTGTATCTTTTTTTGTCTTTCCAATTATCCATTTACCGCTTTTATGCTTCATAAGTATTCCCTCATCTAGAACATCTCCTTTTTTTACTTTTGAAAGATTTCCACTCAGAAAAATTACTTTTACTTTATCACCGTCGATTTCTACGCTACATTTTACTTTGGTAATCAGACTTGGCGATTCTGCATGTCGAATTGTATATAAATAAATTCCTTTTTTGGGAATTTGACCATAAGCAAAACAAACTATTAGAAGAAATGCAAAAGTGAAGATAAAATTTTTCATATAATTCGTAATTAATTTTTTGGTTTAAAATTGACGAAACTTATTGCGGTTTATCTTTCACTAAGTGTAATTGGAAGTCTATACAATGTTCGGACTATTTCACCATCCTTTTTACCAGGCTTCCATTTTGGACTTTTTTTTAAAAAACTGATTGTCTCTTCTGCAGTTCCATAACCAATATCTTGTAATACATTAATGTTAGTTATTGATCCGTCTTTTTCTATTATAAATTCAACTATAATTTTTCCTTTTATTCCTTCTCCTGAAGGTACATTGAAATTCTTAGCTGTGAACTTATAAAATTTTTTCATACCTCCGACAAATTCAGGTTTTTCGTCAACTTCTGAACTATTATAGACTTTATCACTAATTTCTTGTGAATAAATATTAGAAGTGATTAATAAGAATACTAATAAGAAATATTTCATTATTTGATTTTTTATGTTTTTATAAACGTTCCAGAATATTTCATAAGATGTTGTTGAATATTACTAGTGATTTTAATTTATTCATTTTTTCTATTTTGGTAATCAGAAAATGCTTTAAAGCTTTTTGAAAAACCAAAATGATAAATTGCAGCTGAGAAGACAACAATCTTTATTATTAATGGAATATTCAAAATTATTGATAAAGAAACACTAAAAAATGCATATATAGCTCCAAAAATGCCAATTAATAATAGTATTATAAAAATATTTTTAGCCCAATTTTTACCTCTATAAATCATTACTAACAATCCAACAGTTAATAGAAATCTAATTATCTGCTGAATAATTTTTTTTGTTTCAATTTCAGGAACTACAGAGTTATAAAAATAGATAGTATGCAATGAAACTAATAAAATACTAATTGAAATTAGTATAGTTTTTCTTTTTCCTATTTGTTCTAAATAATTCATTTAGTGTTAGATATTTTTTTTAATTTAAGTTGTAAGCTTTATTAAAACTGAAAATTTCGATTAAGTTCTATAACTAAAACTTTCAATTTCAAATAAATTCCGTGCCTTGCTATTTCTTGAAACAGTTGTTAGTAAATCACCATTTTGTTATTTAATTTTTTCAAAAGCTTCTCTGGTCATTACTACCAGAATTTCTTTTTTGCAATCCCAAATCGAGACATACTTTTTTGACATAACATAATGAGTTTTTATTTTTGCAAATTTCCCATATAACATTAGCGTACAAACGTCCGTTGAAGTTATCAAATCATCTAATACATGGCTATGAATTGAGGCTTCAATTTCTTTTTTATCGCCAAATTCTATAGGGATAAGGCTATTATGTAATTTCTTTTGCTTTAATAACTGATTGTTTTTGTCAAAAGTGAGTAAATAATCATTTCCAAAAAGCATTACACCATTGTTTTTTGGGCCAGTTAAGACAAATACTTTTTTCTCTTTATTGATGATTATTGGAATCAGGTTAAGATTTGAGTTTTTGTATGTTTTGTATAAAGTGTCAGAATTAATGATTCTTAATGCTTCAGTTCTCATTTTATATAAAACAAACTCATTTTCGGTTAGTTCTCTTTCAACTAAATTAGTTTTTGCTGTTTCAATTTTAAATGTTGCATCAAAGTCAATTGTCCCTAAAACTTTTGGATTTTCACCTTTTGAGAAGAAAATGCAAGTTGATATTTCATTTTCGGTATAGGATAAATAGCCTCCAATTTTTTCTTTTTCAGTATATTTTTCCATAAAAATGTCACTTCCATACCATGAAGCCATTTCTGATTTATATAACATCTTTCCTTCTTCAACAATTTTTGCTGTTTCCTTTTCAATTTTTGATTGTCCAAGACAATTAAAGCCAAATAATGCAATAAAAAGATAGATAGTGATTTTCATAAATTTGTTTGTTATTATGTTTTTCATGGTGTTTGAAACTACTGTTATTGCCAGTTTTTTATTTTTTAATTAGTTTCATATCTTTTATACTATACGGAGTGCAAGCTCCTTTGGTAATCCTTTCTCCAGTTATTAAGTATTTATTCAACGTATCTTTAATTTCTTTTTCGCTAAAATCTTTTCCTATTCGAAAACTTAATTCCCACGAACTTTCTTGATATTTGAGATTAGAATTAACTGTAGATTTAAAATTTATGTAGTCTATTGAGTCACTTTCATAAACTATCTTTTCAACTTTTATAGTATCTGTAAATTTTTCATATTCACAACCTCCACAACCGATACATAACTCATTAGTTTTTTTCCAATAGATTACTACTAAAAAAATGCTAATGAGTACAATTGATATTATAATTATGTTTTTTTTAACCGTCATCTGTAAAATTGGCTATAACGTTTTACGGTTTCAAGAAGTGGCGATGAACCAAGACTAAGCCTTCACAAATATAGACAAAACTTTAAATTAAAAACCTTTCCAATTTCTGATAAATCCCGAGCCTCGCCATTTCTTGAAACCGCTGTTGGCAGTAGTGCTATTATTAATCTTTCGCTTTATATTTTTCTGGTTCATTCATGTTTAAATCTATTTTAATGTCTGAATGTTGCTTTAGCCATTTTTCAATTGATTTTATTAATTCATAAAATTTCTTATTATATTCATCAAATGTAATAGTTGGATAAGTAATAGACCATTCAACTTTTTTTACGTCGTTTTTTTTGATATCGCTATATATTCTGATGTATTTCTCATCAAGCGGATTTTCAACTTCCTGATACATAACGAACTCTAAAAACTCAATCTTTTTTTTAATCTTATTAGGTAGCCAATAACTCCTTTTTATTTCCAATACTCTATCCCAAGTTTTAGAAAAATCTTCATTATTAATCAAAACAATTTTATTTTTATCTGATTGATAAAATGGCCCTTTCATTGTCATTTCAATTTTTTCTCTACCAGTACCGAGGAAGTAACTATATTTATTAGTGTTACCCATAAAATACTGTCCTTTTAGTATATCAACGATTTCTAATACTTTGTCGGTTTGTTCACTTATAAATCGTGATTCTAAGCCAAACCGTTGATACAAATGTATAGCAATAAACAAAGTTGCAACTGTTGCTAATGCACCAATACTAGTCATTGCAGTACTAAATACAGAAAGTATTGACTCAGTTTCTTTTCTAATTATAAAAGGAATAAAGAAAGCTATTATTAAAAATATTATGCAAGTACCTACTAAATCTTTTTTCTTTAATTTTTTATTCATTTGTTGCATTAAGTTATTGAATTAGTCGAGTATTTTAGGCATTACTGCCAACTTTTGTATATGTATGACTCCATCAAACATATACACCCAAAAACAGAACGCTATGTATGATAAATCTTCCCAAATATAACCAATTCCTGCAAATAAAAACTACGTAAAAATACCTGTTTTTTCAAAAACCATTACTTTTTTATAATCTTAACTACTTGTGTGGTATTGTTATTAAAATAAAGTTTTAGTAAATAAATTCCTGTTGGTGCGTTTTGTAATGAAATGGTTTTGTTGGTTGTGGTGGCTATTTTTTGTCCTAGAAGCGTATAAATTTCTATAGAATCAATGTGGTTATCTTGGTCATCAACAACAATGGTATCAGAGGTCGGGTTAGGGTAGAGCTTTAGGGTTGCCATCGTTTGGTCGGCAAGAGCTAAACTACTACAAATACCATGCGTTCCCAATTGGTTGCGTTGTGGGCTGTTTGCCATTGCCGTTTGCATTCTTGTCACTTGATCGGTTGTAAACATGTACATACTTGGGTTGGAGGTATAATCCATGAAATTCATAAACATTTCGCCATCAGGAGCATTGCTCGGAGAACTACAAGAACCAACACCTTGAGGATACGTTGGGTTACCAGCACTTGGGTCGGCTTGTGAAGGTGTATCGTTGCAATAATCGGTAAAGCAATTGCCATCACCCCAAATGTGACGTAAACCCAAATAGTGTCCAATTTCGTGGGTTAGCAAACGTCCAGAAACATCGGCATTAACATAAATTCCGGAAGGATAAATTAAATAAGAACCAACAGACATGGCATAACACCAAACGCCGTCATTCAAACTTGTGGTAGCATTTACAGGAATTCCTGCAAGTCCACTCAATGGTGGTGGTGTGGCAAATCCTCTAGCGTTTAAAGACGCACTTTTATCGGTTACCCAAATGTTTAAATATTTGGTGGCATCCCAAATAGTTTGCGGTTTTACAACATCATCAATAAAATCTCTCAAATCTTGATTGGTAGCAAAAACATTCGGATTTTGCCAACCTCGTTCTATATAATTAATGCGTTCAATTCCAGGTTCGGCAAGCGGAACTCCAGCAGCATTGACTTGTGCCAAACAAAATTGTATTTCGCTGTTCGCAATTTTTATGCGACCTAAATTATCCAAATTCGCAGAAGGAATCGCTTGATTTATAGCCCAATTTACAAAAGCATTGGTAGGATAATTGTTTATATTCAATCCAGTTCCAGTGTAATCTTGGTTCAAAACTAAAATTTGAGAATTCACTTGTTGCGCTTCAATATTTGGAAAAGTACCAACATTTTCGCCACCATGAATAATATGAAAAATCACTGGAATTTGATAGGCAGTTGTAGTTGACTTCGAAGTTGCACGATTAGCAATAAGCGTTTGAAAAGCGTCTTCCCAAGCATCAGAAGGAATCTCTGAAGTACAAAAACCATGATTCTCTTGCGAATAAACGAAAGTAATTTGAAAAAAAAGCAGGAATAAATAATGATTGAATTTCATTTTAAGTTGTACAATTTTGCCAATTACTGCAACGTTTGAATAGTCAAATGTAATAAATTTAAAGGTTTATAAATGTTTTGATTTTATGAATTTGACTACTTAAATTCTTTTTTTTCTAAACTTTACAAAATAAATCACGGCCAAAATCAAATAGGGTAAAGTAGAAAAAATGATTTTATAATTCAAACCAAGTAAGCCAACAAAGGTAAAGAGTAGGACTAAAGCGCCAAGAAGCAATACTGCTATATTGTTGAGTTTGCTGTTAATATTGGGTAAAATCGCTCCTAAAAGCAATACAACTTGAGTTAAAAATCCAATAAGAATTATAGGATGTGTGAAGTTGCTTACCCAACTTTCGGTTTTGGAGAAAATTTCTATTTCACCTTCAAAAATAAACATAGCATTGTTAGGAGGCCATTCTAAATAACAAAATTGAAAGGCAATCAATAACGCTAGATTTAAAAGGCGTTTCATAGATTTTATTTTTTATTAACCAAAACTACACTCATTTGTTGTCCACCAGTAACCAACGTTTTAATTTGAAAATAGTACTTATCGTTTTCATATAATTTATCGCCAAAAAGGATTTCAATTTTATCGGCTTTTTTGCCACTATTAGTTTCAATTTTCTTGAATCCCATTTTTTCTAAAGTCTCAGGATAGTTATTTGTTTTGCCAAATGTGGTTATCAATCGTACTTCATTGTCGTTAATCATCAACGCCGTTTTGCTTTTTTCGTTCATCCAAGCATCGCTTTTTTGCTCCCAACCAAAAGAAATATCGTCTAAAGCTGCTTTAATGTTCTCTTTTTTGGTTGTCATTAAAGTTATTAAATCGTTTGGCGTAAAATCTCTTTGTTGTGTGTTTTTCAACTCTTTAATACTTTCGTCATCAATCAACAAATCAATATTAGAAGGATCTTCACTAGAATATACGATGTTAAGTTCTTGTCCCAAATAGAAATCTTTAAATCGGTAACTCGAAATATCTTCGGTAGCTCTAATGATTTTTCCTTCTTTGGTTTCAAATTCAACAGTTATCGATGCAAAAGAAGCGCCACCAGAGCGAAGTACTCTTTTTACTTCGGTAACGCCACCATCAACAACAGTTCCAACAGCATCAATTTGAGTAGCTTTTAGAATTCTATCAGCACCATTAGAAAAACATTGTGAAAAAATAAAATAAACAATGATTCCAGGAATTAGCATCAAGGTCATTAAAGGAAATTCAATTCTTGGTTTGTCTCGATGTTTTAGAAATTGGGGTTTCCATGTTCCGTAATAGGCAATGGCAAGGAAACTTAGAAAGCAAAAAATAGCGGTTCCTACAATGGATAAAATAGTTTTGCTTTGGTGTACATTGGTTTCAGGCAAATAATAGGCGAAAAAGTATATTGTTGCTATGGCTAAGATTAGAACTAGCACAAAAACAGACAGGTTTCTTTTTGGCATAACCTTAAGGCGTTCCTCTAAAACCAAAGCACGAGCCGTTTCAATAATAGATTTAAATTCGTCTGGATGGACTTCTTTACGCTTTAAAAAGGTTTCTATTTCGTGATCGTATTCGTTGTCTTTGATACGTTCCACTACTTTTTGTAAAATTTCTTCTTTTGTCATAGTTTAATTTTATAAAATCGCTTTAAGCAGCAATTGTTCCATTGTTTTATATCCTTCTTTGTTGGGATGAACGCCATCATCACCATATATTTTCTTCAAACCTTTATTGTTATCCACCATAGTTGTGTAATAATCAACATGGTTTAAGGCATTTTCTTGAGCAAATTTTTGAATCAATTTATTCAATTCAATCACTTTATCACCAGGTTTAATTTTATGATTCCAATCAAATTTATTTGCAGGAAGTACTGAGCATAAAATTACTTTAATATGATTTGCTTTTGCCAATTCTACCATAGAAATAATATTTCCCATGATATTTTCAATTGAAATAGGTCCAGTATTTTCGGCAATATCATTAATTCCAGCCAAAATAACAACTTTTGAAGGTTTTAATTGAATTACATCTTGACGAAAACGTAGCAACATTTGAGAGGTTGTTTGTCCGCTAATGCCTCGATTGATAAATCCATTATCTGAAAAAAAAGAGCTGTTATAATTGGACCAAAACTCGGTTATGGAATCACCCATAAAAACAATAGGAGTAGAGCCAGAATGAATTATAGCAAGGTTTTCGATATGATATTTCCTTAAGTTTGCCCAATCCATAGTGCTCGCTTTGTTGATTTTTAAAATAAGATGCTACTTCAATCCCAATCTACTTTTTAGTTTTAAGAACAATAAAGCAATAGTGTAAGCATCGTCAGTAGTTGAAATACGTTCTGTTTTAGAGATTTTGAAAAGATGGCTTAATTCATCTAATGAAAAGTTCTTGTCATTGATATCATGTAGTTTTTTGTACATGACTTCAATATCTAGAGCTTCATTTTTTAACCTGCCACAAGAAGATTTTTCTAATAGTTCGTTAATCATTTCAATATCAAAATGGATACGATGTCCGACCAAAGTAGCATTTCCTATAAAGCTGATAAACATTTCAATAGCTTGAATTTCAGATAATTTAGGTTGTGAACTTTCTAAAAGAAAATCATTAGATAATCCATTGTCATGAAGAAACTTATATTGTGGAATAGCAACTTCAAAAACATCACCAATAAGAATATTGTCATTGACAACTCCAACAGCTCCAAAAGATAAGATTACATCTTTCTTAGGATTAAGCCCAGTTGTTTCTGTAGATAAAACAACATATCGATTTGATTTTTTATCAAATTTAGATAAATAAGTTTTCCAAAATTCTGGATATTCTTTGTTGATATTTTTAAGCCAGTCGAGCATATACTATGAAAATTGAGTCAGTTGAAAACGATCTTTAATTAATTCTTCTAAGTCACGCATTGGATTGAGTGCATTTTTAAGTTTCTCTCTATCTACTTTATTCAATTCCTCTAAATTTATAAATTGTCCAGAGCTATCATTTTTTAAACCTTCAACGGCTCTAAATTTTGATAAAACTAAATAGGCATCAGCACAATTCAAATATACTTCTGAGAATTTAGGATCAACTATTGCTAATTGTTTGTATCTCAAATAAGTACTATTTATTCCTTTGATACCATTGCTCAACGTCAACATTCTTGCGCCATCAACAAGTGGCATTAAAGCTCTTGTTTTTATGTCAAACTTGCCTTTATTTTCGCCTTCTTCTTCTAAATTGAATTTTTTAAAGAAGTTTAATGGAGTAGGTTTCTTTATGGCATCATTACCTAAATAATCGAAGAAAAGGACATTGTTTTTAGCGTTTTTGAAAATAGTTTCCGTGATGGCGTCTTCAATTTTTTGTTCACCAAAAGCCATCTCATAATCAAAGAAAACACTACTAATTTCGTTAGAATTTTCACCTGGAGTATTCATCCAACTGTTGTATTGTTTTGTCCAGTCTGTCAATGACTTACACCAAAGCATATTACTCGCCATATGACCTTGCGGACAAAATACAAATCCAACTTTTTCTAATATAGTAGTAGCTTTTTTGGCTAATTTTATAAAGTAATCTTTTACATCTCGGTATTTTTCGGCTGAGACATCTTCAAAA
>Ga0209053_1001339_pt1 | contig 11969 bp, 8 predicted proteins | sample EBPBio152010_DNA_FD_185864 | JGI IMG/M metagenome (GOLD analysis project Ga0209053, IMG submission 185864) | Wastewater treatment Type I Accumulibacter community from EBPR Bioreactor in Madison, WI, USA - Reactor 1_7/15/2010_ DNA (SPAdes)... | ecosystem: Engineered > Bioreactor > EBPR >... | reverse complement strand
GTGAAATTATGAGAAACAATTTCTGATAAATTTTGATTGATTTCGCAATGGATAATTTTGTTTATTTTTTTTGAAAAATAGTAATCATCAATTCCAAAACCACCTGTTAAATCAATAAGATTATCACCAGAAACTATTTCAGATTTATATTTAGCTGTTGCTTCTGAAGATGTTTGTTCAATTGAGATTTTATTTGGGTAAATAATATTTTTGCTATTAAACCAAGTGTGAAGTTTATCTTTAGCTTTGGATCTTGACTCAATTTGATTTAAAATGATTTTAAAATCAGTATTGATAAAGGGATTTCTTTTAAGTGCTAATTTTGAGGTGTCTAATCCTGTATTATCAATAATAAATTTCTGAATTTCTGGGTTTAAAATTTCATCAAAGTTCATTTTCAAATCTAAATATTATAAATTTTTAGTTAGAATTTTGATTACTTTATTTTCTGGAAAAAACTCTTTACCAATAACTTTTAAAGTTGTGTAGAGAGGCACTGCAATTATCATTCCTGTTATCCCAAAAAGAATTCCAATGATAAGAATTACCAAAAATATTTCTAAAGGATGAGAATTTACACTTTTTGAAAAAATGATTGGTGATGAGATATTATTGTCAATCAATTGCACTATGAAAAAACCAATGGAAACATATATTGTTGTTGGAAGAATTACATCTTGAAAATCGTTTCCGATATTGCTTAGCATCGTTAAAATTCCAGCCAAAATTGACGCAATAAATGGTCCAACATATGGAATAACATTTAATAATCCACATAAAAAGGCAATCACAATAGCATTTTCTACACCAAAAATTAGTAATACAATTAGATATAAAATAAAAATTATTGTAAGCTGCAATAACAATCCTAAAAAATATCTTGTAAGTAAAAGTCTTGTTTTTTCAATAGAATTTAAAATTTGTTCTTCATGATCATTTGGAAGAATTTTTTTCATTCCAACAATAAATTGGACTTTATCTTTTAAGAAAAAGAAACTTATAAAAAAAACAGAAACCAAGCCAATTCCAAAACTACTTATAGTTCCAATTATTGAATTGAAAAAATCGGTTAGAAAATTGAAATTTAATCTTGATGTAATATCTGTTTCTTTAAAAATTTTATTAATCTCAATATTATGATTACTTAAATAAATACTCAATTGATTGTAAAGTTCAATGGATCTATTTTCAATTGATTTTGTGTCTAAAAGTGATAAGTTACTACTTTGGGAGGTTATTAATGGTACAAAAAGCATAATTAAACCTGTGATTAATAGTAAAAATAATATCATTGTTGTCACTACTGCTAAGTTATTTGAAAACTTTAATCGTCTTCTTAAAAACTCAACAATGGGATTAGCAATCATTGAGAAAATAACCGCTACAATTAGATAAACAATAACAGTTTGAATTTGATAAATAAAATAGAGAGCAAGACAAACTAGTACTAAAACCCCAATTGCTCTAAGAATTCCATTCGCTATGTTCTTTGACGTTATCATTTAATTAGATTTTATGTAAAAATAAAAAACTCGTTTACAAATGTAAACGAGTTTTTAGAATATTTTAATTTTATTTTTTAGTTTCTGAAAGAAGCTCTAGAACCACCAACAGCGAATACAGCATCCATTCTAGCTTTTTGCCCCAATGAAAACATATACATACCTCTATCATCTGTGTAATCCATGTAGTTCATTGTCATTTCCACTGGAGTACCAGAGCAAGTACTTAAATGAGGATATGTTGGAACTCCGTAATTAGCAGTGTTGTGAGTAGGTGTGTCTGAAACTAAATCGCTTCCACAAGTTGCATCACCCCAAATATGACGTAAATTCATCCAGTGACCAACTTCGTGAGTAGCAGTTCTTCCTAAGTTGAAAGGATAAGTAGCTCTACCTGTTGTTCCTAAATATTTAGAATCTATTACAACACCATCTGTTGCTGAAGCACCTCCAGGAAATTGCGCATATCCAAGAATTCCTCCTCCAATTGTACAAACCCAAAGATTAAGTTTGGTTGTTGGTGTAGTAGGAGCTAAACCGCCTTTTGATGTTTTTTTCATTGCATCTGCAGTACCCCAAGATGTTTTGGTAGTTGATTTTCTAATTACTTGATCCAATACAAAAGAAATACCAACATTGGCTTTTACACCAGAAAATAATGCAGGTACTTGATTGTAATCAGAGTTTGTTGCATTAAAATCTTTGTTCAAAACATCTATTTGTGATTGGATTTGAGCTAATGAAATATTTTCAGCCGCAGTTTTGTATAAAACGTTTACAACAACTGGAATTTCTATTTTACCATTAACTAATCTATAGTTTGGATTATTTTTTGTGAAATTTTCTGTAAACTCTTCAATTTTATTCATTCTAAGAGCCATTTCAGGATCTTCTCTTAATTGTCTTTCTAATACTTCCTGAGACGCACATTGTCTTTGAGCTGCATTATTCTCTGCAACAACTTTTGAATCTTCACTTTGACAAGAGAAAAGCATCGCTAATAAAGATGCTGATAATAAGATTTTTTTCATAAAAATAAATTTGGTTTAATTAATAGTTATGCAATCTTATAACATATTAATTAGATATAAAAATATTTTTACTAGTTTATTTTGTAAAATCGATGAAATACAATCAAATTAATTGCTGAATATATAATTTAGTATATTAGCTCCCATTTTCAGTGCTTTTTCTCTAACTTCCTTTGGGTCATTATGAACATCGGCATCTTCCCAGCCATCACCTAAATCGCATTCAAATGTGTAAAGCAGTACCAATCTATTGTTTTCAAAAATTCCAAAGGCCTGTGGTCTTTTTCAAACCACTTGAGAAAATAAAAGGACCTTGAAATATCGCATGATTAGCTGGAATTTCTATCAAGTTATTGTTTGGAAAGATTTTCTTGATTTCTTTTCTTATAAATTCATCCATTCCAAAATTATCGTCAATATGAAGAAAACCTCCTGATAGCATATAATTTCTTAAATTTAAAATTTCAGCATCATTAAATACAACATTTCCATGACCTGTCATGTGAACAAACGGATAGGAAAATAAATCTGGACTTCCTGGCTCAACAGTTGCAGGTTTTGTTTTGATTTTAGTATTAATATTCTGGTTGGTAAACTTAATTAAATTTGGCAGTGATGTTGGGTTTGCATACCAATCGCCACCACCATTGTATTTCAATAAGGCAATTTCTTGTGAGTAAGATTGTGAGGAAATTAAAACTAAAATATATAAAAGCTTTTTCATTGAATTTATTCGTTTAATAGTGCTACACTATGGCAAGCTACGACAGCTGCCGTTTCTGTTCGTAATCTTGTTTTACCCAAAGATACTGGAATGTAATTATTTTCCAAGGCTAATTGAATTTCTTTTGTAGAAAAATCACCTTCTGGACCAATTAATAAAGTAATGTTTTCACTGAGAATTAAAGCGTCTTTTAATGATTTTTTGTCTGTTTCTTCACAATGAGCAATGAATTTTTGACCTTTAAAATCCTTTTTTATAAACTCTTTATAGGTAATTGGTTCGTTCAATTTTGGTATATAATAATGCAAAGATTGCTTCATTGCTGATTCAATAATCTTTTGGAATCTATCATTTTTCACAACTTTTCTTTCAGAATGATCGCAGATAATTGGTGTAATTTCTTGTATCCCAATTTCTGTGGCTTTTTCTAAAAACCATTCGTATCGCTCGTTCATTTTAGTTGGAGCAACTGCTAAATGTAACTGTACTTTAGGAGGTTTTTCTTTTTCAAATGATAGAATACTAACAGTACATTTGGAATCTGAAGCAAGAGCTACTTCTGTTTTAAATACAAACCCTAATCCATTGGTTACAAATAAAATATCGCTCTCTTTCTTACGTAATACTTTAATTATATGTTTGCTTTCTTCTTTGTCAAAAACAAAAGAAGTATCTTTCTCTGAAATAGTTGGATTATAAAATAATTGCATATTAAAATTCTATTCTTGCTTTAGAAACTACTGCAGCATCATTAAACTTGTTTTCAAGATATTTTTGGTAACCTACAATTCCAATCATTGCTGCGTTATCAGTAGTGTATTCAAATTTTGGTATAAAAGTTTTCCAGCCATATTTTCCTTCTGCATTTTTCAAAGTTTCTCGAATTCCTGAATTTGCAGAAACACCGCCACCAATAGCTATTTGTGTGATTCCTGTCTCTGCAACAGCCATTTTTAATTTCTCCATTAATATTTCAATAATGGTGTGTTGAACAGAAGCACAAATATCTGCTTTATTTTCTTCAATAAAGTTTGGATTTTCTAAAACACTTCTTTGAATGAAATACAAAATTTGGGTTTTCAGTCCAGAAAAACTGAAGTTCAATCCATCCACTTTTGGTTTTGTAAATTGATATTTTTTCGGATTTCCTTCTTTGGCAAATTTATCAATCAAAGGTCCGCCAGGATAGGGAAGTCCCATGATTTTTGCAGACTTATCAAAAGCTTCTCCTACAGCGTCATCAGTTGTTTCTCCGATAATTTCCATATTAAAAAAGCTATTTACTTTAACAATCTGCGTATGTCCTCCTGAAATAGTTAAAGCTAAAAAAGGAAATTCTGGTTTGTCAAAACCTTCCTCATCAATAAAATGAGCCAAAATATGAGCATGCATATGATTCACAGCTATCAAAGGAATATTTAAAGATAACGAAAGTGATTTCGCAAAAGAAGTTCCCACTAAAAGAGAACCCATAAGACCTGGACCTTGAGTAAAAGCTATTGCACTAAGTTGATTTTTATTAATATTTGCTCTTTTCAAAGCCATATCAACAACTGGAACAATGTTTTGTTGGTGTGCTCTTGAAGCTAATTCAGGCACAACACCGCCATATTCTTCATGTATTTTTTGACCAGCAACAACATTCGATAAAACTTTATTATTTCTTAAAACAGCAGCAGCAGTATCATCACACGAACTCTCAATTGCGAGAATAAAAACATCATTATGTAACATTGGGCACAATTTTTGAATTATATTTGAATAACCATTATAAAACGATTATTTTTACAACGAATACAAAAGTAACTATTTTCGGGGTTTCTTATTCAATGCCAAAATTAAATTTTGAAAGAAAAAAAAGTAAATACTCGTTTTAAAAAAATCAGAAAAATTGTTTTTCGCGTTTTTCTTGCACTTTTATTTCTGTTATTATTGACTGGTATTGCTCTTTCGTTGCCATCGGTTCAAACAAGAATTGCCCATTACTACACCGAAGAACTTAACAAACAATACGGAACTAATATTTATGTAGATCAAGTAGAAGCCACCATATTTGGAGGAGTTCAAATGAAAGGTGTTATGGTTAAAGACGAGAAAAAAGACACCTTGATTTTTGCAAAAAGAATTGTTACAAGTATCTTAGATTCCAAAAGATTATTAGATGGTGATTTGATTTTTGGAGACATTAAAGCAGATGAACTAACCTTAAATGTAAAAACATACAAAGGTGATAGAGATACCAATCTTGATAAATTTGTAGCTGCTTTTGATGATGGGAAGCCTTCTTCTGGAAAGTTTTTAATGACTTCTGATAAAATTACCTTAGTAAATAGTCGTTTTATTCTACATGATTACAACAGAGAAAACCCTAAAGATGTTGACTTTACTCAGCTTAATGTATCAGCTACAGATTTTAAAATTCAAGGACCAGACGTTACTACCAATATAAAAGAAATGTCTTTCAAAGACCATCGAGGATTGTTTGTAGAGAATTTAAAATCTAAATTTACCTATACAAAGAAAAACATTAGATTAGAAGAAACTAGTATTAAAACTGCTCAATCTGATTTTGAAGGAGACGTTATATTAAAATATGATAGAAAAGATTTTGCCGATTTTAATAACAAAGTAATTTTTGATGTAAATTCTAAAAAAGCTACTATTGCCTCAAATGATATCCGTTATTTTTATGATGAATTGGGTAAAAATCAAATCTTCGATTTTAGAGGTAAAGTAGATGGTACTTTAAATGATTTTACTATCAAAAACCTAAAATTAAAAGATACAAGAAATTCAGAGATTGTTGGAGATGTAAACTTTAAAAATCTTTTTGCTAAAAAAGGAAAAGGAGAGTTTTACATGAATGGTTCATTCGATAAAGTAACTTCTAGTTATGAAAATCTAGTATCAATTCTACCGAATGTTTTAGGTAAAAAATTACCTTCTTCTTTAAAAAAGTTAGGGCAATTTAATCTGACTGGAGATGCCGAGATTACTACCAAAAGTATCGATGCCGATTTTGATTTACAAACAAGATTAGGTAATGTTTCTTCAAAACTTTTAATGACTGATATTGATAACATTGACAATGCCTCTTATTCGGGTAATATAGTTTTAGATAACTTTGATGTAGGTAGTTTTTTGAACAGAAAGGATGTTGGAAAAGTTTCAATGGATGTTGATGTTGATGGAAAAGGATTCGTTGAAAAATATCTAGATACAAAGTTTTCGGGTGAAGTAAAAAGCGTTAGATATAATGGCTATACTTATAAAAATATTTTAGCCAATGGAAGCTTTAAAAAACCAATTTTTAAAGGAAACATCAATGTTAATGATCCCAATTTATTCTTTGATTTTAATGGTATAGTTGACCTTAGTAAAAAAGAAAATATTTATGATTTTCATGCCAAAGTAGATTATGCTAATCTTAAAAATTTAAACTTCATGAGTGATGCGGTTTCGGTTTTTAAAGGTGATGTAATCATGAAGGTTACAGGAAGCAATTTAAATAATATGAAAGGTGATGTTATAATTACCAATGCTTCATATCAAAACCCAAAAGACATTTATTTCTTTGATAATTTAACAGTTAATTCAAGTTTTGATGCTGAAAATATTAGAACAATTTCATTGTATTCACCTAATGAAGTTAATGGGAAAGTAGAAGGCAAATTTGATATCAATCAAATACCTGGTATGATTGAAAATTCGTTAGGAAGTTTATACACCAATTATAAACCAAATAATCTAAGAAAAGGTCAATTTTTAAAATTTGAATTTACAGAGTTTAATAAAATTATAGAGATTATAAATCCTGATATATCATTCAGTGATGACGCCTTTATTAACGGAATTATTAAGTCGGATGATAATGATTTTAAATTGAATTTCACCTCCAAAACTATTGATGCTTTTGGAACACATTTAGATAAAGTTTTACTTGAAGTTGATAATAAAAATCCATTGTATAATACTTATGTTCAAATGGATAGTATCAAGGTTAAAAACTATAAAATAAGAGATTTTTCATTGATTAATGCTACTTCCAAAGATACATTGTCTTTTAGAACAGAGTTTAAAGGAGGCGAAAAAGGAAATGACTTTTATAACTTAAATCTTTATCATACCATTGATAAAAATAACCAAAACATTGTAGGTTTTAATAAATCCGAAATGATGTTTAAGGACTTTCTTTGGTATATAAATGAAGAAGAAAACGACAAAAACAAAATAGTTTTTGATAAAAAGTTAAGTAGTTTCAATTTCGATGATATTGTGGTTTCTCACGAGAATCAATCCATAGCATTAAAGGGATTGTTGAGTGGAAAAACAGAGAAAGACATTCAACTCACTTTTAAGGATGTAAACCTTAATAAAGTTACACCAGATGTAAAACAATTTAAGTTTGATGGAAATCTAAATGGCGAAGTGTTTCTAAAACAAAAAAACGCCATTTATCAACCAACTGCATCTGTTGAAATAAGTAATCTTATAATAAACGACAACGAGTTAGGTAACTTAAACCTAGATATTGCAGGAAATAATGATTTCACCAAATTTGACATTGAATCAAAAATTGAAAATGAAAATTTTAAATCATTTTCTGCAGATGGAAATCTTCAAATTGTAGATAAATCAACATTAATAGATTTGGATTTAAATTTCCAAAAATTTAATTTGGGAGTATTAAGCAATCTTGGAGGTGAAGTATTATCTAATATTAGAGGCTTTGTGTCAGGTAAAGCTAGTTTGAGTGGTGACGTTAATAATATTGATTATAATGGTAGATTATTTGTAAATGATGCAGGTGTAACCATTCCATATTTGAATGTTGATTATGCTCTTAAAGATAATTCAATTGTTGATGTTACTCAAAATAAATTCATCATCCAAAAAACTAAAGTAAATGATACTAAATTCAATACTGAAGGTGATTTGCAAGGATTTATTAAACATAAACAATTTGGTGATTGGGAATTGGATTTAACAATTGATTCCAATAATATTCTTGCCATAGATACACAAGACAAAGAAGATGTAGCCTATTTTGGTAGAGCATTTATAGATGGTTATGCAACGATTAAAGGTCCAACGAATGGGTTAGAAATTAATGTTAATGCTAAATCTAATAAAGGAACTGATATTAAGATTCCTATTAATGATGCCGATGCTGTAAGCGAAAATAACTACATACAGTTTATATCTAAAAATGAAAAATTAGGTCTTAATACCAAACAAGCTGAGTTTATAAGAAACTATAATGGACTTCAAATGAATTTTGAGTTTGATATCACTACAGATGCTAGTATTGAAGTTATTCTTGACAGAGATTCTAAACATGGTATGAAAGGAAAAGGAGTAGGAACTCTTTACATGAACATTAATACCTTAGGTAAGTTTGAGATGAATGGTGACTTTCAAGTTTGGGAAGGTTCTTACAACTTTAAATATGGAGGTTTAATTGATAAGAAATTTGATGTCAAAAAATTTGGTTCTATCGTTTGGACAGGTAATCCATTTAATGCTACTTTAAATCTTGAAGCTGTTTCTAGAAATATTACAGCAAATCCAGCAGTTTTAATTGATAATGCGTCCTTTAATAAAAAGATACCAGTAGAAGTAGTAATTGATCTTAAAGGAACAATTACTAATCCAGAGCCCGATTTTAATATTAATTTTCCAAACGTAAGTTCTGTTTTAAGATCTGAAATTGAGACCAAGTTGAGTGATAAAGATACACGTCAAAAACAAGCTTTATATTTACTTTCTACAGGTGGATTTTTAAGTACTGAAGGAATAAGTCAATCGCAAATTACTAATAGTTTCTACGAGAAAGCAGGTGCCTTATTTGGAGATTTATTCAATGATAAAGATGGCAAAATGATAGTTGATGTTTCCTATACATCAGGTGATAGAACCGCTTTAAATCCTACAGATGGTAGAGTTATTGCTTCTGTTACAACCCAAATTAACGAACGAATTACTATCAATGGAAAAGTAGGTGTGCCAACAGGAGGTGTTTCTGAAACGGCTATTGTAGGGAATTTTGAAGCACAATATCGTGTTAACGAAGATGGTACCTTAAATTTAAGAATTTTTAATCGTGAAAACGATATTAATTATATCGGACAAGGAATTGGTTATACTCAAGGAGCCGGAGTTTCCTATGAAGTTGACTTTGATACTTTCAAGGAATTAATCAATAAAATTTTCAAATCTAAAATAGATAGAGAGAAAAAAAATCTTGTTGAAACTCATGATGATTCTGATGTTCTTCCTAGTTATATTGAAATGGAAAAAGAGAAAAAGGAAGATAAGAAAAAATCAGAACCAGAAAACAAACCTAATAATGAAGGAAAACCTGAAGATGAATAATTCAGGTTTTTTTTATGCATTTCTCAATTTAGTTTCTTAATAACTTAAAACTTATCAACGAAAACGATTGAATTTCGCTGGTTTTATCAAATCAGTAAAAATCTCATCACTTATATGCATATTCTTTGCTAAATTTACATTTTAAAACATAAAAATATGTCAAAAGCGATAAAAAAAATAGGTGTACTTACTTCAGGAGGTGACTCTCCAGGAATGAATGCTGCTATTCGATCTGTTGTTAGAACTTGTGCTTACCACAACATAGAATGTGTTGGAATTTATAGAGGTTATCAAGGAATGATAGAAGGTGATTTTAAAGAAATGGGACCACGTTCTGTAAACAATATTGTAAATAAAGGCGGAACCATTTTGAAATCGGCTCGTTCCAAAGAATTTATGACTGTTGAAGGTCGTAAAAAAGCTCATGAAAACCTAGTTGCTGCTGGTATTGATGCCTTAGTAGTAATCGGAGGTGATGGTTCTTTTACAGGAGCCGAAATTTTTAATAATGAATTTGGTTATCCAGTAATGGGAATTCCTGGTACGATTGATAATGATATTTTTGGAACCAGTCATACTTTAGGATTTGATACTGCTTTAAATACGGTTGTTGATTGTATTGATAAAATTCGTGATACAGCGAGTTCGCACAATCGACTGTTTCTTGTAGAAGTTATGGGACGTGACGCAGGTCATATTGCTCTTAATGCCGGAATTGGTGCTGGAGCAGAAGAAATTCTTATTCCAGAAGAAGATTTAGGATTAGAACGTCTTTTAGATTCACTTCGTAAAAGTAAAGCTTCAGGTAAATCATCAAGTATTGTGGTAATTGCAGAAGGAGATAAAATTGGTAAAAATGTATTTGAACTAAAAGATTATATCGAAGAAAATTTCCCAGAATATGATATTCGTGTTTCTGTCCTTGGTCACATGCAACGTGGTGGTTCACCTTCATGTTTTGACAGAGTTCTTGCAAGTAGATTAGGAGTGAAAGCTGTTGAATCTATTCTTGAAGGAAAATCCAATTATATGGTGGGAATGTTAAACGATAAAGTTGCCTTAACACCATTGGAACAAGCTATAAAAGGTCATTCAGAAATTGATAGAGAACTATTGCGAGTTTCTGATATTATGACAACTTAATCAAATTACAATTTCAAATAATAAATAAAATATAAAATTAAAATAAAATGTCTAAAGTAAAATTAGGAATTAACGGATTCGGAAGAATTGGAAGAATCGTTTTCAGAGAAACATTTAACAGAGATAATGTAGAAGTAGTAGCTATCAACGATTTATTAGATGTAGATCATTTGGCTTACTTATTAAAATATGATTCAGTACACGGTCGTTTTAACGGTAAAGTAGAAGTTAAAGACGGACAACTTTATGTAAACGATAAATTTATTAGAGTAACTGCAGAAAGAGATCCAAAATTAATCAAATGGGATGACAAAGATGTTGATGTTGATGTAGTTGCAGAATGTACAGGAATTTTCACAACATTAGAAACTGCGCAATATCATATTGATGGTGGTGCTAAAAAAGTAGTTATTTCAGCTCCATCTGCTGATGCTCCTATGTTTGTTATGGGTGTAAATCATACAGATGTAAAAGCTACAGATACTATCGTTTCTAACGCTTCTTGTACTACAAACTGTTTAGCTCCATTAGCAAAAGTTATCAATGATAATTTTGGAATCGTTGAAGGATTAATGACAACTGTTCATGCTACAACAGCTACTCAATTAACTGCCGATGGTCCATCAAAAAAAGATTGGAGAGGCGGACGTGCAGCTAGTGTAAACATTATTCCATCTTCAACTGGTGCTGCTAAAGCGGTTGGAAAAGTAATTCCTGCGTTGAATGGTAAATTAACAGGTATGTCATTCCGTGTACCAACGGTTGACGTTTCTGTAGTAGATTTGACTGTAAAATTAGCTAAAGAAACTTCTTACGAAGACATTATGGCGGTTTTGAAAAAAGCGTCTGAAAACGAAATGAAAGGTATTTTAGGATTTACAGAAGATGATGTAGTTTCTCAAGATTTTGTTGGAGACTCAAGAACTTCAATCGTTGATGCTAAAGCTGGAATTGGTTTAAATTCAACCTTCTTCAAATTAGTTTCTTGGTACGATAACGAATATGGTTATTCAAGTAAATTAATCGATTTATCAGTTCACGTAGCTGGTTTATAATAAAAAGAAAAAAGAGAATAGAATATAGAGAATAGATTTTTCGATATTTTTGTTCTCTTTTTTATTTTCTTTTCTATACTTTTAAAATATGAAATTATTAGTTGACAGTGGATCTACAAAAGCCGATTGGATAGCAATA
>Ga0209053_1001337_pt1:7500-11980 | contig 11980 bp, 5 predicted proteins | sample EBPBio152010_DNA_FD_185864 | JGI IMG/M metagenome (GOLD analysis project Ga0209053, IMG submission 185864) | Wastewater treatment Type I Accumulibacter community from EBPR Bioreactor in Madison, WI, USA - Reactor 1_7/15/2010_ DNA (SPAdes)... | ecosystem: Engineered > Bioreactor > EBPR... | reverse complement strand
ATGGCCGGTATCAAAGGTCAGGTAGACAGTGCCTTTACAGGCATTTTCCGCCTTTGTGCTTATCGGCAAAGCGCAAACAGCTATTAAATATATAGCAAAATGAATATAGACCCTGCGTGACGACGGGGAATGGTGATCAGCGTTTGGCATGTTTCAGCGTCCAGACACCGTGGGGCGACTTGCCCACTGGGATGGATCGTGCCACCTTGCGCTCCACGGTGTCGATCACAAGCAGCTTGCGCGCCCAGCGCGCGCTCACATAGATCCAGCGTCCATCGGTCGAAACATCCATGCAATCGGGCCCACCCGGCGCAGGGTAAGAGTCCACAACGCGCAATGCCTGCATATCGACCTTGCTGATGGTGTTGGCCACCCGGTTGCTGACGAACAGATGCCGTCCGTCGCCGGCGGCGCGAAAGGCGTGAGCGCCACTGCCGGTTTTGATGCGCTGCACGCTGCGTGGCTGCTCGCCCGATATATCGAACACCTCCACGCTGTCGCTACCGGTGAGCCCGACAAATATGCGCTTGCCATCCGGGCTACCGTACACGTCGGCGGGCATGGCGCCGGTGCTGGTGCGCCACAGGACTTTCTGCGTACCGATGTCGATGGCGACCAACTCGTCACTGTCCTGCATGGACGCATACAGTACACGGCTGCCGCTGTCTATCCACAGATGGCTGGGCGTCTTGCCCGTGGGCACGCGCTGCACCAGCGTCAGGTTCTGGCCGTCCCAACGGTAAAAATCGACATGGTTAAGCCGGTTGGCCGCAGTCACCAGCCAATGCATGTCGGGCGAGAACCGCAGGTGATAGGGATCCACAATGCCACGCACCGTGCGCTGCACCTGGGCCGTGGCCGGATCGACAAAGGTCAGGCTGTCGCCGAGAGCATTGGCAACGATGAGCGATTTTTCATCCGGCGTCAGGTAAAGATGGTGCGGCTCCTTGCCGGTGGGGATGCGCGCCGTCTCGACCCAACTCTCCGGGTCGATCACGCTGATGTCGGCCTGCAGGGAATTGAGCACAAACACCGGCGGCTGTGCTGCCTGCAGCCCGCATGCCCAGCAGGCGACCATGAACATCCCGACAGCCCGCAGCATCATCCGTTGTTTCACTCTTGCTCCCTTGAAATTAGCGAGTGCCAACAACCAGCTGCAGCACGCACGCCCGATGAAAGGCCTGATGCATAACGCGCATTCAGTATTCATCGTTGACGCGCTCCCAATCATTGCTGGGAACGCCGACTATGTGAGCAGCGCGATCTGCTGCGCAGTCAGCCACCGCCACTGCCCTGGCTGCAAGTCGTCAGGCAATGACAAGCCACCGATACGGGAACGATGCAGTGCCTCGACGCGATTGCCCACAGCGGCAATCATGCGCTTGACCTGGTGGTACTTGCCCTCTGTCAGTGTCAAGTCAATGCACCGCTCATCCAGCTGCACGCAGGCAGCAGCCCGTACCGGGCGCGGGTCGTCATCCAGTACCACTCCAGCCTGTAAACGTTCAATCTGCGCGGCGGTCACTGGATGTTTGGTCGTCACCTGATACACCTTGGGGACATGCTTCTTGGGTGAACTCATGCGATGAATGAACTGTCCATCATCACTGAGCAACAGCAAGCCGGTCGTATCCTGATCCAGCCGCCCAACAGCCTGCACACCACTCACCGCGCCCTTGCTCGGCCGCTGCCGCAGTGGCGCCGGCAGTAGCGTATACACACTGGGATAGGCTGATGGCTTTTGTGAACATTCCGTGCCGACGGGTTTATGCAGCATCACATAGGCCTTGGCCTGGTACGGCCAGTCGAAACCCTGGACACGCAGCACCAAATCCTGCGCCTGAAAGTCTTGCGTCGCTTCCAGGCATGTCATCGGCTCCGGAAGGTTCGCCTGATACACGGATACCCAGCCTTGTTGAATCAAACCCGCACAAACACGGCGAGTGCCAAAGCCCTGTGAATAAAGAATATCTTGAAGTTGCATAGAGCTCAAATCAAATCCCCAAAGCAAAACGCCCTCCCACTATGTAAGTGGGAGGGCGGTTTGGGCTGTAATAGCCTGACGATGACCTACTTTCACACGGGGATCCGCACTATCATCGGCGCGAAGTCGTTTCACTGTCCTGTTCGGGATGGGAAGGAGTGGGACCGACTTGCTATGGTCATCAGGCATAACTTGGAGCTATGCAGTCGGTGTGTGACTGCACGGCGAATTCATAGAGTCTGGAATCAGGTGTGTATTTGATTGCGTACTTGGCATAACAGTCTTTGCTCGTGTTGGAGCAATCAAAGTTATAGGGTCAAGCCGCACGGGCAATTAGTACTGGTTAGCTTAATGCATTGCTGCACTTCCACACCCAGCCTATCAACGTCGTGGTCTACAACGACCCTTCAGGGGGCTCAAGGCCCCGGCAGATCTCATCTTGAAACGAGTTTCCCGCTTAGATGCTTTCAGCGGTTATCTCTTCCACACTTAGCTACTCGGCAATGCCACTGGCGTGACAACCGATACACCAGAGGTGTGTCCACTCCGGTCCTCTCGTACTAGGAGCAGGCTTCCTCAAATCTGCAGCGCCCACGGAAGATAGGGACAAAACTGTCTCACGACGTTTTAAACCCAGCTCACGTACCTCTTTAAATGGCGAACAGCCATACCCTTGGGACCGACTACAGCCCCAGGATGAGATGAGCCGACATCGAGGTGCCAAACACCGCCGTCGATATGAACTCTTGGGCGGTATCAGCCTGTTATCCCCAGAGTACCTTTTATCCGTTGAGCGATGGCCCTTCCATACAGAACCACCGGATCACTATGTCCTGCTTTCGCATCTGCTCGACTTGTCAGTCTCGCAGTTAAGCACGCTTATGCCATTGCACTATCGTCACGATGTCCGACCGTAACTAGCGTACCTTCGAACTCCTCCGTTACGCTTTGGGAGGAGACCGCCCCAGTCAAACTGCCTACCATGCACTGTCCCCGATCCCGATAAGGGACCTGGGTTAGAACCTCAAACGCACCAGGGTGGTATTTCAACGTTGGCTCCATGTGATCTAGCGACCACACTTCAAAGCCTCCCACCTATCCTACACAGATCCGTTCAAAGTCCAATACAAAGCTACAGTAAAGGTTCATGGGGTCTTTCCGTCTTTCCGCGGGGAGATTGCATCATCACAAACATTTCAACTTCGCTGAGTCTCAGGAGGAGACAGTGTGGCCATCGTTACGCCATTCGTGCAGGTCGGAACTTACCCGACAAGGAATTTCGCTACCTTAGGACCGTTATAGTTACGGCCGCCGTTTACTGGGACTTCAATCAAGAGCTTGCACCCCATCATTTAATCTTCCAGCACCGGGCAGGCGTCACACCCTATACGTCCACTTTCGTGTTTGCAGAGTGCTGTGTTTTTATTAAACAGTCGCAGCCACCGATTTTTTGCAACCCCTTTCGGCTCCCTTTGTACAAGTTCACCTAATCAGGGCATACCTTCTCCCGAAGTTACGGTATCAATTTGCCGAGTTCCTTCTCCTGAGTTCTCTCAAGCGCCTTAGAATACTCATCTCGCGCACCAGTGTCGGTTTGCGGTACGGTCGTCAATAGCTGAAGCTTAGTGGCTTTTCCTGGAAGCAGGGTATCACTCACTTCGTCTGCAAGCAGACTCGTTATCACCCCTCATCTTAGCCCGGCGGATTTGCCTACCAGGCACGACTACAGGCTTGAACCAACTATTCCAACAGTTGGCTGAGCTAACCTTCTCCGTCCCCACATCGCACTATTGATCGGTACAGGAATATTGACCTGTTTCCCATCAGCTACGCATCTCTGCCTCGCCTTAGGGGCCGACTCACCCTACGCCGATGAACGTTGCGTAGGAAACCTTGCGCTTACGGCGAGCGGGCTTTTCACCCGCTTTAACGCTACTCATGTCAGCATTCGCACTTGTGATACCTCCAGCATCCGTTACCAGACACCTTCACAGGCTTACACAACGCTCTCCTACCACGCACAGTAAACTGTGCATCCGCAGCTTCGGTAACTGGCTTAGCCCCGTTACATCTTCCGCGCAGGACGACTCGATCAGTGAGCTATTACGCTTTCTTTAAATGATGGCTGCTTCTAAGCCAACATCCTGACTGTTTTAGCCTTCCCACTTCGTTTCCCACTTAGCCAATTTTAGGGACCTTAGCTGGCGGTCTGGGTTGTTTCCCTCTTGAGTCCGGACGTTAGCACCCGGTGCTCTGTCTCCCAAGCTGTACTCTGCAGTATTCGGAGTTTGCCTTGGTTTGGTAAGTCGCCATGACCCCCTAGCCAAAACAGTGCTCTACCCCCGCAGGTAATACTTGAGGCACTACCTAAATAGTTTTCGGAGAGAACCAGCTATTTCCAAGTTTGTTTAGCCTTTCACCCCTATCCACAGCTCATCCGCTGGTTTTGCAACACCAGTCGGTTCGGACCTCCAGTACCTGTTACGGCACCTTCAT
>Ga0209053_1001337_pt1:0-2500 | contig 11980 bp, 5 predicted proteins | sample EBPBio152010_DNA_FD_185864 | JGI IMG/M metagenome (GOLD analysis project Ga0209053, IMG submission 185864) | Wastewater treatment Type I Accumulibacter community from EBPR Bioreactor in Madison, WI, USA - Reactor 1_7/15/2010_ DNA (SPAdes)... | ecosystem: Engineered > Bioreactor > EBPR >... | reverse complement strand
ACGAAGCAAAACGCATAACAGACAAGCGCGAACAGCTACAAAAAAAGAAGCTTAGCTACAAGGAACAACGCGAACTGGAGCAGTTGCCGGCCCAGATTGACGCACTGGAGGCCGAGCAAACCGCCATACGCGACGAGCTCGCCGACGGCAGCCTGTATGCCAGAGACGGCACACGCGCCGCCGCTTTGCATGCACGCGATGGCGAGATCGAGGAGCTGCTGATGCAGGCGCTGGAGCGCTGGTCCGAGCTCTCGACCTGATGGTCGTCAGATGCGATGGTGCAGCCGGTCGGTGGCGCCACGCAGGCGTGCAATCAGCGCCGGCGCAATCTGCGTGAGCGGCAGCACCTCGTCGGCCGCGCCATGAGCGATGGCCTCGCGCGGCATGCCAAAGACGATGCAGCTGGCCTCGTCCTGCACGTAGTTGTAGCTGCCAGCATCCTTCATCTCGCGCATGGCAGCGGCGCCGTCGGCGCCCATGCCAGTGAGCATGATGGCATAGGCATTGCGACCCAGCACGGTGGCGGCCGACTTGAACAGCACCTCCACCGAGGGCTTGTGCCGGTTCACGGGCGGACCATCATCGACCACGGCCACATAGTTGGCGCCACTGCGCGCAATATGAAACTGCTTGCCGCCCGGTGCGATATAGGCATGGCCGGGCAGGATGCGCTCGCCGTTCACCGCCTCCTTCACCGTAATCTGACACAGGCTGTTGAGCCGCGCGGCAAAGCTGGTGGTAAAGCCCGGCGGCATATGCTGGGTGATGACGATGGCCGGCGAGTCGGCCGGCAGATGCACCAGTACCTCGCGTATGGCCTCGGTACCGCCGGTGGAGGCACCTATGCAGATCACCTTCTCGGTGGACACGCGACCCAGCAGGGTCGCGGCGCTGGCGGGCGCGGGCGCTGCCTGCGCCGTTCCATCAGGGTGGGCAGCCGTGGTGGCAGCGCGCACCGGCATGCGGCGCACATGGGCGGCCGCCGCCACGCGGATCTTCTCCACGATCTGCGTGGCCAGCTCGTTCAGGCCGCTGCTCAGGCCCACGCGCGGCTTGGCGACAAAGTCCACGGCGCCTAGCTCCAGTGCCTTCATGGTCACCTCGGCGCCGCGCTCGGTCAGCGTTGAGATCATCACCACCGGCATGGGCCGCAGGCGCATCAGGCGGCCCAGGAAGTCGATGCCGTCCATGCGTGGCATCTCCACGTCCAGCGTGATCACGTCGGGATTCTGCTCGCGGATCATCTCGCGCGCGATCAACGGGTCGTTGGCCGTGCCTATGCACTCCATGTCCCCTTGGCGGTTGATGATCTCGGCGAGCAGGCTGCGCACCAGGGCCGAATCGTCCACCACGATGACGCGAATTTTGGGCTTCATATCGCTGGCTTTCTCATCTCAAAACAGATCCACGGAGCCGCCGCTGGTGGCTCGCGCCACACTGGCGGCGTTGCCGCGTGCCTCCTGCGCCGTCGCCTCTGGATGGGCATGGGCCAGGCGCTTGACCATGGCCTTGCCCGTCACCGGAAAGAACACCACCTTGCGCGGATAGATGTCGAGCACGTCCTCGGACACCACGGGTATGCGCTCGGTGGCCAGATAGTCCTGCACGAAGCGCGTGTTGCGCTCGCCCACGTTCATGGTGGTGAAGTTGGCCATCACCTGGCCGCCACCAAAAATTTTGGCCTGCAAGGTCTCGCGGCGCGCGCCCAGCTTCATCATCTCGTTGATCAAGAGCTCCATGGCATAGGAGCCATAGCGCCCCGAAGAATCACCGTTATCACCATCGGGCAACATGAAATGGTTCATGCCCCCGACGCGCATGCGGCTGTCCCACAGGCAGGCGGCAATGCATGAACCCAGCACCGTCATGATGGCCAGCGGCTCGCGGGCGACAAAATACTCGCCTGGCAACACCTTGGCGGCATTGTGCTGAAAATGGTGATCAAAGAAGAAAAACGAGGCCTCGCCCGGCTTGCGTGCTTGGGCCTTCAGTTGTTGCAGGGTCTGCGCGGGCTGCGCCTGCGCCTCGCCCTCCAGCGCAGTGACGCGTGGGATGCGCCTGCGCTCGGTCAGCGCGCCGGGCTGCGGAGGTGGAGCCATGGACTGGGGGTTCATAGACGACCTATCTACCCAACACGCTCATAGACCGTCTTGCCGCGCAGGGCAAACAGGTCGCGCGAATCGCTGAAGTTTTCTGCATGACCCACAAACAGCATGCCGCCGGGCTTGAGGACACGGTGCATGCGCTCGAGCACGCGCCGCTGCGTGGGCTCATCAAAGTAGATCATGACGTTGCGGCAGAAGATCACGTCGAAAGGCTCGCGAAATGGCCAGTCGTCGCGGATCAGGTTCACGCTGAGAAAATCGATGGGTTGGCGCAACTCGGGGCGCACGCGCGCCATGCCGGCGTTATCGCCCTTGCCGCGCAGAAAGAAACGCTGCAACTGTGACTGGCTCAGGCCCTTGAGGCCGTCTTGCCGGTACACGCCGCGGGCGGCCTT
>Ga0209053_1001329_pt1 | contig 12058 bp, 14 predicted proteins | sample EBPBio152010_DNA_FD_185864 | JGI IMG/M metagenome (GOLD analysis project Ga0209053, IMG submission 185864) | Wastewater treatment Type I Accumulibacter community from EBPR Bioreactor in Madison, WI, USA - Reactor 1_7/15/2010_ DNA (SPAdes)... | ecosystem: Engineered > Bioreactor > EBPR >... | reverse complement strand
CGGCAACATCGCGGAAACGGCCACCGCCAACATCTTCATGGCAAAGGATGGCGTGGTGTTCACGCCTGCGCCCAACGGGGCCTTCCTCAATGGCATCACCCGCCAGCGCGTCATCCGGCTGATGCGCGAATCCGGCCTGCAGGTGGTGGAACAGGCGCTGAGCTACCAGGATTTCGCGGGCGCGGACGAGGTTTTCATCTCCGGCAATTACTCGAAGGTAATGCCGGTCACGCGCCTTGATGATCGCGAATTCCAGGCCGGGCCGGCCTATCGCAAGGCACGCGAACTCTACTGGGAATTCGCGCATTCCGGCTGATCACGCCGGCGTGTTCCAATTCGGGATTTTGCCACAATCCCGGCCTTACGCGTCCATAAAGGGGTGGCTTGTATGAAGGCTCAAGAGGATTTTTCCGTCTGTTGAGCCCCCCAGACGCAGGCGGTGTCCCTCAAGAAGGTTCGAGACCCCTTCGGAATCGGCCGCGGCGCAAACCGCGGCCTTTTCGTTTGTGGCGAGGCCTTACTGGCCCTTTTTCTTCAGCCATTCGCGCATGAAGGCGATTTCCTTCTCCTGCGCGGCGATCACCTCTTCGGCGAGTTTCTTCACTTCCGGGTCCTTGCCGTGCTGGAGCACCACGCGCGCCATATCGATCGCGCCCTGATGGTGGGGGATCATTCCCTTGAAGAAATCGATATCGGCATCGCCCGAGAAGGTGATGTCCATGTCCTTGTGCATCTTGTCATTGGCGGCGCGATAGGCCTTGGTCGCGGGCGTTTCCGCCTTGGCCGCGGGTCTGCCATGACCCTGATGCGCGCCGTGGTGGCCCGCATGTTGGGCCGCAGCGCCCATTCCCGAGGCTGCAAGCAGGGTCAAAGCCAAAAGAGCACGCTTCATGATCCGTCTCCTGTGTTCATCACGACAGGAGACGGCATAGGCCCGATCTGTTTCAGTGATATTTCACGCGCATATCCGCTAAAGCGGATGGGCTCACTGGCCCTTCATCTTGCAGGTCGAGACGCCAAGAATAGAATAGGCCGGGCAATTCCCGAGGAAGGCCGTGAGCAGCGGCACCACGCCGATCCAGCCCACCCAGTTCCAGCCGGTCTTGGTGAAGCCCAGCGGAATGGCATAGGCGATGAGCACCAGCCCGACGATGATCCGCAAGGCGCGGTCGATTGTTCCAATGTTGCGAACCATGATCGTTCTCCATCCGATGGCTTGATTGGCAACATATATATGTTTTTTTGAATTTGTCTGCAATTCAACTCTCGGCTATCCGGCGCGGCGGGTTCGGCCTTGCCCGAATCAATGGTTTAGGGTCGAGTCTGGCCGGATTTCCTGGCGTTATGGAGGCATGCATGCGCAATCTTGCTCTGGCCGGTGGCCTGTTCGGCGTCCTGCTCGCGGCCTCCCCAGCTTTGGCATGGACGCCGCCTTCGGTGGGCATTCCCTGTCATTCCGCCCGCCATTTCGCTGGCGATACCCTGGTCATCGCCGGGAACTACCTCGGTGGCCGCCCGGTGCGGGATGGCGTGGTCGACTGGAAATCGTTCCAGGCCTGCTTCCGTGATGTCGCATCTTGCGAAAACTGGCTGGCCAAGCATGCCATGTCCCATCCGCTGCGCCCCGGTTTCGCGCGCTGCACGCCGGTGACGGTCGGCCGCCGGTCCTGATCAGCGGAAGCGCAGCGAGAGTTTCGCGAGCCGCGCGCAGAACAGCAGAATGCCGCCATAGGCCGCGATGCCCGCTGCCGTGAGCACTGCAAGCTTCGCGAAGGCGGGTAGGGCCGCAAAGGCGCTGCCCGCAAATTCCCGCACCAGCAGCAGGGTCGCAATCAGCCAGATTGTGCCGATCACTGCGATCGCGAGCTGCAAGGCCAGCTCGGCATCCGGCCCCGCCTTCTTCTGGCGGATGGCGAGAGCGCCAAGGATCAGCGCATTGGCGATGGCGCCGAGAGCCGTGGCGAAGGCGAGGCCCGCTGCGCCATAATCGCGCCAAAGCAGCAGTTTCAGCCCGAGATTGAGCGCAATCGCGGTCAGAGAGGCATAAAGCGGCGTGCGCGTGTCGCCGCGCGCATGGAAACTCGCGACGAGCGAGCGGATGGCCACCACCGCCGGCAGGCCACAGGCATAGGCGGCGAGCACGGCGGCGGAAGCGCGCACGGCATCCTCGCCAAATGCGCCATAGCCGAAGAACCCGCGGATGATCTCCTGCGGGATGACCAGAAACGCCGCCGTGAAAGGGATCGCGAGCATCAGCGAGATGGCAAGGCTCTGGTTCTGCGCCTTGTGCGCGCCGGTTTCATCGCCCGCTGCGAGGCGCTTCGCCATTTCCGGCAGCAACACGGTGCCCGCCGCAACGCCGATCACGCCGATGGGCAACTGATAGACCCGATCTGCATAATAGAGCGAGGACGCCCCGCCCGCCGGCAGGAAGGTCACGAGGATCGTATCGGCGAGCATCGCGATCTGCACCCCGGCAGAGCCGATCACAGCCGGCCCGAAAGCGCGGAAGAAGCGCGCGAGTTCGCCATTCCAGCGCGGCCAGACGGGCGGCGCGAGAAGCCCCGCGCGCATCGCCGCGATGATCAGCAGCCCCGCTTCCAGAACGCCCGCGAGCAGCACGCCCCAGGCCGCGGCATGCGCGCCGCTCGCGAAGAACCCCGCAAGCAGCAGGGTCGAGATCATCGCCAGATTGAGCAGCACGGGCGCGGCGGCTCCGGCCACGAAACGCTTCTCGGCATTGAGAACGCCCGTCCACAACACCACCAGCGACACCAGCGCGAGATAGGGAAAGGTGATGCGCGTGAGTTCCACCGCGAGCCCCATCGCCTGCCCCGAGGCCGCGAAACCCGGCGCGAGCAGGCGGATGAAACCCGGCGTGAACAGGAGCACCAGCGCCAGCAGCAGCCCCTGCGCGATGAGCATCAGCGTGAGGATCTCGCCCTGAAAGCGGCGGCTCGCGAGATCACCCGCCTGTGTACGAATGCGGGTGTAAGCCGGCACGAAAGCCGAGGAAAACGCACCTTCGCCGAAGATTGCGCGGAAGTGGTTGGGGAGGCGGAAGGCCACCGCGAAGGCATCCATCATCAGCCCGGCACCCAGCAGGCGGGCAAGAAGGATGTCCCTCACAAAACCGGTGACACGTGAAAGCAGGGTCCAGAGGCTGACGGAAACGAAAGCCCGGATCATGGATTGGCGCGGGCTCGCGGCGTGGCGCGGATCGGCACGGGCGTCGCCTCGGCCTGCTCTGTCGGCTCGCCGCCAATTTCCTCGGCCACGATGTAGAGCGGCCGGCGCTTCACCTCCGCGAAGATGCGGCCGATATATTCCCCGATAATGCCGAGAAACACGAGCTGGATGCCCGAGAAGAACATCACCGAGATCACCAGCGTCGGGAATCCCGGCACATCGGAACCCCAGACCAGGGTACGAAGCGCGATCGCCAGCGCATAGGTGATCGCGAAGATCGAGATGCCGACACCAAGATAGGTCGCGAGCTTCAGCGGCAGGGTGGAGAAGGACGACAGCCCATCAAAGGCAAAGCGCGTGAGCTTCTGCAGGCCCCATTTCGAGGTGCCATGCAGACGCTCCTGCACCTCGAAGGGCACACCAACGGAGCGGAAGCCCACCCAGGCGTACAGGCCCTTGGAGAAGCGCGCGCGCTCGCCCAATTTGCGCAGGGCCATCACCACCTTGCGATCCATCAGGCGGAAATCGCCCGCGCCTTCGGGCAGGGGGATTTCACCGAATTTGCGGAAGAGGCGATAGAATCGCTCGGTGAGCCAGCGGCGGAAGGGGCCATCGGTCGAGCGGTCGATCCGCTGGCCATAGACCATCTCGTAGCCCTCGCGCCAACGCGCCACGAACGTCTTCAGGATTTCCGGCGGATGCTGGAGATCGGCATCGATCAGTGCCACGGCATCGCCCTCGGCATGGTCGAGGCCGGCGGCCAGCGCGATTTCCTTGCCGAAATTGCGGCTGAAGCGCAGGGCGCGGATGCGTGAATCGGCCTCGGCAAAGCGGGTGATGCGGTCGAGCGTGTCATCCGAAGAGCCGTCATCCACGAAGAGGATTTCGAACGAGGCGACGCATTCCTCCAGCACCGGCACCAGCTTGCCGATCAGCGCATCGATATTCTCGCCCTCGTTGAAGGCGGGCACAATGACGCTGAGTTCAGGCCGCGAGGCTGCGGCAGGCCAGTGGGCCGCTCCCGGAACACGCGTGTGGCTCATGGCATCCTTCTCCCTCGCGGTGTGTTTCCACGCCGCTCCCCCGTTCTGTTTCTGAACGATCTGAGCCATAAGGTGAAGCCCTTGTCGCTGGGTCCAAAACCGAATTGCCGGTGGATAGCGCCTGGTGCATGAATGGAACCCCAATGCCTGAACCCACCCGTTTCGTGCTGACCGCCGATGATTTCGCGCTGACACCTGGCGTGAGCGCCGGGATCATCGACCTGCTGGAAGTCGGGCGCATTACGGCGGCGGGGGCGATGACGAACCGCCCGCATTGGCGCAGCAATGCCGCGGCTTTCGGCCAGTTTTCGGGCGTGGCGGATCTCGGGTTGCATTTCAACCTCACCTGCGGAGCGCCGCTGACGCGCATGAGCCGCCTCGCGCCCGCCGGGGCCTTGCCGAAGCTGCCAGTCATCCTCCGGGCCGGTGTGATGGGCAGCCTGCCCGCCGGGGAAATCGCGGCCGAGCTTGAAGCGCAGATCGATGCCTTCGAGCAGGCCATGGGGCGCTCGCCGGATTTCATCGATGGCCACCAGCATGTTCACGCTCTTCCCGGTGTGCGTCGCGTGCTGGCAGAGGTGCTGCCGCGCCGTTTTCCCGGCGTGAAACCCTATCTGCGTGACCCTACCGATGCGGTGGCGGCCATCCGCGCCCGCAAGCGGCATGGCGCGAAGGCGATGCTGCTCGCGAGCCTCGCGCGGCCCTTCGGCGCACGCATGCGCAGCCTTGGCTTCGATCTTAATCAGGGCTTTTCCGGCTATTCCCGGTTCGAGGCCAATGGCGATTATGCCGGCGATTTCGCGCGCTACCTCGTGGCATGCGGGCCAAGGCCGCTCATCATGTGCCATCCCGGCTTCGTCGATGACGAGTTGCGCGGCCTCGACCCCGCTACGGGCAGCCGTGAAACCGAGATGGGCTTCTTCCTCTCGCCGCGCCTCGACGAGATCTGCGCGGCAGCGGGCATGCGCCCCGCGCGCTTCTCCGAACTCTGAAGGTTTCAACCGATGTCGCTGACTTCCGCGCACTGGATGCCGATTGCCTTGCTGCTGGCCTCCAACGTCTTCATGACGCTCGCCTGGTATGGCCACCTGAAGTTCAAGGAAACGGCCCTGCCGATCGTGATCCTCGTGAGCTGGGGTATCGCCTTCGTCGAGTATTGCCTCGCCGTGCCGGCCAATCGGATGGGTCATCAAGTTTACTCGGCGGCCGAGCTGAAAACCATTCAGGAGGTAATCACCCTGCTGGTTTTCGCTGGCTTCTCCGTGGTTTATCTCGGCGAGAAGCTGACGATGAACCATCTGATCGGCTTCGCCTTCATCTGCACCGGCGCGTGGTTCGTTTTTCGCGGATAGAGGCCGGCCCTCAACGGAGGGCGGATTGACGCGGACGCACCTGCGCTGCACAACGGTTGCACAACACAGGGAACGGGGAAGGCCACCATGTCCAATTCCAGCTTCGAGCGTCCGCGCGAAATCATCACCTTCTGCCTCAAGCCTTTCGAGGACCAGAAGGGCTCGACCGCCTACGAGGAAGCCTTCCGCCGCCTCGAGCATGTCATCCGCACCTATCAGAGCCAGCTCATCAAGGCGAAGACCCCGGTCGCGGTGGATTTCTCCAACATGCCGACCGTGACCATCAACGAAGACGCGCACGGCCACTGAGCCCTGCCGGATGGGACAGAACCGCCGGATCGCCGCGCTCGTCGCCGCAGCCTTTGTTGCGAGCACTCTCGCGGCCCATGCTCAGAATTCGCCCGCGCGCTGGGTGAACCGCACCACCGGCCAGCCGCCGGTGGGTGGAGCCATTCTCGGCGGGGATAACGGCGATAATCGCGTGCTCTATATCTGCCGCGCCCAGCACCGGGGCGGCTGGCACTCGGGCAAGGTCCATGTCGATATGTGTCATTTCGGCTGGGGTGGCGTGGAAATCGTGGCCCGGCAATACCAGGTTCTCACCGGCTATGGTGTCTGGCGGCGGCCATTCGGCGATCTCGACCGGGCCTATGTCGGCGGCGGTTCGGGCAACGACAAATACCGCATCTGCCGCGCGCCCTATCGCGGGGGTGTCCATCCCGGCAAGGTCGTAGCCGGGCGCTGCAACATCAGCTGGGGCGGCAAGGAAATCGTCATTGACGGCTACGAGGCGCTGTATCCGCGCTGATAGCCGGTCCTATTGTCCTGCAAAAGACATGAAAAACGCCGGGTCTCCCCGGCGTTTTGTGTTTTTGCGCGGATGGAGCGGCTTACTTGATCGCCGCCTCGTACATCTCGGCCACGTATTCCCAGTTCACGAGATGCTCGACGAAGGCCTTGAGGTAATCCGGGCGACGGTTGCGGTAATCGATGTAGTAGGAATGCTCCCACACATCGCAGCCGAGGATCGGCTTCGCACCCATCACCAGCGGGCTTTCACCGTTGGGGGACTTCATCACGACGATCTTGCCGTCCTTGACGGCGAGCCAGTTCCAGCCCGAGCCGAACTGCGTGACACCGGCCTGGATGAAATCTTCCTTCATCTTCTCGACGGAGCCAAGATCTTCGATGATCTTCTTTTCGAGGTTGCCGGGGATCTTGCCGCCGCCATTCGGCTTCATCCACTTCCAGAAATGGATGTGGTTGTAGTGCTGGCCTGCGTTGTTGAAGAGGCCGGCATTCTTGCCATGGGAGCCGATAACGATCTCCTCGAGGCTCTTGCCCTCGAATTCGGAGCCCTTCAGCAGGTTGTTGCCGTTGTTCACGTAAGCAAGGTGATGCTTGTCGTGATGATATTCGAGCGTCTCCTTCGACATGTAGGGCTGGAGCGCATCATGCGCGTAGGGAAGATCCGGCAGCGTGAAGGACATGGAAAAACCTCTGGAATGACGGGCCGCGAGGCGCGGCGGATGCACCGGCGAAAGCGCCAGACGAGGGGAGAAATAGGCCCCCCTGCGCGCCATGGCAATGCACGCGGGCAGGCTTTCCTGCGTCCATTTTGCGTTCCGCAAGGAATTGTTTACGCTGATGGCGGAAATTAGCCTGATTTTTCAATGTGACGCGCGTGAGCAGGAGAGCAACATCATGAAGGTCATCTACGGGGCGGCCGGAATGTTTGTCCTGCTGGCGCTCTGGGCCGCATGGCAGGCCCTGATGCTGATCCCCACCGATCTTGGCAACAGCTACCTCGTCGCGGCGAGCGTCCTGTTCTCGACTGCCGGGCTGCTGACCGGTTTTGGCGTCGTGGGGCAGCGGATTATCCGTGAAATCCAGGCACTGGAGCCTGCCATGGCCATGCCTGCGGTGGAGCCTGCCCCGCGCAAAGACCCGCCGACCATCGCGCCCACCGTTGCCCCGATTGTGCCGGAGCCGATGCTCTCGACGCCTGAACCTGTCGCGCCGGTACGGCCGATGGCGCCCGTTCTCGCCGGTGCGGTGGCAGGCGCGGCGGCTGGTGCGGTTCTCGGCGGTGCGTTGCGTCCATCCGCCGAATCGCAACCGGAATCGCGGCTGATGGATGATTTCGAGCGCGATCTCTTCGCCGATCTTCGGGCGCCTGCACCACAACCAACTCTCGCCGTGGTCGAACCGGTGATCGAGCCTCGGCGCGAGGATTTGCGCGCCGAGCATGCCACTCTCCCGGAACCCGCCGCGCCTGAGGCGGTTCATGCTGACGTGCCGCCCGTGGAGAATGTCATTCTGGGCGAGCCGGAGGATTCCGCGCTTCCCGCGCCCGCGCGTGAAGTCGCAGCAGATACCGGCGATGACGATGATCTCGTTCTGCCGCCCTTGCCGCCGCTGCCGAGCTTCGGCTTGCCGGATGCTGCACCGTCCGAGGCTGAAATCCGGGCGATCGAGGACGCTGCGCATCATGATGACGACGTGGATGACACGCTCGCTGCGCCCGCAATGGCCGAGCCGGAATCCCGGCCTGCCATCGAGCCCATGCCAGAGCCGGAGCCTCAGCCGGCACCCGAGCCCCTTCCGCCAGAGCCAGCCTCGCACACGCCCGGCCTCATCCACGATGAGGATCTCGCAGCACTCTCGGAGGCCGAGGCCGATCTCGCGCCGCTGGAAACGCTGGATGTCGTGGGCGCCTATGATAGCGGCGGCACGCGTTTCACCATGTATTCCGATGGCTCTGTGACCGCGAAGGGCGAGGGCGTGGATCGCCGCTTCCGTAGTCTCGATGACCTGCGTGCATTCATTGATGGCGGCATGCGGGGCTGAGGGAATTCGCCCTCAACTCGTCGCCGGTTCGACCATCCCCGTCACTTCCAGCGCAAACGCATAGACCCGCGCGACATCATCGAGCTGGCGATAGCGGCCCGAGGCACCATCATGCCCCGCGCCCATATTCGTGCGGAAGAGGATGGGCCCGCCGCCCGCCATGGTCGCACGCAGCTTCGCCACGAATTTCGCCGGTTCCCAATAGGTCACGCGCGGATCGGTGAGGCCGCCGACAATGAACATCGGCGGGTAATCCTTCGCGCCCACGTTGTCATAGGGCGAATAGGCGCGCATGGCCTCGAAGGCCTTCACATCCTCGATCGGGTTGCCCCATTCCACCCATTCGGGTGGGGTGAGCGGCAAAGTGGGGTCGAGGATGGTATTGAGGCTGTCCACGAACGGCACTTCGGCCACGATTCCTGCGAATTTCTCCCCGGCCATATTGGCGATGCCGCCCATGAGCATGCCGCCGGCGGAGACGCCATGCGCGACGATGCGCTTCGGCGCGGCGTATTTCTTCGCCACCAGAAAATCCGCAGCCGTGATGAAATCGAGGAAGGAGTTGATCTTCTTCTCGCGCTTGCCCTCGCGATACCAGCGGAAGCCCTTCTCCATGCCGCCGCGGATATGCGCGATGGCATAGACGAAGCCGCGATCCACAAGACTGAGACGATCCGTCTCGAAATCCGCATCCATGGCATAACCATAGGAGCCGTAGCCGTAGAGCAGGCAAGGCGCCGTGCCATCGAGCGGCGTGGAAGCCAGCCGCAGGATGGTAATCGGCACCGTCTCGCCATCGGCACTGGGCGCATAGGCGCGCTCGACCGCGTAGCGCCCGGCATCATGCCCCGAAGGCACCTCCTGCCGCTTGAGGATGACTTCCTCGCCCGTATCGAGATTGTGGTCGAGGGTGATTTCCGGCTCGGCGGGTGACGAGAAGGTGAGGCGCAATGTAGCGCTCTCATATTCCGGGCCGATGGCGCCGGAAATATCTCCCACGATTCGAGATTGTCGGGTCGCATCGGCTTCACGCGAGCCGGAATCCACCTCGCTTGCCAAAGCTCCGAGCGCGCGCGCCCGGAATGTCTTTTCCGTGCCACTCCGCCAGTTCCGCGCATGGATCGCCGGGCCATCCTCGCCGAGCGTGGACCAGATGAGCCAATCCTTGAGCACATGCACGGACTGGATCGCGCGGCCCGGCACCTCATCCACCAGCACCTCCGCCTTGTGGGTGTCGGTTTCGCCCACAGGCAAGGCGATGATGCGATAATCCTCGGGCTTCCGGCCGGAGGCATCCGCGTGGTTGGTGCGGATAATCATGCGCCCTTCATGGTGGTCGATCTCGTATTCGATGCCCGCTTCGCGCGGGAAAACCGGCACGGGCACCTCACGCGGATCATCCAAATCGAGCAGCAGAACCTCGGTTGTCTCATGGTCGTGGATGTCGATGAAGGCGTAGCGATCATCCTGCGTGCGATCGAGACTGACGAACCAGCCCGAATCTGCCTCGCGATAGATCTCGACATCGGCTTCCTGCGGCTCGCCAAGCCGGTGGCGCATCACGCGATAGGGGCGCTGCGAGGAATCGAGTTCGATGTAATAGAAAAAGCGCCCGTCGCGGCCCCAGACGATATCGCCCGAGCTGCGCTCAAGCTTGTCGGCATCCACTCCCGTCGCAAGGTCGCGCACGCGGATGATGTAGCTCTCGGAACCGGTGAGATCCGCCGCCCAGGCCATGAGGCTGTGATCGGGCGAGACTGCGGAGGCGCCGAGATCGAAGTAATCGAGCCCGCGCGCTTCCTTCGGGCCATCGAGCAGGATGTGCTCGCGCCCGCCCGCCGCCGGCTTGCGGCAGCAGAGCGAGTATTGCGCGCCCTTGCGATAGCGCTCGTAATAGAGAAAAGGACCGTCCTTCCACGGCGGCGCACTTTCATCTTCCACCATGCGCCCGCGCATTTCGGCGATGAGCTGTTTCTGCAGCGCCTTCATGGGCCGGAAGCCGGCGGAGGCATAACGATTCTCGGCGCGGAGATAACGCGCGATATCCGCCGGAACCTTCTCCGGCTCCTCGATCACCTGCTGCCAGTTTTTCGCACGCAACCAGGCGTAGTCATCGTGCAGCGTCACGCCATGCACCACGCGGCGCGTGGGTTTGCGGTTGGCGCGTGGCGCGCTGTGATGGGCGAGGGCAGCGAAGGGCGGCATCGGCGTTTCAATCCGTTCAGGCGAGGGCGATACGCACCCCGCCCGGAGCCGGATGAGCCTCTCAGCCCTCGTCTTCCAGCGGCTCGAAGCGGAGCGCGTGGCCGTTCATGCAATATCTCAGGCCGGTCGGTCGAGGCCCATCGGGAAAAACATGCCCGAGATGCCCGTCGCACGAAGCGCAGCGGATTTCCGTGCGGCGCATGCCGAAGGAGCGATCCTCGATCTCGGTGACGGCATCCGGCCCGATGGTCTGGAAAAAGCTAGGCCAACCGCACCCGGCATCGAATTTCGTATCCGCGATGAATAGCGGGTTCTCGCATGCTGCACAGCGGTAAAGCCCTGGCCTGTCTTCAGAAAGATGCGGGCCGGTGCCCGGTCGCTCCGTGCCGTGCTCGCGCAAGATATAGTATTGTTCCGGCGTGAGCAGATTGCGCCATTCGGCGTTCGATCGCTGGACCTTCATAAGTATCCCTCTGTTTCGGCCTTGATTGGCCCTGCCGCAGAGATGGATGCGACGCTGAAAACGGGCAAGAGCCTGGTTGCATGAAACCCTGAAGGTCACGTCAAGTTGCACTTGAATTGATAAAATTGATTGAATTCATCAGCAGAATCAACGCTCGATTGTGAGGTTAAAACTTGTTTTTGTTGCGCGACAGCAGAATCTGCCGTATCTGCTGACTGTAGAGAGTATGTGATTCACGTTATCGAAGCGATTGTCGTGGCAGCTCTCACCCGAATGCTTGATGTTTCAGCAACTCTTGCTGCGAATTTGCAAACAGAGCACCGATCGGAATGCCGCGAACACGCACGGGTTGCGCCCGTGAGGTCGAGAGACAAGAAAGGAAGACGAATCATGTCGGACAATAACGAATTGATTGAACTGACGGCCGAGGTCGTTTCCGCCTATGTCAGCAACAATTCGGTCCCGGCGGCTGATCTGCCTACGCTGATCAATGATGTCTACAACGCCCTGACCAAGGTCGGCACCGTTCCCGCGGAAGTGGTGGTCGAGCCGGCCAAGCCCGCAGTCTCTCCGAAGAAATCGGTGTTCCCGGACTACATCATCTGCCTGGAAGACGGGAAGAAGTTCAAGTCGCTGAAGCGCCATCTGCGCACGCAGTACAACATGTCGCCCGAGCAATATCGCGAGAAGTGGGGCCTCCCGGCGGAATATCCGATGGTCGCGCCGAACTATGCGGCCGCCCGTTCGCGCCTTGCGAAGGAAATGGGCCTTGGCCAGAAGCGCAAGCGCGGCCGTTGATCATTTGCAACCGTATCGAAAAAGGCGCCCTCCGTGGCGCCTTTTTTATGGCCCGCGATGGAGCGCTGGCTTCCCACGCCAGATGCCTCTTGGGCAGAACACTAAAAGACAATGCAAAAAAATAGGAAAATGATCATATTAATCCTCGTATTTGCGGG
>Ga0209053_1001325_pt1 | contig 12080 bp, 12 predicted proteins | sample EBPBio152010_DNA_FD_185864 | JGI IMG/M metagenome (GOLD analysis project Ga0209053, IMG submission 185864) | Wastewater treatment Type I Accumulibacter community from EBPR Bioreactor in Madison, WI, USA - Reactor 1_7/15/2010_ DNA (SPAdes)... | ecosystem: Engineered > Bioreactor > EBPR >... | reverse complement strand
ACGTTCCACGTCGTCGGCGACGCGCTGGCCGGGCTCGAGCAGGCCGGCGGTTTGCCCGCCGACGAGATGACGATCTCGCTCGGCTCGTACTACGACGAGCCGCTGCCGGCCGGCGACGAGCTCGCGCGGCGCGGACTCGCCGGCGTCGCCCGCTCGGGCAGCGTCGCGGCGGCCCGGCTCGGCGACACGGCCCGCATGACGGCCCTCTTCGCGCCTGCCGACTCGCGATCCGAGCTCGGCGACCGCCTCCTTCGGGAGGTGGGCGGGTTGCAGGCCGCGCTGCAACACGCGGCGGCGCTCGCGACCGAAGCTCTCGTGTGCGACGGCGTTCCGGCCGGCGCTGCCACGGCGTGCGGCGATCCGGTCGAGCCGTCCGAGTGGCTCCGCCTCCGCGACCAGATCGTCGCGCTCTCGTCGGACGTCGAGCACGTCCTGAGTGGCACCGACGTCCCCGACGCCGACGACTGACATGCTCCCGATGACCGACGGCGCGGACGTGCTGCGCCTCGCCACCCTCGACGCCGACCTCGACACGAGCCTCGCTCGGCTGCGCGCGACGCTCGGCGGGCAGGACTGCCGCGTCCGCGCGAGCCGCGCGCGCGTCGAGGCGGCACTGACCGACGGCCGCGCCCACTACGGGGTCAACACGGGCTTCGGGGCGCTCAAGAGCGTGCGCGTCGGCGCCGACGCGCTGGCGGAGCTCCAGGTCAACCTGCTGAGGAGCCACGCCGTCGGCGTCGGGCCGCCGGTGGCGCCGGAAGTGTCGCGGCGGATGCTGCGCCTCAAGCTGCACGCGCTCTCGCTCGGCGTCTCGGGCGTCAGTCTGCCGGTCGTCGAGCGTCTGCTCGCGATGGAGGCCGAGGGCGTGATCTCGGTCGTCCCGAGCCAGGGCAGCCTCGGCGCGTCGGGCGACCTCGCGCCGCTGGCGCACCTCGTGCTCCCGCTCCTCGGCGAAGGCCTCGTCTGGCGCGACGGCGACGACGCATCGGCCGGCACCGAGCCGGCGGCGGACGCCCTCGCGCGGCGCGGCTGGGCGCCCGTCGCGCTCGGGCCCAAGGACGGCCTCGCGCTCATCAACGGGACGCAGTTCATGGCGGCCGTCGGCGGGCTGGCGCTGGAGCGCGCCCTCCGGCTGGCCGACACCGCCGACGTAGCGGCGGCGATGACGCTGGAGGCGATCCGCGGCTCGTCGGCGCCGTTCGACGCGCGCGTCCACGCCGTGCGACCTCACCCCGGGGCGGTCGCCGTCGCCGAGCGCGTGCGCGCGCTGCTCGACGGCTCCGAGATCGGCCCGAGCCACGCCGACTGCGAGAAGGTGCAGGACCCGTACTCGGTGCGATGCGTGCCGCCGGTCCACGGCGCGAGCCGCGACGCGCTGGCCTACGCCGCGCGCGCCGTCGAGACCGAAGTCAACAGCGTGACCGACAACCCGCTCGTCTTCGCCGGCGACGACGGGGCGACGGATGTCGTCTCGGCCGGGCTCTTCCACGGGCAGCCGCTCGCGATTCCGTTCGACGTCGCGGCCATCGCCGTCGCCGAACTGGCCTCGATCTCGGAGCGGCGGACGTACCTGCTGCTCGACGGGCACGACGCGCTCCCGCCCTTTCTCCTCGCCGAGACCGGCGCCCAGTCGGGCTTCATGATGGTCCAGTACACGGCCGCCGCGCTCGTCTCCGAGAACAAGACGCTGTGCCACCCGGCGAGCGTGGACACCATCCCGAGCAGCCGCGGGCAGGAGGACCACGTCTCGATGGGCGCGTGGGGCGCGCGCAAGCTGGCGGCGGTCGTCGAGAACGCCGAGCGCGTCCTCGCCACCGAGGTCCTGTGCGCGGCGCAGGCGCTGGACTTCCGCCTGCCGCTGCGGCCCGGGCGGGGCGTCCGCGCCGCGTGGGAGGCCGTGCGCGCGGCCGTGCCCTACCGCACCGCCGACGGCGAGTTCGGCGCCGACCTCGACGCGTGCCTCGCGCTCGTCCGCAGCGGCGTGCTCAGCCGCTGACGAGCGTCACCGGCACGAGGCCGACGACGGCGTTCGAGAGCCAGACGGTGCCCGCGCCGAGCAGGTCGTCGGGCGTGAGGTCGGCTTCGCCAGTGTCGCCGCGCGTCTCCAGCAGGTAGGCGCGCATGACGCCGGGCAGCCCGCCGGCCGAGAGCGGTGGCGTGAGGAAGCGCCCGTCGCGCTCGATCCAGACGGTCGTCCACGTCCCCTCGCCGACGCGCCCGTCGCGCGTGAGCAGGATCGCCTCGTCGGCGCCGCGCGCGCGGGCGCGCGAGAGGCGCTCGTCGTAGTGGTCGCGCCACGTCGTCTTGTGGACGCAGTACGGCGTGCCGAGCGACGCAAACGGCTCGGGGTCGATCCACGCTGTCGCCGGGGGAGTCGTCATCGGCGACAGCTCGACGCGCCCGTCGCCCTGCCGCCCGACGGAGAGGCGCGCGCGCGCGGGCGCGGGGTGGTCGGCGAGCTTGGCGCGGAGCGCCTTCTCGGCGTCGGCGATGTGGAGCGGGACGCCGAACGCGAGCGCGCTCGCGGCGAGGCGCTCGCGGTGGTGCGGCCAGAGCGCCACCTCGCCGCCGACGGCGCGCATCGTCTCGAAGAGACGGATTCCGGGGGGCAGGGTCGTCATCGGTCGGGGAGGGCTCCCGCAAGATCGGTCAGAACGCGGGCCTTGAGCGCGCACTCGGCCCACTCGGACTCCGCGCGGCTGTCCCATACGATCCCGCTGCCCACGCCGTAGATGCCTCGCCCGTCCCGCACGACGGCGGTTCGGATGGCGACGCTGAAGGCCGCCGTGCCGTCCGGTGCCGCGTACCCGACGGCGCCGCAGTAGACGCCGCGCGGGGCGCGCTCGATGTCGGCGATGACCTCCATCGCGCGCAGCTTGGGCGCGCCGGTGACCGACCCGCAGGGGAACGTCGCGCGCAGCAGGTCGGAGAGCGCCACGTCGGGCCGCAGGCGCGCGCGGACGGTGGACGTCATCTGCGTGACCGTGTCGTAGCGCTCGGCGTCGAACAGCGCCGGGACCGTGACCGAGCCGCCCTCGGCGACGCGCGCGAGGTCGTTGCGCAGCAGGTCCACGATCATCAGGTTCTCGGCGCGCTCCTTGTCGGCGCCGACGAGCGCCGTCGCGAGCCAGTCGTCCTCGGCCGGCGTCACGCCGCGCGGCGCGGTGCCCTTCATGGGGCGCGTCACGGCCACGCGCTCATCGCCGGCGGGATCGACGCGCACGAACAGCTCCGGCGAGACGGACGCGACCGTGAGTCCGCCGGGGAGCACGAGCCACGCGCCGTACGACGTCGGCTGCCGGCGGCGGAGCGCCGCGTAGAGCGCGAGCGGGTCGCCGTCGAGCGCGAACGTCACCGGCAGCGTCAGGTTGACCTGGTAGACGTCGCCGTCGCGGATGTGCCGGCGGACGGCCGCGAGGCGCGCGGCGTAGTCGTCGGCCGTCCACGCGAACGCCACGTCGCGCACCGCCGGCGACGCGAGGACGTCGAGCGCGTCGCCGGCGTCGAGGGTCTCGGGCGCGTCGTAGACGCCAAACCACGCGAACGGGACGTCCACGGCCGATCCGGGCTCCGCACGCGGCGCGTCGGCGAAGCGTCCGGCCTCGAAGGCGTGCCCGGCCTCGTAGGCGAGCACGCCGGCGACGTGGTGTCCGGCGGCGAGCGCGTCGTCGGCCGCGCGGAGCAGGGCGTCCACCTCGCCGGGCGTGCGGGCGACGAGCGTCGCGCGCGGCGCGTCGAACAGGAGCGCGCCGGCGCGTCCGGTGTCGGCGTCGGGACGCGGCGCGTCGAGCAACACCGCGCCGTCGGCGCGGAGGCGAGACAGACGAGCGGACGAGTGGAAGAGCGGACGCATAGAGGCAGTCTACTACGCGCCACTGCCCGACCTCGCGCAACTCTCTGGCCTACGCGCGTCCTCTCCTACACGCTGTTCACCCGACGCCGGGGATCGAGCCGGGGCCGGTCTCGTCGGTCAGGTCGCCGGTGAGGTTGGCGAGGGCCGGTCCGAGCGCCGCGCGGAAGTCGTGCGCGCGCATCCGCTCCATCACGTCGCCGCGCCCGGCGCAGTAGCCCAGCAGCGCGTGCGGGCGCTGGAGGTGCTGGAGCCCCTCGCGCACGACCCACATGTGCCACGGGCGAAAGTCGGCGTCGAACGGGCCGATGAGGCGCGCATAGAGGCGGTTGGCGGCGCGCTCGACGTCGGCCTCGCTGGTCAGCTCTCCCATCTCGAGCAGCCGCTGGAGGCCGCCCCAGATGTAGCCGGCGAGGAAGTCGTGCTGGCCGTCCGACAGCTCGAAGCGCTCCTGCGGACCGCGGTAGCCGAGGTCGTAGAGCGGCGTGCGGATGCACGCCTCGACGTGCGAGACGGCCTCGCGGATCATCGCCTCGACGTAGGCGGGCGACTTGGGCGGGCGGGAGTCGGATCGACCGAAGAGCGACATCGGGGGGTGCGTGACCAGAGACGACAGTCCCCCTGAGAAGCGGGCGCCCCAATCCGACCGCGCCCGTTCATCGCGCGTCGTCGGAACGCGAACGCGACGATCCGCGCCGGTGATGCGTCGCGGCGGACGGTGCGAGACGGCGGCGGTCGTCAGCGGCGGTGCGTCCGCCGCGCGACGCGCTCGTCGCTCGGCACGCCCGCCGAGACGAACGGATGGCCGGCGACGACGAAGCGGTACGGCCGGTCGATGCCGCGCGAGAGGCCGATGCGCGACGTGACGCCGACGGCGGCATCGGGCACGTGCTCGCCGGCGGCGATCCAGAGCGGCGGACGCGTCAGGTCGTGCCCGTGGTAGCGGCTCCGCACGACGAGCGGATCGGTCTCGGCGATGCCCATCGCCTCGGTCAGCTTGCCGGGGCCGTTGCTCACGTCGCGCGCGAGGCGCGCCGCCGGGCGTCGCTCGGCCATCGCGTCGGCGCCGACGACGGGCTCGACCGCGCGGATCAGCACGGCGCCCGCCTCGCCATCGGGCAGGCAGACGACGTTGAGGAGCCACGAGCGCCCGTAGAGGCGGTAGAGGTAGGCCGTGCCGGGCGGACCGAACAGCGCGCCGGCGCGCCCGACCGGCAGCACGGCGCCCGCGGCGCCGAACGTCGCGTTCCAGCCGTGCATCGCCGGGTCGTCGTCGGTGTAGGCCTCGGTCTCGACGATGCGTCCGGCAAGGCGTCCACCCGGCGTGTCGTGGACGAGCACGGCGCCGAGCAGGTCGCGCGCGACGGCGAGCGGCGAGCGAGCGAAGAAGGCGGCGTCGAGCGGCTGCATCCGGGCGGGTCGTCGGGCGTAGCCTACCTTACGGTCCCGCCTCCGGTCCTGCCGTGGAGTTCCTCTTCGACCTGCTCCCGCTGCTCGTCCTCTACCTGCTCGCGCGAGCGTTCACGAAGAAGCGCACGCCGGCGACGCCGCCCGAGGCGTCCGCCACCGGTGAGGAGGCGCCGACGGCGCGGACCGGCTTCGAGCAGTTGCTGGAGGCGCTCGCCGCCGCGCAGGCCCAGGCCCAGCAGTCGGCCGGCCTCGCGCCCGCCGAGCCCACGCACGTGCCGCCGACGACGCACCCGCCCGAGGCGCCCGGCGCCGCAGAGCACCCGCGACGCCGCAGGACGGCACCGGCGACACTCCCCGCGCCGACGCTGGAGGGACGCGTCTTCGACGACGCGGTCGCGTTCGACCCCCTCCCGACGCGGCGCCCAGCCGATAAGCACGCGGGCGTGGACGCCGCCGGATTCGAGACCGCCAACTTCGAGGAGCACGGGCTCCGCGGCCACCGGCCGGTGGCACCGCCGGGGCCGTCGATCCCGCGCTCGGCGGCCGGGGTCGCCTCGCGGCTCCGCAACCCGGCGACCGCGCGTGAGGCGTTCGTGATGCAGATGTTGCTGGAGCGCCGCGGGCGCCGACGCTAGCGCGCGACGACCACGCGGCTCGTCGCCACAGCGTCAGGCGTCGCGAGGCGGAGCACGTAGACACCGGCTGGCACCGGCGCACCGGCGCCGTCGAGGCCGTCCCACGTCACCTCCGTGCGGCCGGCCGGTGCGTCGCCGGCGATGAGCGTGCGGACCCGCCGACCGAGCACGTCGAGCACCGCGAGCTCCACGTCGCCGGCGCGTCCGATGGAAACGGCGAGACGCACGCCAGCGCGCGTCGGGTTGGGTGAGGGCGGGCCGAGTGACGTGGTGAGGCCGGACGGCCCTTCCGGTGCGGAGACGGTCCCGCCGTCGGTGAGGCGCATCACGGCGATGTCGTCGATGTAGGCACCGTCGCGCTCTTCGAAGCCGTCGGCGCGGAGGCGGAAGCGGAGGCGGAGCGACGGCGCGCCGTCGTACGCCGAGAGCGAGACCGACTCGCGCACCCACGCCGCCTGCGTGCCCTCGTAGCCGGGCGCGCCGGCCGGGACCTGCGCGCCGTTGCCGCTGGCGCTGGTCGTGTAGCGCCCCGCGAGGGGCGTCCAGGTCGTCCCGTTGGTGGACGCCTCGACGGTCAGGAAGTCCCACGACGCCTCGATGTCCCACCGCGCGCTGAACTCGAGCGACGCGCCGGCGACGCCCGTGAGGTCGAGCGGCTGGGCGAGGGTGAGCACGGCGTTGGCGTCGGAGGGGTACTCGCCCGACGGGCTGTCGGCGAAGGCGCCCGGCGGCGAGACGAACACGGAGGTCGTCACGCCCCAGCCGCCGCTGGCGGTCCAGCCGGCGAGCGCCGCCGCGTCGCTCTCGAAGAGCGCCACCGGCGTGCCGACGCGGACCCCCGTGATCGCCAGCGTCTCGTCACCGGCCGGCGACGAGACTGTGACCGAGAGGCCAGCCACGTCGCCGAGCGGCGCGTCGGCGTCGGCCTGGATCGGGAACGAGGCGAGGAGCACGCGATCGCCGGGCGCGAGGGTCGTCGCGGTCACCGGCGCCCCGAGGAGCTGAACGTCGGGGTTGGCGGACGCCGGCGTGGCGCCCGCGACCGGGAGCGGCGCGAAGCCGGCGTTGGCGATCCACACGTCGAGCGTGCCCGACTCGCCGGGGTCGAGGAAGCCCCCGGGCGCCGAGACCGTCACGTCGCCGAGCGTCGCCGCCGGACCGGCGAGGCGGATCGCCTGCCGGTACATGTCCACGTTCTGCTCGGCGAGCGGGAGCAGGCGCGAGGGGTCTGGCCAGAAGCCGTCGTCCGGTCCGCCGATCTCCGGCGTGAACGCGAACACGCCGAGCTCGCCGTACATCCAGTCGTCCGACGAGCCGTTGACGAGGTACCCGACCGTCTGGTTGGCCGTCCCCGCGAGATAGCCGTTGACGTCCACCATCACGCGCGCGGCGTCCACGAAGGCGGCCGAGTCGGGCGTGTAGAGGTCGGGCTCGTAGCCCCACGGGTAGATGAGCAGGTCGCTGAACGTGTGCGTATTGAGGGCGAGGCGGATCGCGCGGTCCGCCATCCAGTCGCGCACGGCCGCCGTCTCGGGCTCCGAAAAGGCCGAGGCGCCGCGGTACGTGTCGCTGCTGCTGTTGGGCGAGGAGCCGGAGTTGTTGTAGCCCCACTCCCAGCCGTAGTTGCGGTTGAGGTCCACGCCGAACGTCCCGCCGGTGTTGGCGCGGCGGTTCTTGCGCCAGAAGCCGCCGCCCTGCGGGTCGGTCGTCTGGTTGTAGACGTACCCGTCGGGGTTGAGCACCGGCAGCACGAACACGCGCCGCGTGTCGAGGAGGCGGGTCCACGTCGGGTCGGTGCCGTAGCCGTCGAGGGCGCTCCAGACCGCGTGCAGCAGCGACGCCATGCCCTGCGGCTCGCGCGCGTGGTGGAGCGAGTTCAGGAAGACCTCCGGCTCGCCCTCGTCCACACCGGGGTTGTCGCCGATCTCGACCATCCAGAGGTCGCGTCCCTCGTGCGTCGTCCCGATCGAGAACCGCTCCGAGACGAGCGACGGGTACATCGCGTGCATCTCGTCGAGGATCGCCAGCACCTCGTCGAAGGTCGGGTAGCAGCCGTGCGTGCCGGTGATCGGGTAGGGCGTGGAGGGGCAGCCGCCGACGCGCGCGACGGCGTCGCGGTGGCGCGCCGCGAGATCCGGGTGCAGCACGTCGACGGCGACGCCGGCGGCGCGCAGCGCGTCGATCTCCAGCTCGTCGAGCACGGTCCGGACGTAGCGTCCGGTGGCGTCGCGCTCCGGCGCGGCGTGGTCGAGCACGACGCCGGCAGCGGCGAGGCGCGCGTCGAGGCCGTCGGCCGCGAGGCGGACGTCGGCGTAGCGCGGCTGGGCCGCGAGCGGGGCCGCGAGGAGTGCAAAGAAAGCCGTGATGCCGGCGAAGCCAACGAGGAGCGAGCGCATCGGGTCGGGGCGGGCGACGATCCTGCGAAGGTAGGGCGTGACGGACCGCACGACGCGGCTCTGCATGCGACCTTGCGCAACCATGCCTACGTCTCCCGCCACGGACGCCGGGCGCCTCCGCGGCGTCGCGCTCATGCTTGCGAGCGCGTTCGGCTTCAGCGTCATGTCGCTGCTCGTCAAGGGGGTCTCGCGCGAGCTGCCGACGATGGAGATCGTCTTCGTCCGGTCGCTCTTTATGACCGCCGCGACGGCGGCGCTCGTCGTGCACGCCGGCGCACCGCTGCTGGGCGTGGACCGGCGGACGCTCGCCGCGCGCGGCCTCATCGGCGCGACGGCGATGTGCCTGCTCTACTGGAGCCTCGGGCGCCTCCCGTTGGGCGACGTCACGACGGTCCACTACACGGCGCCGGTGTGGACCGCCCTCGCGGCGGCGTGGCTCCTCGGCGAGCGCGTGCGCGTGGCCGTCGTCGCCGGCGTCGCGGCGAGCCTCGTCGGCGTGGTGCTCGTCGCCAGGCCGACGACGCTCGTCGCCGGCGCGGCCGTGGACCCCCCGGCCGTCGCCGCCGCCCTCGCCTCGGCGCTGGCGTCCGGCGTGGCCTACACGCTGGTCCGCAAGCTGCGGGCGACCGACGCACCGCCGACCATCATCCTGTGGCTCTCGGCGGCCGGCATCGCCTCGTCGGCGCCGTTCGCACTCACGGGCGCGTGGCGCTGGCCGAGCGCCGTCGCGTGGCTCGTCCTCGCCGGCATCGGCGTCGCGACGCTCGTCGGGCAGTTCGCGCTCACGCACGCGCTCCGCCTGCTGGAGGCGGGCACGGCGATCACCATCGGCTACGCGCAGATCGTCTTCGCCTTCGGGTGGGGCGCGATCGTGTTCGGCGAGCGGCCGTCGGCGGGCGCCGTCGCCGGCGCGGCGCTCGTCATGGCAAGTGTCGCGCTCGTGGCACGAAGTACAGCCTCGTCCTCACCAACTGACAGTCCTGTTCTTCGCAATCGGCTGTAGCTTCAAGTCCCTTCGGTTCACCCCGCTCCCTCCCAATGATGCACCTTCGTCTGCCCCTGCTCCTCAGCATGCTGCTGCTCACCATGGCCACGGGCTGTGACAGCAGCGAACCGGAGCCCGAGCCCACGATTCTCGTCGCCGGCAACTACACCGGGACCGCGAACGTGGACGGAACCGCCGTCACCCTCACGCTGACGCTTGCCGAGACGAACAACGCGGTCACGGGCTCCGGCACCCTTCGGATCAGCGGCCCCGTGTCGCTGACAGCCACCGGTACCCACGTCGGCAATGATTTCAACCTGACGCTCTCCTCGTCGGGCTTCGAGGATATCAACTTTGCCGGTACCGTTCAAAGCAGCGGCTCGGTCCTCAGCGGACGACTCAATGGGTCGGGCTTCGATAACGTCGCGATCACGATGAACCGCACGTAGTCTTCCTGGTTCCTCGGGTCGTCACATCGCCGGCGGCGGGCCTTGAGGTCCGCCGCCGCTCGCGTATTGGCCCGGTGCATGCTCGGCGGCGCGCGCCCGCAGCAGGTCCACCGTCTCCACCGCGTGGCGGAGGTGCGGGATGACGATGCTCCCGCCGACGACGAGCCCGACGTTGAGTGCGTCCATGATCTCGTCGTCCGAGTAGCCGGCCTCGACGCACTGGCCGAGGTGGTAGTCCACGCAGTCGTTGCAGCGGAGCACGAGCGACCCGACGAGGCCGAGCAGTTCCTTGGTGCGCGCGTCGAGCGCGCCGTCGCGGTAGGCCGCGCTGTCGAGGTTGAAGAACCGCTTGACGCCGAGGTGCGTCCCCTCGTCGAGAATGCGCGCGTTCATGCGCGCGCGGTAGGCGTCGAAGCGGTCCAGCCGGGTGTCGTCCAATGGAGCGGGAAGAGGTGTCGGCCGAGAAAGCGGCGTGGCGCGAGCGGTTCCGCGCCGCGCGCGCCCGGATGCCCGACGGCGCCCGCGCCGAGGCGTCGCGCGCCATCGTCGAGGCCGTGGACGCGCTCGTCGCCGGCGCGCGGACGGTGAGCCTCTTCTGGCCGCTCGTCGGGCGCGGCGAGGTGGACGTGCGTCCGCTCCTCGCCCGCTGCACGGCGCGCGGGACGCTCGTCGCGCTCCCGGCTGTCCTCGCGCGCGAGCCGCCGACACTCGTCCACCGCGCCGTCGCGTGGGAAGCCGACCTCGTCGCCGGCCCGTGGGGTCTCGCCGAGCCGGCGGCGTCCTGCCCCGAGGTCGCGCCGGGTGCCGTGGACATCGCCGTGGTGCCGGCGCTCGGGCTCGGGCGCGACGGCAGCCGGCTGGGCTACGGCGGCGGCTACTACGACCGCTACCTCGCCGCGACGCGCGCGCTCCGCGTCGGCGTCGTCTGGGACGCGTGCCTCGTGGACGCGCTCCCGTCCGAGCCGTTCGACCAGTCGCTCGACGTGATCGTGACCGAGCGCGGTGCACTCCGGATCAGTCCGACGAACGCCCCGAGAGCGACTTGGTGATCTGGTCACCGACCGACTTGGCGACGACGCCGACGAGCGACTTGAGCCCCACGTCGACGGCCTGCATGAGCGACGACCTGGCGGCGGCCTCGACGCGGTTGTCGGCGTAGACCACCGGCGCGGCGGCGACGGCGCGGCGCGTCGCCTCTTCGAGGTCGTCGCCGCCGGCGACGCGCTGAGCGGCCTCCTCCAGCAGCCCCGCCATCCGGAAGCGAACCACGTCGCCGGTGTCGTCGAGCCCGCTCCACGTGCGCCGCCGCGCGCGGACGCCCAGCAGGAGACCGGCGACGAGCCCCACCGCCGCGGCGCCGCCGACGATGAGCTCGGTGCGGTCGCGGATCCAGTCGAGCAGCGGGCGTCCGCCGACCGTCAGGTCGCTCCCGAGCTCGCCGACCTCGTGGCGGAGCGCGACGAGGCGGAACTTCATGTCGCGCTCGCGCGCGCGGAGCCGTTCCTCGATCTCGGTCGCGCTGAGCGTCGTGAGGTCGTCGGCCGCCATCGAGGCGGGCGGCGCCGGCAGCGGGAGCGCCGGTTCGGCGGGGCGGGTGGGGGTGTCGGGGCCGCCCGTGGGCTGGCCGGGGAGAAGGTCGGGCATCAGAGGGCGCGGACAGACGCGCTAGACGGTGGACTGACGCGCGGCGAGTCGCTCGGCGGACTGGATCTCCTCGCGCGACGCCAGCTTCTCGCGCTGCGCGACACGGCGCGCCTCGGCCGCGTCCGCTTGCGCCTCGCGGACGCTCCGCATCCCGAGCATCACGAGGACACCGGCGATGCCGAGCAGGAGAAGCGTCACGATCAGGAAGCCGGCCCAGACCTGACCGATCAGCGCGCCGATCCCGAGCGCCAGCGTCGCGAACACGAACACGAGACCGATGAGCCCGAGCAGGAGCGCCGGCGCGAAGAACTTGCCGGCCTCGGCGTAGTGCTGGACGCGCTCGACGATCCCGACGACGCCCTCGACCTTGCGCTGGACGAGCGCGATGCGCAGCTCGGTCCACTCGCGCATGTCCTGCGAGAGCGCCGCGAGGTGGTCGGCCACGCGCCCGACCTGCGTGCGGTGCGGCGGCAGCTGGCGCTCGGTCGGGACCCGCCGCGCGGCGGGGTCCAGCACCGGCGACGGCTCGGAGGGGACGGCGGGCAGGTGGCGGCCGGGAGGGCTCGGCATCGGTCGGGCGACGGTTCCCGGAAGGTACCCGCGAGGCGGGATCGGGTTCGGCGGGCGCTGGCGGAACCCGGCGGGCGCCGGCGACGATTCCGTGGGTCTTCTCCCGACGCCCGTGACCATCCGCCCCCGCCCCACGCCCAA
>Ga0209053_1001322_pt1 | contig 12099 bp, 9 predicted proteins | sample EBPBio152010_DNA_FD_185864 | JGI IMG/M metagenome (GOLD analysis project Ga0209053, IMG submission 185864) | Wastewater treatment Type I Accumulibacter community from EBPR Bioreactor in Madison, WI, USA - Reactor 1_7/15/2010_ DNA (SPAdes)... | ecosystem: Engineered > Bioreactor > EBPR >... | reverse complement strand
TGGCGATCTGTTCTGGCCGCTGACCGCCATTCTGGGGCTTAGCTGGATCCATTCGGTCTATGGCGATGTGCTGGGGATGCTTCGCTGGGTGGCGGCGGCGGTGTTTCTGGTGATGGGGGTGCTGCTGATCCGCAGCAAGCCGCGGCCCCCGGGCAGCGACAGCCGGCTGACGCGGCCGGGGCTTTGGGCGGGCTTCTCGGTCGGGCTGGCGGCTGTGATCGGCAATCCGAAGGCGATCCTGTTCTATATGGGCGCCTTGCCGGGCTTCTTTGATCTGGCGCGGCTGACATTGCCCGACATCGTGGCGATCATTCTTGTCTCCGCGCTGGTGCCGATGGCCGGAAACCTTGCATTGGCGCTGTTTCTGGATCGCGCGCGGCGGCTTCTGTCCACGCCCGAGAATATTCACCGGCTCAACCTTGCTTCGGGGGTGATGCTGATCGCCGTGGCCTGCGTGATCCCGTTCCTCTGACCCCCAAATCTTGTGGGGCAGGGGTGACATTCCCCGCCCCAACCGCTATAAATCGCGGGCAATTCGAAGGGTGCAGAGCATATGGCCGAAGCCGCGAAGAAGGCCGCCGAATACGGCGCCGATTCCATCAAGGTTCTCAAGGGGTTGGAGGCTGTTCGCAAGCGGCCTGGCATGTATATCGGTGACACCGACGATGGCAGCGGCCTGCACCACATGGTCTATGAGGTGGTCGATAACGGCATCGACGAGGCGCTGGCCGGCCATGCCGATTATGTGCAGGTGAAAATCCACGCCGATGACAGCGTTTCGGTGCGTGACAACGGGCGTGGCATTCCGGTCGATATCCACCCGGAGGAGGGCGTTTCGGCGGCCGAGGTCATCATGACCCAGCTTCATGCCGGCGGCAAATTCAACAACACCGATGACAGCGGCAATGCCTACAAGGTGTCGGGCGGCCTGCATGGCGTCGGCGTTTCGGTGGTGAATGCGCTGTCGGAATGGCTGGAGCTGACGGTCTGGCGCAATGACCGCGAATATCGCGCCCGGTTCGAATTCGGCGAATGCGTGGTGCATGTGCATGATGTGGGGCCGGCGCCCGGTCAGCGCGGCACCGAGGTGCGCTTTCTGGCCAGCGCCAAGACCAACCGGCCCGATGGCACGTTTTCCAACCTGGATTACAGCTTCAAGACGCTGGAAACCCGGTTGCGGGAACTGGCTTTCCTGAACTCTGGCGTGCGGATCCTCATCGAGGATGACCGCCATGCCGAGCCGGTGAAGACCGAGCTGTTCTATGAGGGCGGCGTCAAGGAATTCGTGAAATATCTCGACCGTTCCAAGACCTCGGTCATGGCGGAGCCGATCTATATGGTGGGCGAACGCGGCGGCATCGGGGTCGAGGTCGCGATGTGGTGGAATGACAGCTATCATGAATCGGTGCTGCCCTTCACCAACAACATCCCGCAGCGTGACGGCGGCACCCATATGGCGGGCTTTCGCGGTGCGCTGACCCGGACGATCACGAAATATGCCCAGGACAGCGGCATCGCCAAGCGCGAGAAGGTGGATTTCACCGGCGACGACGCGCGCGAGGGGCTGACCTGTGTCTTGTCGGTCAAGGTGCCGGACCCGAAATTCTCCAGCCAGACCAAGGACAAGCTGGTCTCGTCAGAGGTGCGACCGGCGGTCGAGAATCTGGTGAATGAAAAGCTGGCCGAGTGGTTCGAGGAAAACCCCGCCCAGGCCAAGATCATCGTGGGCAAGATCATCGAGGCCGCGCTGGCCCGCGAGGCCGCCCGCAAGGCGCGCGAGCTGACCCGGCGCAAGACGGCGATGGATGTCGCCTCGCTGCCCGGCAAGCTGGCGGATTGTCAGGAAAAAGACCCCGCGCTTTCGGAACTGTTCATCGTCGAGGGTGACAGCGCCGGCGGGTCGGCCAAACAGGGCCGGTCGCGCAAGCAGCAGGCCGTGCTGCCGCTGCGCGGCAAGATCCTGAACGTGGAGCGCGCGCGTTTCGACCGGATGCTGTCTTCGGAAACCGTGGGCACGCTGATCACCGCGCTTGGCACCGGGATCGGGCGCGACGAGTTCGACATCAACAAGCTGCGCTACCACAAGATCGTCATCATGACCGATGCCGATGTGGATGGCGCGCATATCCGCACGCTGTTGCTGACCTTCTTTTACCGGCAGATGCCGGAGATCATCGACGGCGGTTACCTCTATATCGCGCAACCGCCGCTCTATAAGGTTTCGCGCGGGAAATCAGAAGTTTACCTCAAGGATCAGGCCGCGTTCGAGGATTATCTGATCCAGCAGGGGATCGAGGGGGCGGTGCTGCGCCTGGGCGACGGGCAAGAGGTGGCCGGCGCCGATCTGCAACGCATCGTCGAGGGCGCGCGCGCCTTCCGCCGGGTGCTTGAGGCGTTTCCGACGCATTATCCGCGCAACATCCTGGAACAGGCCGCGCTGGCCGGGGCCTTTGATCAGGGCCGCGCGGATGCCGATCTGCAACTGGTGGCCGATACGGTCGCGCGGCGGCTGGATGACGTGGCGGTCGAATATGAACGCGGCTGGGTTGGCCGCATCACCCAGGATCACGGCATCCGGCTGAGCCGCATCCTGCGCGGCGTCGAGGAGTTGCGCACGCTGGATGGCGCGGTGCTGCGCTCGGGCGAGGCGCGCAAGCTGTCGCAGCTTTCGGGCCAGGCGAAGGATGTCTATGCCAGCGAGGCGCGGCTGGTGCGCAAGGATCGCGAACAGCCGATCCATGGCCCGACCGAATTGCTGCGGGCCATTCTGGCCGAGGGTGAAAAGGGCCTGACCCTGCAACGCTACAAGGGGCTGGGCGAGATGAACCCCGAACAGCTGTGGGAAACCACGCTCGACCCCGATGCGCGGACGCTGTTGCAGGTGCGCGTCGATGACGTGGCCGAGGCGGATGACCTGTTCACCAAGCTGATGGGCGATGTGGTGGAGCCGCGCCGCGAATTCATCCAGCAGAACGCGCTGAACGTCGAGAACCTCGATTTCTGAGGGGATCCGCGCCCGGTTCAGGCCGGGCGCGCCCAGCCGGTGCAGGCCCGCGCCGCCAGCGGGCCTGCCACCGCCCAGGCCATGACGGCCAGCACGGCTCCGGCGATGCCATCCACCGCATAGTGCCAGCCCAGCATGACCGAGCCGATAAAGGTCGCCAGCGCAAAGACCAGCGCGGCCCCGCCCAGCCAGCGGTTCGGCCAGAGCAGAAAGACCCAGAGCCAGGCCACCAGATTATGCATGCTCGGCATGGCCGAGATGCCGGAAATCGGCCCGTCCCAGTTCTGGAAATTGCGCCAGAACAGCGCCTGCATTCGCACCGACCAGTCAAACCCGGTCCGCCGGGCCGAGGCGTCCAGATGCGCCATCAGCGGCGCAAAGCTGTCATCGCCCAGCACCTGCTGGTAAAAGCAGGGCCCGGCCGAGGAAAAGACCGCCGCCAACAGATTTCCCGCCACCGCGAAGGACAGGATGAAGGCGATCAGATAGCGCATCCGCCGCAGGTGGTGGCGGCTGAACATCAGCCAGGTGATCGACAGGATCAGGCAGACCAGCCAGGCCGGATAGATCAGGTTCAGCGCCGCCAGCATCCGATCGCCCCCAAAGACCGGCAGCAGCCATTCATAGGGGTCACGGCCGGCAAAGATCAGCCGGTCCAGATCGCGAAACGGCTGGTCATGGGTAAAGGGCCGCAGCAGCGGGATCGACACCTTGACCGAGCCGAAGATGCTCAGCGATGCGGTGACGGCGACCAGGGTGACGATCGCATGGGCGCCGGTGGCCCGCGTCACCAGCCAGTCGCGCCCCTGCCGCGCAACCAGGCGCAGCGGATTTGGCGCGCGGTTCCACAGGGCGCGGAGCGTCTGCACCACGGATGCCAGGATCAGCACCATGAGCGAAAGGATCAGGGCCGACGTGGCATAAAACGCGCCGGTGTCGATATAGGGCCATGCGCCGGCCCGCAGAAAGGCCGCCGTGGCCAGCGCGAGATGCAGCGCAAGCAGGGCAAAGGCGGCGGCATAGCCCCGCAAAAGGCTGGTCAGTGCTGGCATGCGCCCCCTGTCATGATCCCCGCCGGGCGGTGGCCCGGTGCGGGGCTGGCGTCCTTGCGGGAATTCCCCTATTCCAGCCACAGATTGCCGCAGCGTGAAAGACCGAAGTGCCGCCATGTTCACCGTGACCCTTCTGACCGATCCCGAAACCCCGGTGCTGGACCGTGCCACGGCCGAGACGCTGCGCAATGCCTGGGGCGGCGGCGCCTTGCGCTGGCTTGACCCCGGGGTCGCGGCGGAATTCGACATGCCCGCGCTGCCGGAAAACCGCTGGCAGGTGTGGGAGGACATGCAGGCGCTGCGCGTCGATCTGGTGGTGCAGCCGGCCGAGGGGCGGCGCAAGCGCCTGCTGCTGGCCGATATGGACAGCACGATGATCCGGCAGGAATGTATCGACGAGCTGGCCGACGAGGCCGGCGTGGGCGCCTATGTCGCCGATATCACCGCCCGCGCCATGAATGGCGAGCTGGATTTCGAGGCCGCGCTGAAGGAACGGGTCGGGCTGCTCAAGGGCCTGCCCGAGGCGGTGATCGAGCGGGTCTATCGCGACCGCATCACCTTCATGCCCGGGGGCAAGGCGCTTCTGGCGACGATGAAGGCGCAGGGCGGCTATGCGGCGCTGGTTTCGGGCGGGTTCACCGCCTTTACCGCACGGGTGGCGGCAGCGCTTGGCTTTGACGAGAACCGCGCCAATACGCTCTTGGCCGAGGGCGGGGCGCTGACCGGCGCGGTCGGTCAGCCGATCCTGGGCAAGCAGGCCAAGCTGGACGCGCTGGAGGAAATCGCGGCGCGGCTGGGCCTCGATATGGCGCAGACCATGGCGGTTGGCGATGGCGCCAATGATCTGGCGATGCTGAACCGGGCCGGGGCGGGGGTGGCGCTGCATGCCAAACCCTCGGTCGCGGCGCAATGCGATATCCGCATCAACCATGGTGATCTGACCGCGCTCCTGTTCATCCAGGGCTATGCGCGCGAGGAGTTCGCGGCGTGACCCTGCGCCCGGCAACCCGCGCCGATGCGGCGGCAATGACGGCGCTGCTGAACCGCATCATCGCCATCGGCGGCACAACGGCGCATGAGCAGCCGTTTTCCGAGGCGGCGGTGATCGCGCATTACATCGAAGGCGATGAGCCGATCTGTTGCCATCTGGCCGAGGATGCGGCGGGCCTGATCGGGTTCCAATGCGTCGGGAACAATGCCGCGCTGCCGGCCGGCTGGGGCGATATCGGCACCTTTGTCGATCCGTCGCGGCAGCGCAGCGGGGCCGGGGCGGCGCTGTTTGCCGCCACCGTGCCGGCCGCCCGGGCGGCGGGTCTGCGGGTGCTGAACGCCACGATCCGGGCCGACAACCGGCCGGGCCTGGGCTATTACGCCCGGCGCGGTTTTGTCGATTATGCCGAAGACCCTGATTTTAGACTAAAATCAGGGGCGCGGGTCGGGCGGGTGTCGCGCAGGTTCGATCTGTGATGTTCGAGGTCTCTTACGATCTGGCGGCGATGTTGATCGCGGCGGCCTTTGCGGCGGGGTTTGTCGATTCCATTGCCGGGGGCGGCGGGCTGATCACCTTGCCGGCGCTCTTGCTGGCGGGGGCCAATCCGGTGCAGGCACTTTCCACCAACAAGGTGCAGGGCAGTTTCGGCGCCGCGACGGCGGCGTTTTCCTATGCTAGGGCCGGTCATGTGGATGTGCGGCGCCAGATCGGCGCGGCGGCGATCGCCTGTGCGGCCTCTTGCGTCGGGGCGCTGCTGGTGTCGTGGTTGCCGACCGAGCTGCTGCGCATGGGGTTGCCGGTGCTGCTGATCGGGATCGCGCTGTTCTTTGCGCTGAAACCGGGGCTGAGCGACGAGGATCGCGTGGCCCGGGTCAGTCCTGCGGTCTTTGCGGCGACGGTGGTGCCCTTTGTCGGCTTCTATGATGGCTTGCTGGGGCCGGGCGCGGGCGCGTTCTACATGATCGGTTTCGTGCTGGTCGCGGGATATGGCGTGCTGAAGGCCACGGCGCATACCAAGTTCCTCAATTTTGCGTCGAATGTCGGCAGCCTTGCGGTCTTTGCCATGCAGGGGGCGCCCTGGTGGGCGATCGGGCTGGCCATGGGCGCGGCGCAGGTGGCCGGTGCGCGCATCGGGTCGCGGTTGGCGATGCGGATCGGCGCGCGGATCATCAAGCCCCTGCTGGTGATCAGCGCCTCGGCGCTGGCGCTGCGGTTGATCTGGCAGATGTGGTAAACCGGCGCGGCGGGGCTTGTCAGGTCCGGCTTTTGCCGTGACACCAAAGGGAGCGAACCTCGCGGGGTGCCATGCGTCTGATCGTTCTTCTGCTGTTGATGGGGCTGGCCGCCGCGCTGGTCTGGCGGTTTGCGCCGGCGCGCAGCCTGAGCGATGCGGCCTTTGCCGCGCGCTATGCCAACCCACCCGCGCCACGCCGACTGGCGGCAGTCTATCATCTGGGGCACAGTCTGGTGGGCCGCGACATGCCGGCGATGCTCGCACAGCTGATGGGCAACCGCTTTCACAGCCAGTTGGGTTGGGGGGCCTCTCTGCGGGATCATTGGCGCGGCGAGGTGCCCGGCTTTGCCGAGGAAAACCGCCCACCTGCCTTTCGTCCGGTGCGCGAGGCTCTGGCCTCCGGCGATTATGACGCGCTGATCCTGACCGAGATGGTGGAGCTGAAAGACGCCATCCGCTATCACGACAGCGCCCGGTCTCTGGCGCTTTGGGCCGATCTGGCGCGGCAGGGGCGCCCGGATATCCGGGTGTATCTCTATGAGACCTGGCACCGGCTGGATGACCCCGCCGGGTGGGAGGCGCGGATCGCCGCCGATCTGCCCGCCCTGTGGGAGGGCGCGGTGCTGCGTCCGGCGCTGGCGCGGGGCGATGCGACGATCCATGTCATTCCGGCCGGGCAGGTGCTGGCGGCGCTGGTGGCGCGGATCGAGGCGGGCGCGGTGCCGGGGCTGGCGCGGCGCGCGCAGCTGTTCGGGCGCGATGCCGAGGGGCTGCCCGACCCGATCCATCTGTCGGATCTGGGGAATTATGTCGTGGTGCTGACCCATTTCGCGACGCTGACCGGGGAAAGCCCGATGGGCCTGCCGCATCGTCTGCGGCGTGCCGATGGCAGCCCGGCTGACGCCCCCACGCCCGAGGCCGCGCGGATCATGCAGGAGGTGGTCTGGCAGGTGGTGACCGGCTATGCTCCCTCCGGTGTGCGGCGGTAAGGGGTCTGGTTCATGTCGATCTTCGCGGTTCTGGCGGAAATCCTGTTCGTGGGCCACAGCCTTGTCGGGCCGGATCTGGCGCCGATGGTGCAGGCCGGGTTGGCCGCGCAGGGGCAAGAGGCGTTGGTCGAGGCGCAGGTGATCAACGGCGCGCCGCTGGCCTATCAATGGGATCACGCGGCCGAGGCCGAGGGCGTGGATGGCAAGGCGCGGTTGGGCAGCGGCGCGGTTGGCACGCTGATCCTGACCGAGGCGATTCCGCTGGCGGGCGCGATCGAATGGAATGACAGCGCCGGGCAGGTGGCGAAATGGGCGGGGCTGGCCTGGTCGGCCAATCCGCAGACACAGGTTCTGATCTATGAGACCTGGCACAGCCTGAAATCCGGCACCGGCGCGGTGGTGGAACATGATCCGGGCGCCGGCACCCCCTGGGCCGACCGGATCGCGGCCGATCGCGCGGCGTGGCAATCGCTGGCCTCTGCCGCCGAGGCGCTGCGCCCGCCCGAGGCGCCGCCCACCCGCATCGTGCCCGCCGGGCAGGCCATGGCACTGGCGGCACGGGCGGCGGCGGCGGGCGAATTGCCGGGGGTCGCGCGGATCGAGGATCTGTTCGCCGATGACATTCACCCCAATGCCAAGGGGCTTTATCTGGTGGCAGCGACGCATGTCGCCGCGCTGACCGGGCAAAGCCCCGAAGGCTTGCCCGCGCGGCTGGGGCGCAGTTGGCAAAACCGAGAGGCGCGGATCAGCCCCGAACTGGCGCTGGCGCTGCAACGCATTGCCTGGCAGGCGGTGCAGGGTCAGCAGGAACAGGTGGTGCCCGCCCCGGCGCCCTTGCCGCCCGCGGCACCCCAGCCCGCCGCGCCAGCCTTGACGGCGCTGCACAATCCGGCGCTGGCCTTTGGGCTGGCGGGGGTGAATGACTGGTCGGTGCAGCAGCCCTTTCTGGATGTGATGAAGACCGCCCGGCCCTGGACTGCCCATATCGGCGATCAATGGGGCGGCATGGATGAGGCGGCGCTGGCGCGTGACGGCTGGCTGGACGGCAATGGCTGGCCCAATGCCATTCCGCCGGGGATCAGTGGCATTTCCACGCTGGTTCTGACCGATCTGCCCCCCGATGCCGCCGGGGTGGCGGGGCATTACCTGATGCGCTGGAAGGGGCGCGGCCAGCCCGAGATCAGCGGCCGCGCCACCGCCATCGCGCCCGAGGGCGGCGGCCTCGGGTTTGACTACAGCCCCGGCGAGGGCGCGGTGATCGTGACCTTGCGCGCGGTCGATCTGGCAGATCCGATCCGCGACATCACGCTGGTCCGGGCCGACCGGGCCGCCGCGCTGGATGCGGGGGGGCTGTTCAACCCCGACTGGCTGGCGCGCCTGCGCGGGGCGCGGATGATCCGCTTCATGGACTGGATGATGACCAACGATTCCAGTCTGGCCACAGTGGAAGACAGCCCCAAGCTGGCGGATTACACCTGGGCGCGCAATGGTGTGCCGGTGGAGGTGATGGTCGCGCTGGCCAATGAGCTGGAGGCCGAGCCCTGGTTCACCCTGCCGCATCTGGCCGAGGACGATCTGGCGCGGTTCTATGCCGAAACCGTGCATGATCTGCTGAAACCCGGCCTGCGCGCCTGGGTCGAATATTCCAACGAGGTCTGGAACTGGCAATTCGCGCAGGCCCGCTGGGCCGAGGAACAGGGCAAGGCGCGGTGGAAACAGGATGGCACCTGGACGCAGTTCTATGCGCTGCGCGCCTCGGAAATCGCGGCGATCTGGGCCGAGGTCTTTCGCGACCGGCCCGAGGGGCTGGTGCGGGTGCTGGCCACGCAGACCGGCGGGCTTGGCGCCGAAACGGCCATTCTGGACGCGCCGCTGGTGGTGGCCGAGGGGCGGCCGGCGCCGAAGGCCGGCTTTGATGCCTGGGCGGTGACCGGCTATTTCGCAGCGCTTCTGGGCAGCGAGGCCAAGGCGCCGATGCTGCATGACTGGCTGGCCGAAAGCGCCGCGGCCGATCCCGCCCGGCCCTATGCGCTGGCCAATGCCCGCGCGGCCGAGGAATTGCGCGATGGCCGCCATTCCGGCCTGACCGAGGATACGTTGCAGGATGTGCTGACCCGCGTCCTGCCCTATCAGGCCGAGGTGGCGCGCAAGGCGGGTCTGCGGCTGGTGATGTATGAGGGCGGCAGTCATGTCGTGGGCTATGGTCCGATCGTGGAGGATGCCGCGCTGACCGCATTTTTCACCCAGCTGAATTACAGCCCGGAGATGGGCGCGCTTTACCGGGATCTGCTGGCTGGCTGGGCACGCATGAGCGATGCGCCGTTCAACGCCTTTGTCGATATCTATACGCCGGGCAAATGGGGAAGCTGGGGCGCGCTGCGGCATCTGGGGGATGAAAATCCGCGCTGGCAGGCGCTGGCCGAAGGGTGCGGCGCATGCTGAGCGTGATCATCCCGGCCTCGAACGAGGAGGCGTTTCTGGGCGATTGCCTGACGGCGCTGTTTGCCTCGCAGCCGGTGCCGGGCGGGGCCGAGGCGGTGGTGGTGGCCAATGGCTGTCGCGACCGCACCGCCGATCTGGCACGCAGCTTTGCCGGTGCGGCGCGGCGGGCTGGCTGGCGGCTGGAGGTGCTGGATCTGCCCAAGGGCGGCAAGCCGGGCGCGCTGAATGCCGGCGACGCGGCGGCGCGGGGCGAGATGCGCGCCTATCTGGATGCCGATGTGGTGGTGACGCCGGCCCTGATGGCGCAAATCGCGGCGGCGCTGGCGACCGGGGCGCCGGTCTATGCCGCGGGGACGGCAGTCATTCCCCGCGCGCGGTCGGCGGTTACGCGGGCCTATGCGCGGTTCTGGCAACGCCTGCCCTTCGCGCGCAGCGTGGCGCCCGGCTATGGGCTGTTTGCGGTGAATGCGGCGGGGCGGGCGCGATGGGGCGATTTTCCCGCGATCATTTCCGACGATACCTTTGTGCGGCTGCAATTCCGCCCGTCCGAGCGCGTGCAACTGGCCGCGACCTATGCCTGGCCGATGATCGAGGGATTTGACGGGCTGGTGCGGGTGCGGCGCCGGCAGGATGCCGGCGTGGCCGAGATCGGCGCGCGCTGGCCCGAGCTGATGGCGCATGAGGCCAAGGCGCCGCTGGGGCCGGGGCAGATCCTGGCGCTGGCGTTGCGCGACCCGGTGGGGTGTGCGGTCTATGCGGCGGTGTCGGTCGCGGTGCGGCTGCGCCGGGCCGGGCCGGGCTGGACGCGCGGGCGCTAGGGCCTGCGCGCTGCGCGCCTGGCCGGCCGCCGGAGGGGTTTTGCACCCCTCCGGACCTCCCCGCAGGATATTTTTGAACAGATGAAGGGCAGGGGTCAGGGATTGGCGCCAAGATCGAGCCAGCCACAGCGGCGGGCCAGTTCCTCGACCGGGGTGGTGGTGCCGACCGACATGTCGGCGCGCAGCTTGAGCGAGCGGCGCGCCATCCAGAGGTCGCGGCGCAGATGCAGGCCGGAATGGCTGATCTTGGTGATGGGGGTGCGCAGCGGCAGGCGGGTGGCCCATTTGCGCTGCATCGCGCGATAGCAGTCGCGATAATCCGGGCCGAGCGCGGCATGGAAGCGGTCATTGTGCAGGCAGGGCAGGCTGGCTGCCCAGGCGCCCAGACCGCGCGCGCGGGCCTGGGTCACGATATCGGTGCCATACATGTGCCAGCCCGGCAGATCGGTGTCGAAGCGCAGCCCCGAGGCGCGGCGCAGCACGATGACCATTTCATCGTAGCTTTGCACCGCGACCGGGACGAGCGGCACCCGTCCGATGATCTGCCCCAGCGAGGAGGACCAGACCGGCCCGTAATGCGCGCTGTCCAGCCCGACGCCGAAGGCGCCGATCAGTGCCCAGTCGGGATCCATCGCCGCGACTTCGGCGATGCGGGCGGCGAGCAGGCGATCCCAGCCTTGCGGGAAATAGACATCCTGATGGGCGAGGACCACGATATCGGCCGTCGTGGCATCAAGCGCGCGGTTATAGGCGATGGCGGCCGAGGGGGCATTCCATTCCAGGTGCAGGCGATGGTCGGCCAGCAGGGGCGAGCGCGCCAGATTGTCGGCCAGCACCGTTTCGGAATTGCAGGCGGCGGCCAGGTCGAACATCACGCGCTCCGGATCAGCTGGGCGAGCTTGGCGGCCTCGCGGTCCACGTCGTGACGGATCAGCACGCGGGCGCGTGCCGCCTGGCCCATGCGCAGCAGTCGGGCATGGGGGGTTTCGGCCAGGGTGTCGATTGCATCGGCCAGGGCCTGCACATCGCCTGCCGGCACCAGCCAGCCGGTTTCGGCGGTGACCAGTTCGGGGATGCCGGCAATGCTGGTGGCGATAACCGGGCGGGCGGCGGCCATGGCTTCCATCACCACCATGGGCAGGCCCTCGGCGAAGGAGGGCAGGATCAGGGCCTGCGCCTCGTCGAGTTCGGTCTTGATCTGGGTTTCGTCCAGCCAGCCGGTCAGGGTGACATGGCGGCGCAGGGTCAGTTCCTCGATCATCGCCTCGATTTCGCCGCGCAATTCGCCGTCGCCGACCAGGGTCAGCCGCAGCCCCGGATGCTGGCGCGCGGCCTGGGCGACGGCCTGGATCAGCAGGGGAAAGCCCTTTTGTTCGGAAAAGCGGCCGATCGCGACAAGGCGCAGCTTTTCGGGCAGCGGCGCGGGGGCAGGAAAGCGTGCGGGTTCGATGCCGCAATGGATGACCTTGAGGCGCGGCCAGATCTCGACCGGGGTCCAGCGGCAGAGCTGGCTGCGGCCATAGCTGGAGACCGCCACGCTAAAGGCGGCGCGGCTGGATTTCTCGCCCA
>Ga0209053_1001319_pt1 | contig 12120 bp, 11 predicted proteins | sample EBPBio152010_DNA_FD_185864 | JGI IMG/M metagenome (GOLD analysis project Ga0209053, IMG submission 185864) | Wastewater treatment Type I Accumulibacter community from EBPR Bioreactor in Madison, WI, USA - Reactor 1_7/15/2010_ DNA (SPAdes)... | ecosystem: Engineered > Bioreactor > EBPR >... | reverse complement strand
TGGATCCCCTTCCGTTCGACGATCCTGCCGACCTATCGCGCGCCCGAAGCGCGATGAATGTTGCATGGGGTGCGATCGGGCCTGGCATTGCTTGGGACGATCGAGACACCGGGGCAGCCAGGCTGGCGCCTATGATCGCCTCTCTCATGCGAACGACTGTCGGCGAAGACGCGTTGGTCGAGCGAGCGCTTGCGTGGCATCGGCGACAATCCAGGGCGGTTAGCCCGCGCGCCTCCTCATGATCATACGGGCGAGGCTTTGCCGCGCAGCGAGCATGATCCGTCAAATGGCGGGAGTGAGGCTGCCACGACTTGCGCAAGGGGATTGGCGGGGATTGGCCCTTGGCTGAGAGCAGCGTGACCCGCGCACTTGCATTGATCCGCCCGCAACCGAACGTCGCGTGATGGCTCGGCTTGCCTTCAAGGTCGCGGCCCCACCTCGCGGCGGCCAATTTGGTGAGCCCCGGGTGTCAGACAGCAAGATTGCGGCGGGCGCATTAACGGTGCGGGACGGTCACGCTGCGCTTCAGCCCTTTTACGCAAGGTTCCGGATGGAATGATCGCGGCGGATGGTTTATCGCGTTCTCAATACAGAACTGCGCAGGTGCAGAGCCGATGGCGTCCAAGATTATCCCTGTGATCATGTGCGGCGGGGCTGGAACGCGGCTGTGGCCGGTTTCACGCGACACGATGCCCAAGCAATTTATCTCTCTTTTCGGCCAGGATTCGACATTTCAGCGGGTCATGCGGCTTGTCTCGGACGGCCCGGTTTTCTCGCCCGCGATCGTCATCACCAATATCGCATACCGTTTCACGGTTCAGGAGCAGCTTCAGGCTTGCGGCATCTCGGCGCAGATCGTGCTTGAGTCGTCGCGACGTGATTCCGCGGCGGCGGTCGCGGCCGCGACTGAGCTGGCGCTGGCGCGCGATCCCGAGGCGGTTGTCGGCGTCTTCGCTGCCGATCATGTGGTTCAGGACGGCAGATCGTTCGTGGATACATGCCGTCGGGCCGGCCTCATCGCCGGGCCTGGCCGTATCGTCACGATCGGCATTCCGCCGACCTCTCCCGCCACCGGGTATGGCTATATCCAGCCTGGCGACGATATCCCGGAGGGGGCCCGCCGGATTGCGGCGTTCGTCGAGAAGCCGGACGCACAGCGTGCGGCACAGTATCTGCTGGACGGGTATCTCTGGAACTCCGGCAATTTCATCTTCAAGGCCGCCACGATGCGCTCCGAGCTCGAGGCCTTCGAGCCAGACGTCCTGACACCAGTATCCGAGGCGGTTGCCCGGGCCCAGACCGACCTCGATTTCCTGTTGCTCGACGCTGCCGCCTTCGACCGGGCAAAGGCGATCTCGATCGACTATGCTGTGATGGAGCGGACGCAGAAGGCGGCCGTCGTCGCCGGCTCTTTCGGCTGGTCGGACGTTGGCGGCTGGTCGGCGGTCTGGGAGCTGTCCGACAAGGATGCCGAGGGCAACGTCATCGACGGGCGCGGCTATGTCCTGAACGGCGCGAACAATCTTATCCGGTCGCAGGATGCGCTGGTCTCGGTGATCGGTCTCGATGACATTGCGGTGATCGCGACGCGCGACGCTGTCCTCGTCACGCCCAAGGCGAAGGCTGACAAGGTCAAGGAGATGGTCGCGCTGATTACCGCTCATGGCGAATCGGAAGCCGGCGCGCATCGCGAGATCCAGCGGCCCTGGGGAAAATATCTTTCGGTCGATCTCGGCGCGCGCTATCAGGTCAAGCGGATCACCGTGAAGCCGGGCGGTGTTCTGTCGCTGCAGAAGCATTACCATCGCGCCGAGCACTGGGTCGTCGTGCGGGGCACCGCCGAGGTGACGCGCAACGACGAGATCGTCATCGTTCACGAGACGGAATCGATCTATCTTCCGATCGGCTGCGTCCACCGGATGGCCAACCCCGGCAAGATTCCGCTCGAACTGATCGAGGTCCAGGTCGGATCGTATCTTGGCGAGGACGACATCATCCGGATCCAGGATATCTACAAGCGGGTCTGACGTCCCGCTCATCCCCGCCCCGGCGTGGCCTGCAGCGCTGCTTCCGGCAGGTTGCGCTCCCTCAGGCATGCGCTGTGCTTCGTCGGCGTTGCCGCACCCTTGCCTTATCGCTCGCGCCCTTCGCGCCGGCTTCAGGCAGAAGCTCCCGGTTTCCGGACTGTCCGGTTTGCCGCCAGCTGCATCGCGGTGCCGCAGGTCAAATGCCGAAGCGGCTTGGTCGCCTTCAATCGTCCAGATCGTCTTCCGGATCCACCGCGATCGATTCCCGGATCAGGCGCGTACTCCGGCGCGACTTTTCAGCTGAGGTAAAGCGGGCGTAGTGCTTCCGGATCGTGTCGATCGTGTCAAAGATCGCCTCAGCGGCGTCCGCCAGCGAATGCGTGAGCTTGATCATGTGCGTCGCTGCGATGTCACGGATGGCGTGCGCTCCAAAGGGAAGCACGCCGGGAATGCCGCCCGGTCGCCAGGGGAGGTCAACCAGGTAGAGCGTGCTGAAGGCCATGCAGATGCGATGCATGCTGGCCGGGTTCAATGCGTTCGCGCCCTCGCCAGGAAACAGAAATTCGTTGGTCGGATCATGACACAGGAGGCTGCGGGAATGGCCTTCGCCAACGATCCAGCGCCGCAGGATGCGCAACAGCTCCTTCTCCGCGGGTACGATGACGATCTCGACCGGCTGACCGTTTGCGGGCAGCGCGGAAGACCCCCGGTTCTTGAACAGGTGCTGGGGAATGACGAGACGGGCGCCACCGTCGTCGCTCCAGCGAAGCATGCCCTTGTTGTCCGGGCGATACGTCAGCCGTACGAGGCAGCCGCGACGCAGCTTGGTGTGAAACCACAGCCGCAGGAGGGCAAGATCGCGATCGTGGCGTGCCATCGCCACGGGTGAACCCGCGATCGGCGGGCGGTCCCGTTCCATGCGGTCGAGCGCGTGGAAGAGCGGGACGAGCGGACGATCCATGGCGAGCAGGGGTTCGATCGGCAACCAGGGATCGCGAACCTTCTGGATTTCCCGCGCGATCTCCCTCGCAGCCTCGATCATGCGCGCACGCTCGTTTCCCGCCGTGGTCTGCCAATCGTTGGTTGCTTCGGCGATCCAGTCCTCGCCGATGTAACCGCGCAAGCCATTCAGGGCGGGGGGGTTCGCGTAGAGATAGCCCGTCCGCGGATTCAGGTATCCGGCGATCACGATCAGCCGGCTGACGTCGCCTCCGGTGAAGATCATGCCGTGCTCAGGCGGCTGAACCCCCTGCGACTGGAAGAAATCGGCTCGAACCAGCCGCTCGCAGCGGCGACGGGCCACGGCGTCGACCATCGCGAGAAGCAGCGATGCATGGGTCAGGACGGCAATACCGAGCGCATCGAACGCGGCTTGCTGGTCGGGTTCCAGCTCCGCGCGCAGCGTCCGGATCAACCTGAGGGCATTCTGATATTGAAGATCACCGGTCGATGTTTCCCAGTACCCGCCGTGCTTGAGGGCGCGATGCGACCTCGCCGGATCCCGATAGACCGGCTTTCTGGCGCCATAGCCGGGGCGCTTGGTTTCCTTGAAGGCCCGCAAGGCGGCAAATTGCGCATCGAAGGCGGGATTTGAGACTTCCGGCAGCGGCTCCAGGAAGTTCTTGTTCGCGGACACGCGAAAGGGGACGGTCTCGAGTGTCTTGCGGCGGAGGTAATCGAGCCGATAGCGTTTTTCGGCATCGCCGATGACGTTCCAGTCGTCGCCGAGCGCGCGCATCGGTATGCTATGCGCGTCGAGCTCGTCCCGCACCTCCTGCGTCAGAACGCGACAGCTGTCGGTTCGAACGGCGACGGTGTGCATCCGGTTGAGGAGCGTGCCCGCGGGGACCTCCAGCGCCTCCTCGATGGCCTTGCAGATCGCGCCCTGGCGACTGCGCGGTTCGGACCCGTTGCGCCATTGGCGGACGGTAGCCTCGTTGACGCCAGCGATGAGCGCCAGTCGCCGGCTCGTCCAGCCCTTCTGATCCATCAGAGCGACGAGGGCGCTGGCGAAATCCGCAGGCAGGCCCGCTTGTGCGTCGATCGTTTCAGCGAGACGACAGAGTTCCGTCACGGCTTCCCTGGAGACAGGGTTGCCGCGACGCGCCAGCAGATCCGGGAGCGGCTGACAAATCGCAGGCGAGAACGCGACGGCGATGGGGCAGTCCGGCTTGATGCTGGCGATGGACTTGATGAATGCGAGCGCCTCACCGAGCTTGTCAGCGTCGGAATGAGACTGCAAGGCCTGCTCGAGGTCGAAAACCGTCGGGCGGGGCCTCGCGATGGGGGCGAGGCCAACCTTGCGGGCCGCCGCGACGAGCAGGTTCGCGCAATCGGGCGCGAGGAGGTCCCGATATCGATTATGCCGCACGGCGGTGTTGATCGCCGGCAGGTCGAGCACGGCGATGATCTCCGCATCGCTCATGGCCACGGCATCCTCGGGCGTCAGGCGCGCGCCTTTCGAGGGAATGGGCCCACCGCGGCGGCGCGCACCGCGCTCGCGTGCGAACGCCCCGATTTTGGCGGCGAGCTTTTCCGCCGGCGTCCTGCCGAGACGGCGCGCTTCCTGCTTGAGATCCGGATTCATCACCCATTCTCCCGGTTCACGGCGGCCAGCCAGCGCTTGAGGTCGCGCTGCATGACCGCGTTGTTGGCGATGCGCTGTGCCAGGATCCCCGACATGCGGGCGATGGCGCGATAGCCAATGGCTGCGTGCCGCATCGGCACGGGCGCACTGAGCGCGATCCGCGCATCGACAAACGCCGAGAAGCGCTCGACATCCTCGGCCATGGTGGGATGGACCTCGACGCCGATCGTCCGCGCGAGGCTTGCGAGCGCGGTCTTGAGATGCGGCCTGGCGAATCGGTCCCGCGAAATGCCGATCGCACGCGCGATACGGGTGACCGACGGCCCCGATCGTCCGTGTTGGGAGGGCAAGCGCTCGCCGGCCGCCCGCAGGGCGTCCCCGTAGGCCGCCAAGCAATCGAGTTCCGTATCGTAATCGACCTCCGGCCGAAAACCGCCGTTGCGCGCGATGAGATCCCTCAGGCGTGTCTGACAGGCTGGCGTCTTCAAACGCAGCACCGGGATGCCGGTTGCAAGGCGAATGGCGGACAGATGAGGGTTCTGCATGCAGCCGCGGACAGGCACGGGCGCCGTGCCATATGCCTGTGCGATTCGCGCGAGAGCGAGGCGCTCCGCCTTGTCATCCGGGGTCTCGATTCCGTGGAGCGCCGCGAGCCTGTCGATATGGCCTCTGATACGGGGATGGCGAAGGGCATGCACGGGGGTGTCCACCGCGCCAGCGATCTGTTCCAGAGAGGGGCGCCCTTGGCCTTTCGGATGGCCGGGGACGCCCTTGAGGCCCGTGACGAGGCGCGACAGCACGTAACCAGTGATCCTGCCTTCCAATCCTTCGAACTGCGCCGCAACGCGCTGATTGCGCCGCTCGTTCTTCCGGATCTCAGCATGGCTTTCGCTCATCCCGTGCCGACCTTTCTCAACCGAACCTGCCCTGGCAGGTGCTTCCTCACAGGGGTCCTCGATGTCCCCTTCCCTCTCCTTCCTGGCTGATATTCCGGGCGTGATGTCCGGGTGGCCGTCGCGCGCGCCGTGGGTCCCACCCGGCCCGTTGTGATTGCTGCGCGGGCCGCGCTGGCGGCCATCGTGGCGATGCGCAGCCCCTTGGGTGCGCCCGTCCCGCGGCTGATCGACCAGCCCTCGGGCGTGCGCGTTTTGCGAACCTTCCCCGACCTCTGGTTCATGAGCCCCGGCTTTGCCATTGCCGGCTGCGGCGGGGACGTATCGACCGCCGGGGCTCGCTATCCTGTTGCAGGTTGCCTCAAGCATGTCGCGGACGGGGATGTTCAGCACCGGTTTCATGCATCAACCGCTGCATCACGTTGCCGACAGAGGCAATTCGGAAAGCCGGCAATTGCCGATTGCCGGCGGCCTTGCCTGAAATCGCCGTGCGAAACGTCAGCGCAGGATCGGCGCGACCGCGGCCCACCAGTCGTTGTCCTTGATCAACCGGTACCATGCTCTCGCCTGTCCGAAGGACCGTCGACGGCGTTCATCCTTGAGGGCCGTCTTGTCGAGACTGTCCTCGCAGTCGCGGAAATCTCCGGGCGCCCTGGAGGGTAGAGCGTCTTGCTGGTACTTGGTGATGAGCCACGCCAAGCGTGGCTTCACGACATGGGCCTTCTTCAAGCCGGCCAGGAAGGCCTGCCGTCTGGCGCTCTCCCGGTCAGGGTCGTACGCGGAGGCGAAGCGGACCCGCGCAAGGTAGATCCTTTCGCCGTTCGACAAGGCGAGGGTTCCCTGCTTCAGATCGCAATCGTCGAGAAAGGGCAGCACATGATCGGGAATGCGCTGGTCGAGCGCAAAAAGCGATCCCGGCCGGCCTCGAAGCTCGATATGGCCAGCTTTTACGTCACCCAGCATCATCTCGGTATAGCCCTGTAGCCAGACGCTCAATCCCGCTTCGATTTCAGCCAGGGCAGGCCCCGAAAGGGCGGCCTCCTCTCTGAGAGCTTCGATCTCGTCGATCATATAGGCTGGGCTGGCGAGCTTGATCGTTGCAGGCTGGGACGGGTCCCCGAACCAAAGCTCCAAGGTTCCGGCATGCGGATCGAAACGCCAGGCCTGCAGATCTGGGATGTCGACCAAAGCCGGAAAGGGCCCTCGCTTGTGCCAGTCCGACGCCAAGCCGCCAGCATCTCGACAGAATAACAGGAGGGCGTCCTTCAAATCGAGCCAGACGTCCTCCGCACCCGTGGCCATTGCGGCTTCTGGAGTACCGGCGTGTTTCCCGTCCATGTTCCCGGCCGCAGGCATGTCAGTTCCTCCTCGTGACGGTTCTGCCATTGGCCATGTGATGCAGCCACGTTTTCATCGCATCCTCGACAGACGGATCGCGAGGGTTCCAGTGGGGTGGCCTGCCAGGCGGGCACGCCGCAATCTGATCAGGAAAGCGTTGATAGTCCGTGGCGTGAGTGCGGTCTCGCGCCGCCCCGTGGTCAACCCTCTGTTTGGCGTCCGCGCCGGCGAACCGCCTCCATTGCTCACGACCGTGCCGTGCCGCATTTCCTCCTCAGATCTCGTCCTCGCGCTCCTTTTCGCCCCTATCAGCCTCGCGTCGCCCTTGACGGGAGAAGCAGCCGGGCTTTCCCTTTCGGCGGGGCAACTCTCTCCAAGGGCTGCGATGACGCGTGGGCTGTCCGGGATGTTCCTCTATGTGCTGATCGGCTTGAGCGGCCCGGCGGCGGCTCAGGAACCGCTGGCCGTCTCGCCCGAAGCGCTTTGTGCTGCCGCGAACCTGGCTGGCGTGACGCTCGAGCGTGCCGACGCCCAGACGTGCCGCGCCCTGTGGCGGCGGAGAATCGAGCAAGCACGTGAGCGCGTGCTGGCGCGACGGGCTCTGGCGATCGAAGAGCAGCAACGCCTCGCTCTGGAAGAGAAGCAACGAGCCACGTCGGGGCTGGCTGGCGGCCCCGCCCGGGTGACGGTCGAGCGCTTCCTGAACGAGAGCCTTGTCTATGGCGACGTCGTGGTGACGTCACAGGGTCCACGTGTCTATGTCGGCGATCCCGGACGAGTGATCAGCGCAGACGATTTCATCCCGCTCGGCGATCCCCGTTCGCCCCATCGCAAGCGCGCGGGGCAATTCGCGGGGACCCATCCTCGCTAGATCTCGATGTCCCGACGGAGCTGTCACGCTTGCGACGAGGACGATGCCGACGGTGTCCCGTTCGGCCCTTCAACAGGCTGTCAAATCGCCGTTTCATGGCCACCCGACGTCAGTGGCCGTCCGTGCTGCCAAAGCCGGGGCGTGGTTCCTTTCGAGGTCACCGCCTGATGCTGGTGTTCGGGTCGAGCGCCTCAACGTCTTAAGTGCTTCCCTGCCTGGGCTTCGAGATCGTCTCGGTCACGGCGGCGTCGGCCCGCCGGATTGCGGACGCTCATGGCCGATGGCGCAAGGGCATCCACCGGGCGTCGCTGAACTATGGCGACTGCTTTGCCTATGCGGTTGCGATCGAGCACGATTGCCTTCTGCTCTCTGTCGGCGATGGCTTCGGATGGACGGACGTGCGCTCGGCCCTGTAGGTCGAGGCCTCAACCGCACCGTTGACCGGCCCGGCAAACGGAGAGCCATTTGCGCCGATGGCTTCGACGGCGGCTTCATCCCAGGAGAGGTAATCGTATCTGCGCTCGAGCTGGTGATCACGCCCATGCGCGAGATCGCGCGGAGCTTGTGTCACTCGTCCTCGGCCGTTGCAGTCATCTCCCGCTGGCGCGAGGCTGATCGTTCGGACCTCGTTCAAACACCGTCATTCCGAGAGACAGCCACCCAACCGACATCGCCAGATGCGCCCGGCCCATGACACCATCCAGGCGCGACGCGCCTGCGAAGCTGCCGTGATTGCGGCGACAACGCGGGCGCTGGACGGTGTCCCGTCCGGTCCTTCAGCCTGGAACGTCATTGGGGGCCCGCTTCTTGAAAAAGCGGCGCATGGCGACGACCATCGCGACGCCGAGCAAGCCGCCCAGCGCCTTGACCTCGAAATCATGCACCTGACCGTGACGGGTCGCCAAGAGGGTCTGGAGCCATTCCAGGCCGCCGGCCAAGACGATGCATCCTATCGCGATCAGGCCGTAAGAGCGGCTCAAGGCAACGCTGATGCAAAACGCCATCGCCGCGAACGCCAGCCCGCGCTCGACATCGACCGGCATCGGCAGGCGTGGACGTTGCTGGATCGGGGCGAGTGTCGCGAACACGATCACGATGAGAATGGCGACGCTGGCGAGGGCCGCGAGGCGACGGATGACGACGTTGTCCATGGGACGGAGCGCTCGGGTCGGCTGGATCGTGACGTCGGGGCTTTGCTCCCCGACCCCTGACATAGTCGCCAGTCGTGCTTTACAAATTGCGTAAGGGCTTCGCTCCTTGCGGAGAATGTGCGCCGGCGAACCCGCCGGCGCGCTGCGCGTTGCGGTGCAGAGGTTTCCCCGTCGCTGTCATGAGGGAGAGATGCGATGAGGCTTCATCCGATGGTGATTCTGGGCGCGCTGTCCGTCATCGCCACGCTGAACACGAGTCTTGCCCAGACCGCTGGGACGCGATTACAGCGCGAGGAGCGGCGGATCATCAACGAGCGGCGGGCGCAGCAGAACGCCCTGCAGCCTTATCGCTACACGCAACGCTATTATTACGGACAGGGCTCCCGATCGCGCCCGGCAGACCCCGGTCCGGGCTCGACGGCCACGCCGAACCATTAGGCAGCGACCATCCCCAGCCGTTCACGGATTTTGCACCGCTTACGATCACAGTCGCGCGAGCGGGTGAGGTGCGCGTTGGGTCGGATTTGTTGGGGATTGACCATTGGGCTGATGCTCGTCGTTCCAGACGTGGCCGTCGGCGCGCGTCTTGACGCGCGCGCGACCTACCTGAAGGTCGCGCAACCGGAAGCCTTGTCGGCCGGCTTGCCGCTTGATCTCGTAGACGCGGTCATGGCGATCGAAAGCAGCTTCGATCCTTCCCGCATTGGAGGCGTCGGGGAGATCGGCCTGATGCAAGTGCGGCCAGCGACGGCGCGGATGCTCGGCTTTGCCGGGACGCCGGAAGAACTTGCCGATCCGGCGGTCAATCTGCGCTTTGGCATCCGCTATCTCGCCGGGGCCTGGCGCCTGGCCGGCGGCGATCTTTGCCGGACGCTGATGAAGTACCGCGCCGGTCATCGGGAGGAGGTCATGACGAGCCGCTCGAGCGAGTATTGCCGCCGGGCCCGCGCCCATCTGGCATCGATCGGCTCGACGTTGGGTGGGTCCGAGCCAGGGGAAATCCGCTTCCAGCCTCTTCTCTCAGCGCCGGCGCGCCCTGGCTCGGGCAAGACGTCGACCCCGGCCAAGCCCTCGATCCGGTTGCGTGGCAAGGCGTTCTGGGCAGCCCATGAGGCGCGCATCCGGGCGATCAATGCCAGCATCCAGCGGCGCTGGCGGCAACGGTCCTGAGGACGCCAGCGCGAGGACGCTCGCAAGGCAGGTCAGCCACCGTCCCCTCGATCAGCGAGTGCGAAGATGGATTCGGCGGGTTGCCGCGATTCAGGCCCGTTTAAAGAATAACTGTCATCATCGCCTGCATGAGGGAGGCGGTGAGCATGTCCTCCGGAGCGTGGAATCGATCGGCATGATTCTCGTCGGCATAACCTGGCTGGTAGGGGTCGCGGTCTTCCTCGAGCTTGCCGATCGCGCGCCCATGCTCGATTGGCATGATTAGGCGATCGTCCCTGTCCTGAAAGGCGCGCGTTCTCAAGCTGCGGCGGCGGGCCGCCTCAGCTCGTTGCCTGATGGCTCTCCGCGGCCCGGTGCGCGTGTGGCTGATCGGCGTACGCGATCGGCGCCGTCTCCAGATCGAGCGCCCCATCGCTCCGCCCCGCTTTCGTCCGGCGTTGCGCCTCCGCCCTCAGCGAGATGGTGACGCCCACGGCCATCACCGCGGCGAAGAACACCGAGTAGCCCGGAATCTGGAACGAAAAATCAATCAGGGCATGCAAGGTGGCGAGCACCAGAATCGCGGCCGCCGCGACGGGTATGTAGCGCTCGCGCCGACGCTGGCGAATCCCGCGCGCGAACACGAAGGCCAGCGTCGCATAGCCGAGCAGGCACAGTGGAACGAACATGATCCCGAAGCCGAGCTGCGCTTCGAGGAACGTGTTGTGCGCAATGTCCCAGACGCCATCGATGCCCGCACAGTCGGCATTCCGGTAGCGCGGAAAGACATCAGGGAACGTGGCGAACCCCGTCCCGAGCAACCAGTTGTCACCAATGGCCTGGAAGGTGGACTCGAACGCGCACCAGCGCGAATCTTCAACGCCCTGGACCTGCAGGCGGTAGGTCGCGCGACCGCTGAAGATCGCAAACAGGCCAAGCACGATCACGAGCATCGCGCCGATTCGACCGACCCTCGTCCATCGCGAGGCGACGGCGTGGGAGGAGCGACGTGCCGTCAGGCGATGCTGGCTAGTCCAGGTCAGTTGCAGGATAAGCGCGACGAAAGTCGCCCCGACGGCGCCACGCGATTGCGTCAGGAACAACGCGAGCAACGACGCACCGGTTGCCGCGGCGAACGCTGCGAATTTGCTATAGTCGTCCCATGTGCGCCAGGCGAAGTGCTCCAGGCGCTTCCGCAGATGACTCATCGACAGGCGACGCAGGTAGAAGAAGGCGAGCGAGAGCGCGATGACCGCTCCGGTACCGAGAAATGTTCCGGCGGTGTTGCGATTGACGAAGGTGCCGGTCAGGCTTCCGACGTAATAGCGCTTCGGTTCGAGCAGGAGGAAATCCGGGAACAGCAAATGTTGCAGCAGACCGAACACCGCCATCGTGATCGCCAGCTGCGCCAGATTGCGCCAGAGGCGGACGGCTTCCTGCTCGGTCCCGCAGATGCTCAGCGCCGCCAGAAACGCGCAGAACGGAATGGCCAGGGCTGGGACCGAGCGCCACGTCGTGCCAGGCGCGACGGAAATGTATCCGTCCTTGCTCCCGACATCGATGAGCTGGTGCAGATCGCGCCACGCCTGGTTGATCATCCAAGTATCCGTCAGCGGCACGCTCTGAAACAGAGCCCAGGCCATGAGCATGCCGACGATCGCGAGCGCGATCTGAGCGACCACCCGCGCGCCCGGGCTGAGCGCGGCTTGCCGCATCGACAGGCCGACAAGGCTCAGAACAGCGAAGGCGATCGCCATCAGGCTTTGGGCCGGATCCTCGGTCGCGCCGTACATCAGGGCAGTCAGACCGAGCGCTCCGACGAGGCAGTGCCGGAGCGTAACCGTTCCAAAGATCGGCTGCGCCGACCGGACCGCTTCCGACATCAGGTCTGCCTCCCCTCAAACACCGTGCCCCCTCACAGAAGCACTGGGCCCTTGCCGTCGATCCGTAATACAGAAAGTTTTCCGGTGGCATAGGCACCGGTGTCGATATTGATACGGTTGTGATGGAACTCGGCCTCGGCCACGGCTGAATGACCATGGACGACGATCCTTTCGAAAGGCCTCTTGTGCTCAAGAAAGCCCGCCCGAATCCAAGCCAGGTC
>Ga0209053_1001317_pt1 | contig 12142 bp, 9 predicted proteins | sample EBPBio152010_DNA_FD_185864 | JGI IMG/M metagenome (GOLD analysis project Ga0209053, IMG submission 185864) | Wastewater treatment Type I Accumulibacter community from EBPR Bioreactor in Madison, WI, USA - Reactor 1_7/15/2010_ DNA (SPAdes)... | ecosystem: Engineered > Bioreactor > EBPR >... | reverse complement strand
CCGGTGCCAGCCGGTAGGCCTGATTGAGCAGGGTGAGGCCAAGCGCCGCGATCGGCCCGCAGGCCGCCATCAGAGCCAGGTCGCGGGCGGGCGGCATGACCCAGCCCCGGGTCAGGAAGGCAAGGCTGGGATGCAGGCTCTCCGCGCTCCAGCCGCCGCGGCCAAAGACCAGCGACAGCCCGAGTGCGAGGCCGAGAAAGACCAGATTGCCGTGAAAGGCCATGGCGGCGGCGCTGAACTGCCCGCCCTGGATGCGCGCCAGGATCATCGACAGCGCATAGGCCATGCCCGACCCGATCGCCAGCGCCGCCGCCAGATCGACCGGCGCCGCATCGGGCCGCAGGATCACTACCACACCGCCAAAGCCGCAGATCACCGCCAGCCAGCGCGCGGGGCTGACCCTTTCGCCCAGCATCACCACCGACAGGACCACGATCACCAGCGGCGCCGAGAAATAGAGCGCGACCGTGGTCGCTATCGGCAAGGCGGGCAGGGCGAGGTAATAGCAGGTATAGGCGGCAAAGCTGACCAGCCCGCGCAGCACCATGCGTGGCCAGCCCGGCGCGATCAGGCTGCGCGCGCCGCCGGACAGAACGGCCAGCCCGAACAGCAGCGGCGCCGCGGCCAGGCTGCGCAGCACCATGGCCTGATGCAGCGGATAGTCGCCGGACAGCCGTTTCAGGATCACGTCCTGCATCGAAAACACCGCGATCCCCGCAACGAGGCAGAGGATTCCCAGCAGGGCGACAGGGGGGCGGGTCATCGGATCATCACGGTGCAAAGGGGCTCTTGTCGCGACGCTACGCCGGTGCCGCCGCGCCGCTGCCCTGTCCGCGACATCGCCCGCCGCAAATGAAACGGCGCGGAGAATTTCCCCGCGCCGTCTCCGTTCTGCTGCCGTGGTTCAGTTCATGCCCAGCAAGCGGGGCAAAAGCAGCGAAACCTCGGGGATATAGGTCACGATCATCAGGAAGGCGAGCGCGGTCAGCAGCCAGGGCGTCGCGGCCTTGGTCACCTCGGTCAGGCCCAGCTTGGAGATGGCCGAGCCGACATAGAGGTTCAGCCCCACGGGCGGCGTGCAAAGCCCGATCTCCATGTTGACCACCAGCATGATGCCGAAATGCACCGGATCGACCCCCAGCTTCACCGCCACCGGATAGAGGATCGGCGCCATGATCAGCACGATGGCCGAAGGCTCCATCACCATGCCGATGAACAGCAGCATGACGTTGACCATCAGCAGGAAGCCGATCTTGCCCAGGCCCAGCCCCACGATCCAGTCCGACAGGGTCTGCGGGATCTGTTCCGAGGTCAGGATGAAGGCGAACATCACGGCATTGGTGATGATATAGAGCAGCATCGCCGACATCGCGGCCGAGGACAGCAGCACCCGGGGCACGTCGCGCAGCTTGATGTCCTTGTAGACCCAGACCGCGACGACAAAGGCATAGACGGCGCTGACGGCGGCGGCCTCGGTCGGCGTGAAGATGCCGCCATAGATGCCGCCCATGATGATCACGATCAGCATCAGCCCCCAGATCGACTCGCGCAGCGCGGTGCCACGCTCGGCCCAGCTGGCGCGCGTCATGCGGGGATAGTTGTTCTTCCACGCGCGCCAGATCGTCGTGCCGCCCAGCATCGCGGCCAGCATCAGCCCGGGGATGACGCCCGCCATGAACAGCGTGCCGATGGAGGCCGACATGACCGGCTCGCCATTCGGGCCGGTGACGACCATGCCGCTGGTGGCGACGGCATACATCACCATCACGATCGAGGGCGGGATCAGGATGCCCAGACCGCCGGCCGTGGCCACGGTGCCCACGCCGAATTGCGGCGGGTAGCCCTGTTTCACCATGGCCGGGATCAGGATCGACCCCACGGCCATGACCGTGGCGGGCGAGGAGCCGGAAATCGCGGCGAACAGCGCGCAGGCCAGCACCGCCGCCAGACCCATGCCGCCATACCAGTGGCCGACCATCGAGGTGGCAAAGCGGATCATCCGTCGCGCCACGCCGCCATGGGTCAGGAAATTCCCCGCCAGGATGAAGAACGGGATCGCCATGATCTCGAACTTCTCGATGCCGGTGAACAGCTTCAGCGCGATCGAATCCATCGGGATCGAGGTGAAGAAGAACAGGAAGGAAAACACCGTCAGGCCAAGCGCGATGGAGACGGGCATCCCGGTGACCAGCAGGATCGCTAGGATCGCAAAGATCAGAAGCGCGGTCATGCGTGGCCCCCCTTGGCCAGATCGTCGGCCTCGTCCTCAAGCCCGTCCACGGCGCCGTGGTCGTGATGGGCGATATAGCCGGTGGTCAGATACAGGTAGAGCGCCTGGATGAAGCGGAAGCACATCAGCGACGAGCCGAGCGGCACCGCCAGGTAGATCAGCCACATCTGGATTTCGAGGTCGGGCGAGGTCTGGCCGCCATGTTTGACGTGATAGACGAAATCGGCACCGATCCAGGCCACGATGGCGGTAAAGATGATGCCGCCCGACATGGCGATGATGGTCACGATGCGGCGGGCATTGCCCTCCAGCTTTTCGACCAGGATATCGACGCCGACATGGATGCCCTGACGCACGCCATAGGCCGCGCCGAACTTGGCCATCCAGACGAACAGGTAGATGCAGGCCTCTTGCGCCCAGGTCAGCTTGATCGCGTTGATCGCCTTGAAGGCCGAACGCGCGGCCGATTGCAGCCAGGCGATGTCATGGGCGCGGGCGAAGCCCACGAGATCGGCGGCAAAGCCGATGGAGAAACGGTGAACGACCGCCACGAAGATCAGGATCACGGCGGCTGCCATGAGGACCGAGATCAGGATTTCTTCGAAACGGTCGAGGATGCGCAGGATCATGGCAAACCTCTTTGGGGGCTGGCGGCGGCCCGACGGGGGCGGCGGCTTTCAAAAAAGGGGCACGCGACCGTGCCCCTGTCAGGTGCCGGCCCGACCCCCTGGGGAGGGGCCGGGCCGGGGACCGGATCAGTTCGTGGTGCCGAGCGCGGTATAGACCTGCTGGATCAGATCGGCGCCGATACGGTCGGCCATCTGTTCATGCACGGGTTTCAGAACCTCGACAAAGGCGGCGCGTTCGTCGTCGGTCAGTTCATGCCATTCGGTCGTGCCGGCATCCATCATCGCCTTCAGCGCCTTGTCGTTTTCTTCCTTGGCGATGGAGTTGGCATAGACCGTCGCCTCGGCCATGGCCTTGTCGAGCTGCTCGCGCACGGCCGGGTCAAGCCCGTCCCAGAACGCCTTGTTCACGATGACCGCATAGCCCAGATAGCCGTGGTTCGACAGGGTCGCGTGCTTTTGCACCTCGTGCATCTTCTGGGTATACATGTTCGAGGGCGGGTTCTCGGTGCCGTCCACGACGCCGGTTTGCAGCGCCTGGTAGACCTCGGAGAAGGCCATGACCTGCGGCACGGCGCCAAGCGCCTGCATCTGCGCCTCGAGGATCTTCGAGGACTGGATGCGCATCTTCAGGCCCAGGAAATCGTCGGGCGAGACGACCGGCGAATTGGCCGAGAACACCTTGAAGCCGTTATCCCAATAGGCCAGGCCCTTGATGCCCTTGTCATCCAGCTTGGCCAGCAGGCCCTTGCCGATCTCGCCATCGGTGATCTTGCGCAGATCATCGTAGCCGTTCATCAGGAAGGGCAGGTCGAACAGTTCGAACTGCTGCACGCCCAGCGGGCCGAACTTGGCCAGCGACGGCGCCAGCATCTGCACGGCGCCCAGTTGCAGCGCCTCCAGCTCTTCCTTGTCCTTGTAGAGCTGGCTGTTCGGGTAGACCTCCACCACGACGGCGCCGTTGGTATATTGCTCGGCCAGTTCCTTGAATTTCTGTGCGCCCTTGCCCTTGGGGGTATCCGGCGCGACGACATGGCTGAACTTGATCACGATCGGTTCGGCCAGGGCGGGGAAGGCACTGGTCAGCGCAAGGACAGCAGCACTGGCCAGAGTGGCCAGCGAACGACGGGTCAGCATATCGGATCTCCTCCTGTTGGTCCGCCCTCCCGGCGGTCATGGCCCTTCTTGCCACCGGGGCGGCGCTCTCGCTATTGTGGGTTTCCGCAATGCGGGCGCTAACAGCCCGGCGGAACGGCAGGAACAGGCCGCCGGGGAGGGCAGCCGGGGGGAGGGCAGCGCTGGTACGCAAGGGCACAGAGACGCCGGTTTCCGTGCAGGAAGCCTGGAGCGCGGCCGCCCAGGGCGTGCCGCGGCGGCGCGACCTGCTGTCGGTGGTGCCGCTGGTCGCGATCATGGCGCTGGTGGGGCTGGTGGGCCTGCTGGTCTGGCTGGTCGCCCGCAACGAGGATGAACAACTGCGCGTCAAGCTTGCGACCGACGCACTCTGGGTCGAACAGACGCTGCGGTTCCAGCTTTCGGTGGATGAGGACATGCTGATGCGGCTGGCGCTGGATGCGGCCAGCGGCACGCCGCCGCAGGTGCTGGACGCGCGCGCGCGGCTGCATATCGCCACCAATCCCGAGGTGCTGTCGATCATCTGGTATGACAGCACGGGCCAGCCCGCGCGCGCCCTGCCGGGGGCGGGGGCGCCGGGCGATGCGGCGCTGATCGCGCAACTGGCGCAGGCGCCCCGCGCCGCGCGCCCCGTCTATGGCGGGGTCGGCCCCGACGGGGCGGTCAGCCTGGCCTTCCCGCTGGAGGGGGGCGCCGGCCATGTCGCGGCGACGCTGTCGATGCCGCTCCTGCTGGACCGGCATGTGCCCTGGTGGATCGCCGAACAATATGGCGTGCAGCTGCGCGACAGCAGCGACCGGGTGCTGGCCGAACGTCAGCGGCTGGTGCCGCCCCCCGGCAACCCGCGCCATGCCATCAGCTTTGACCCGCCGCTGCGCGGCACGGTGCTGGGGATCGTGGCCTATGATCCGCCGGCGGCCAGCCGCTCGGCCCTGCTGTTCGGGGCGATTGCGGCGCTGGCGGCCTTTGCGGTGCTGGCGCTGGTCGCCATGTCGCGCAGCGCCCGGCGCCGGCAGCTGGCCGAATTGCGGCTGCGCGGCGAGACGGCGTTTCGCCGGTCGATGGAGGAAAGCCTGACCGTGGGCCTGCGCGCCAAGGATCACGCGGGGCGGGTGCTGTTCGTGAACCCCGCCTTTTGCGATCTGGTCGGGTGGGAGGCCGCCGATCTGGTCGGTCGCGACCCGCCCATGCCCTATTGGGATCCGGCCCGCCTGACCGAGACCGAGACCCGCCACCGCGCGCTGCAAGCCGGCGGCGCGATCAGCCAGAGCTTCGAGACCCGCTTTCGCCATCGCGACGGGCACGAGATCGACGTGCAGGTCTACGAGGCGCCGCTGATCGACGCGGCCGGGGTGCATCGTGGCTGGATGGGATCGGTGATCGACATCACCGAGGCCAAGCGCGCCGCCCGGCTGGCGCGGGCGCAGGATGAAACCATGGCCCGCACCGGGCGTCTGGTCACGCTGGGCGAGATGGCCTCGACCCTGGCGCATGAGCTGAACCAGCCGCTTTCGGCCATTGCCTCTTATGCTGCGGGGATGCTGAACCTGATGGAACGCGGCAGCGCCGATCCGGCGCAATTGCGGCTGGCCACCGAAAAGCTGGCCCAGCAGGCCGGGCGGGCAGGGCTGATCATTCGGGGCATTCAGGATCTGGTGAAAAAACGCGAGCCGCGCTTTTCGGAGACCCGGCTGGAGGATCTGATCGCCGAGACGGTCGCCTTTCTGGCCGCCGATGCGCGGGAACACCGGGTGCGGCTGGTGACCGATCTGGCGCCGGTGCCGCCGGTGCAGGCCGACCGCATCCTGCTGGAACAGGTGCTGATCAACCTGATCCGCAACGGGATGGAGGCGATGACCGAGACGCGCCATGGCGATACGGTCACGCTCCGACTGCGCGGCGAGGATGGGCAGGCGCTGATCGAGATCGCCGATCAGGGGGCCGGCATCGCGCCGGATGTGGCGGAACGGCTGTTCGACGCCTTTGCCACCACCAAGGCGCAGGGGATGGGGATGGGGCTGAAGATCTGCCGGTCGATCATCGAATTGCATCGCGGGCAATTGACCCATGGCGACGCGCCGGGGGGCGGCACGGTGTTCCGCGTGACGCTGCCGCTGGCCGGCAGCAGGGAGGAAAGCGTATGAGTGGCGTCATTCACATCGTCGATGACGAGGAAGCGATCCGGGAATCGCTGGCTTTTCTGCTCGCCTCGCGCGGGCTCGCGGCGCGGGGATGGCCCTCGGGCGAGGCGTTTCTGGCCGCGCAGCCGCTGGAGGATTGCGCCTGCGTGATCCTGGATGTGCGGATGGGCGGGCTGTCAGGGCCGGAGGTGTTCGAGCGTCTGCGTGCCATGGGCAATGCCGTGCCGGTGATCTTTCTGACCGGCCATGCCGATGTGCCGGTGGCGGTGCGCACGCTCAAGGCCGGGGCCTTCGATTTCGTGGAAAAGCCGTTCAACGACAATCAGATCGTCGATCTGGCGCTGCGGGCGATGGCAGCGCATGACGTGGCGCGGGCCGAGGCGGCGGCGCGGGCCGATCTGGACGCCCGCCGCGCCACCCTGTCAGCGCGGGAGGACGAGGTGATGCGCGCCATGCTGACCGGCGCGCTGAACAAGCAGATCGCCGATCAGCTGGGCATCGCCATGCGCACGGTCGAGGTGCATCGCGGCCGGGTTCTGGCCAAGATGGGGGTGCGCAATGCCATCGAGCTGGCGGCCCTGCTGGCGGGCGAGGGCAGCTAGGTGCGGCTCAGAAATGCGCCTTCGCCTCGTCGGGCTTGCCGGCGGCCAGCGCCAGAATGCCGCCCAGCAGGCAAAAGCCGATGGGGAACATCGTGAAGACGTTGAAGCCGAAGGCCAGCCAGACCAGCGCCGAGGCCGCCAGCATCAGCACCCCGCCCCACAGCGCGCGCATCCGCGCCATGGCCCCGCCGGCAATGGCCAGGATCGGCGCGAAAAAGCTGCCGGCGCGGATCAGCCTTTCATTGTCGAACTGGCCAAAAAGATTGGCGACCTCGGCATGACGGGCCACGACCTCGGTATAGCCATAGCTGAAAAAGCCCACCATCATGGCGATCAACCCGCCGATGATGCCCAGAACAAGGGCTGCATTGCGCATCGTGTCATCCTTCTGACTGCGGCTCGGGTCTGACATGGCATTGCCCGGGGGCCGGATCAAGGGCCGGAAATGACAAAGGCCCGGAGCATCCCCGGGCCTTTGATCACGCGATGGGGCGCAGGATCACTCCTTGGCGCGTTCCACATAGCTGTTGTCGGTGGTGTTGATGACGATCCGGGTGCCGACGCCGATATGCGGGGGCACCATCACGCGGATGCCGCCGGTGCAGATCGCGGGCTTGTAGCTCGACGAGGCGGTCTGCCCCTTGACGACCGGCTCGGTCTCCTCGACCTCGACCGTCACCTTCTGCGGCAGTTCGATCGACAGAGCCACGCCTTCATGGGTCAGGATCCAGACGCGGATCCCGTCGCGCAGGTGGACCTTGGCATCGCCCACCACATCCTCGGACACGGCGATCTGCTCGTAGGATTCGGGGTTCATGAAGTGGAAGCCTTCGCCATCCTCATAGAGGAAGTCGAATTCGTTCTCGTCCACATGCGCCTTCTCGACGCTGTCCACGGTGCGCCAGCGTTCCTGCACCTTCACGCCATCCGAGATGCGGCGCATCTCGACCTGGGTCACCGAGTTGCCCTTGCCCGGATGCACGTTTTCGGCAACGATCACGACATGCAACACGCCGTTGAGGTCGATCACGTTGCCCTTGCGGATCGAAGAGGCGATCACTTTAGCCATTGTTACGGTCCTTGGTTGGAATGAGACAGGCTCTGGCGCCCGGATGGCGAAGCGCCTAAACCATCCGCGACCCGATTTCCAGAGAAAAGCCCAAGAAATGAGCCCGACCCCCTGGTGGACCCCCGCGCGCCACGCCGACCGCCGCCCCGCGCTGCTGGCACGCGCCCGCCTTCAGGCCGCGCTGCGCGGCTGGTTCGCCGGGCAGGATTTCCTTGAGGTCGATCCGGTGGCGCTTCAGGTCAGCCCGGGAAACGAGGCGCATCTGCATGGGTTCGCGACCCAGGCCATCGGCAATGACGGGGTGCCGGTGCCGATGTATCTGCATACCTCGCCCGAATTTGCGATGAAAAAGCTTCTGGCGGCGGGCGAGGAGCGGATCTTTGCCTTTGCCCATGTCTGGCGCAACCGCGAACGCGGCGCGCTGCACAGCCCCGAATTCACCATGCTGGAATGGTATCGGGTGGGCGCGGATTACACGGTGCTGATGGAGGACTGCGCGGCGATGCTGCGGCTGGCGGCTGACGCGGCGGGGGTTACGGCGCTGCACTATCGCGGCATCACCTGCGACCCCTTCGCGGCGCCCGAGCGGCTGTCGGTGGCCGAGGCGTTTGCGCGTCATGCCGGGATCGACCTGCTGGCCACCTGCAACGGGACTGAGACCGACGCGGGCGCCCTGATCGCGCAGGCCCGCGCCGCCGGGATCGCGGCGCGCGACGACGATACCTGGTCCTTCCTGCTGTCGAAGATCCTGGTGGAAAGGGTGGAGCCGCATCTGGGCCATGGTCGGCCGACCGTGCTGGACCGCTATCCGGCGGCCGAGGCGGCGCTGGCCCGACCCGCGCCCGATGACGCGCGCGTGGCCGAGCGGTTCGAGCTTTATGCCTGCGGGGTCGAACTGGCCAATGGCTTTGGCGAATTGACCAATGCGACCGAGCAGCGCCGCCGTTTCGAGATCGAGATGGACGAGAAACAGGCGATCTATGGCGAACGCTATCCGCTGGACGAGGATTTTCTGGCCGCACTGGCACTGATGCCCCCGGCCAGCGGAATCGCCCTGGGCTTTGACCGGCTGGTGATGCTGGCCACCCATGCGCCGCGCATCGACGACGTGATCTGGACTCCGGTCGCCTGACGCAACGTCATGTCGGGGTTGCGGGGGCGGCAGCACCGGGTTTTGCTGCCCAATCCGGCGGCAACTGGTGTTATCGGCGGCATTGTTTGCGGTAACGGTCTTTATTGGTAAGGCCAGATTACCAAAAAAACCCTCATCGGCAAAAAACCTGTTCTCAAGCGGGAAATGCGCCGCTAGTCTTCCGGGCAGACAGGGGTCGCAACTCCCGCGGCCCTGCTTCAGGAGGAGGTAATATGGATCGTCGTTCGTTTCTGACCAAGGCTGCCCTCGGCTCGGCCGCGGCGGGTGCGCTGGCCGCCCCGGCGCTGGCGCAATCGGCCCCGAAAGTGACCTGGCGTCTGACGTCGTCCTTCCCGAAGTCGCTGGACACGATCTATGGCGCGGCCGAAGTGCTGTCGCAGCGCGTGTCCGAGGCGACCGATGGCAATTTCACCATCCAGGTCTTCCCGGCGGGCGAACTGGTGCCCGGCCTGCAAGCCGCCGATGAGGTGAGCGCCGGCAATATCGAGGCCTGCCACACGGTCGGCTATTACTACTGGGGCAAGGATCCGGCCTTTGCCGTGGCGGCGGCGGTGCCGTTCTCTCTGTCGGCGCGCGGCATCAACGCCTGGCATTACCATGGCGGCGGGATCGACCTCTATAACGAATTCCTGGCCGACAAGAACCTGTTCGCGCTGCCCGGTGGCAATACCGGTGTGCAGATGGGGGGCTGGTTCCGCAAGGAAATCAACACCGTGGCCGATATGCAGGGCCTCAAGATGCGCGTCGGCGGCTTTGCCGGCAAGGTGATGGAGAAGCTGGGCGTCGTGCCGCAGCAGATCGCCGGCGGCGATATCTATCCGGCGCTGGAAAAGGGCACGATCGACGCCTCGGAATGGGTTGGCCCCTATGACGACGAGAAGCTGGGCTTCTACAAGGTCGCGCCCTACTACTACTATCCCGGCTGGTGGGAAGGTGGCCCGACCGTCCACTTCATGTTCGGCAAGGCGGCCTATGAGGGCCTGCCCAAGGCCTATCAGTCGCTGCTGCGTTCGCTTTGCCAGGGTGTCGATGCCGACATGCTGCAAAAATACGACTACAAGAACCCGACCGCGATCAAGAGCCTGGTGGCCAATGGCACGCAGCTGCGTCCGTTCAGCCCCGAGATCCTGAATGCCTGCTTCGAGGCCGCCAATTCGGTCTATGCCGAGATGGAAGCGACCAACCCGGCCTTCGCGAAGCTCTGGGGGTCGATCAAGGCGTTCCGCTCGGAGAACTATACCTGGGCGCAGATCGCCGAATACAACTACGACACCTTCATGATGATGCAACAGAACGCGGGCAAGCTGTAAGCACCCCCCCGTTCCTGTGGGAACATCCTGCCCCCGGTCCTGACGGACCGGGGGTTTTTCTTTGCCTGACGCGGTGGTGCGGGGGCGGCTGGTGTGGACGGGGGGCTGCCTGCCCCCCGCGGCCTGCGGCCGTCCCCCCGGGGATATTTGGGAACAGATGAAGGGAAAAGGCAAAGGCCCCCCGGGACGGGGGGCCTTTCGGGATCGGCGCGGGGCCGGTCAGTTGGAGGGTTGGCCGAGATTGGGTTGGCCCAAGGTCGGTTGCCCCAGTGTCGGTTGACCGGGGGCCGGCGCCGGTGCGGGGGCGCCGCCGAGGTTCGGTTGCCCGAGGCTCGGTTGGCCGGGTGCCGGGGCAGGGGTGCCGCCAAGGTTGGGTTGCCCCAAGCCACCGCCGCCCAGCCCGCCGGGCTGACCCAGACCACCGCCGAGGCCGCCACCCAGACCGCCGCCGCCGAGGCTGGGCATTTGCGGCAGGGTGATGGTGACATTGGTCGTATCCACCACCGGCCCCTTGTAGTGCATCACCATCTGCGGGAAGGCGATGACCAGTGCCACCATGACCAGCTGGATGAACACGAAGGGCACGGCCCCCCAGTAGATCTGGCCGGTGGTCACGGGTTCGGTCTTCAGCCCGGTCACCTTGTCGATATAGGGCTGGCGCGGCGCGACCGAGCGCAGGAAGAACAGCGCAAAGCCGAAGGGCGGGTGCATGAACGAGGTCTGCATGTTCACGCCCAGGATGACGCCCAGCCAGATCAGGTCGATGCCAAGCGCCTCGGCCGGGGCCACCAGCAGCGGCACGATGATGAAGGCCAGTTCGAAGAAGTCGAGGAAGAAGGCCAGGAAGAAGACCAGCACCGAGACGACGATCAGAAAGCCCATCTCGCCGCCCGGCAGCGAGGTCAGCAGGTGTTCGACCCATTTATGGCCATCCACCCCGTAGAAGGTGAGCGAGAAGACCCGTGCGCCCAGCAGGATGAACATCACGAAGGCCGACAGCCGCGTGGTGGCGGTCAGCGCCTGGCTGACGACGCCCAGGTTCAGCCGGCCCTTGAAGGCCGCAAGGATCAGCGCGCCCACGGCCCCCATGGCGCCGCCCTCGGTCGGGGTCGCGATGCCGAGGAAGATGGTGCCCAGCACGAGGAAGATCAGCGCCAGCGGCGGGATCAGCACGATGATGACCTGTTGGGTCAGGCGCGACATCACCCCGATCTTGAGGTATTTGTCCAGCACCGCCGCCAGATAGACCACGCCCACCCCGATGGTCGGGCCGTAGATATCGGCATTGGTGCCGGCGATCGGGTAGAGGTAGTGGAAGGCGGCGTAGGACAGGCCGACGCAGGCCGTGATGGCGACCAGAAGCGAGGTCACGCCCGAACCCAGCGTGCGCGCCTCGGGCGGCAGGGCCGGCATCGACTTGGGCCGGATGATCGACATGACCAGCACATAGCCGAGATAGATCGAGGTCAGCACCAGACCCGGGATCATCGCGCCTTTATACATGTCGCCGACCGACCGGCCGAGCTGGTCGGCCAGCACGATCAGCACCAGGCTGGGCGGGATGATCTGCGCCAATGTGCCCGAGGCCGCGATGACCCCGCTGGCGATGCGGCGGTCATAGCCGTAGCGCAGCATGATCGGCAGCGAGATCAGGCCCATGGCGATCACGCTGGCGGCGACGACGCCGGTCGTGGCGGCCAGCAGCGCGCCCACGATGATCACCGCATAGGCGAGACCGCCACGGATCGGTCCGAACAACTGACCGATCGTGTCGAGCAGGTCTTCGGCCATGCCGGATCGTTCCAGCACGATCCCCATGAAGGTAAAGAAGGGAATGGCCAGCAATGTCTCGTTCGACAAGACCCCCCATAGCCGGT
>Ga0209053_1001315_pt1 | contig 12194 bp, 13 predicted proteins | sample EBPBio152010_DNA_FD_185864 | JGI IMG/M metagenome (GOLD analysis project Ga0209053, IMG submission 185864) | Wastewater treatment Type I Accumulibacter community from EBPR Bioreactor in Madison, WI, USA - Reactor 1_7/15/2010_ DNA (SPAdes)... | ecosystem: Engineered > Bioreactor > EBPR >... | reverse complement strand
TGGAGGTGCTGGCCGACCCTTATGCGGAGCGTCCGGGGCTGGAGGCCTGGGCCCTGCCGGCGCCACAGGAATTCGCCGGCCAGTTCCGCACATTTTGCGGGACATAGGCAAATTTTCGACGAAAATTTGCAGCTTGCGGCGCGGCGGCGGGCGCGTGAGAATGGCGCATGAACCCGCGATCCGAAATCCATGACCGGCTGGCCACGCGGCTGCGCGATGCGCGGCGGGCGCGGGGGTTGAGCCTTGATGCGGTGGCAAAGCTGTCGGGCGTCTCGCGCTCGATGGTGAGCCAGATCGAGCGGGGGGAAAGTTCGCCCACCGTGGCGACGCTGTGGAACCTGACCCAGGCCTTGCAGGTGGATTTCGCGGGGCTGCTGGAGGGGCGGCCCCGGCCGGGGATCGAGGTGATCCGCGCCGAGGCGGCGCCGGTCATTGCGGGTCGCGGCGACGGCGTGCGGATCCGCATCCTCTCGGCCCCGGAAAGCGTGGGCGAGCATGAGGTCTATGAGCTGGATTTCGCGCCGGGTGGGGCCCTGGTCTCGGACCCGCATCGCCCGGGATGCCGCGAGCATCTGGCGGTGATCGAGGGGCGATTGACGGTGGAGAGCGGGGAGGAGGCGGAGCGCCTGGGCCCCGGGGATACCGCGCGCTATGCGGCGGATCGGGCGCATTCGATCCGGGCAGAGGGGGCGGCGCGCGCCATTCTGATCGTGCAGGACAGCTGAGGGTGCGGGCCGGGCGTTTTGCCCCGGACCCCCGCAGGATATTTTTGAGAATAAAGACGGCATCCGTTTTTGCGGAGGTGATCCGCTATATTGACGGATCGGTTGGTTTCGGGCATGTATCCGTTATTGCGGAATGGAGGGTGTCATGGCGGAAGTCGGGCGGGCGGCGTTTCTGGCGCATCTGGGCGAGGTATTGGCGGGGATCGAGGCCGAAGGGCTGATGAAGCGCGAGCGGCTGATCCATGGGCCGCAGGGGGCGCATGTGGAGGTGGCGGGGCGGCGGCTCTTGAACCTTTGTGCCAATAATTACCTCGGTCTGGCGGATGATCCGCGTCTGGTCGCGGCGGCGGCGGCGGCGATGGAGGGGCAAGGCTATGGCATGGCCTCGGTCCGGTTCATCTGCGGCACGCAGGACATGCACCGGGCGCTGGAGTCGCGGATCGCGGGCTTTCTGGGGATGGAGGACGCGATCCTCTTTGCGGCCTGTTTCGACGCCAATGGCGGCCTGTTCGAGCCGCTGCTGGGGCCGGAAGACGCGGTGATTTCGGATGCGCTGAACCATGCCAGCATCATTGACGGCATCCGTCTGTGCAAGGCCAAGCGCTATCGCTATGCCAATTCCGACATGGCGGATCTGGAGGCGCAGTTGCAGGCGGCCCGGGCCGAGGGCGCGCGGTTCATTCTGGTGGCCACCGATGGCGTCTTCTCGATGGATGGCTATCTGGCGAAGTTGGGCGAGATCCGGGCGCTGGCGGACCGTTACGGCGCGATGGTCATGGTGGATGACTGCCATGCCACGGGCTTCATGGGGCCGCAGGGGCGCGGCACGCCGGCGCATGCCGGGGTTGCGGCCGATATCCTGACCGGCACGCTGGGCAAGGCTTTGGGCGGCGCCCTGGGCGGCTATATCGCCGGGCCGCAGCCGGTGATTGATCTGCTGCGGCAGCGGGCGCGCCCCTATCTGTTTTCCAATGCCTTGCCGCCCGCCGTGGTGGCGGCGGGTCTTGCCGCGCTCGATATTGTCGAGGCGGCGGACGATCTGCGGGCGCAGCTTTTCGACAATGCCCGCTATTGGCGCGCGGGGCTGGAGGCGGCGGGGTTCCGGCTGTTGCCGGGCGAACATCCGATCGTGCCGGTCATGCTGGGCGAGGCGCGGCTGGCGCAGGACATGGCCGCGGCGCTCTATGATCGCGGCGTCTATGTGGCCGGGTTCTTCTTTCCGGTGGTGCCGAAGGGGCAGGCGCGGATCCGCACGCAGATGAATGCGCGGCTGACGCGGGAGGATCTGGATTTCGCGCTGGAGGCCTTTCGCGCGGCGGGCAAGGCAGTGGGGGCATTGGCATGACGAACGAGATGAAAGCGCTGGTAAAGGCCAGACCTGAGGTCGGGCTTTGGGCCGAGACGCGGCCTGTGCCGGATATCGGGCCGGATGACGTGTTGATCCGCATCCGCAAGACCGGGATCTGCGGCACCGATATCCATATCTGGAACTGGGATGAATGGGCGGCGCGCACCGTGCCGCTGGGGCTGGTCACCGGCCACGAATTCGCGGGCGAGATTGTCGAACTGGGCCGCAATGTCACCGATCTGGCGATTGGCCAGCGCTGTTCGGGCGAGGGGCATCTGATCGGCCGCCATTCGCGGCAATCGCGCGCCGGCAAGTTCCATCTCGACCCGGAGACGCGCGGCATCGGCGTGAATGAAAACGGCGCCTTTGCCACCTATCTGCGTCTGCCGGCCTTCAATGTCGTGCCCTTGCCGGACGCGATTGATGACGAGATCGGCGCGATCCTCGATCCCTTGGGCAATGCGGTCCATACCGCGCTCAGCTTCGATCTGGTGGGCGAGGATGTGCTGATCACCGGCGCGGGGCCGATCGGCATCATGGCGGCGGCGGTGGCGCGGCATGTGGGCGCGCGCCATGTCGTCATTACCGATGTGAACCCCGCGCGGCTGGAACTGGCTGGGCAGGTGGCCGATGTGGTGCCGGTCAATGTGGCGACCGAGGATCTGAAATCCGTGCAGGCGCGCTTGAAGATGACCCAGGGTTTTGACGTAGGGATGGAGATGAGCGGCAATCAGGCCGCGCTGGACCAGATGGTCGAACAACTGGTCATGGGCGGGCGCATCGCCATGCTGGGCATCCCGCCGGGCAAAAGCCCCGTGGACTGGTCGCGCATCGTCTTCAAGGCCATCACCATCAAGGGCGTCTATGGCCGCGAGATCTTTGAAACCTGGTACAAGATGATCGCCATGCTGGAAAACGGGCTCGATATCCGCCGCGTCATCACCCATCGTTTCAAGGTGGCGGATTTCGCCGAAGGGTTCGAGGTGATGCGGTCGGGCCTGTCGGGCAAGGTGGTGCTGGACTGGGGCTGATCGTCGCCGCACAGCGCCTGCGCGGGGGAAGGGCGCGCGGGCACTGGCCTTTGCCGCCCGCCCGCGCTATTGCACGACAAACAGCACATGAGAGACGCGCCAGATGTCGAGTGACTATTCGGACGCCATAGCCTCGGTCGAGGAGATCATCGAGGATGCCCGCGCCGGGCGGATGTTCATCCTGGTCGATCACGAGGATCGCGAGAATGAGGGGGATCTGGTGATCCCGGCCGAGAAATGCGACGCCGCCGCCGTGAATTTCATGGCGACGCATGGGCGGGGGCTGATCTGCCTGACCATGTCGGGCGCGCGGATCGACGCGCTTGGCCTGCCGCTGATGGCCTCCAAGAATTCGTCGCGGCATGAAACCGCCTTTACCGTCTCGATCGAGGCGCGTGAGGGGGTGGAGACCGGGATTTCCGCCCATGACCGCGCGCTGACCATCGCGGTGGCGATTGATGACGCCAAGGGGCCGCAGGATATCGCGACGCCGGGCCATATCTTTCCGCTGCGCGCGCGTGAGGGTGGCGTGCTGGTGCGCGCCGGCCATACCGAGGCCGCGACCGATATCGCGCGGCTGGCCGGGCTGAAACCGGCCGGCGTGATCTGCGAGATCATGAAGGATGATGGCAGCATGGCGCGCCTGCCCGATCTGGTGCAGTTCGCGCAAAAGCACGGGCTGAAGATCGGCACCATTTCCGACCTGATCGCCTATCGGCGGCGGCATGACAATCTGGTCAAGGAACGCGCGGTCAAGCGGGTCAGCTCGGCCCATGGCGGCGACTGGGTGATGCGCATCTTTTCAGATGCGGCGCAGGGCGGCGAACATGTCGTGCTGACCAAGGGCAATATTGCCACTGCCGACCCGGTTCTGGTGCGGATGCACGCGCTGGATCCGCTGGCGGATGTGCTGGGCATCGGCGATGCCGGCGCCGTGGGCGAGCTGTCGGGCGCGATGAAGCTGATCGCCGAGGCCGGGCGCGGCGTCGTCGTGCTGCTTCGCGATACCGCCACCCGTCTGGCCGATGGCGGCGAGGCCGCGCCGCAGACGCTGCGGCAATACGGGCTGGGCGCGCAGATCCTGGCGGCACTTGGCCTCAGCCAGATCACGCTGGTCACCAATCATCAGGCGCCCAAGGTCGTCGGTCTCGATGCCTATGGCCTGACCATTGCCGGCACCCGCGCGATTTCGGAGTAAGCCATGGCCGCGAATGAACAGCATTACACCCTGCCGCTGCCGGTTTTTGACAAGCCGGTGAAGATCCTGATCGTGGTGGCGCCCTATTACAAGGATATCACCGATCAGCTGGTCGCCGGGGCGCAGGCCCGCGTCGCCGCCGCCGGCGGCACGAGCGAGGTGATCGAGGTGCCCGGCGCGCTGGAAATCCCGACCGCCATCGCCATGGCCGAGCGTCTGTCGAATTATGACGGCCATGTCGCGCTTGGCTGCGTGATCCGGGGCGAGACGACGCATTACGACACGGTCTGCAACGATTCCAGCCGGGCGATCACCCTGCTGGGGCTGCAAGGCGCCTGTATCGGCAATGGCATCCTGACGGTGGAAAACCGCGCCCAGGCCGAGGTGCGCGCCGAGGTGGCGGGGCAGGACAAGGGCGGTGGCGCCGCCGCCGCCGCACTGCACCTGATCGCGCTGGCCCGTCGCTGGTCGGGCGCGCGCAAGGGCATCGGCTTTCGCGTCGAGGAAGGGGTGCGGGTATGAGCGGCGGCTCCGACAAGCGGCAGATGCGGTCCGCCGCGCGGTTCTTTGCCGTGCAGGCGCTGTTCCAGATGGAAAGCTCTGGCCAGACCGTCGAACGCATCGTGCGCGAATTTTCGGACCACCGCTTTGGCGAGGTCTTCGAGGATGGCGTGGCAATGGCCGAGGGCGATCAGCGTCATTTCCGCGCGCTGGTGGATGGCGCGGTGAACTGGCAGGCCAAGATCGACCAGATGACCGACCGCGCCCTGGTGGCGAAATGGCCGATCGACCGCATCGACCCGGTCCTGCGCGCGCTGTTCCGCGCCGCCGGGGCCGAATTGGTGACCATGGACACGCCGCCCAAGGTGGTGATCACCGAATTCGTCGATGTGGCGAAGGCGTTCTTTGAAGACGGCAAGGAGCCGAAATTCGTCAACGCCGTGCTCGATCACATGGCGCGCGAGGAAAAGCCCGCGGCCTTTGCCTGAAAGAATATCGCGGCGGGGCCAAGGAACGCACTTGCCCGCCGCGTCTTACTGCCGATGTTCCGGACCGAGGTCCGCTTGACGGAGGCGAAGATGAAAACCCTGACCATTTCCGCGCTGCTGGTGGCAGCCCTGACCGGCCTCGCGGCCTGCGGCCGCGCGGCGGAAGCCCCGGCGGCGATCGAATGGCATCTGACCGGCGGCAGCCTGCGGCCACTGCCGGCCCCGGCGACGCTGCGGCTTGAGGGCGGCGGTCAGGTTGGCGGGCAGGGGCCCTGCAACCGCTGGTTCGCGCAACGCCAGGGGCAGGGCCGCGCGTTCCGCCTGCCGCAGATCGGCGCCACCGAAATGGCCTGTCCTGCCCTGCCGCAAGAGGCCGCCTATTTCGCAGCACTGTCCGGCGTGACCGCGATCGAACAGCGGGACGACCGGCTGATCCTGACCGGGCCGGGCGGCATCGTGCTGGAATTTACGGCAGAGACCCGCTGATCGGCCCGGCGCCGGCCCCTTGCGACGCTTTGGCACTGGCATGCAGGAAATGGAATGTTAGCATGGCCCCATGCCGTCATCCGGCCCAAGGGGGAATCGCCATGCCAAAGCTTGTCAGGCTCTATATCGTCAATGTCGCCATCGGCTATGTCCTCTCGGCGATCTTTGTCGCGGCTCTGGTCTGGCTGAATATCGGCGGGCTGGGTCATCTGGTGCTGGAAACCCGGCATGGCTGGATCGGCGGACTGATGCTTTTCGTCTCGAACGGGGTGATCTTTGCCGGCGCGCAATTCGCCATCGCGGTGATGCGCCAGGCCGAGACCGAGGACCGGCCCGGCGGCGGCACCCGGGCGCCCGCCCTGACGCCGGCGCCGGTGCGGGTGGCCGAAACCCGCCGCCCGGCGCAGTTGCGGCGCTGAGGCGCGCGACTCAGGACGCAAAGCCCGGGGTGACCCGGGCTTTTTCGTTTCGGGGCAATGTGTTGCCCGGCGCGCACGCGGTTTGAATGACCTAACGTAAGCCTATGAAACAAAGGTGATTCTGGCTGTGAACCGCGGGTTCCGGTCGGGCAAATCCGCGGCTTTCCGCGGGGTTTTTCGCCTGTGCAATCCGGTGGCTTGAATGGGGCCGGATCATGGTCAAGTCCTCGCCACAGCCCGGCGTCAGGACCGCCGGACGCATCCGCAACTGAAAGGATACGGGATCATGAAACAGACCCTTCGCCTTGCCGGCGCCTCGACCCTCGTGCTGCTGCTGGCCGCCCCCGCCTTCGCCCAGGGCGAACTGGTGGGCACCAACGCGCTGGACGACCGCATCGACGACGTGACCGACGCGGTCAATGACGATCTGGCCCGCGCCGAGGATGCCGCGCGCTTTGGCAACCCGGAATACCGCCAGGGCCTGTCGGGTTCGGCCTCGCTGGGCTATTCCGGCAAGACCGGCAACAATGAAAGCCAGGAATTCTCGGCCGGCGCGCGTCTGCGCTATGCCTCGGGCAACTGGGTGCAGAATGTCGGCATCGCGCTCGACTTTGCCGAGGACAACAACGCCAAGACCAAGGAAGACGTGCTGGGCGTCTATGATGCCAACTATTACTTCAACGACAATTTCTACGCCTTTGCCCTGGGCCGCGTGGAAACCGATGGCCTGGCCTCGACCGCGGCCGATACCCAGACCGACGCCTTCCTCGGCTTCGGCCCCGGCTATCGCGTGGTGAACACCCCCGACATGACCTGGCGCGTGCAGGCGGGTATCGGTGTCAGCTACCTCAAGGATGGCACCGGCGCCAGCGAGACGGAAACCGGCTACATCGCCTCGTCGCGGTTCTTCTACAAGTTCAACGACAACGTCTTTGCCACCAATGACACCGATGTCCTCTATTCCGACACGGCGCTGCGGGTGAACAACGATCTGGGCGTGAACTTCAAGATGGCCGACGCCTTTGCGACCCGGGTCAGCTATCTGACCGAATATAACGAGGCGCGCGCGATCCGCACCGACAACAAGCTGGGCGTGTCGCTGGTCATGGGGTTCTGACCCCCGGCGATCCCCGACTTTTTCATCGCACTTCGGGGCAGGGAAACCTGCCCCCTTTTTCGTCGAAAAAGGGGAATGTGGCGGGCCCGCAGCAACCGTGGGCGACGGTGTTTTCCCGAGAGCCAGAGGTCTCAGGTGGGAGCCAGGTAGCAGGACCAGGATCCTGCCAGAGCCAGCCCCCGTTCGCTTGCTTATCGGCCACTGGAAAAGTGTCCCGCACGCGAGGAGCAGCACCCGCCACGCCCAGAGATAGGCGTGGCGCGGCCTCGGGGCAAGGGGGCATCGCCGCCGCGGTCAGTCGGCGGTCTTGCGCACGCGGTTGGTGATCGACCAGGTGCAGGGCCCGGCATCGTTCACCGCCTGCATGTCCCAATCCATGCGAAAGCTGCGCGGCGTCAGCAGCACCATGCGATAGCTGCTGGTCATGCCGGGCAGCCGGTCGGCCCCGGTCAGTTCCACCTCCGAGACACGGGTCCAGGCCGGGCGCGTCGCCTCCGGGTCGGGGTTGGCGGCCAGCCAGGCATCGCGCCAGCGGTCGCCGTCAAAGCGCCCGCCCCAGATCACCCGCACCGGCTTTTCCCGGTTCAGGTTGCCTTCGATCATCTGGCGCATCATCGCGGTGCCCGGCCCGCAGGACAGGGTGTTGAGCGTGGATTGCGTGGTCCAGACGCCGTCTTCGGGCACGAGGGGGCCGGCACAGCTGCCGTCGCCGCCGGCGGTGATGTTGATATCCTCCGCGCTCAGCGGCGACCAGATGCCGGTGCCATCCTGCACGACTAGGATCATCTCGGCGGCATTGGCGGGCGTGTCGATCCCCATCACGAGGCTCGCCTCCTCGGGCGAAAGCGGCGTCTCGGCGCAGGTGCAGCCCTGATGGGTGGTGCAATCGGCCACGGTCAGCGCGGCGGCGGGCAGGGCGGTCAGCACCGCAAAGGCGCAAAGCGGGGCCAGGGCGGCCCGGGTCAGGCAGGTCATGCAAATCTCTCCGTCTTGAACCGGGGCAGGGTGGTCGGCGCAGGCGGCGACTGTCAAGGCCCGCCCCGCCGGTGGGGCTTGCCATGTGTTCATGCTTCGTTCATATTCGTGCCATGGACCAGACCGCCCCCCCGCCCGCCATGCCCATGCCCGGCCCGTCCCTGACGCCGGGCCAGCGGCTTGCGCGCGGGGTCTGCCGCCATCTGCTGCATCACGGCTTTGTCACGGTGGAGGAACTGGTGCCCGCGCCGGGGCTGCGGGTCGATGTGATGGCGCTTGGTCCCCGGGGCGAGGTCTGGGTGGTGGAATGCAAATCCGGCCGCGCCGATTTTGCCGCTGATCGCAAATGGCAGAATTATCTGGAATGGTGCGACCGCTTTTTCTGGGCGGTGGATGCCGATTTCCCGGTGGAGATCCTGCCGGCGGAAAGCGGTCTCATCATCGGCGACGATTACGATGCCGAGATCCTGCGCATGGCGCCGGAAACGCCGCTGGCGGGGGCGCGGCGCAAGGTCATGATGCAGAAATTCGCCCGCCATGCCGCGCTGCGCCTGCAAGCGCTGCGCGATCCGGCAGGGGTGGGGCGGCTCAGCGCTTTTTCCCCTTAGGGGCGGGGGCGCCCATGGCGCGGGCGGCCTCGGCCGCGGCGCGCAGCTCCTCGGCGATTTCCTCGGCTTCGTCGGGATCGAAATCCAGCGGCAGGTCCACCCCGCCTTCGGCCTCGACATAGATTCGCACCATCCCCTGATCGGTCGGCCCGATTTGCAGATTGGCGGCAATCTCGCTTTGGTTGTTGATGCTCATGGTGGCCTCCGCTTGCTTCCTGCGGGGGTAGCGCCGAAAAAGCGCGAAAGCAAGCGCGAGGGGGGCTTGCAATCGCCGGCCCGGGGGGCTAAATCGCCGCCAGTGCCGACTTAGCTCAGTAGGTTAGAGCACCAGATTGTGGATCTGGGGGTCCCCCGTTCGAGCCGGGGAGTCGGTACCATCTTCCAAAGGCCCCGCGGCGACGCGGGGCCTTTTGGCTTTTGCAGCTTTCCATTGCTTTGTGACGCGCCTTGGACGACGAAGGATCAGGCGGCGCATGAGGTGTGCGGTGGCGATGATTGCGAGTCATGCAGGGTTGCGGGGGCTGGCAGCCTCGGCGGTGGCCATCGGTCATTTCACCGAGATTTTCGCCCCGGGCTGGTTTCTGCCCCATACCCATATCGCGGTGGATTTCTTCTTTCTGCTCAGCGGGTTCATCCTGACCCATGTCTATGCCGCCGATTTTGCGGCCGGTCTGGGCCTGCGCAATTGCGGCTGTTTCCTGCTGCGGCGGCTGGCGCGGATCTATCCGCTGCATCTGGCGACGCTGGTCGCGATTCTGGCGATCCTGCGGTTTCACCTCACACCGGAAGAGGCGGGCCAACTGGGGCCGCAACTGGTGCTGGCCCATGCCTGGGGCCTATCGGAGCGCTATGTGCTGAACGCGCCGAGCTGGTCGATCTCGGTGGAGTTCGGCGCCTATCTGGCCTTTCCGCTTCTGGTGTTGCTCCTGGGTCGGCGCGGCGGCTGGCTTGTGCTGGCGGGGCTGAGCCTGGCGGGGGTCGCGCTGCTCTGGCCGCTGGGGGCGGGCAGTCTCGATCTGCATGTGACCGGATCGCGCCATGTCTGGCTGCGCGGGCTGGTGGCCTTTCCGCTGGGCATGCTGCTCGCCGCGCTGGCGGCGCGGCATCCTGCCGGCGCGGCGGCGGGCTGGTGGCAGGGTGGCGCGCTGGCGGGTTTCGTGGCGCTGATCGCGCTTTCCACCCCCGAGATGTGCTGGCTGGTGCCGATGGCGGTGATGGTCTGGGCCTGTGCCGGCGACCGCGGCTGGATCGCCCGCATCATGGCCAGCCGCCCGATGGTCTGGCTGGGTGAGGTGTCCTATGGCATCTACCTGATCCAGTGGGTCGTCATCCTGGCGCTTTACAATATCGTGCCCAAGCTGGGGTTCCTGCCGCCCGCCGCGCTGACCCTTGCGACGGGGGTGCTGTATTTCGGCGGGGTGCTGGGCCTCGCCGCGCTGTCGGCCCGCTGGTATGAGCCGACCTTTACCCGCCTGGCGCATCGCTGTCGTCTGGGGCGCGGCTAGGCGGCTTGCACCTGCCACCGGGCGGGCTATGGTCGCCCCCCGACCCGAGGAAGGACCATCATGATTCAGGACGCCGCCCGCCGCATTCCCCTTGTCATCGCCCGCGAGATCGGCGCCCAGCCCGCGCAGGTCGGTGCCGCGATCGAATTGCTGGACGGCGGCGCCACGGTGCCCTTCGTCGCCCGCTATCGCAAGGAGGTGACGGGGGGCCTTGATGACACGCAACTGCGGACCCTGGCCGACCGTCTGACCTATCTGCGCGAGATGGAGGCGCGGCGCGCGGCGATCCTGGGCTCGATCACCGAACAGGGCAAGCTGACCGACGATCTGGCCGCCAGCATCGCCCGGGCCGAAACCAAGGCCGAACTGGAGGACATCTATCTGCCCTACAAGCCCAAGCGCCGCACCCGTGCCATGATCGCGCGCGAGAACGGCCTTGGCCCGCTGGCCGAGGCCATTCTGGCCGACCGCCGCGCCGATCCTGCGGCGCTGGCGGCGGGCTACATCACCGAGGCGGTGCCCGATGTGAAGGCCGCGCTGGAAGGCGCGCGCGACATCGTGGCCGAGGGTCTGGCCGAAAACGCCGATCTGCTGGGCCGGCTGCGCGGGCATATGAAACAGGCGGCCGAGATCGCGGCCGGCGTCGTGGCGGGGAAAGAGGTCGAGGGGGCCAAATTCTCGGATTATTTCGCGCATCGCGAAAAATGGGACACCGCGCCGTCGCATCGCGTGCTGGCCATGCTGCGTGGCCGGAACGAGGGCGTGCTGTCGCTGGATCTGGAGGTGGACCCTGACGCCCCGCGCGGCCAGTCGCCCTGCGAACGCATCTGCGGTGCCGCGCTTGAGGCGGGCGGGCAAGGCGCCGGCGACCAATGGCTGCGCGAGGCGGCAAGCTGGGCCTGGCGGGTCAAGCTGAAAACCTCGCTCACGCTCGATCTGATGGGCGAATTGCGCGACCGCGCCGAGGAAGAGGCGATCCGCGTCTTTGCCCGCAATCTCAAGGATCTGCTGTTGGCCGCGCCGGCGGGGGGCAAGGCGACGATGGGCCTCGATCCGGGCATCCGCACCGGGGTGAAGGTGGCGGTGGTCGATGCGACCGGCAAGCTGCTGGCGACGGATACTGTTTATCCGTTCCAGCCGAAAAACGACCTGCGCGGCGCGCAGGTGGCGATTGCGCAACTGATCGCGAAACACGGGGTCAAGCTGATTGCCATCGGCAACGGCACCGCCAGCCGCGAGACGGAAAAGATGGTGGCGGAGTTGCTGTCACATCTGCCCGGCGAAAAGCCGGTCAAGGTGGTGGTCAGCGAGGCCGGCGCCTCGGTCTATTCCGCCTCCGAACTGGCGGCGAAGGAATTTCCGGGGCTGGACGTGTCGTTGCGCGGCGCGGTGTCCATCGCGCGGCGTCTGCAAGACCCGCTGGCCGAACTGGTGAAGATCGAGCCGAAATCCATCGGCGTCGGCCAGTATCAGCATGACGTGGATCAGCACCGCCTGGCGCGGCAACTGGATGCGGTGGTGGAAGATGCGGTGAATGCGGTCGGCGTGGATCTCAACACCGCTTCCGCGCCCTTGCTGGCGCGGGTGTCGGGCGTGGGGCCGGGGCTGGCCGAAAGCATCGTGGCGCATCGCGACGCGAACGGGCCGTTTGCCACGCGGCGCGAATTGCTCAAGGTCGCGCGGCTGGGGCCGAAGGCCTTTGAACAGGCGGCGGGCTTTCTGCGCATCTCCGGCGGGAAGGAACCGCTGGATGCCTCCTCCGTCCACCCCGAGGCCTATGACGTGGCGCGCCA
>Ga0209053_1001312_pt1 | contig 12220 bp, 10 predicted proteins | sample EBPBio152010_DNA_FD_185864 | JGI IMG/M metagenome (GOLD analysis project Ga0209053, IMG submission 185864) | Wastewater treatment Type I Accumulibacter community from EBPR Bioreactor in Madison, WI, USA - Reactor 1_7/15/2010_ DNA (SPAdes)... | ecosystem: Engineered > Bioreactor > EBPR >... | reverse complement strand
CCCCTGCAGGTGATGCGCATCGTCGATGCCGGCGGCGTGCAGCCCGAGCCGCGCATCGTCAAGGATTTCGACGCCGCCGACATCTCGGATCAGCCCTTTGGCTGGAACCTGCCCAACTGGCTGCTGCGCCGCGAGATGCTGGCCCGCATCGCCGAATTGCCCAATGTGACCTTCCTGCCCGGCATCGCCACCGCCGCCGTGCTGACCCGCGCCTCCGAAGCGCTGGTGACCCTGTCGGACGGCCGCCGCCTGTCGGCGCGACTGCTGATCGGCGCCGATGGTCGCGACAGCCTGGTGCGCAACGCGCTCGGCATTCCGGTGAAAACACTGCGCTACGGGCAAAAAGCCCTCGCCTTTGCAGTCAGCCACCCGATTCCGCATGAGAATGTCTCGACAGAGATCCACCGCTCCGGCGGGCCTTTCACCTTTGTCCCCCTGCCCGATCGCGACGGGATGCCCTGTTCCGCCGTGGTCTGGATGGATCACGCGGCCGAAATCGACCGCCGCCTGTCGCTGTCCGACCCCGTCTTCGCCGCCGAGATGCAGGCCCGCTCCTGCGACCTGCTGGGACCGCTGACCCGGATCAGCCGCCTGACCGCCTGGCCGATCATCGCCCAGATCGCCGCGCGCATGGCCGGCGAACGCACCGCCCTGATGGCCGAGGCCGCCCATGTCATGCCGCCCATCGGCGCCCAGGGCCTGAACATGAGCCTCGCCGACCTCACCGCCCTGCTCGACCTCGCCACCGAAAGCACCCTCGGCACGCCGGCCATGCTGGATGCCTATCACCGCAAGCGCCATCTCGACGTGCAGACCCGCGTGCGCGGGATCGACCTGCTGAACCGGGCCTCGCAGATCGGCGCCCAGCCACTGCGCGACCTGCGGGCGGCCACGCTGGACACGCTCTATTCCCTCGCCCCGCTGCGGCGCGGCCTGATGCGGGCGGGGATCGGCGTCCGCTGACCCGACCGCGCGACGCGGCACGGTCGCGCCGTGAGTATTTGGGCAAGAAGCAAAGAGCAGGCCGGACGCGGGGATGGCCAAACGACACGCCGTTTTGCCGCCCCTCCTGACGTGGCTGTCTTGCTCCTTGTCCAAATACTCATTCTTGCGACGGCCCCCCCAGGGGGCCCGGCCGGGCCTCCTCGGTCAACAGCACATTGGCCTCCACCTGCCCCACACCGGGCAGCGTCATGATCCGCCGCCGCAAGACGCGCTCGAAATCCGCGATGTCGCGCGCCACGACGCGCAGGCGATAGTCGAACAGGCCCAGCACATGCTGCACCACCTGCACCTCGGGGATCGCGGTCACCGCGCGCTCGAAATCCTCCAGGCTCACCCGCCCCTTGGTCGCGAGCTTCACCCCCAGAAACACCGTCACCCCGAAACCAAGCGCCGCACGATCCACCAGCACCCGCTGCCCCGCCAGGACGCCCGCCTCGGTCAGCCGCTTTACCCGGCGCCAGGCGGCCGGCTGGCTCAGCCCGTGGCGGCGGCCCAACTCGCCCGCCGACAGCGTGCCCTCCCGCGCCAGATCGCGCAGAAAGGCACGGTCGAGATCGTCCAGGTCGATCACAGCGGCAACCCCGCGCTCTCCTTGATGGTGGCAATCAGCATCAGCGCCTCGATATCGGAGATATGCGGCAGGGTCAGGATGCGTTCGCGGTAAATCTGCTGGTAATGGCCCATATCCCGCGCGATCACGTTCAGACGCACATCGACGCGGCCCAGAAAGGTCTCGATCCCAATCACCTCGGGCACCTCGCGCGCCGCGGTCAGAAATTCGTCAAAGGCACGCGGATTGGTCTTGTCGAGCGTGAAGCGCAGGCTCACCTCCACCTCATAGCCGAGGGCGCGCCAGTCGATCACCGCCTGCCGCGCCGCAATCACCCCCTGTTCGGACAGCCGCTCCAGCCGGCGCCAGCAGGTCGCCTGGGTGACCCCGGCCCGCGCCGCCAGATCGGGCGTCGCCAGATCGGGTTCAGCCAGCAGATGCCGCAACAGGCGGCGATCCGTATCGTCAATCTGCATGAGAATTTCACCACATCGGTATTTCACGCATGATTTTTCGCAGAAAAATCGAAAATCGTCAAACAATGCACGGAACACCGGGCGCCGATAAGTATTCTGCCCCCAGTTTAACCGAAAGGAGACGCGAAATGCGCGTTTACTATGATCGCGACTGCGATGTGAACCTGATCAAGGACAAGAAGGTCGCCATTCTGGGCTACGGCTCGCAAGGCCATGCCCATGCGCTGAACCTGCGCGATTCGGGCGCCAAGAATGTCGTGGTCGCGCTGCGTCCCGGTTCGGCCTCGGCCAAGAAAGCCGAAGGCGAAGGCCTGAAGGTGATGGAAATCGCCGAAGCCGCCAAATGGTGCGACGTGATCATGTTCACCATGCCCGACGAGCTTCAGGCCGAGACCTACAAGAAATACGTCCGTGACAACCTCAAGCCCGGCTCGGCCATCGCCTTTGCCCATGGCCTGAACGTGCATTTCGGCCTGATCGAGGCGCCGGAAGGCGTGGACGTCATCATGATGGCGCCGAAAGGCCCGGGCCACACCGTGCGCGGCGAATACACCAAGGGCGGCGGCGTGCCCTGCCTGGTGGCCGTGCATCAGGATGCGACCGGCAAGGCGCTCGACATCGCGCTGAGCTATTGCTCGGCCATCGGCGGCGGCCGTTCGGGCATCATCGAGACCAATTTCCGCGAGGAATGCGAGACCGACCTGTTCGGCGAACAGGCCGTGCTGTGCGGCGGTCTGGTCGAACTGATCCGCTGCGGCTTTGAAACCCTGGTCGAAGCCGGTTATGCGCCGGAAATGGCCTATTTCGAATGCCTGCACGAGGTGAAGCTGATCGTGGACCTGATCTACGAAGGCGGCATCGCCAACATGAACTATTCGATCTCGAACACCGCCGAATACGGCGAATATGTCACCGGCCCGCGGATTCTGCCCTACGAGCAGACCAAGAAGGCCATGAAGGAAGTGCTGGAAGACATCCAGCGCGGCAAGTTCGTGCGTGATTTCATGCAGGAAAACGCCGTGGGCCAGCCCTTCTTCAAGGCGACCCGCCGCCTGAACGACGAACACCAGATCGAACAGGTCGGTGCCAAGCTGCGCGCCATGATGCCCTGGATCTCCAAGGGCAAGATGGTGGACCGTTCGCGCAACTGATCCGCGCGCCTTGCGACGGGAAGGGCCGGCCTCGCGCCGGCCCTTTGCATTTTTCACGGCTTGAACCCCGCCGATCCCGCCTTATCCTGCCCGGGCGTGGGAGGGCGGCGGATGATCGCATTGTGGAAATGGAACCTGTCGCAGTTCCGGCGCCGCATCTGGGTGCCGATCGCGGCCTATGCGGCGCTTGGCGTCGCCACCTCGATCGCGACCTGGGCGCTGAAGCCGCTGGTGCCGCCCGATCTGCCGGCCAAGATCGGGGCCGATGCGGTGGCGACGATTCTGGAAATCCTCGCCTCCTCCATGCTGGCGGTCACGACTTTCTCGCTGTCGATCATGACCTCGGCCTTTGGCGCCACGGCCAGCGGCGCCACGCCGCGCGCCATCACGCTGCTCAAGGATGACCGGGTGACCCAGCGGGTGCTGGCGACCTTTGTCGGCGCCTTCCTGTTTTCGCTTTCGGGGCTGATCGGGCTGCAAACCGGCATCTACGAGGATCGCGGGCGGTTCATCCTGTTCCTGGTCACGCTGGCCGTGCTGGCGGCGGTGGTGTTCCAGCTGGTGCGCTGGATCGGGCATCTGGCCGATTACGGCCGCCTGACCGATACCATTGCCCGGGTGGAAACCGCCACGCGCGACGCGCTCGCGCAGCGCATGGCGCACCCTTATCTGGGCGGTCACCCGCTGAGCGACAGTCTGGCGCAGGATCTGGCGCAGCGGCCGGCAATCCGTCCGCGCGACACGGGCTATGTGCAGATGATCGACATGGAATCGCTTCATGCCCTGATGGAAGCGCACCAGACCGATCTGGCGGTCACCGTCCTGCCCGGGGCCTTTGTCCATCCCGGCATGGCGGTGGCGCATCTGCTGGGCCCCGGCGACCTGCCCGAGGATCTGGCCCCCGAGATCCTGCGCCGCTTTGTCATCGCGCCGACCCGCAGCTTCGATCAGGATCCGCGCTTTGGCGTGCTGACCCTGACCGAGATCGCCGCGCGCGCCCTGTCACCCGCGGTCAATGATCCCGGCACCGCGATTGACATCCTGGGCCGCCAGATGCGCATCCTGACCGATTGGCGCGAACGCGAGGATGCGACGGCGCAATGGTCGCGCCTGTTCGTCGCGCCGCTGCGGCTGAGCGATCTGATGACCGATGCCTTTGCCTCGATCGGGCGCGATGGCGCGGCGATGGTGGAGGTGCAGATCCGCCTGCACAAGATGCTGGCGGGGTTGGCCGCGCTGTCGCCCGGCCTGTTCCGGGACGCGGCGCTGCGCCAGTCGGATCGCGCGCTGGCCCTGGCCGAAGTGGCGCTGACGCTGGAGGAAGACCGCGCCGTGCTGCGCGAGCTGAACCGCGCGCTGCACGATCTGCCTGCGGGCACGGTGGCTCAGGCCCGGCCGCGCCGCGCTTGAACGGGCGCCCTGCGGATCACGGATACAAGACCGCCTCGGCTTCGGCCTGAAGCGCCTTGTAGGCGGCAAGCCAGGGCCGGCGCTTGGGGTAAAGCCAGGCATGGCGGATCTCCCAAGGGCGGAGACGGCCGGTGAAATGCACAATGGCCGGGTTCTGGCGCGAGGCGGCAAAGGCTGCCCGTTCGGCCGCGGGAAACGGGCTGCGCCCGGTCAGCCGGTTGCCCCAAAGCGTATTCCACTCGGGCGCCAGCAGCTCGATCTGGTCCTTGAACACCACGTTCAGCCAGTTCTGGTCATTGAAGCGCAGGCCAAGCCGCTTGCGCAGATCGACCGCCGCCGCCAGATCGCCCATCGGCCGATCCAGCCCCAGGGCGCGGATGCGCGGCAGGTCGAACAGCACGACCCCGCTGTTCACATAGCTTTCCGGCGCCACCAGATCGGCAAGCTGATCCAGATCGCGCAGATGCCGCGCGGATTTGCGCGACGGCAGCCAGCCCCGCCCCGCCTGCTGATGCAGCGCCTTGAGGATGCCGGGATCGCGCACCGCCGCCAACGGCGCCTGCCCCGCGCGCGGCGCAAAAAGCGGCCCGACATCGCGGCGCACCATCGTATCGCCATCGAGATAGAGAGTCGGCTGATCCAGCAGCGCCGGCAGGTTCAGCCGCGCCAGCGCCGTGGCCGAAACATGCCCCGCCACCGCGATGCTGCGGTCAAACTCGATCGGCCGCACCTCGATCGTCGCACCGGGAAAAGCGGCGCGCAAACGGTCGGCGGCGGGATCAAGCGCCGCAATCGGCTCGGTCACCAGAAAGCGCAGGGTCAGATCGGCGGGGCGGTGCTTCAGCACCGAATAGGCCGAAATCAGCGAAGGCCGCAGATAGCCGCCATCGAAGACATAGGTGACATCGACCGCCGTCATGCCAGATCGCCCCCGTGCAGATCAGCCTCGATCCGGCGGCACAGCGCGTGCAGCGCATATTCCGCCGCCAGACGTTCGCGCAGGATCGCCCGGCCTGCCTCGGAACATTCGGTGCGAAAGGCCGCGCTGGAATGGCTGCGCGCGCTGTCGGGCTCGGTCAGCGGCCTGATGCCATAAGCCCGGGCAAAGGCGGGCAGCAGGCGGCGCACATTCTGCGTCTCGGCGCAGAACAGCACCCGGCCGCGCGCAGCCTCCAGCCGCTCGGGCGTGCCGAAAAAGAAGCCCAGCCCGCGCCGGAAATGCCCGACCTCGGCCAGCGCGGCCTCGGCCGCGATGCGGTCGGCATCGCCGCTATCCTGGCCAAAGGCCCGCGCAAAGGCATCGAAACTGTCAAAGCGCGTGAAACAGGCGGTTTCGGCCTCGGTCCAGGGGGTATTGCGCGTGGGGCGCGAAAAGTTGCGGCGGCTGTCAAAGGCCGAATGCAGCCGTGCCACCGGATCGCGAAAGACAAAGCCCACGCGAACCGCGCTACCAAAACGCGAGTCCACTCGCGCCAGGCTGTTGCCATGCGACAATTGCCGCACCAGCGGCGCCTCATGCCAGCGGCGATTGGCGGCGATCACATCGCCCAGCCAGGTGCCGCCGGTCTTGGGGATATGGAGCAAGACCTGACGCGGCCGCAGATAGGACAGGAGCGACACCGTCAGACCACCGCCTCGATGGCGGCGACCATGCCATCCACCTCTTGCCGCAGCAGCGCCTCATCCTCGCATTCGGCCATGACGCGGATCAGCGGTTCCGTGCCGGATTTGCGGATCAGCACCCGCCCCTTGCCATTCAGCCGCGCCTCGGCCTCGGCGATGCGGGATTGAACGCTTTGCGCGGAAAGCGGTTGCTTGTCAGCACCATAGCGGACGTTCTTCAGAAGCTGCGGCACGGTTTCAAAGCTTTTCACCAGATCCGAGGCCGGCCGCTCTGTCCGCGCCAGTTCCGCCAGGAATTGCAGCCCCGCCATCAGCCCGTCGCCGGTGGTGGCGTGATCGGTCATCACGATATGGCCCGATTGCTCGCCGCCCAGATTATAGCCGCCGCGCCGCATCGCCTCGACCACATAGCGGTCGCCGACGGCGGTGCGCTCCAGCCGCAACCCCCGCGCGGTCAGGAATTTCTCCAGCCCCAGATTGGACATGACGGTGGCGACCAGCGTGTCGCCGCGCAGCCGCCCATCCGCCGCCCAGCGGGCCGCGAGCAGCGCCATGATCTGATCGCCATCAGCAACCTGCCCGTTCTGGTCAAGGATCATCACCCGGTCGGCATCGCCATCCAGACAGATGCCGACATGCGCGCCATGCGCCACCACCGCCTCGGCGGCGGTCTGGGTATGGGTCGATCCGCAGCGGTCGTTGATATTGGTGCCGTTCGGGCTGACCCCGATCGGGATCACATCGGCGCCCAGTTCCCACAGCACCTCGGGCGCCGCCTTGTAGGCCGCGCCATTGGCGCAGTCGATCACCACCTTCAACCCGTCAAGCCGCAGCCCCGCCGGGAAGGTGGTCTTGACGAATTCCTGATAGCGTCCGCGCCCGTCGTCGATCCGCTTGGCGCGGCCGATATTCTGCGGCTGCGCCGGCAGGATCTCGCCCGCAACGATGCTTTCGATCTCGGCCTCGGCCTCGTCCGACAGCTTGAACCCGTCGGGGCCAAAGAACTTGATGCCGTTGTCATGATGCGGGTTGTGGCTGGCAGAGATCATCACCCCCAGATCGGCCCGCATGCTGCGCGTGAGGAACCCCACGGCCGGCGTCGGCACCGGCCCCAGCAGCAGCACATTCATGCCGGTCGAGGTCAGCCCCGCCGTGAGCGCATTTTCCAGCATGTAGCCCGACAGCCGGGTATCCTTGCCGATCACCACCCGATGCGCGGCGCTGCCGTCGCGGCGGAAATAGCGCCCGGCGGCGGCACCCAGCCGCAGCGCCATCTCGGCGGTCATCGGATAGCTGTTGGCGCGGCCCCGCACGCCATCGGTGCCAAACAATTTGCGGCTCATGGCCGGTCTCCCGTCGTTACCGAACGCCACAAGGCCAGCGCCTGCCGCGTTTCCCAGACATCATGCACGCGCAAGACCTGCGCGCCTTGCGCCACCCCGGCCAAAGCCACGGCGATGGAGCCGGGCGCCCGGCGGGCGGCATCCTGTTCGGCGCCGATGGTGCCGATGAATTTCTTGCGGCTGACCCCCAGCAGGATCGGGCAGCCCAGACCGTGAAACAGGCCCAGCCCCCGGATCAGCGTCAGGTTATGGTCCAGCGTCTTGCCAAAGCCGATGCCGGGATCGACCATGATCCGGTCGCGCGGAATGCCCGCCGCCTCGGCTTCGGCCACGCGCGCGCCCAGAAAATCATAGACATCCAGCAACACATCGTCATAGCGCGGATCGGCCTGCATGGTTTGCGGCGTGCCCTGGGCATGCATCAGGCAGACCAGCGCGCCGCTGGCCGCCGTCACGGACTTGAGCGCGGGGTCAAAGCCAAAGGCCGACACGTCATTGACCAGCGTCGCCCCCGCCGCCAGCGCCGCCTCGGCCACCGGCGCCTTGCGGGTGTCGATGGAAATCGCCGTCTCGATCCCGCCGGCGCGCAAGGCGGCGATCACCGGCGCGGTGCGGCTGATCTCTTCGGCCACCGGCACCTCGGCGGCGCCGGGGCGGGTGCTTTCGCCGCCCACGTCGATGATCTCGGCCCCCGCCCCCGCCATCTCGCGGCCTTGCCGCAGCGCGGCCTCGGGGGCGAGGAACAGGCCACCATCCGAGAAACTGTCGGGCGTGACATTCAGGATGCCCATCAGGCGCGGACGGTCCATCGCCAGACCGGCCAGCGCGGCGCGCGGGGCGGTCAGGCGGGCGCGGGCCTCCTCGGGCAGATCGGCGGCGGCGATCAGGCGCGGCGCCCGGCCACGTTCCAGCACCTCGACCCGGTCGAACCACAACCAGCCCCCCGCCAGCGTCAGGGCAGCGTCGGGGCGGGCGGCATCATGGCCGGGAATGGGGCGATAATAGATCATGGCCCCGGATTAGGCCCTGATGCGCGCGCAGGCAAGGCCCGGGCGTCAGGCGCGTTCGATGCTCACGCGGCTTCCCGCCGGCACTGTTACATCGCCGTGAACGACAAAGGCCTCGGCCGCGGTCAGTTCGGCCAGCCAAAGCGCCAGCGCCACCGGTTCGCGCGAATGCGGGCCATCCACCGCGTCCAGCACCAGCTTCGACGGCGCCCAGACGATCATCTTGCCATTCTTCATCGCCCAGTCGATCTCGGTCCGGGTCGAGACGACGACACAGCGATCATCGCGCGCGGCCAGCACCCAGGCGTTCTGTTCAATGGCCAGCAGGTCGATGCGGCGCTGCGTCGGCTTGTGCCCGGTCTGCGGGCGCGGCCCGTCGGGCAGGCCCACGGTCAGGATCACCGGCAGACCGCGCGCCTGCCAATGATCCAGCCGCGCCGCCAGATCGGGCGCCGCGATCATGTCATTGTCCAGCCAGACCACCAGCGGATGCAGCGCCTGCAAGGTGCCCTCGGCATCCACCGCGCGCAACGGCGCCTCGGCGCGCGAGCGCACGATCTCCACCCCCAGGGCGCCGGGGCCGCGATCCAGCTTTTCGATCCGCACGAAGGCGCGCATCGCCTGCGGCTCGGCCAGAATGCGTTCGGCAATGCGGGCGGCCAGCGTTTCCAGCAGGTTCAGCCGTTCCTCGGCCAGTTCGGCGGCAATCGCCTCGGTGATCCGGTCATATGACAGGATCCGGTCCACGTCATCGTCCAGCGGTACCGGCACCGGGCGCACCTCGACCACCACATTGAAGCGCAGGCGCTGCGTGCGGCCGCGTTCCTGCTGGAAGGCACCGATATCGGCCTCGACCACATGGTCGCGCAGGCAGATCCGGTCACGCGGGTCGGCGCTGGCCGAAGCCAGGCTGCGCTCTTCGGGATGGGCGAAGGCAAGGCGGATGTCGCTGGTCATGGGGGCCTCCGGGCCGCAGGGATCGGCGCGAGCCTAGCCGCGCCGTGCCGTCATGCCCTGCCCTTGCGCGGCAGGCAAGCGCGCAAGAACGACATCACTGCCGGTAGAACAGATGCGCCCCGATCGAGGCGGTGCGGTCAAACCGCCGCGCCCAGCCCGGACGCACGCCAACCGTATGGAAATGCGTGGCCCCGGCGGTCAGCGCGCGCGGCGCCCCGTCGATCATCAGCCGCGCGATCTTGGCCGCACGGCTCCAGGCGGCCTTTTCGCCGACCCGATCCGACTTGCCGTCGCAGGTGAAGGAAAACTGGCAGCCGCCCTTGCCGCCCTGATGCACCACGCCGCAGATGCTGCGCGGGTAGGCCGGGCTGTCTGCCCGGTTCAGGATGACCTCGGCCACGGCGAACTGGCCGCGGATCGTCTCGCCGCGCGCCTCGTGATAGATCGCGGTCGCGAGGCATTGCCATTGATCGTCGCCGGTCGCCGCGGGCAGCGCATCGACAAAGCCTGTGTCATAACGCACCAGCGCGGGGCTGGTCATCTGCGGCAGTTCGGCCTTGCTGGCGGGCTTGGGCGCCCCGACCGCGGCGGCAATCGCCGCCAGCTTGCCCGGCGCGACCTGATCGAGCGCGGTGCGCTCAACCCCGAGGAGAGACGACATCCGGCCATCGAGGCCGGCCTTCGGGTCATTCGACTGGCTCACCGTAACATCGGCGAAGGCCGCTCCATTCAGGACGAGCGTGGCGCAAAACGCCGCCGTCCAGCCTAGTCGCAAGCACATGAACTCTGTTCCCGGTTCTGTTCCATCGCTGCCCGGCAAACGGGCAATTCGCCCTGTCTGCCGACAACAAGCGGGGCGCATAGACCAGAACAGCCGGGGCTGTCTACCCTAGTGGCAATTATGCAACACGGAATCGCCGCAAATTCGGCGGAATCTCGCCAAAATGGCTTTTTGGACTTGCAAGCGGAAAATGCAGGAAACCTTGGGCTTCCTGCTGATTTTTTTCGCTTTTCAGGGCTTGGGGTCGGTCAGGGCCAGATGTGCGGCGGCCAGCCGTGCCTGGGGCACCCGATAGGGCGAACAGCTCACATAATCAAAGCCCGCCTTGCGGCAAAAGGCGATTGATTCGGGGTTGCCGCCATGTTCGCCGCAGATCGACAGGGTCAGGTTGGCCCGCGTCATCCGTCCACGATCGGCGCCGATATGCAGCAATTCGCCGACGCCGTCCACATCGAGAATATGGAACGGATCCTCGGGGAAAACCCCCTCCTGGACATAGGTGTTCATGAAGCGGCCGGCATCGTCGCGGCTCAACCCATAGGTCATCTGGGTCAGGTCATTGGTGCCAAAGGACAGAAAGGCCGCGTGCTGCGCGATCTCGCCCGCACGCAGCGCCGCGCGCGGGGTTTCCACCATGACGCCCAGCCGATAGTCGAAATTCACGCCGGTCTTGGTACGCACCGCCGCCGCCACCTGATCGACGCGGGTCTTGACCAGCTCCACCTCGCGGCGGGCCGAAACCAGCGGGATCATGATCTCGGGCACCACCGGCGCGCCGGCGCGGGCGGCCTCGACCGTGGCCTCAAAGATCGCGCGCGCCTGCATGTCATAGATCTCGGGCAGAACCACCCCCAGACGCACCCCACGCATGCCCAGCATCGGGTTGAACTCGGCCAGCGCCTCGGCCCGGCGCGTCACCTCCGACAGCGGGCGGTCCAGCGCCTCGGCCAGTTCGCGCAACCCCTCGCGCGAATGCGGCAGGAATTCGTGCAGCGGCGGGTCGAACAGCCGGATGCAGACCGGCAGACCCTGCATGATGTCGAACAACTGCATGAAATCCGCGCGCTGCATCGGCAAGAGCCGCGCCAGCGCCGCCGCCCGGTCCTGCGCGCTGTCGGCAAAGATCATCTCGCGCATGACGACGAGGCGGTCTTCGTCAAAGAACATATGCTCGGTCCGGCACAGCCCGATCCCCTCGGCGCGGAAATCGCGGGCGGTCTGGGCATCGGTGGGCGTATCGGCATTGGCGCGAATGCCGATGTCGCGGCTTTCATCCGCCCAGTGCAGCAACTGGCGAAAGGCATCGTCCTGCGCGGCGGGCAGCATCTCGGCCGCGCCGACCAGCGCCTCGCCGCTGGTGCCGTCGATGGTGATCACATCGCCCTCGCGGAACACCCGGCCATCGCGCGCGACCAGCTTCTTGTCCTTGGCATCCAGCCGGATATCCGACGCCCCCACGATGCAGGGCAGGCCAAGGCCGCGCCCGATCACCGCCGCATGGCTGGTCATGCCGCCGCGTTCGGTCAGCACGCCGACCGCCGAATGCATGCCGCGAATATCCTCGGGCGCGGTTTCGCGCCGCACGAGGATGCAGGGCTCGCCCCGCGCCGCGCTGGCCTGCGCCGCCTGCGAGGAGAACACGATCCGCCCGACCGCCGCCCCCGGGCTGGCCGCCATGCCGCGCGCGAATACATCACGCGGCCCGCGCGGATCGACCTGCGGATGCAGCAGCTCCGACAGGGCGCGCGGCTCCACCCGCAGCACGGCCTCTTGCGGGGTGATCACCCCGTCGCGCGCCAGCGCCACCGCGATCTTCAGCCCGGCCCGCGCCGAACGCTGCACCTTGACCGCATCCAGCACCGACAGCTTGCCGTCCTCGATAGTGAATTCGATCTGCATCTCCTCGCGCAGGCGTTC